>SDBU01002931.1_pt1 | contig 22186 bp, 16 predicted proteins | sample 2277071 | NCBI WGS metagenome assembly SDBU01 (sample SAMN10397929, study PRJNA504765) | marine sediment metagenome | isolation source: marine sediment core GS08_GC12, 126 cmbsf | place: Arctic Ocean: Gakkel Ridge, Loki's castle | collected 2008 | reverse complement strand
GCCGACCAGAGTGGGCAAGCTCCTGAGCGTGTCGAAAATTGGTACCTGTGCGTTTCAGGTCAGCGGTGTAATAAAAGCGTGCAGGAAATCCTCCGGGAGTTAATTGCTCTGGCCCAAAACCCTTAATAAACATTCACCAATCGGTTTGTGGCATACATGTTGCCATCAATTGGATAGTGCATTTGAACTGTAGGACTTCTGCCTCTTTGGGACACTTGGGGCTAAAAACTAAGAGAGATATTCCGGAATACCAAGGTATTATTCAGTCCTCAAACGTAGCCATAGGCTCAAAGTTGAAAAATTGCCGCACAATGAGTGCGGTCTTATTATACCGATCCCCCTCCCCTCTGGTCGGTTTTCAGGGAGCGGCGATTTCGTTGAAAAACCAAATGCGTTGAAAATCACGGTCCAGGTAGGTCGATTCAGGTATTAAATTCACATAAGTGCTGCTAGAAAGCAGCCAGCGCAAAGGTTTCAGACGGGAAACTGCCGGCCTCTCACGCCGGTAACAGGGGTTCGATTCCCCTATGCGCTACAGTCCCGCTAGGGATGTTTGGCAGTCCACTTGCTTAGCGGTCTGCTTTTTGCATTGCGCCCGTAGCTCAACTGGACAGAGCGTCTGGCTACGGACCAGGAGGTTGGGGGTTCGAGCCCTCCCGGGCGTACCGACGAGAACCCCCGGTTCCAAGAGGATACCGGGGGTTTTTCAATTGGCAGACTTGGCTGTCCCCGCCTACACCAAAATATACTTCTCCCCCTTGGCGTTACAGATGGGGCACTTATCCGGTGGCGCACCGAACTCAATGTGTCCACATACCGGGCAGAGATAAAATTTGGTCTCAGCCAGATCCTCACCACGCTGGGCCGCCTCGAGGGCCAGTTTGTAGAGTTGGGCGTGAATTTCCTCTACCTGCACTGCGTAACCGAACATCCGCTTGGCCTTGTGGTCGTCCGCCTCGGCCTGCTTGAGCATGGGGGGGTACATCTCGGTGAATTCGTAGGTCTCGCCGGCAATGGCGGCCTTAAGGTTCTCAGCCGTGTTGCCTACACCTTCCAGCGCTTTAAAGTGCCCGGCGGCGTGAATCCGCTCGGCTTCGGCGGTAGTGCGAAACAGCGCGGCGATATTGGGCAGCCCGTCACTGGCCGCTTTCTCGGCGAACGACCGGTATTTCTGGTTGGCCTGGCTTTCACCAGCAAAAGCTTCCTGGAGATTTTCGGTGGTGTTGGGCATTGTAGCTTCCTGTGCTAATAGTTTATTGTCCAGTCATGGATCGCTTAAATTTAAGCAACCTTGGATTGGGAGTGACAGCTCCAGGCTAAAATCTAAGCAGTACTGATGGCTACGCGACCAGACGAACACTACCTCGCCCTGGCTTTAAAGGAGGCCCTGGCCGCCTTCGATAAGGGGGAGGTGCCGGTGGGGGCGGTAGTGGTGCTGGGGGGGCAGGTGATCGGCCGGGGGCACAACCAGCGCGAGGCCCTGAATGATCCCACCGCCCACGCCGAGCTGCTGGCCATCACCGCCGCCGCCAACCACCTGGGCGACTGGCGCCTGGAGGGGGCCGACATCTACGTCACCAAGGAACCCTGCCCCATGTGCGCCGGGGCCCTGATCAACGCTCGCCTGGCCCGGCTGGTCTTCGGGGCCTGGGACGAACAGGTCGGCTGTTGCGGGTCGCTCTACCAGCTGTGCCGCGATCCCCGCTTCAACCACCAGCTGCAGGTGACCGGCGGGGTAATGGAGCACGAATGCCAGGAGCTGCTGCAACGCTTTTTCCGCCGGCGCCGGGGGAGTTGAAGGCGACAAACCGTTCCTTTTCACCGCCCCCCGTTACTAATATCACCGCTGTAGCAATCCCGGCCAGCGGGCCGGTTACCGACCCTGGAGAGGTGGCAGAGCGGTTGAATGCACCGGTCTCGAAAACCGGCATCCGTCTTTCGGCGGATCGAGAGTTCGAATCTCTCCCTCTCCGCACCAAGGAGCGATTCCGATGATGGCTCGCAAGTAGGCCCAACCGGCAGATTCGCCAAGCCGGACGAGAATTAATGGAGCAGGACCTTGCCGTTGCAGCAGGAGCGGAGATCTGGTCCTCAGGAGCTTGGACTATTGCCCAGGAAGCGGCATGCTGCTGTTGAAGATGTCCACATCAAGCTTCCATTCCCCATTTTCGCGTTTCCATATAACCACGTATTTACCCTGATCCCTTAGGGCCTCACCCTCTTCAGGCTGGATCGTGAGCGCATACTGGCCAATCTCATATGCTAAGTCTCGCACCACACCGACCTCCAGGATTGTGAGCTGCAAATCACTGACACCGGCATCGATGTTGCTCTGAAAAAAGTTCTGTATTGCCTCTCGGCCGACAAGTGTCGGGCCGTTCGGTGGAAGAAGTCTTGCGTCCTCGGTATACAGCGCGGCAACTGCGGCTGCATCGCCCCTCTTGACGGCGTCTGCGAACTGCTTGTTGATAGCTTCAATGGCCTGCCGGACCTCCGCGGTATCCTCGGGAGCTCTCTCACAGCTCACGAAGAGTAGTACGGGCAAGGTCAGGAGAAAAGTTGCGAGTGCAACACGGTGGTATTTCATGGCTTTTGTACTCCTGGATGTTGTTGAAACAGACTGTATGAGAGCATTGCTTTCCCTGGCCAGGCGCAACATCACTCCCGTAAGAAATTAGTTACAGCTGCAAGCGAAGAAAATAATAAAAAGTGAGTTGGGTTACTAGCGTCCCTCCGGCGCCAAGGTCAGTCAGTCGCCGGCGCGGTCAAGGGCGGGTCCCACTTTGCAGCAGCGGTGTTAGCCCGGTCACATTTTCCTCTCGCCACGACGGCAATGGCAAATATTGCTCGGGGCGCTTTGGACTTGTAACGTTGGCCCGCACTAGTTAGATTCACCACGGGAAGTTTTGATTTTTAAGGCCCGTTGCCTGACACAACGAATGGGGGGTTAATCATGCGCTGGATAGTGCCCATGATCAAGACAAATAGCCATCGGTTGGCATTACTGGGGCTGTCGGCTGCTATGGTGCTGGCCCTGCCCGGCCGGGCGCCGGCCCAGGAGCGCAAGGAATCGATCGCGGTCCTCGACTTGGAAGGGCGCGGGATCTCCACCATTGAAGCGGCCACCCTGACCGACCGCCTGCGCTCCGAACTGGTCAAGACCGGCGCGGTCACCGTTGTCGAGCGCGGCCAGATGCAGACCATCCTGAACGAGCAGGATTTCCAGATGGCCGGCTGTACCTCAGACGAATGCGCCGTTGAAATCGGGCAGATGCTGGGCGTTACCATGATGTACTCCGGGTCCATCGGCAAGATCGGCGCCACCTATACGGTGGATGTCCGGGGCGTCAGCGTCGAGACCGGTCAGATCGTCAACACCATGTCCCGGGACTACCGCGGCGAGATCGACGGCCTGATCACGGAGATCGAGCACCTGGCCTGGGAATTGGTGGGCCTGGTGCACCCCGACGACATCCTTGGGCAGTTGCGGGATGAACCCACCATCAGCCTGGAGGATGTAGCCGGCTGGGGACGGGCGCCTGAAAAAGAAGTCAAGCCTGAAAAGAAGGGTGGCTTCAGTTTTGTACGGATGGTGATTTATGCCGGTATCCTGGGCGGCGCGGGCTATGCCGCCAGCATCATGCTGGCCGAGGAGCCGGTGGAGGAAGTTCAGGGCATCGGTAATCCGCCTCCCTTTGACCCGGTTCCCCAGTAGTTTAGTTAGGGACGCTCGGTTTTTAATCGGCCGGGTGGCATAAATGGTTGTAGTCCGGGCAGATTTTCGAAGAACAGGGGAATAAAAATGACACGCGCAAAATGGTTAATTGGTTCAGTTTTAGTTCTGTTGGCGCAGCTGGCAGTTGCCCAGATACCGCAGACCATCAGCTACCAGGGGGTACTGAGGGATGCCAACGGGAATGTTGTCGCGAATGACGATTACGACATCCTCTTCACCCTCTATGATGTCAATGATAATGAGGTGTGGAGTGAATGGCATTCTGGTGTTCCCGCGGGAAATCCCGTCACGGTAACCGATGGCGTGTTCAGCGTCATTTTAGGGAAGGAAACGCCCTTCACCACTATCACGGAAACTCCTTTTTGGCTGGGCATCAAGATCGGGGCCGGCGCTGAGCTGCCCCGCATCGAGCTGACTTCGGTCATCTATGCCCTGCATGCTGACCGTAGCGATTCCAGCAATTACGCTCAAAAAGCCGGAGAGGTGTCGGGCACCGGCAACGTGTTCCCATCCAGCGGCTTCGTGGGCATCGGGACCACGAATCCGGAAAATGCCCTGCACGTGAAGGGCTGGTTCAAACTTGAAGGCAGTGACTTTCTGATGGGGGACCCTGCCAAGGGCGACGGCGGCCGGGCCCTGGTTCATGCGGGAAGCGGCGATGGGACCGATGACATGCTTATATTGAATCATTGGGGGGATTTTGAAGAAGGGATTGTGGTTGAAGGTTCCAGATTAACGGTAGAGGGTAATTTAATCGCCAACAGCTACGTGGGCATCGGGACGGCGACGCCGGCCTATCCGCTGGAGGTGGTAGGCGGCATAAAGGCCGACAGCATTAAAATTGCCGCCACCATGCGCTACTACTCTATACAAGCAGCAGCCTTTGCGTCGGTGAGAGTGCCCTATCTTATTCAGACGGTTACTGGTGGGACGTTTTATGAGTATTATACCCCAGTGAACCTGCCTCATGACGCTGTTATTAAGGAACTCACTGCGTATGTCTATGATGCTTCATCCTCGGAGAATATTAGTATCGACCTGAAGGCAGCATATCAACACGATCTATCATGGACCAGCTTGGCCAGCATGACATCGACCGGTTTAGGTGGTAATGAGGTCGTATCCCTTACAGAGATGGGCGATGGGCTGAGCGAAACCGTTAATAATTACGACTATGCCTATGTGATAAGGGTCCATTGGACCACGGATATGGCTGTTCCCGGTAACATTATGTTTATGAATCTCAGAATTGGGTATACGATCACAACGCCACTTCCTTAGGCAGCCCATAATTAATAATGAGAGGAAAATCCAGTGGTTGCCAAACAAAGTAACAGCGAGTTGACCCTATGAAGCGTAACCTGGAAAGAATTGCTCTATTTGCTTTTATCGTGGGACTTACCCTTCCACGCCTGGCCCTGGCCCAGACCTATGAAGTCCCCGCCGGCGTGATCGCCAGCGGCGGCGGCACGGTCGGTGTGGCGGGCAGCTACAGCATCACCGGTACGGTGGGGCAGTCCGCCCCGGGGACCGTCTCGGCCGTGGGCAGCTACGCCGTGGCCGGCGGCTTCTGGCCCCAGGCCCAGGCGCTCACCGGCGGCCCGGCGGCTGACATCGATACGATCGTCGTCGACGTTGCCGGTAGCGGTGATTTCACTACCTTCCAGGCCGCGGTGAACTACCTGACCACTTTCGGTGTGACCAAACCGGTGAAGATCCAGGTGAAGCAGGGCACCTATACCGAGTCAATCACGATAGGCCTGATCTCCGGGGTGAGCGCCATCAATACCATCACCTTCGAGCCGCACCCGGACAATACGGCGTCGGTGGTTCTAACGTATGACGCCACCGATGGCGCCGACAACTGGGTGGTGAAGCTCGAATTCGCCCAATACATTACTTTCCAGAGCCTGACCATTCAGGCGCTGGATGCCGTTTATACCCGGGTGTTTGATATCGTCCAGGACGCCGACCACAATAATCTTCTCGATAACACCTTGATAGGAAGAGCCACTGCGTTAAACGGTTTAGACCAGGCCCTTATCAGCCTCCGTGCCAGTAGCGGCAGCAAACCCGACAGCGTCATTATCCGGGGGAACAGGTTCCTCAACGGTGCCTTCGGGGTGACCACGCAGTGGACCATGGCGGGCGAATACCTCACGGACCTGGAGATAGTCGGCAATACCTTCACCGGCCAGGCCTTTGGGGCCATTGAAATACTAAATGCCGACGGCCCGGTGATCAATGAGAATACCATCAGTTCCGCAGCCGGGATGAACATGACCGGTATACGTATTTTTAGCTGCTTGAACGATGTCGAAGTCATCGGCAACCTTATCGATCTCGCCCAGGGTGGCAGGGGTATTAATGGGGTCAACGTTATCGGGGCTGCGACACAGAAAGTTCTGATCGCCAACAACTGCATAAGCATAGGTGGTGGTGATCCGAACCTTGCCGTAGGGATACAGCTGGTGGGCACCGCTACTTGGGGTGCGGGGGACTACATCCAGGTGCTCCACAATACCGTCCATATATTCAATGTAGACGCGAATAATGGCTTTGGGCTGTACATTGTAAATTCCGACAACCTCCTGACGAATCTGGCCGTGCATAACAATATCTTCACCAACACCGGTGGCGGATATGCGCTCTATAATGATTCGGCGCCTACCACCAACTACACCAGCAGCCACAACGATCTATATGCCACCGGGACTTTCCTGATCCGGTGGGACGGCGCCGAGTTTGGCGACCTGACAAGTTTTCAGTCTACCAACACCGGCCTGGAAACGTACTCCATCTCCGCCGATCCTCAGTTTGCGGATGCCGCCGCCGGCAACTATGATTTGAGGAATAGTTCACCGGCTATCGGCTGGGGAGACCCGAGTATCATCGCACCACCCATCGACTTTGACATAGCCGGCGTTGACCGGCCGCTTCCGGCCGGCAGCAACCCCGACCTGGGGGCCTACGAGAACGCCCTTGGCACGCCAAGTGAGGACCTGCCGCCAGATGCGCCCACCGGGTTGGTGGCGGTGGCCGGCGATGGGCAGGCCGACCTCAGTTGGCGGTCCAATAGCGAGGCCGATTTCCTGCGGTATCGTGTTTACCAGAGTGAGAATCAGACAAAATGGGTGAAGGTGGATTCTACCGGCGCCAGCCTGCCGCTGGACTCTACCCGCACCATTACGTCCCTGAATAACGGCACCCGATACTATTTCTACGTAACTGCCGTGGATAACGCCCTGAACGAGAGCGGGTCTTCCAATATTGCCGATGTCACGCCCCAGAGCGTGTCTGGCGCGCCCACGGCCCTCACCCGCGTGCCGCTCAACATCACCTCCACCTCGGCCATCCTCCGCGGCCGGGTGAACCCCAACGGCCTCAGTACCGACGTGAGCTTTAAATGGGGGACCACCACGGGCTACGGCAACACCATCACGGCGGCCCCGAACCCCGTCACCGGTACGGCGGCGGTGGGGGTGAGTGCAACACTGGAGGCGCTGACCACCGGCACCCCCTACCATTACCAGGTGGTGGCCACCAGCAGCGCCGGGACCAGCTACGGTGATGACGGGAGTTTCACCACGCCGGCGGATGCCGATGTCACCATTGATAACCGGGTGGTAAGCGGTGATGGGGTGGTGACCTTCCCCAACACCAGCGTTTCCCTGGACTTTACTTTCAGCGGTACAGCGGGGACGAACTTCATCGAGGTGACCAAGTTCGGGTTTCCCCCCGGCGGCGCCCTGCCGGCGGACCTGTTCCTGTATTCCACCGACTATTGGGAGATCAACCGCACGGGAACGGCGACGGATTTTGCCGTTGCCATTACCCTCAACCTGGGGTTTTCGGGGGTGAGTACCGGCACTAACAAAACGGATTTCCGGCTGCTGCGCCGTGACAGCGGCGGTACGGGAACCTGGACGGTGGCGGCCCAGGAAGCCTTTGCCATGGGCGACAGCACGATTACTTTCACCGGCATCTCCGGCTTCAGCCAATTTGTCGTCGTCACTTCCGCCCCTGACGAAATAGCGCCCCAGATATCGAGTACTGGCGCCAATCCCCTGCCGGTAACAGCGGGTTATCCCGTGACCGTGACGGCCCAGGTTAGCGATGACCGCAGTACGCCGGTGGTGGAACTGATCTATCTGGTCGGTGGGGGCGGGATAGCGGATACATCCATAAGGACCATGCAGGAAGGCAGTTCCGGCCAGTACAGCTATACGATCCCGGGCACTGATGTCCGCTTCACCGGGCTGCTGGTGCAGATCAAGGCGGTAGATGCCGCCGGGAATGATTCGGTTACCGCACCGGTATCATTACCGGTGAGCTACGGCGATAATACCTTTGGTACCAGTACCCTCCCGGGTATGTTTACCAGTACCAATGGTATACCCGACAGCACCTGGCGATTGTTCTCGGTACCGGGCTACCTGACCAATAGTTCCCTGAGCCTAAATATCGGCGATGAACTGGGTGTGGAGTCAAGTGATTTTACCTGGAAGGTGTTTGCCTATAACAGTAACACTGGTAGTTATGCCCGCCCCAGTAATCTACTGGCCGGTGTAGGTTATTGGATCAACCAGAGGATTGATCCCAGTCTGAACTTCATTCTGACAGCCGGCCAGACCAAGAGCCTGGAGGGCTTCGAAATCGACATGGATCCAAAAACATGGTATCTGATCGGCAATCCGTTCCCCTTTGATGTGCCTTTCCAATTCGATGGGCGCTTCTACGGTCCCATTACTTACGATGGTTCCGGATGGACCGGTGAACGGACTACTATGCTGCCCTGGGGTGGTTATGCGGTTTATAATAGAACCGACGCGGTTACAACGCTGACGCTAAGCGCCGTTCCGGGGCCATTGCTGCTGGCTAAGACCACCGAGCCTGAGCAGCTCGATGGCTGGCTGATGCACCTGGCGGCTCGTGGTGAGCGCTACACCGATGTAGCCAACGCCATCGGGCGGATCCAGGGGGCCAGTGAGCAGCTGGACCGCTTTGATAATCCCGAGCCGCCTTTTATCGACGGTTACATTACCCTGGTCATGGAGCGGCCGGAGTGGGGCGGGCCTCTTACCGCGTTGTCCTCGGATATCCGCTCCTTTGAGGAGACCGACGGGACCTGGGACCTGCAACTGCGCACCAAGGATGCCGGCGGCCCCATCGCTCTGTCCTCCCGGCTGGAGGGTAGCTTACCGGCGGGACACAAGGTGGTGCTGATGGATCTCCAGCAGCGGGCCGTATACGATCTCACCGCCGGTGAAGTCCCGGCTGCCATTACCGATTACAGTGAGCGCTATCCCTATTATTTGAAAGTGATGGCGGGCAGCGCGGAATATGTGGGCCAGGCGGTGGATGAGGCCCTGGCGCAGCTGCCCCTTGACTTTGCCCTGGCGCAAAACTATCCCAATCCTTTTAATCCCAGCACCCGGCTGCAATACAGCCTGACCCGCCCGGCGCCGGTGTCGCTGAAGGTCTACAACCTATTGGGCCAGGAGATCACCACCCTGTACGAAGGTTGGCAGGACCTGGGACATTTCGAGGCGCTGTGGGATGGCCGCGACCGGTTTGGAAATAGTGTAGCCACGGGGATTTATTTTGCCGTCTTCCGGGCGCAAGGCCGTCTATACACCCGTAAGATGCTGCTTTTAAAGTAGTTATGCGCGAAGCCACGCAGAATGCGGGGCTTTTATTGAAGTAGTAAGGCGCATAGTCCCGCCATTGGCGGGGCGGGGCCAAAGGCCTGCCCGGTCACCAGGGCGGGGGTGCTGATGAAGTAGATGATGTAGTCTTCAAGGGCAGATCTGGATTGCGCAGACATCGTCTTTGAGCCACCGGATAACTGTACCTGGAAGAGAAAGAATCAATGGCTAAGCAGCTCACACAATGGATGCTGGTAGTCGTGCTGGCAGGGGCGGGAAACTGGATTATTGCACAAAACAGCCTTAGTTTCAATACACGGGCTGACATGCTGACTGGTCGGTATGGGCACGGTTCAACCACTGACGGGACATACGTATATGCCGTGGTCGGGGCATATGCTGTTTTTCCGTATCGAGCGAGAAACATTGAGCGCTATGACCCGGCGACCGATACCTGGAGTGTAGTGGCTTCCGGGTTGATTCCTCGCAGGTATGGATCAGCCGAGTTCATAGCCAGTCAGGGCAAGGTTTATATTTTCAACGGAGGCATCTACAGCAGCTATACAGATACCATAGAGGTGTATACACCTGCTACCGGCAGCATCTCGTATTTAACCTCGAATCCTTATCCTGTCAATTATGCCGGTTCGGCCGTATGGGATTCCACCATCTACGTTTTCGGCGGCGACAATGCGAGTGGTAATTCGAATCGACTTTACGCTTTCAGTCCGGCGTCGGATACCTGGGTGCGGTTGGCTGATATGCCGGAAGCGAAGCAGACCAGTGGTCGAGTTGTTGATAGCGTGCTGTATGTCTTTGGAGGCTATAGCGGGATGGTTTCAACCAGAATAGATGCCTACGACATCGTCTCAAACACCTGGTCATTCGTGGGGAGTCTGCCGACGGGCATCTCTGCCCATACGACCGCCGCCATGGGCCAGTTTATTTTCATAGTAGGTGACTACGCTTCGCTAACGTATACAGCTGTTTTTGATACAAAGTCGATGCAGCTGCACCAGATTACCTCAAACATAACGGGTAGACGCCATGCAGGGGCCGAGATTATTGGTGATAGTCTCTATGTATTTGGAGGAACTCAATCCAGTGCCGGGGTAGGGCTCGCCAGCACGGAAATCAGCGATATAGCCACGCTACTCTTGACACTTGGGATCGACGAAGAGCATACCACCGGTTTACCAGAGGGGATTGTCCTCCACCCCAATTATCCCAATCCCTTCAACCCTTCGACCACTATCGGCTACGAAAATCCAGTAGCAGGAGTGGTATCGCTAATTGTCTACGATATCCTCGGCCAAGAAATAATGCGGCTGGTTGATGGTCATGCTCGGATTGGAACCTATAAAGCAGAATGGGGTGGTCTCGATGCAACCGGTCGAGCTGTCCCATCTGGTATTTACATTGCCCGACTGGAGACATCTGAGTACAATCAGTCCATCAAGATGGTGTTGTTGAAATAGGATCAATGTAAGTCGGTGCTCCCCGGTACGGTGGAGGCGATAAATCATTGACAGCCAGCCGGAGGACCTGACAGATGCTAACACACAAGTTCCTACCACTGCTCCTGCTGGCGCTGTGCTCCGCGACGCCGCTCCCGGCTCAACAGTTTTCCATTCTGTTCACCAATAGTGCTAATGGGACCATTGAGAATTGTCTATGTCCCGACCTGCCGCTGGGCGGGCTGGAAAAGCGAGCCCAGTTCATCCAGACCTACCGGGATTCGCACCCGGATGTCCTGGTGGTTGACAACGGTGACAACTTTGTTGACTACCTGGCCCTTGAGGTGCAGGCCATTGTCGTCGCCGCTTTCCGGATCACCGGCTTCGACATCATCAATCTCGGTGACCAGGACGTAGCCTACGGCACCCCGGAGTATAAGCAGCTGGAGACGTTGGTGCACACGCTGGGGGAAGCGGTCCTGATCACCAAGGGTGAGGTTAATTTCTCCATCCTCCCGATTTTCCACCCCGGGGCCGTGCGGTTTTACCCGCCGGAGGTGTTCGCTGGGCTTGACCTGGGGGACTGGCGGCTGCAACTTGCGGCCTGGCTGGAGGAGGGTCTGCCGCCCGGTACGTTCCGTATCCTGCTGTCGCATGCCGGCTTTGACAATGATCAGGAAATTGCCGCGGAATATCCGGGAATAGACCTGATCATCGGTGGACACTCGCAAACAGTGGTAGAAGCTCCGGCAATTGTGGGCGGCGTACCCATTGTACAGGCCGGGGGCAGCGCCGGTTATGTGGGGGAAATCCGGTTCAAGGCCACCGACGCCGGGTTTGAGCTGCTGCATTACCAGCTGCACCCCATGATGTTGGAGCTGCCAGGGCATGGCGAGCTATTGAAGATGATCGACAGCCTCGAGCGCAGTCGCTAGCCGTCCCTTTACTTGAAACCTGATATAGGAAGCCAATGAATAGAGCCGCCTTACTGCTGATTGTATGCTTTTCTCTCTTGTCCGCCCAGATCGAGGTCGGCGATAAAGCCCCCACCTTCTTCCTGCCCAAACAGACCGGCGGCTCGTTCTACCTCAGCAAGATTGTGGGGCCGAAGGCCAAACCGAAGAAGCGCACGCCGGTGGTGCTCAGCTTCTTTCAGACCACTTGCGTGCCCTGCAAGGCGGAAATCGCCGAGTTTGAAAAGCTGCAGGAACAGTTCCCGAGGATTCCTATCTATCTGATTGACCTGAATGAAAAACCGCAGTTGGTGGATCAATATATCGCCGAATTCGACCTGAAACTGCCCATGCTCCTGGACCGCTACGGTGTCACCGGAAAGAAATATGGGGTGGTAGACGAGAACAAGCTGGCCCACCTCCCTAATTCGTTCATCCTGGCCCTGGATGGCACCGTCTATTACCATCACCAGGGCTTTAAGCCGGGTGATGAAGCGATCTACCGGGAGAAACTGACCGACATGGACCAGGCGCTGACAGCCTGGCAGGACAGTCTGGTTAAAGCCGAGCAGGCGGAAGCCCTGGCCGCGGCGGCTGCGGCGCCCAAATCCGGGATCAAGCAGAGCGGTAAGCTGGCGGTGGGGGATAAAGCTCCCACCTTCTTCCTACCCCGCCAGAAGGGTGGCTCATTCTATTTGAGCAGGACGGTAGGCCCCAAGGCCAAGGCGGCAAACAAGCGACCGGTAGTGATCAGCTTTTTCCAGACCACCTGTATCCCCTGTAAGGCGGAGATAACCGAACTGGAGAAACTCCAGGAGGAATTTCCGGGAATCACCATTTTTCTGGTGGACCTGAACGAACCGGCCGAACTGGTGGCGGAATATATCGAGCGTTTCGACCTCAAGCTGGAGATGCTGCTGGATCGCTACGGCGCAGTGGGCAAGAAGTACGGCGTAGTGGACGCCAATGGACTGGCTCATCTACCCAACTCGTTTGTAGTGGCCCCGGACGGCGCGCTATACTACCATCACACCGGTTTCAAGCCCGGTGATGAAGAGGTTTATCGTCAGAAATTTATCGAGTTAACAAGTTCCGGTTCCCAGTAAATTCCCGCCGGTAAAAGTACCCAAAATATTGCTACCTGAAACCGTCGCCAGTTGAACGCCGGAAAGTTTAACGCCGGCTGTGGGCGCCACCTTTACTAAAGCGAGGTCCGTAGAATGCATTCATCCATCATTGAACCTCATGGCGGCCGGCTGGTCAATCTGCTCCTCCCGCCCGACGAGGCCCACACGCTAAAGCGGGCCAGTATAAAATTCCTCTCGGTCTTCCTCAACGACCGCCAGCTATGTGATTTGGAACTGTTGCTCAATGGCGGCTTCTCGCCCCTAACAGGGTTCCTGGGGCAGGAGGACTACGAATCGGTGGTTTCTCGGCTGCGTCTGGCGGACGATGCCTTGTGGCCCCTGCCGGTCACCCTGGACGTGAGCGAACAATTCGCTGAAAGTATCGCCGCAGGCGCCCAGGTGGTGTTGCGGGACAAGGAGGGCTTCCCCCTGGCGGTGCTGACGGTGACCGATATCTGGCGTCCCGACCTGGAAGCGGAGGCCCGGCAGGTTTTCGGCACTACCGATCTGCTGCATCCGGGAGCCTTTTACCTGTTGGATACCTCGCACCCGGTCTACCTGGGCGGCACGCTCCAGGGCATCACCCCGCCCAAGCACTATGATTACCAGTTACTACGGCATACTCCCGCTGAGGTACGGGATCAGTTCGTACGGCATGGTTGGGATAAAGTAGTGGCCTTCCAGACCCGCAACCCGTTGCATCGCGCCCATCTGGAGCTCACCCACCGGGCCGCCGGAGCGGTAGGGGCCAACCTCCTGATCCATCCGGTGGTGGGCCTGACCAAACCGGGCGATGTGGACCACTATACCCGGGTGCGCTGCTACGAGCATATTATCGAAAAATATCCCGTCGGGACCGCCATGCTGAGCCTGCTGCCCCTGGCCATGCGCATGGGCGGCCCCCGGGAAGCGCTGTGGCACGCCATCATCCGCAAGAATTATGGCTGCGGCTATTTCATCGTCGGTCGTGACCACGCCGGGCCCGGCCAGGACAGTGAAGGTAAGCCTTTCTACGGTCCCTACGACGCCCAGGACCTGCTCCGGGAGCACGAAAAGGAGCTGGGCATCCAGATGATCCCCTTCAAGATGATGGTCTACGTGGAGGACCGGGCCGAATTTATGCCCGTGGACGAGGTTCCCGAGGGTGCCCGCACTTCAGAGATCTCCGGCACCGAGCTGCGCCGCCGCCTGGACAAGGGGCTGGATATTCCCGCGTGGTTCTCCTTCCCTGAAGTGGTGGCGGAATTACGCCACGCCCGTCCACCGCTGTCGGAGCGCGGGTTTACGGTCTTCTTCACCGGTCTGTCAGGATCGGGGAAGTCCACCCTGGCGAACGGCCTGCTGGTAAAGCTGTTGGAAGACGGCCGCCGCCCGGTGACCCTTTTGGATGGCGATATTGTGCGCACCAACCTGTCCAGCGAACTGGGTTTTTCCCAGGAGCACCGCTCCATCAATGTGCGGCGCATCGGGTTCGTGGCCAGTGAGATCACCAAGAACGGCGGTGTGGCCGTCTGTGCCCCCATCGCTCCCTACGAAGTAGACCGCCACTTCAACCGGGAACTGATCTCCCGCTACGGTGGCTATATCGAAGTTCATGTAAGCACACCTCTGGAGGTGTGCGAGCGGCGGGACGTGAAGGGGCTCTATGCCTTGGCCCGGGCCGGGAAACTCAAGCAGTTTACCGGTATCGACGACCCTTACGAGGAGCCCCGGGATGCTGAGATAGTGGTCGATTCCAGCAGCGAGGACCCGGAAACCCTGGCCCAGTCCATCCTGTTGGGCATCGAAGGGCTCGGCTACCTGTAACTGGCGGCCTTAGCCACCGGCAGCTCAGTCCTCCCGGTCTACCAGCCCTGCTTCCACCCAGTCGCAGATGATATGGCCTATCAGGATATGGCACTCCTGAATGCGGCTCACCTCCTCGGCGGGGGCTACCAGCGAAACATCGGCCAGTTCCGCCAGCCGGCCGCCGTCGCCACCGGTAAATCCGATGGTGTAGGCGCCCATGGCCCGCGCTTTCTCGATGCCGGCCAGCACGTTGGGGCTGTTCCCCGAGGTGGAAATCCCCACCACCACGTCACCGGGCGCGCATAGGGCCTCGATCTGGCGGGCGAAAATGGATTCAAAGCCGTAGTCGTTGGCCACAGCCGTTAGGATGGAAGTATCAGTAGTCAGGGCGATGGCCGCCGCTGCGGGGCGCTCGCGGGTATAGCGGCCCACCAGCTCCGCCGCCAGGTGTTGGCTGTCCGCCGCACTGCCGCCGTTCCCCATCCACAGCACTTTGCCTCCCTCTTTCAGGGCCTCGGAAATCCGCTGGGCGATCGAGCGGATAGTCGGTTCCAGCGCTTCTAACTTGGCCACAACTGACTGGTGCTGGGCTAAAGCGGCTTTCACATCGATCATACTTTGCTTCCCCTCAACGATTGCGTTTCCTGAATCGCTGCTAAATGATCCCAGCCAGCGAGTCGTATTTCCAGTGTGCGAACAGCTCCTCGGCCGCCGGGCAGCAAAAAGTTAAGCACTATAGCCGGTGATGGGTATTGCCGGCTTGCAACCTGCGCGCACAAACATATCTTTATTGGATAGTCATATAAATCTATCATAGATTCTCCCTAACCAATCGAAGGACTAGTTCATGGAGTCAATTGTCAGAACAGTTACCGCCCATCGCCGGGCCATAGTCATCGACCTGTTTTTTGTCCTGGCGATCGTTTTCCTGCCCAGCCTGTCGCATCTGTTCGCTTTCCCCCTCTACCGCCTGGAGCCCATGCGTCTGCTGCTGATCCTGGCGCTACCGTTCGCTGCCCGAGGTAATTCGTACCTATTGGCCCTGATCCTGCCCCTGGTTTCGCTGATCACCAGCGGACATCCCCTGCCCGCCAAGGCCCTGTTGATGACCGCTGAGCTGCTGCTCAATGTCTGGCTGTTCTGGTGGCTGGCCGACCGGCTCGGGAACCGTTTCGGTGCCATGCTGGGCGCTATCGCCGGCAGCAAGCTGTGTTATTACGGGGCCAAGTTGCTGTTGATCCAGGCGGCGGTGCTCGGTCCGCCCCTGGTTGGCACTGCACTCTGGATACAAGGCGTGCTGGCGCTGATCTTCAGCCTGTACATATTCATTATTTTCTCCCGCCCCGGGACCTTACCCGCCGACACGCCGATGGCAGAAAGTTGATGCGGCGGCGGAAGTTCATCCGGACCTCCACCGCCGGTCTGGTAGGGTTGGCGTCGGCCCCTCTGGCGGGAAGCACCCTGCTCCAGACCCTGGCCGGCGGATCACCTCCGGAGGCGGTCTGGGTCGAGGGGGGCGAACCGGTGGAGCTGCTGACCGCCGCCCTGGCGGCCTATGGGGGGATAAAAAGCTTTATCCAGCCCGGCGACCGCGTGCTGGTGAAGCCCAATATCGGCTGGGACCGAACCCCGGCCCAGGCGGCCAACACCAACCCTGACCTGGTGGCGGAGGTGGTTCGGCTGTCACTGGAGGCCGGCGCCAAGAAGGTGCAGGTGCTGGACCGGACCTGCAATGATCCCCGGCGGTGCTACGATACCAGTGAGATCAGGGCCAAGGCCCAGGCCGCCGGGGCCCAGGTGCAACACATCCGTTTCAACCGGTTCACCGAGATTGACCTACCTCAGGGGCAAGTGCTGAAAAAATGGCCGGTATACCGCGACTATCTGGCCGCCGACAAGGTGATCAACATCCCGGTGGCCAAGCATCACTCAATGAGCCGGCTGACCCTGGGGCTGAAGAACCTGATGGGCGTGCTGGGCGGCGACCGGGGTACGCTGCACAACGATTTCTCCCGTAAAATAATAGACATTACGGCCCAGATCCTGCCTACCGTGACCATCATCGACGCCTATCGCATCCTGACAGCCAACGGCCCCAGCGGCGGCAACCTGATGGACGTCCAAAAACCCCGCACCCTGATCATGAGCACCTGCACTGTCTCAGCCGACTGGGTTGCCACCGAATTGTTTGACCTGAAACCAACAGACATCGGTTACCTGCGTGAGGCCCACCGCCGTGGTTTGAACCGTTTCGACCCGACCAAGCTCAACCTGAAGAAAATCGTACTCTCGTGACCCTGGCCCGCTGGCGCAGAGCGGTTCAGCTGGCCGCCCTGCTCTTTTTCCTGGTGTTGTTTATACTGGCGCGCTATCCTTACAGCGGCGTACTCGATTCGGACCTGTTCTTGCGCTTTAGTCCGTTATTGCCCCTGTTCAGCCTGATCGAGGACCTGCAGCTGCCGCTTAGATACTGGCCGGCGGTGGCTATCCTCCTATTGACCCCCTTCCTGGGGCGTTTCTTCTGTGGCTGGCTCTGTCCGCTGGGAACCACTTTGGATGCCGCCGGCCAGCTGCTGAAATCCCCCGACAACCGGGTTTCAGGCAAGTGGCGTCACCTCCGGCCGCTGAAGTTCGCGATCCTGGCGGCGTCGGTGCTGCTGGCGTTCTTCTCGATCCACATCTGGGGCTATTTCGATCCCCTGTCGCTACTCAATCGCGCCTTCACCGCAGTCATCTATCCCATCGCTACTTTGGCGGCCGAAGGGATTCTGCTGGCGGCTAGCACCCTGCCGTTGATAGAAGGTCCAGCCTACGCCCTCTACGACTGGTTCAAGGTCCTGCTGATGCCGGAGGAGCAGGCCTTCATGCAGCAGGTGGTATGGATCGCGCTGTTCTTTGGTATCATTGTGGGCCTAGAGAAAGTCACCCGGCGGTTCTGGTGTCGCTATATCTGTCCGGCCGGGGCGCTACTGGGCTTCCTGTCCCAATTCCGGCTACTGGAGCGGGTGGTGGGGGAGTCCTGCAACGATTGCGAAATCTGCCACCAGGCCTGCAAAATGGACGCTATCCCCGAGGGTAACGCCCGGGAAGGTAATAAGGTGGAATGCATCCAGTGCTTCAACTGCAGCGAAATATGCCCACCAAAATTCGACGCCATCAGATATGGCTGGCGCCTGCGTCCGTACCGCACCCCTATCGATTACTCCCGGCGGCACTTCCTGCACACCGCCCTGGGTAGCTTTGCCGCTCTGGGCCTGATGAGCATCGGTCTGCGGAACCGGGACGCCGCCACTACTTTGATTCGGCCCCCCGGGTCGTTGCCGGAGCCCGATTTCCTGAATAGGTGCATCCACTGCCTGGACTGCGTGCACATCTGCCAGTCCAACGGCCGCTGCCTGCAACCGGGCGGTATTAGAACTTCGCTGCTGGAACTCTGGTCCCCCGTGGCGGTGATGCGCATGGGTTACTGCGAGTATAACTGCAACCTGTGCGGGCAGGTGTGTCCCACCGAGGCGATTCTGCCGCTGACGGTGGAGCAGAAGCAGAAAACGCCCATGGGGTTGGCCTATTTCGATAAGGACCTGTGCATACCTTTTGCTAAGCTGCAGGATTGCCTGGTTTGCGAGGAACACTGCCCCACACCGGACAAGGCCATCAAAATCGAGCCAAAGGATACGCAGTTGACTGACGGGACTATCATGCCGGTAAAGTATCCTTACGTGGTGGAGGAACTCTGCATCGGTTGCGGTATATGTGTAACCAAGTGCCCCATTCCGGGGCGGGCGGGCATCTTCGTCACTATTGAAAACCAGCTGCGGCCTACTCCCAAAGACCTGCTGGCACAGGCCTGAGTAGTTTTACATAATTGCTTTTAGCTGGCCAGCCGGCGGCAAGCTAGATCAACACATCCTCATCCCAACCCAATCGCACCAGTTCGATCTTGGTTGGATCGGCGACTCCCAGATGGTGGCGGTTGTCCGCCAGGAAGATGTGTTTGGGGGGTGGGTTCAAGGGGCGTTCCTCACCGAAGTATTCCCGGCGTTTGGCCTGCAGCAGGCGCACACCGGTGGCATCCACCGCCACCGGGTCGGTGCCCACCAGCAGCCCTTTGTAGGCCCAGGTGTAGCGCGGGTTGAAGTGGTGGGGCCCGGAACCGTGGAACAGGGGCGTCAGTACCACCAGGATATTGAGCCGGGTGCGCCCCTGCACATGGGGCAGCCGCCAGATGGACGCCAGGTCGGCGCAGGTATCGCCGTGGTAATCGCTGGGCTTTGGTACAAACATGATATAGTTCTTTACCAGGCTGCCCACGCCGGACCAGTAGTGGGTGCGCAATGGCCGTACGTTGATCAGGGCGGTGGCCTGGCGGAAGACGCGGTCTAATAAAATGCCTCGGTCCAGCACTGAAATGTTCCGGCGGCTGATCCCGGCGCGCAGCACTCGCTCCCGCAGCAATTCCTCGAGCACTTTGGGCGTTCGCAGGTAGGTCCAGACGTTGGTCTTGATACCCACCACGTCCACAGGTTGCACCAGGGAACGCCAGGCTTCGGCCGGGTCGGGAATATCGAGCAAGGTTGTGACCGCTTGATCCAGCATCCGGCTTAGCACCTCGCGGTTGGGCCGCTGTAGCCGGTCCAGGACGTCGCGATCACGCACCAGGACTACTCGCGATCTATATGGTCCGCTGGAAAACAGGCTAGCCGGCGTACCCAGGTAGAGCGCCCCGGCCAGGGCGGCGGAGGTGCTCCCTTTGATGAAATCGCGACGGGTGATTCCTTTGCCCTGCATACCGGCTATTCCTCCCGGCCTGTAATTGCAGGGTCGAAATTATGCCCCACCTGCTCCGCCACCGAACCGAGCAACGCCAGGACCTGATCCTCACTTTTAGGGGCGAAGACCACCGCCAGCAGTGAACCAAAGGCTTGCGAGCCCACCCAACTGCCGTCCTCGATCTGCGCCGCCGGGCCAGTGGGCTCCTCCGGCAGGAAATTTCGGGTGAAGCCATCCCGAGCCGCCTCAGCCGCCGTTACCGAGGGGTAGCTCACCAGCAGCAGCAGTCGGCGATCGTCCGCCGCACCGTATTTAGCCAGCAACGCCTCCGTCCCTGGCCCGATGTTCAGGATATTGGCATCAGCGATGAAGTAGTGGGCGTTTTGCCAGATATAATGGTGAAAATAACGGATGCTGGCCTCAACCAGGTCTTCCGGTGGCAAGCGGTCCAGGATGGCCGGCAGGGGGCCGTCGTGTCCGATCGACTGGGCTATGGCGGTGGCCAAGGCCGGTAGCACCGGGCGCGATCGTTCAGTTTCGGGGCTAGCCAGAATCGATACCAGGTAACGGTCGCGCCAGAACAGTAGATAGCCGGGGTCATGTTGGGAGCCCTGGCCGAAAGCGGCCGACACCGATTCCCGGGAATGAGTGAACACCCCAAAGGCGTTGGCTGAGCTGTCCATATCGAAGATATCCACCACTATCTCGGGCTGGTTGTCACGGCTGTAGGTCCGGCCGAACATGCCGCGGAAACCGTATGACCGGTACAGCTCAGCACCACCATCGATATAGTCGTAGAGGTTGTCGGGTCCGTAAACCCGGTCCCGGCCGGTTTGGCGCCAGCCGGCCACCTCGGTCGGGAGCAAACCTACTAATCTGGCGGTCTCCTGATCCACTTTGCAGCTTGCCAAGGCAACGACCAGCACGGCCGGCGTTAGTATCCTGATAACCACGGCATTGCGAGGGAATTCCAGCCTAATTCGGGCCGCCGGCGAAGGATCTCCTAGAGCCGCAGGGTCAATAGCAATACGGTCAGCACACTGGTGAGCATGGCTAAAGATTCACCGATGATCTGCTTTATGTCGGTTCGCTCCTCGGGTAATAGTTCCTCCTTGGAAGTGATCAGGATGGTGGCCCCCTCATCCACCACCGGATTCTGCCGGAAAATCAGAAACCGACGACCCAATTTGAAGGTAGCGCCGTTGGCCTGGGTCAGCAGGATATCCAGAGTATTTTCCTGTGCCCCGCCAGCTTGATCAAGGTAGTAGGCAACCTTTTTCCCCCGGCGGTACTTGATTAGTCCTTCGATACCGACGTTACCACGGACTGCCACCGTATTTGGTTTCCTGGGGATGACAATCTCGTCATTGTCGAGCAGAATTACGTCGGAACGGGTATCACCTTTCATGATCGCCTCGAAAGAAACCACTACCCGCTGGCCTTCCCGGATCAAGCGACCGCCCTGGGCAAAACCGGTTGCCAGAATGCCTCCGGCCCTCTGTATCAGGTCCGACAGGGTTTCATTCTCTTTCTGCAGAACGTAAGCCCCGGGGAACAACACTTCCCCTTTAATCTCCACGTGTTGTTGGGGAATGAACTTTGGATCCGAACGAACGTACAAGACATCTCGGTGTCTGAGGGGCAGGCGGCGAGCATCGTCCTTTTCACCGTAGGCGAATACGCCCTCGCCCGATTTCGTGCCTACCAGGGATAATTCGATAATCTCGACACTTTTATCTCCAGGATTGTCTTCGGGACTCAGGCGGCTCAACTGTGCCGATTGGAAGAAGACATTCTCCTCGAAACCTCCTGCTTTGAAAATCAGGTCCTCCACGGTCATGTTATATTGCAGAGGATAATCCCCCGGCTGCTTAACCGCCCCCTTGACGGTCACGAATTGCTCGATGCGCAGCTCTTTGAGAGAATAGATGATTAGTTGGTCCCGTGCCTGGAGTAGGTGGTCGTGCTCCGGATCATGCTGGATCACTTTCTCAATATCGATCGAGATCAACACCTCTGTCGAGTCGTCCAGTGTTCGAACCAGGTCACCCTTGCCCAGATAAGCGTCGCCGGCCAGACTGTCGGCCGCCATAATCAAATCGCTCAACGTGCGAATCTCAGCCCCCAGCTCATATGTCCCCGGTTGGACTACTGCTCCGGAAACAGTGACTTCATTCTTAACCACGTCCAGGATCGAGAAAACATATACTGAATCCCCATCCCGGAGCTGCTCCGTCCGCTGGCCGGTGATAATCGGCTCCAAATTAATATCTCGCAGCTCCCGGGCAATGGAGGGATCATTGCGGTCCGGGAAGGGAATTATCCGCTCGATCTGGAGACGCTTGGTATACGCTTGTGGTGTAAGGCCACCGGCATACTCCAGTAGCTCCGCCAGAGTTTCTCCATCAGTCACTTCGTAAATAGCCGGGCGCTTAACCTCACCGGCAATCTTGACCGTTTTGCCACGCAGGGGGATGAAAATATGGTCGTTTTCCGTCAGCCTAACCTGGTTGCTATCAAATCCTTTCAGCAGGTAATTGTAAAAATCGACGTTGGCTTTCGGTTTGCCGTCCCGGATTACCTGGATCTGTCGGAGAGATCCCCCGGGTAAGGGGCCGCCCACCCGGTACAGGGCGCTGAAAACGGTCGAGGAATTAGGTACCGTGTAGCCCCCCGGTCGGGCTACCTCCCCCAGCACGAACACCTT
>SDBU01002930.1_pt1 | contig 22187 bp, 16 predicted proteins | sample 2277071 | NCBI WGS metagenome assembly SDBU01 (sample SAMN10397929, study PRJNA504765) | marine sediment metagenome | isolation source: marine sediment core GS08_GC12, 126 cmbsf | place: Arctic Ocean: Gakkel Ridge, Loki's castle | collected 2008 | reverse complement strand
CTCTCAGAAGTTTTGCTTGCAAATGAATTGGGATTTCAGTGATTTCATCCAAAAGAAGTGTTCCCTTGTTGGCTAGCTCAAATCTACCTTTTTTTGTTGTGTCAGCGCCTGTAAATGCTCCTTTTTCATGACCGAAAAATTCTGATTCGATGAGAGTGGCTGAGATAGCTGCTAGATTTACTTTTATAAATGGACTATTAGCTCTGTTCGATCTTTGGTGAATGATTTTAGCTATAACTTCTTTTCCTGTGCCAGATTCTCCTGATATAAATACAGAAGATGAGCTTTTAGCGATTTTATCAATGTTGTTTAAAAGATTTTGCATGTAAGGGGATTTGGCGATGATATCAGATGAGTTGTGATTTGAAATCTCTTTTTTTAGAAAAGAGTTTTCTAAGATAAGATTTTTATGCTCTTCAGCTTTTTTGATAACTGCATCTATTGTGTCAAAAGAAAATGGTTTTATAAGATACGTAAATGCGCCTAAATTTAGAGCTTGTGTTGCATTTTGAATTTTTGCAAAAGCAGAGATTATTATAACAATAACATTTGGATTTTTTTGTTTTGCTATTTTTAAAACATCAATGCCATTTTTTTTAGGCATTTTCATATCGGTAATTATTAGATCAAAATTATCTTTTTGAATTTTCTCTATTGCTACCTCTCCATTTATAGCAATATCGACATCTTTTTTTAGTTTTTTGAGTGAGTCTTTTAAAAAATTTCTAATTAACGAATCATCATCGACTATAAGTACTTTTTTAATCATTTATCCTCTTTTAATCGGCATGGTTATTGTAAAGGTAGAGCCTTTATATAGTTTAGATGTAACGTCTAGAGTAGCAAAATGCGCTTGGATAATTTTATTTGTGTGAGATAGCCCTAAACCATTGCCATTTTGTTTAGTTGTAAAAAATGGTGAAAATATATTTTCTAAATCTTTTTGATCAATTCCATCGCCTGTATCTTCGATGGAAATAATACAAAAATTGCTGTTTTTAATAACTGAGATGCGCAAAATGCCACTATCTTCCATTGCGTGATATGCATTGATAATAATATTTAAAATAGCAGATTTTAAATGCTCTTTATCTGCAGGGATATAAAAATTAGGTTCAGTTAGATTTAAATGAATCTTTATCTTAGATGAAAAGCTCAGATCTATTTTTATAGACTTTATAATCTCTTTTATAAGTTCGTTGATGTCTAAAGATACTACCTCTAATGAGAAAGGCCGAGCATATTCTAAAACGTTTGTTACAACTCTTTCCATTGCTTTTGTACCATCTAAGATATATAAGATCATATCTTGAAGAGGTTTTGAGTTTTCTAAATCTTTATATAATAAAGATGCATATCCTCTAATAGCGCCGAGTGGATTTTTTATTTCATGTGCAATATTTGCAGCAATTTCACCGAGTTTATTTAATCTATCATTTCTATTAGCTGAGATTTGTAGATTTTGTATTTTGGTAATATCTTTTAAAAGCAGGACAATGCCTCTATAAGGCGTAGGGCAATCATAGATAAAAGATGTGTTAATTTCGATCTGCTTTTTATTTATGCTAATGTAGCTAATTTTTTGACACATTGAAAATTTTAAAGCATTTTTCATTGAAAATCCAAAAAATCTATCAGAAAAATTCTCTGAAAAGCTTTTAAAAAGCACTTTTTTCTCATCAATGCCTAAGATATCTTGGGCTACTTTGTTATAAGTTGTTACTATCCCATCTAAATCTATATAGATAATTCCTTGAGAAATATTTGTTAAAATGTTGTTCAAATAGCTAGTTACAGAATTTAGATCTGTAACTTTTTGTCTTAGCTCATTTTCTTGTATCTTTAGCTGATTATTGACTTGATTAAATCTTTTTAGTAGTCTTTGATAAGCATTTTCTAAACGGGTAGTTTCTGTAGAAAATAGAGAAAAAGCTTTAGCTAAATGTTTCATCGACTCTTGAGTAGATGCAGAGTTTAGTGCTAAATTAGCTGTTTCATTTAGTTTTTTTAAGATATCCGACATGCCTATCCTTTAGATACTATGCACTTAAACGTTACTATATGAATTTTTTATGAAGTGTCAAAGACTTTTTCTAATTTTAGCGATATTTTTGCTATCTTGTTCCAAAGATGTAAAAACTTTTAATAAAAAAAAGCCAATTGTTGAAAAGATTCAAAGATTTCAAAAAGATCAAAATATAAAAACTAAAATTCCTAAACAAAATCATTTAGATCTATATCCTTTTGAAGAAGAGACAGCATGTTTTTTTAACATTACCAAAGAGTTTTTTAGATGCAAAGGCAATCCACTCAATCCAGAGAGAGTAGATACTTCAAATCCTGATAATGTAAAAGTCTATTTAGATTGTGTAGGGCCATCTAAACATGGCTTGCCTTTAATTCATGAAAAAGAAAATGTCTATCCTATTTTGATAGATGTATTAAATTATATCCAAAGAAAGACAAAAAAAAGGGTTGTTATCACTTGTGGACACCGCTGTCCAAAGCATAACTCTTATGCTGACACATCAAACAGCGCTAAAACATCGAAACATATGATCGGTGCTGAAGTAGATTTTTATGTTCAAGGGCTTGAAAATTCAGCTGAAAAAATTGTAGATCTAATCTTTGATTACTATAAAGAAGAGGTGCAATATAGAGGCCTTAATGATTATTTAAATTTTCAAAAATATCAAAAACAAACAGATGTAACAACTCCTCCTTGGCATAATAAAGAGATTTTTGTAAAAATCTATAAAAGCTCGGAGGGAAGAGATTTTAATAATCGCCATCCATTTTCTTATATCTCTATTCAAGTCTTATATGATAAAATATCAAAACAAAAAGTAAATTATAGCTGGGAGAGAGCTAATCGAGGCTATTTAATACATTAAGTTTTGTAAAAAATGCGGCATTTCGGCAAAATATCTAAATTTGCCGATGTGGCGGAATTGGTAGACGCGATAGATTCAAAATCTATTTTTGCTTGCAAAGTGCTGGTTCGATTCCAGTCATCGGCATTATCTTGAATTTTCAATAAAATAAAAAAATGAAAAAGTTTATATATATATTTTATTTATTTTTTGTATTAAATTTTTCTTTTACATTTGCTTCTAATGAATATAAAAATATGAGCTCAATTGAAAATAAGAAAAAATTTCGTTTTATTATAAATCCGAACTCCGGCACAAAAACTAAAGATTATATTATCAAAACTATTGAAAAGGATTTAGACAGATCTAAATTCAACTATGAGATTAGCTATACTAAAGCTGCAAAACATGCAACAGAGCTTGCAAAAGAGGCTAAAAATCTAAAATATGATTTGGTAGTAGCGATAGGCGGAGATGGCACTATAAATGAAATTGGAAAAGCTCTAATAGATACAAAAACTATTATGGCTATAATTCCAACAGGATCTGGAAATGGTTTAGCTAAACATTTGAAAATTTCAAAAAATCCTAAAAAAGCAATTCAAATTATCAACAGTTATAAATATATGGATATGGATACGATAAAAATAAATGATGAGATATTTTTATCTGTTGCGGGAATTGGATTTGATGCTGAGATAGCTGATGTTTTTTCAAAAGGCAAAAAAAGAGGATTTTTAAATTATGCGAAAATAGTTTTAAAACAGTATTTTCAATACTCTATAAAACCTTTTGATATGATAGTAGATGGCAAAAAAGTTACTAAAGAGGGCTTTTTAGTAAGTTTTGCAAATGGCTCTCAATATGGCAACGATATTAAAATAGCTCCAAAAGCTGATATATCAGATGGATGTTTTACAGTAGCAATTTTAAAAAAACCTAGTTTTTTTAAAAATCTACAAACATTAATAAGACTTAGAAATGGTACAATCAACAGATCCAAATATTATGAATCTTTCAAATGTAAGTCTTTAAAAATAGATCAAAAAGAGATGATAGCACATATTGATGGGGAGCCCATTTTTTTTGAAAATGGGATTGATATCAAACCTTATAAAAAATTAAAAGTTTTAGTTCCTTAAAAATAAACTCATCTAAGTCTAAACCTTTAAGAGAGCAATTTAGTTGCAAAACTTAGTTTCAAAACTTAGTTTTTTTATCATTTTATGGTAAGAAGACCCTTTTCTTTTGGTGATCGATCTATAATTGCCAGCTAGGATTATTGCAAGGATCACACTTTGTAAACAAACCAGATCTTTTGATCAGAATAAAGCTCAGAGCTATAAAAGAGATGATAAATGCGCCAGATACAAAATCTAAAACATTATTATTTGTTCTTAAGAGAACTCCTCTATTTGTAAACATCACACCAAATCCACTTGCAATGGTTCTATTTGCATGCTCATGTAAAACTTTTATTGATTTTCTAAAATATAGAGTTTCATTACCCCAAGTATATCCAGCTTTTACTAGCCCACAAAAAGATTTGACGAGCGTTATAGGGATCATACAAGCATTAATAATAGCATCAACTAAAAAATTTAATTTAGCAGGAACAGATAGCTTCCAAGATTCTAAATATTTTCCTTTCTCTTGAGCTATCTTTGAGAGGTTAATATATTTTATTGCATTATCAAAAAATCTTGTCTCATTTGGTATTTCAACTGATGTAAGCCTCTCACCAGTAGCTACAGCTCTTGTCATATATACCCCCATTTTTTGAGCCCAGATTATAGAAATAAAAAATAATTTTATTCAAACGATTTTTATTATTTTTATAGAGAATTCTTAACTTTTAAATCTATTTTTCTGTTTCATTAATTGCTCTTTTTTATTATAATATCGGCGATTTTAATCAAAATAAAGGTTATTAATATGCCATCAGCACCAGCACCATTGGCAAGAGAGCCATCTTCGGCTTTTATGCCACATAAAAAAGAAGAAGTAAAAGAAAGTATAGGTCTTTATCAAAGAATAAAAAATGTTGTATATTATGCATTTTTACCTTTGATTGCGTCTTATAATTTTATTCATGCAGAAAATCTAGTAACTAAAAAAAGAGAGTTTTGGTTTTTACCAACTTCTTTTGAAAAACTTTTGGGCGAGTGGTACTTTTCTTCAGCTGTAAATCAAAATAATGGAAAGTGTCCTGATAGAGAAAAAACACAAATGGCGAAAGAAATATTTAACAATTTAGAAAAACATGTTAAGAGAACAGATCTAAAATATAAATTTGTTGTTACAGATTCTAATAAAGTCAATGCTTTTGCTCTGCCTCAAAGGGTTGCTATTAATAAAGGTATTATCAACGCTGTTCAAAAATATTGCGAGAGAAAAGGTTATGATAACAATATGTTTAAAGCTATGGTAGCAGCTGTTTTGGGGCATGAAATTACTCACTCTGATGCAAGGCATTCAGCTAGAATATTAGAACTACTTCTTTTGTTAAATGTAGTTGTTATTGGATCTAAAATTTATTTAAGTGCTAAAAATTTGATATCAAATAAATCTCAAAAAGATGAAAGATTTACGAGTCATGATCTGCTAGAAATACTTTTTAATTTTGTCTCTAATCTTGTAGTTAAGCTATATATGCTTTTAGGATCTAGATCTCATGAGTATGAAGCAGACAAATATGGAATGTATATGATGACAAAAGCTGGATATGATCCTGAAGGTGCTATAAAACTTCAAGAGTTTTTTCAAGAAAAATTTGAAACACCTAAAGGTTGGATAGCAAAAATTCAAGAATTTGTCTCTACACATCCAATGACAGCAAAACGATTAGAAGAAAATAAAAAGACTTTGCAAGCTATTAAAAATGATCCAGAGCTAAAATCACAGATAGAAAAAATTGAAGAAGCTAAAAAAGCAGCTTTACCAGCAGCTGTAGGAGCTTAAAGAATTTCTCTATAAAAAGGAGAAAATTTTTAAAATTTTCTCCTTATTTCAAAACTTTTTTCATAAATTCAAATAAAATATAATTTATATCTATATACATTTGACTTGAAATTTCTGTAAAATAGTTATAAAACTATATTTTAATGAATACTTTTTTAGGGGGCAATAATGGGTAAAATGAAAAAATCGATGGATGGAAATACAGCAGCAGCACATATTGCATATGCGCTTAGTGAAGTATGCTCAATTTATCCAATTACCCCATCTTCTCCGATGGCAGAGTTTGTAGATGAATGGGCATTTCAAGATAGAAAAAATATATTTGATAAACAGGTTGAAGTTGTCGAGATGCAATCGGAAGCTGGAGCTGCAGGGGCTATTCATGGAATTTTATCAGCAGGAGCAATGGGCACAACATTTACAGCATCGCAAGGACTTTTGTTGATGATTCCGAATATGTATAAGATGGCGGGAGAGCTTTTGCCGGCTGTTTTTCATGTAGCATCTAGATCATTAGCTGGACAAGCACTTTCAATTTTTGGAGATCATCAAGATGTAATGGCGACAAGAGCTACAGGATTTTGTATGCTATGCTCTAACTCTGTTCAAGAGACAATGGATTTAGCTTTAATTGCACATCTATCATCGATAAAAAGCTCACTGCCATTTCTACATTTTTTTGATGGATTTAGAACATCACATGAGATACAAAAAATTGATGTTATAGATTATGAAGATGTTAAAAAGATAGTTGATTTTGAGATGATAAGACATCATAGAAATCGTGCACTCAATCCTTTAAAACCATATGTCAAAGGAACAGCGCAAAATCCAGATATATATTTTCAAGAGATGGAACTATTAAATCCTTTTTATGACAAATTGCCTTTTATTGTTGAAGATCAGATGAACAAAGTTTTTTCGATTACCTCGAGAAGGTATAATTTGTTTGACTACGTTGGTGATAAAGATGCGACGAGAGTTATCGTTGTAATGGGATCTGGAGCAGAGACAGTTGAAGAGACTATAAATTATCTAAATCAAAAAGGTGAAAAAGTAGGGCTTATAAAAGTTAGATTATACAGGCCATTTTCAAAAGAGCATTTTTTAAAAGCTTTGCCAAAGAGTGTAAAAAAGATAGCTATATTAGACAGAACAAAAGAGATGGGAGCTATAGCAGAACCTCTATATTTAGATGTCTCATATTGCCTTCGTGATCGCAAAGATATTTCAATAGTTGGCGGAAGATTTGGTCTCGGTTCTAAAGAGTTTACACCATCTTGCGTGAAAGCTATTTTTGATAATTTAAATAAAGATAATCCTAAAGATCATTTCACAGTTGGTATTGTCGATGATGTAACTAATTTATCTTTAGAAATGAAAGATGAGATTAATACTGAAAAAGAAGATGTTGTTAGATGTAAATTTTGGGGAGTTGGTGGAGATGGTACAGTTGGAGCGAACAAAGATGCTATTAAGATAATTGGAGATAATACTGAAAAGTATGTACAAGGATATTTTTCATATGATTCTAAAAAAACATCAGGGCTTACAATTTCACATTTAAGATTTGGAGATAGTGAAATCAAATCTACATATTTAATTACAGAAGCGGACTACATTGCATGTCATCATCCAGCATATATAGAAAAATATGATGTTTTAAAAGGGATAAAAAAAGGAGCTACTTTTGTTCTAAACTGTCCATTTAAAGAAGAGGAGTTAGATCAGAAACTTCCCTCAGAGATGAAAAGAGCTATCGCTTTAAACGATATTAAATTTTACATAATAGACGCTCATGCATTGGCTAAAAAAGTTGGCCTTGGAATGCGAATAAATATGATTATGCAAACTGCATTTTTTAAATTAGCAAAAATAATAGATATTGAAAAAGCGATAAATCTTTTAAAAGAAGCGATTGCAAAAACATATGCTAAAAAAGGTGATGAGATAGTTGAGATGAATAAAAAGGCGGTAGATGCGGCTCTCTCAGAGTTAAAAGAGATTAAATATCCAGTATCTTGGAGGGACGCTCCTTTAAAAGAAAAAGAAGTAGATCTATCAAAACCTGAGTTTATCACAAAAATTGCAGATGTTATGGAGAGACAAGAAGGGGATTCTCTGCCTGTTAGCTCATTTGAAGCTGGTGGAACCTTTCCTATGGGAACAGCGGCCTTTGAAAAAAGAGGCTTAGCAACGCAAGTATCGACTTGGATCGAAGATAAATGTATTCAATGTAATCAGTGTGCATTTGTCTGTCCTCATGCGGCGATAAGACCATTTCTTTTAACAAAAGAAGAAGTTGAAAAAGCGCCTGAAGGATTAAAAGTAATAAAGCCTCTCGGCAGCGGAATGGAAAATCTTTTTTATTGTATTGCAATTACACCACTAGATTGTACAGGATGTGAAAATTGTGTAATCATATGTCCAGCTCCCGGAAAAGCTTTGAAAATGGAGAAAACAGAGCTGGTTAAAGAGCAAGCAGCAAAACTTTGGGACTATTTAACAAAACTCCCTCAAAGATCTGGAAAAATGGGTAAATTTACTCTAAAAGGCTCACAATTTCAAAAACCACTATTAGAATTTTCAGGTGCATGTGCAGGTTGTGGAGAGACTCCATATATTAAACTTGTAACGCAGCTATTTGGCGAGAGAATGATTATTGCAAACGCGACAGGTTGTACTTCGATTTGGGGAGCGTCAGCTCCCTCAATGCCGTATACCACAACTCAAAAGGGTTATGGGCCTGCTTGGGCAAATTCTCTTTTCGAAGATAATGCTGAGTTTGGTTTTGGTATTCATCTTGGTAAAAAATATAGAAGACAAAGACTAAAAGGCTTTGTTGAAAAAGCAATTACAGAAGATTTATCAGATGATTTGAAAAATCTATTTAATGAGTGGCTTGATAATTTTGATGAAGGCGAAAAGACATTTGAGCTATTCGAACAAATTGAGCCTCTTTTAGAAAAAGATAAAGATAAAACTGAAACTTTGAAAAAGATTGAGGTATCTAAAGATTTATTAGTAAAACCATCTATTTGGATGATCGGTGGAGATGGTTGGGCTTACGATATAGGCTATGGTGGTTTAGATCATGTAATTTCACTTGGAGAGGATGTTAATATCTTGATTGTAGATACTGAAGTCTATTCAAATACCGGTATGCAATCTTCAAAAGCAACACCTATTGGCGCTATTGCAAAATTTGCATCAGGTGGAAAAAGAACTCAGAAAAAAAACTTAGGCCTCATTGCAATGGCATATAAAAATGTCTATGTCGCATCGATATCAATTGGTGCTGATAAAATAGGAGCTCTTAGAGCTTTAAAAGAGGCTGAAGAGTATAAAGGTCCATCGATAGTGATAGCTTACGCTCCATGTATTGGTCATGGTCTTAAAGGGGGAATGAAAAACTCTCAAACAGAGGAGATGGAAGCTGTAAAATCAGGATACTGGTTTAACTATAGATATGATCCTAGATTAAAAGAGCAAAACAAAAATCCATTTATGTTAGATTCAAAAGAGCCTTCTATGGATATAGATGAATTTATCTCAAAACAGATGAGATATGATTATCTCAAGAAAAAGTATCCTGATTTAGCAGATGAGCTATTTACACTACTTAAAAAGGATTTAAAAGAGAGATTAGAGCTATATAGGCATATGGCTGGGCAAGATACAAAATCCGAGTAATTTTTGAATATTAAAAATATTTATCCTGAATAGCTAAGAACCTTGAATCTTTCGCCTTTAGGCGAGAGAAGTTCAAGTAGAGGGAGTCTCTTCTATATTTTCATGAGCTTCGGAAGCTTCTCTCTCAGGTTTTGGTAATAATTTCGTTTTTTCTTCGAACTGTTTAGACAATCTATTTATTGCGATTATCCAAATAGGGAAAATTAATATTACAATTCCAAAGATAATAGGGGATGCTCCCATTGGGGTTATAAAGATCATAAACAGGATTTGCATAATTAAAGAACTGCCAGATTTTCCAAGTCTAGAGCCGATACCATCAATTGCAGATTTACTTTGCAGTTTTTCTTCAGCACTAAGTGGGATAAAAGCCATCTCTTTTGTGTCATCGAAAACAGTATATTTTAAAGATCTTGAAAATATATCTTGTACAGCACCGAATAGAACCGCTAATACAAGAGGAGAGAGACCAAATAGAGTTATTGCAACATTTGAATTTTCAGCAAATTTCTTTACAAATACAAAATAAAAAAATCCAAATGCCGATACTATAAGCGCTATAGGAGTAACTAGTGCTGTTACTCTCCAACCCAGTCTTCTTATTAAATTACCAGATATAAAAAATGATGAAATTACAGCAACTACTCCTGTAATAAGGGTTACTTTACTAGTAAAAGCAGTAAAAGCAGATGAGCCAGGATAGAGCTCTTTAATCTGCGATTTCCATAAAACTTCAACAAGATTTATTAAAATATTATAACAGAGCACAAGCAAGCTGATATATAAAACATATTTTGATTTGACCGTATATAAAATACTTTTTACAAATGAAATGTTTTGTTTACCTTTTTTATTTATATCTCCGCCGAGTAGATATCTTTTAGGATATTTATAGACATGTAAATATCTATATAGCGTCATTATACAAACTCCGCAAACGAGCGCTGTTACAATGAAAATTAGTAGGGTTTGATCCCAAGGAGTTTTAGCTCCACAAAATTTTGAAAGAAAATGAACTGATGCATTGCTAGATAACGATTTAGCAGCTAAATATTGTCCTAAAAATCCACAGAGTATTCCTGCTGAATTTCTAGAGACTCCAAAAAAAGCATAGTATCTTTTAGCTTGATCAATTGAGAGAACATCAACGATAAAAATCCAAAGAAGAAGTGAGAGCATGATAGTAGACCAGGACTCTGCCATGATATAAAACAGTGAAAAATGCCAATATCTGATGATTGAAATAAATCCTTTAAAACCAAGTGGCAGTTTGGTGGCTAACATATCAGCTGTAGAATTTAAATTGAAAAGTTCAATATTCGGATAAATTACGAATATAAATAGGGCAAAAAACCCTAAAAAAACACTCATAACTACATAAAAAATATTTTCCCGATTGAGTTTTGATGAGAGCTTTGTAAATAAAAAGGTTAATAATATAGCTGATGGCAGGATTGCCCAAACCTTTAAAAAGGGTATTGTTTCCGCGCCAGACTGAGGCGCTGTAATAATTAAAGTGTCTTTTAAAATTTTTAAGATATGGTAGTTAAAAGCAATTAAAAAGAAAAGTAACATCATCGGCACAAATCTAGAGAGTTCATGCCTACGAATTGGCCAAAAAAGCGATCGAATTTTACCAAAATCCGATTCCATTTTAGCCTCCCTGAATTAGGGTTATGGCTTTGAAAGTTGCGGGTTTGATATAAGCCTCCTATTAGATATTACTGCTTTACATTCCCGCAATAAAGATAGCTATATTTATATTATCGGTCAATAATAAAAAATATTTTAATTATGAAAATTTATATTATTGAAAATATATAGATAAATAGTTATTATATAGGCGGAAAAATCATCTATAATAAAACCCTTTTAAATATAGGAGGGTGCTATGAGATCTTTGTTTAAATTCAAAAAAGTCTGGATTATTATATTAAATATTTCATTAATAGTTTTTTTCTCAATTTTCATCTGGCAATCAGAGAAAATTCAAGAAAAGATTTCACCTCAAAGATTTTGGCAAAATAAAATAAAAACTTTAAACTTTGAGCTCAAAAAAGATGATCTTAAAATAAAAAATTTAGAGCTGAATTTAGAAAAAGAGCTAGCACTTAGCACCTATCATGAAAAAGGGGCTAAAATAAAAGCTCAAGAAGATGATCAAAATCCAGCAGATGTCTATTTTACTATGCAACATGATCATATAAAAAAGATAATAGATATCAAAAAAGAGATAGACGTATTAAAAATAGATGAAAACAAAATCAAACATGATTTAGAAAATGCTAAAACAAAAGCTACTTCAGCTGAATAATTCTAAAAAATCTAAGTTTTAACTTTGAATGTAATATCATTATCTGCTGTAGGAAAACTAAAGAAATTCACTTTTAATTTAAATTTGCCTTTTTTATTATTGAACCGTATTTTTGTGGTATAATAACTTGAGTCTTTTCTAGAAGCTAAAATTTTCATATTTAATTTTAATTCTTGTGCTCTATCTGCAAGCTTTTTAGCTAGAAATTCAGAAGTACATGAGTGAAAAACTATAAGAGCCTTTTGTAATTTTTCTATAGCTATTTTTTGAATTGTTTCTGAAGTTAAAGTAAAACCTTCTGCTAAAATTATAGATTCTTTATCTCCATGTCCACATAAGGAGAAACGAGAAAATTCTCTTTTGTTTAATAAAGAATTTATATCTTCAATTGAATTTACCTCTGAATAAAAAACATTATACTTAAGTGATAAAATTGCTAAATATTGAATTTTGCTTTCAATACTAAATGCACCATTATGATCTTTAGTAGTATAGAGAACTAATGCATCTTGTTTTGAAGAATCGATATCTCGTAAGTCAATTTCATCATCTTTTTTTAAAGGCTTTAATGCAGTTAATTTCTCCATTATTCTAGGATCTAAAGTATTTCTAGCTCCATTTCTTACTAAAATTTTTATGATTTCGCTATTAACGTCAGCTATTTGAGCATAATCCAAGGCGCTAAGCCCAGCTTCATCTTTAGCGTTTACATCAACCTTTTTTTCTTCTACTAATATTTTAACTATTTCAGTTTGGCCTCTACATACAGCTGACATTAAAGCTGTCCAGCCTTTCATATCTTTTAAACTACAATCTATACTATCATTTTTTAACATTAGTTCAGCTAGATCATGATTGCCTTTTCTTATAGCTATCATTAAAGGAGTTTCTCCTGTAATCGCTTGAGCATTTAAATCAGCTCCATTTTCTATTAATAAATGAGGAATAAAATTGGTAAACGGAGGTTTTATTTGATCAAGAGCATAAAATATAGCTGATTCACCGTTAAATTTAACGTTTACATCAGCTCCCAAATCGAGCAAATATTCAACGAATGGATAATTGTTATGATTGATAGCTGATAGCAGAGCTTTATCTAATATATCTTGTTTTTTGATACTTTTATTTAATAATGGACCATCTACAACAAAAGCATGAAGAATCTTAGTATCTAGTGTATCGTTAACCCAATCTAGAGCTGTCTTATCATCTTTATCTTTAATTTCAAGATCTATATCTTCTATTTTTAATAATTCACGAATAGTTACAATATCTTTATTTTTTATAGCTAATATTAAAGGGGTAGTTTTATATGATCTATCTTGTACATTTACCTTTGCACCTTTTTCGAGCAGTGCTAAAGCTATTGAAGTTTGTTTAAATTTTAAAGCATAAATAAGAGGAGTATTTCCAAGCTCATCTCTAGTGTTTATATCTACTTTTGCTAGTAGTTCAATAACTTCTTCTAGTCTGCCTTCTCTTACAGCATAAAATAATTTTTCAGGATATGTTCTCTCAAAAGCAGAGTGACTAGTAATTACTCCACCAGATGTTGCTGCGAAAGGAGAGAGGGCTATATTGCTTAATGTTGTCATATTATTATAAGTATATTACTGTTATTAACATTTAATTAAAAATAGTAATTATAACATTATTTGAATAATAATTCAAATTATTGGTAAATAAATAATTAATTAGTTAAGTGACTGATTGTTAGATGTTTGTATGAAAATAGCTGGTACGGTAAGATGCTTAATTTGAGGGGTTTATGAAATAAATTCATAAGTTTTTGATTTTTAAGTTATTGAATAACATCTTCTAATGCTTTTGTAAGTTCTTTTTCAAGATTTTCTGTGTCGATATTTTGTGAATCTTCAATTTCAAAGCTCATAGAATTCTTAGAAGGGTTTAATTTGCCTAAAAGCTTTGTTTGGTTTTTGGTGATGAGAATCTCATTTGGAGTAAAGCTGCCTCTTTGATTTACTGAGATGATATAAGGGGATTTCTTAACATTAAAAATAGATCTTCCATCAAAATATTTATCAAAATTTACATTAGGCATTATTTGAGTAAGTAGAGTTGGAAAGATATCTATGTGAGTGGTTATGTTAGATGCTTTTTTATCAGAGTTGAGTTTATAAATAATGGGGATTTTAAGCTGAGATTCATGTAAATGAGAGGCGTGAAAAAGAGCGCCTTGATCAAAAAACTCTTCACCATGATCGGCTGCAAAAACTATAAGAGAATCATCGTATAAATTATTCATTTTCAGGTTATTTATAAATGTTCCAAAAAGATGATCTATGTAGTTAATAGCATTTTTATAGCGATTTTTTAAAAGATCTAAATTAGCTCTACTTTGAGACATGGTTACATAATTTATAGTTTCTAAATAGGGTGTAAATTTTGGTTTAAAATCATCTCTCCAGCTATATTCTGAGTGGGTTGAATCTAAAAAAACAATAAAGACATTAGAGTCTTTGTTTTTTGGATCGTTTAAAGAGTTTGTTAAAGCTGAAATAGTCATATAATCTCTATTAGCAGGGGTAGTTGCGATAGTAGAAAAGTCATTCAAATTATCGATTAAACTAAGATTTTTTCCAAATATAAGCTCATCTAAATTAAAATATTTTAGCTCTGCTGAGGAGAAGACATTTATTTTGTAGCCAGCTTTTTTTAAGATGTTTAATGGAAGAGAACCATGCGTTAGAGACTCTTTTGCGTTTGTCCAATGAATTGGATGATTGGAATGAAAAATAGAGTACCAAGATACCATTGTTGTGTTAGATGCTGAATAGGCTTTTTCAAAACTAATATTTTTTTCACCAAAAGAAAAAAGATTTGGAGCTATCTCATGGGTTATATAATCTTTTCGAAGAGCTTCCGTTATAAAAATAAAGATGTTAGGTCTTTTTTCTATTTGTAGATTTTTTTTATCTATTTTTGCGAATGTTTTTTCCTCATCTAGAATTGGTTTTAAATTTTTAGGTAGATATATTTGTTTTTTTTTATTTGATAAAAAGCAAAGTCCTAAAGGGAGTTTTTTTTGATTTTTAGATATATGATCGAAATTTTTATATCTGCAGCTACAATCTATTAAAAATATGGATAAAATAGAAAATATTAAAAAAGAAAACATGTGTTTATTTTTAAAAAAAAGAGCTCTTTTTTTACAAAATTTATTAGTTAAGTGGTATAGGAAAATCCCAAAAGCGGGAAGAAGGGATAAAATTAAAAATAAAACTATGTACATTGAAAGATTTAAATTTATAGCTCTAAACGCAACAAATAGATTGTGAAGACCGCCAGAGAATAAAATATTTATTACAAAAATTAGACTTTGATCTAGAAGACCTGTGACAATAAAATTTATCATGTAGGCAATTAATAGCAAAAAACAAAGAGTTATAAATATTTGGTTAATGATTTTAGGTTTTATTTTATCTAAAATAAAACTCATAAATAGTATAGCTACAGATGCTTGAAAAAATGAGTATAAGGTAAATAAAGCTCCCATTTTAAAACTGGCACAAAAGATCAAGATTAGAAGATAAAAAGAGAAAAAAAGATAGTTTATATAAGTGGATTTTTGTAAAAAGCTTAAAGTAAAATTTTTTATTTTAGTAAAAAAACTATTTAGCATAATTGTATCTATTTTAGCAGTTATAATAGCCTATTTTTTTTGTTTAAACAAGTATCAATTTTATGCTAAACTGAAATTTTAGAAGATAAGTAATAAAGAAGGGTTCCGTGAAAAAGCTAATAGCAATTATTTCATCGCTTTTTATATTTTTTTCTACTATGTCGCCTGCTCATGCATTTTTTTTTAAAAGAGAAAAAGTTGCAAGTGATATGGAAGAGTATAACATAGTTATTTTAGGCGGTGGTATCGGGGCTTTGACATCTGGGATATATTTATCTAGAGCAGGCTATAAACCTTTAATTATTGAAGGGGAGCTTCCTGGTGGTTTAATTACTCAATCCCACTCTGTTGAAAACTGGCCAGGTGAGATGGAGATTAAAGGAACAGATTTGGTTGATAAAATTAAGTTGCAGGCTGAAAAAAATGGATGCACGATTTTATCGAACGCAGTTGTTGATATAGATTTTTCTAAAAAGCCATATGTTATTACTTTAAAAGATATTAATTCTGAAAAAACAAATAAGATAAGAGCTGCATCTATTATTATTGCGATGGGAACATCTTCAAATTATTTAAATATTGAAGGAGAGAAAAAGTTTTGGGGAAGAGGGGTATCAAATTGTGCGATTTGTGATGGCTCTTTTTACAAAGATAAAAAAGTAGCAATAATAGGTGGCGGCGATGCTGCTATAGTAGAGGCTAATTACTTATCAAAGCTCGCTTGTGAGGTTGTTATTTTGGTTAGAAAAGATACAATGAGAGCTAAAGATAAAGAAAAAATTAATCAGTTACAAAAAAGAAAAAATGTAAGGATTCTTTATAATACAGAAATAACAGCTGTAAATGGCAAAGATAAAGTTTCTTCTGTAGAGGTATTTAATAATAAAACAAAACAAAAATCAAAAATGGATTTTGATGGAGTGTTTTTAGCAATTGGATCAAAACCAAATAGTGAAATTTTCAATAAGAAATTAAAATTAGATAACCAAGGATATATAAAAGTATTCAATGGTTTTGAAACTTCTCAAAAAGGTGTTTATGCTATTGGAGATATTATAGATCCTGTCTACAAACAGGCAATTACAGCTGCAGGCGATGGTGCAAAAGCTGCGATTACCTGTCAAAAGTTTTTAGAGGACTATGATGGAGTTATAAAAGAACCTACTACAAAAGCTACCCTTGTTATGGAAGATACATTTGCAACTAAGGTTGTTGAAATTACAAGCACTGCTCAGTTTGAAAAGGAGCTAAATTGTGATATGCCAGTGATTGTTGATTTTTATGCTTCTTGGTGTCGGCCTTGTCAAAGAATTTCGCCTTTTATAGATCAAAAAGCAAAAAGTTTATCTGGTAAAGTAAAAGTCTTAAAAGTGAATGTTGATAAATTAAAAAATATCTCATCTAAATATCAGATAAGATCGATGCCAACGATTGTAGTTTTTGATAAAGATAAAAATGTTTTATTTTCTCAGATGGGAACTGAGAGCATATCTGATGTTTTCAATTCTTTAGATAATGTGAAAGATAGATCGATTGATGAAATAAATATGTATCTGCAGAAAATGGTAAAATAACTATCTCTCAAAGAACTTATCTAAAGCTTTTTCAAAAGATTTTAGAGTCTTTTGTTTAGAGGTTATCTCTATTGGTTTATCATCGGCATCTTTTAAAGATAGAATCTCTAAATGTTGTTTTTGAAAGATATCTTTTCTGTTTTTAAAACGAAAAGTTATCTTTTTATCTTTATCATGAATAAAAAATTCAAAAGGAGCTCTAGAACCATTATATCTAGTAGATATAACAAATGGAAATTTGCTTTTTTCGAAAACAGATTCTCCAAATAAAACATCCTCTAATTGATTTTTAGCTAGAAGATAATCCAAAATGCTTGGAAAAACATCCATATGACAGACTAAATCTCTATCAAATACAGGTCTTTCATTTTTTCCAAATTTAAAATATAGGGGCACATTTGTTTGTTGCGTAGATAAGTTAGAGGCATGAAAAAGATGACCCTCTTCATAAAACTCTTCGCCATGATCTCCTGTAATTATGATAATTGCATCATCATAGAGATTTTTCTCTTTTAAAGTTTTGAAAAATTCACCGAGTAGTGAATCAACAAAATATATTGAATTTTTATATCTATTTTTTATCAACTCGATACTATCTTTCGATGCGTATGTGTGTAGAGATTCAATATCTACAATTGGTTTAAATTTAGTCTCAAAATCTTTTGGCCAGCTATATAAAAAATGGGTAGAGTCTAAAAATGCAATATATGTATTGTGATCCTCTTTTAAAGCTTTTGTCATTTTATTCATCACTTTTATATCGGAATCACAGGCCTCTGTTGGATAGTAGTGTGGATAGAGCTTAAACATAGAACATAGGTTTTGATCTTTTCCGAAAAGAGCATCTTTCATTGAGTAGTATTTTAGCTCTGGAGCTGCAAATACATTTATATCATAGCCCAATTTTTTAAGTATATAAAGAGATGTTGCACCTGCTTGCCAATTCATATCTTGATAGTGTTTCCAAAAATATGTGTAGTTAGAGTAAAAAAAAGCAAACCAAGAATTGTGAGAATTGTTAGCATTCGATAAAGCTCTTTTAAAACTAACGTTATTTTTTTTAAACTCAGTGATGTTAGGAGCTGTTGTTTCGGTGATATAATCACTTCTTAAACTCTCAATTACAAAAATATAGATATTTGGTTTTTTATCTATTTTTAAATCTTTTTTATCAATAGTAGCTAATATTTGTTTTTCATTTGCATCTTGTTTTTTTAAGTGCACTATATTATCAGTTTTTAAAATGTTTGGTTGAACAAATGTGATTTTCCAAGGAAGCGTTCTTGTGTATGCATCGTAGATAGTTGGAGCAATTGTAGAAGATGCTTTAAAATCCCAAATAAACAGAGCTAAAGGAGTGCATAAAAAGATTTGAATAAAATGCTCTCGATAGAGAGGGATTTTTTTTCTCTTAGATAACTTATCAGTTATTTTATATATAAATAGACCAAAAAAAGGCAAAATCAGACCTAAAATTCCGAAAATTATCCAAGCAAAAAATGGAATGCCAGTGGTATGTAACATTTCAATAAAATTTTCTAAACTCTCATCTAAAGCAATATCTAATCCTTCCCAAAAGGTCATATCCATAATTTTTAAAACGACCAAATCAATGATATGAGATATGAAAAACACAAAACAAAATGCGATAAAAATATTAAAAACTATCTTAGGTAAATATTTTTTTATTAAAAAGGCTGATATAGCGAATATCCCAACCTCTAAAATAGTTTGTCCATAAGCGTAGAGCAAGAAAAATGCTCTCGAGTAATTAGAGGTATCATAAATCTCTAAAACACTTAAAGTTGAAATGATAATACCAATTACAAAAAAGATACCAAAATAAACGTAATTTATATCTAAGTACTTTTTTCTATCCATAATTTATTTATATATTACATAAATGTTTATGCATAAAGAAATTTGTATTAGTTTTTAATAAATTATTATAAAAACAAAAAAATATCAAAAATTTTTGCTATAGAGTTTTATCTAATATTTATATATATTTTAGCTTTGAATATTTTTGAAAGATCTCTATCAAAAAAGGAAAAAAATATGTTGTGGATAAATGATTTTCAGCTTTTTTTATTTGATTTAGATGGGCTTTTAGTCAATACAGAAAATATTCATTATCAAGCATATTTAGATATGCTTTTTAGAAGAGGTTTTAAATTAGATTGGTCTTTTTTAAAATTTTGTGAAGTTGCTCATTTCGATGATCAAAGTTTAAAAGAGGGGGTATATGCTCTATTTCCTCAACTTTTAGATCAAGAACCTAATTGGGAAGTATTGAGAGCTGAAAAAAATAGAATCTACATCGAGCTTTTAAAATCTTCTAAAATAGATCTAATGCCTGGTGTTGAAAAATTACTAAAAGAGTTAAAGACACAAAACATAAAAAGATGCGTTGTAACAAACTCTACAAAACAGATGACAGATATGATGAGAGTAAAACAGCCTCTTTTAAACAACATAGATAATTGGATTACAAGAGAAGATTATACATATGCTAAACCAAATCCTGATGGATATCTAAGAGCGATATCTTTATATGGTGAAAAAGGAGATAGAATAATAGGGTTTGAAGATTCAGCGAGAGGGGTAAAAGCATTAGAGAAAACTCCTTCTATTAGTGTTTTAATAGGACCCATTTTTAGTCCAAATGTGAGAAGTATATTGTCTAAAGATGTTCTCTATTTCAAATCTTTTGAAGATATACCTCAAGATAAACTCATATAGGAATTAATTCATGAAATTTTTAGTTATATTTTTATTAACACTTATTAGTTTTTTCCCAAAACAAATCTCTTCTAATGAAATAGAACCAGAGTCTCTAGAGACAGCGTCTCAAAAGATAAAAACTATAGTTTGTATTCATGGTTTTTACAGAACTACTTTGAATATGTATTTGATTGAAAGAGCTTTTAAAAAAGAGGGTTATCAAGTTTATAACTGGAGATATAAAAGTAGAGATAAAATGATTAATGAACATGGAAATGATTTAGTAGATCTACTAAATGAGATAGCTCAAAACGCTCCAAATGAGCCCATTTACTTTGTAACGCATTCTATGGGAGGTTTAGTTCTAAAAAGTGCTTTAAATGAGACTAATTGCCCATTTGAGGCTAAAATTGGCAAGGCTGCATTGATTGCTATGCCAAACAAAGGATCTATTGTAGCTAAATCTTTATATTCTTCTAATATAGCTAAAAAACTTTTTGGGAAAAATGCAGGATTAGAGCTAATGACAAAAGATTTTAATGATATAGGCTTTTTTCCAAAGGAAATGAGAGTTTTATCTATTGCGGGCACTTTAGGGTTTAATCCTTTGATTAAAGAGCCAAATGATGGCAAAGTAGCCATCTCAGAGACTTCTATAGATACACCTCATCAAAAAATCTTTGTTAAAGCTGGTCATAGTTTTATCTGTTATAGTCCAACAGTTATTAGGCATTTAAAAGAATTTTTAAAATAAAAATATTTCAATATAAAACTTTTACTAAAAATAGAGCATGAGCTGAAGCTGGAGCAGCAGAGAGTTTTCTGTCTTTTGCTTTTAAAATTTTTTCAATGTTTTCTATAGGCATTTTTTTCGATGCACAAGAGAGCATTGCTCCAACAATGTTTCTGACCATTTTATATAAAAATCCATCAGCTTCAAACTCTAAGATTATCTCATTTTTATTTTCAATAATATCTATACGTTTTATCGTTTTGATAGGAGAGTTTAGAGCAGAGCCTTGATACTGTTTATTTGCAAAAGATGAAAAATCATGTCTTCCTAAAAAAGAAAAGCTCGCTTTTTTTAAAAGATCAATATCTATCTTATCTACTGTCTTATATGAATATAGTCTTGAAAAAGGAGTTTGAATATCTAGCATTGATAGATGATATCGATATATCTTGCCCTTAGCTGAGAATCTTGCATGAAATTTTGAATCTACTTCAAATATTTTTAATACTCTAATATCTGGTGGAAGTAAGCTATTTAAAGAAAATAAAAATTGTTTAAGATTTATCTCTTTTTTACTTGTAAAATGTGCAACTTGTCCAGTCGCATGTACCTTAGCATCTGTTCTACCCGCTGCATAAATGGTAATATTTTCTTGCAAAATCTTTTTTAAAACTTTTTGAATAATTTCTTGAATAGTTATCTTGTTTTTTTGAATTTGCCAACCAAAATAGTTAGTTCCATCATAAGAAATTATAAGTTTATATTTATTCATAAAAAAAATAATTTAAAAAATCTAGATTTTAAAAAAAAATCAGATTTTCTAAATTATAACAGATCTGAAAATTTTTCTCTTGGGAAATTTTATAAAAGATAAAGCCCAAAGATATAAAGTCTTTGGGCTAAAATGAAAATTAAGTTAAATGTTTGCTGATCAATTTTGTCATTTTAAACATATTAATAGATTTTTTTGAGCCAAAAACTTTTGATAAAGCTTCATCTGGATTGATGTTGCGTCTGTTTTTTGGATCTTGAAGTTTTTTTCTTTTAATATATGCCCATAATTTTTTTGTAACTTCTGTTCTCGGCATTGGTCCTTTGCCAACAACTACTGCCAGATCTTTACTTACTTTTAATGGTGCCATGAATTTTGATGGTGCTTTCTTTTTAGCCATATTGTTTTCTCCTTAAAACTTAGTTTACTAAAATTAACTCTCTAATAAAACTTTTTTATCTCTATAGGTGCTTTATAGTCAAAAGAAATCTTAAATTTTTTTCTTGAACTTAGAAAAATCTACTTAAAATTTTTTAATAAAACATGTTGAAAAGTGCCTATAGGAGAGATTTTTTAATCGCAGCGAGAAAAAAAATCTCGCTGCTCTAAATTGTATAGATGTGCTGTATTTAAGCTATTCCAGGTGCTCTATTTATATATGTATAAAGTCCATAAATAATTGCTCCAACAGCGAATGTAAGACCAGCGCCAACACCAACAGGAGCTTTATTTGCTTTAATATAGTTCATACCATCTTTTAGATAAGTTCCTGCGTTTCTTGCGTAAGTTGGAAGATTTTTGAAAGAATCTCTTGCGAAATTTATAGCTTTAAAAAAAGCTGACTTAGCATAAGTACCGATTTTTGACTCAATTGAATCACCAACCTGCTGAAGCTGTTCC
>SDBU01002929.1_pt1 | contig 22193 bp, 21 predicted proteins | sample 2277071 | NCBI WGS metagenome assembly SDBU01 (sample SAMN10397929, study PRJNA504765) | marine sediment metagenome | isolation source: marine sediment core GS08_GC12, 126 cmbsf | place: Arctic Ocean: Gakkel Ridge, Loki's castle | collected 2008 | reverse complement strand
TGCTGTCTTGCTAAGAAGCACCTTCGGCCTTTCTACAAGTGTAAATCCAGCGTTTCGGGCTTTTCTGATAGTTTCTTCAAAGGCCGACTTTGATACATGGAATGGTGGTTCTACTACGAGCACTTGCCCTTTGGGTTTAAGTATTACTCCTATATCATTGAAAAACTCTTCTTGATTGGGAACTTCGTGTACCACATAGAAAGCTAGAACAAAATCAATCTCCTCTGACACGCCTATTTTGTTCTCTTCGCATTTATGGAGTGTGATACGTTCCTCAAGTTTTGTTCCCTGAATCTTGTCTCTTAGCTTTTGAAGCATCCCTTCCTGCAAATCAGCAGCAATAACTCGACCGGATTTGCCGACCATTTGAGCCATGTCAATAGAGAAAAAGCCTGGACCACAACCCAGATCCAGGACTGTCATCCCTTCTTCAATATAGGGTCCCATTATTTTATGAGGGTCTTGTAACCATCTTCGAATTCTGTTATCGAGACTGCCCGCTCTTTCAACCGGGCATACACGTTTGTTTCCATCCCTCACTATATCTTTCTCCTTTCAAAGGCTAACATATATTATACAGTCATTTTGTTTTATAAATACGGCATTTAGCGCAGTCTATTGCGTTATCCAGTTTGAACGAAGCAGGGGATAACTTATTGAATATAATCCATTTTGTCGTAACAATCCATTGTTGCCGTAAGTGTTCTGCAGTATTTCTCGCTGTCTAAACGGTTGATACCAGTATCATCGGTCGAAGTCAAGTTACTAATATGATTCGGTAGAGGGATTGATTCAAAACAAGCGATTGATGATTGAGAAAGCCCGGTCGCTTTCTATACTATCAAGGATCATGGTGAATTCGTTGAAAGTGGAGACGACCTCGATGATATTGATGCTCTCCCATGCTAACGATTTCAGGATGAAATTGTATGCTCCGGGTATGAGCGCCGTTTCAGGGGGGAGCAGTACGGTGATAGCAGAGAGATCGTCGAACTGGGAGATAATCCTCTCGTTTTTGAAACTGGCGATGATATCCTGTTTCAGTTCTTTTCCTGCAATTATCGTGGTTTCAAAGATCCCTTGGGTAAAAGTTAAAAAATAATTCCGGCGGTCATCTATCTTCTCCAGAAGGAGTCTTTGATTCTGGAGAAGAAATTCGGAGTTTCTAAAAGTAATTTCGATCAAATTAGAGCGGATCATCAGATCTGGCGCCGAACCAAACAATTTTTTACTTTCGGTCGTTTTTACTTGTATTCGTTTGGAAAGCCGGTTTAACGCCATGACAATAGCACCAATCTGAATCTCCTTCATCACCCCATTCTCGACCTGCGGTTTGATTTTCCTGGCTAGAGCAGAAATATTGATAATCCCCTGTGAAAGTGATTCTGACAGGAAGAGAGATTTTTTTATTATGTTTTCGACGGTCTCCGGTATGGTAATCATGTTAAAATTCTAACATATTATTTCTTTTTTGTAAATAATTGTTAAATATTTGACAACTCTCAGGGTTAATCTATAATACGATTTATATTTTTTAAGCTTTAAAATTTTTTTTTACTGGAGAATAAAATGTCTTTAAGAACGACGAAAGAGAATTTAGGGGGCAGCTGCCCGGTTTGTGAGGAAGTGACCCGACTCTCCGAAGGAGTGGAGGAGTCAGAGATACTGACTTGTCATAATTGCCAGTCCCAGCTTGTAGTAGCATCCATTGATAACCGGGTAGTTACATTGGAAGAAGCCCCCGCGATGGAAGAGGACTGGGGCGAATAAAGAGAATAATGGTTACCCTTGCTGTTTTTCATTCCACTGTAAGAAAAGAAGAGAAGCTTATAGTGGAAGCTGCACGGAAACGGAATATTCAGCTGAAGCTAATAGATATCCGTAAACAGATATTTGCTCAGGAGACCTTCGAAGCCGATTTTGATGTAGCGCTGGAACGGTCTGTCTCGACAATCAAGGGGACTTACACTGCTGCTTTTTTAGAATCAATAGGGGTGCCGGTGGTCAATCCACTAAAAATCACACAGATCTGTGAAAACAAATATTTCACCTCACTCATCCTAGCCAAAGCAGGTATTCCCTGCCCAAAATTTGCGATGGTTTTTTGTGTTGAACAGGCAATGTTAGTTGTTAAAGAGCTTGGAGATTTTCCCGTAGTTTTAAAACCAGCACAGGGTTCCTGGGGTAGACTTCTTGCCAAAATAAATGATAGAGATTCTTTGGAAGCTGTTCTGGATCACAAAAATGTCCTGGGCACTCCTCCACACAAAGCTTATTACATGCAGGAGTTTATCCACAAACCTGGATATGATGTCCGGGCGACCGTAATAGACGGCAAGACAATATGTGCGATCTACAGGGATTCTTCCCACTGGATCACCAATACAGCTAGAGGTGCGACACCACGAAACTACCCAGTCACAAAAGAACTGGCGAATATTTGCAAGCGGGCCTCGGATACGATCGGCGGAGGATTATTGGCAATCGACCTTTTCGAAACAGATGACAGCTATCTGATCAATGAGGTCAATCACACCATGGAGTTCAGGAATACCGAGGAACCTACTGGCGTGAGCATTTCGGATGCCATCCTGGATTATTGTCTAAAAAAGGCCGATGCGGGATCTAGAGATTTGTAGGATAAAATGAATATTTCGATAATCGGAGGCTCGGGATATGCAGGTGGGGAATTGTTGCGATTGCTTTTACAGCACTCTGAGGTAGATGTTCTTCAGGTAACAAGCCAGCGATTTGCCGGAATGCCCATATCTTTGCCCCATCCCAATCTAAGAGGGCTGACATCGCTACGGTTTACAAAAGCCGAGGAGATTAAGCCATGTGATCTGCTGTTTGTTGCTTTGCCCAACGGAAAATCCATGGAAACCATGTCAAAATGGATGACATCTTCCAAGATGATCATAGATCTCGGTGCAGATTTCAGGCTTCGGAACCCGGAGACCTGGAGGACCTGGTATGGAACTGACCATACCTCTTCGGACTTGCTTATTCGATTTGTATACGGTGTCCCCGAGCTTTTTAGAGAACAGATCAAAACCGCACATTATGTTGCCGGACCAGGGTGCGAAGCAATCGTATCGATATTAAGCTTGTACGCTTTTATAAAGCATGGATTGATAAAGAAAGACAGGATCATTATTGATGCGAAGATGGGAAGTTCCGGGACCGGTAATAAAGTCTCTCCTGCCACTCACCATCCTGAACGGGCCGGAGTTGTGAGGTCTTATAAGCCGGTTGGTCATCGTCATGCTGCAGAAATAGAACAGGCTTTAAGTCATTTTTATCCTGGAGTCTTTGTCAATATTTCCGCTACAGCCGTAGAAATGGTGAGAGGAATTCTTGTCACCATACATACGGAATTGGAAGATGAAAATATCACAGAAAAAGAAATCTGGAAAATTATTCGGGTGGAATATAAAGATGAACCGTTCATCCGGATCATCAAACAAAAACAGGGGTTGTATCGATTTCCCGAGCCAAAAATCCTCCAAGGGACAAACATCTGCGAAATTGGTTTTGAAAAAGAATTGAGGGGTAACCGGCTGGTCATCATGGGGGCGATCGACAACCTGGTCAAAGGTACAGCCGGGAATGCTGTTCAATGCATGAATTTGATGTGTGGTTTTCCCGAAGGGACAGGGCTGGGATTTTCAGGACTTCATCCGGTGTAAACATGAGCCAAGAGAAACAGATCTCCCAAAATTTCAAAGGTATCATCGATACCACCTTAAGAGAGGGCCTACAATTTTCTGAAGCAAATTTCACAATGGACGAGATGAAAAGGATATTTGAATATCTCAGTAGGATGCTTGTGGAATACATTCTCAGGGAAAACGAGTTGCAGCGATGTCGAAAGGTTTAATAAAAAATATGGTTCATAAATGGACTTCCTTGCAATCCGCAGGATAATCATATGCTTCTCATAAAAGTTGGCGGAGGTGAATTTATAAATTGGGAAGGAATATGTCAGGATGTAGCTTCCCTGGTCCAAACGAAACAAATAATTCTTGTCCACGGAGCCAACGTGCTCAGAGACAAGATCTCGGCCCGGATGTCTGTTCCTGTTCGAACCGTTGTTTCACCTTCAGGGTTCACCAGTGTTTATACCGATTCTGAGGCCCTAGACATTTTTATTATGTCCTATGCCGGGCTGGCCAACAAAAAGATCGTAGGTATGATGCAGAAACATGATGTTAATGCGATCGGACTATCTGGGGTCGACGGGAAGCTCTGGAGAGCAAAAAGAAAACAGAATATCCTGATTAAAGAAGGAGGAAAAACCAAACTCTTACGAAATAATTTTACCGGGAGAGTGGAAGACATAAACACAGACCTGTTAAATCTCCTTCTTGATCACGGATATCTTCCCATTTTGTGCGCCCCGGCAATAAGCCATGAGAATGTAATCGTGAATACGGATAATGACGGAGCCATCGCCGTCATGGCTAAGGCTTTGAACTGCAAGATCATGGTGTCTCTGTTTGAAGCCCCCGGTCTTCTTGAGGACCCTGAGAACGAAAATACCCTCATCACTCATATCGACAGGGAAAAAATTGGAGATTATATCACTTTCGCCAAGGATCGCATGAAAAAGAAAATCTTGGGTGCTGAAAAAGCGATTGAAGGGGGTGTTGAGATTATCTACTGGGGAGACGGAAGAGTCAGCAGCCCCATTCTAAATGTCATGAATGGGAATGGAACTGTCATCAGTTGAACATGAAAGATTACAGGTTTCTTCAGAGAAAATATTCAGTCAACACTTATCCCGACCGTGGGTTGACTTTTATTAAAGGGGAAGGTCCTTATCTCATCGACGAATCCGATGAACATTATCTGGACCTGATGACGAATTATGGTGTCAATATCTTCGGGCATAACCATCCAACGATCGTCAACAGATTGAAGCATCAGGTTGAACATCTGGCCACATTACACGGAAGTTTCAATAACGATGTGAGAGCTTTAGCCGCTAAGGTACTCGTCAACCGATGCGGAGGGGGAGTGAGCAGAGTTTATCTCTCCAATTCCGGAGCGGAAGCGATCGAGGCCGCACTCAAGTTTGCGATACTTGCCACTGGAAAGAAAAAATTTATTTGCTGCCGGAACAACTATCATGGAAAAACTCTGGGCGCTCTTTCCGCCTCAGACAACAAAAAATATAAAGGACCCTTTGAGCCTTTGCTCTGGGACTTTCATCCGATCGAATTTAACAATCTGCAACAACTAGAAAACACCATAGACGACCAAGTCGGAGCTTTCTTGGTGGAGCCAATACAGGGTGAAGGTGGAATCAATGTACCGGATTCGGATTATATTCGTCGTGCCAAACAGATATGTGAAGCGAACGGTGTTTTGATGATCCTGGACGAAATCCAGACAGGGATGGGGCGTACGGGTTTTTTCCTGGCATCGCATGTAGATAAAATGTCTTATGATATTGTCTGCATAGGGAAAGGCTTGGCCGGAGGGATCCCTATCGGGGCGACTTTGGTTTCCGAGGGAATAGCTTCAAAAATCTCAAAAGCTATCCACACCTCCACTTTCGGGGGTAATCCTCTAGCCGGAGCAGGAATCCTGGCCACGCTTGAGCTCCTGGACGATGCCTTGCTTTCCCGGGTTCTAAAGATAGGGAGTCATTTCCTGAAGGTGTTGAGACAGATTCCTTCGGACCTAATCACCCAAATAAAAGGGCAAGGTCTGATGCTGGGTATCGAGCTTGCCATGAAAAGAGATGAAGTCTTAAGGAATCTTCAAAAGGAAAAAATACTGGCGATTCCCGCTGCTGACAATGTGGTACGTTTTTTACCTCCATATATCCTGGAAGAAAAACATGTGGACAAAATAGCCGATGCTTTGGAACGCATCTTTAAAACTTTATAAGGCGGCGGGACATGTGTAGATTTATCCTTATCAAATCACAAAATGAGATCAATCCTGAAGACATTCTGCATAGATTTGCGGCAATGGCCCGGCGGAGCCGTACTCCGGACGGAGACAGGCAAAGCGATGGATGGGGGATCAGTTGGCTTTCAAATGACATGAAATGGCAGGTGCATAAATCGATAAACCCGATATGGGATGAGAGTTATACTTTCAGTTCTTTCTCTAAAAGCCGCTTTATCGTTGCTCATGCCCGCAGCGCTTTTTCCAGGAGCGATAAAAAAGTTCTGGCTCATAATCAACCGTTTTACTGGGGAGGCTATGCTTTTGTGTTTAACGGCCTCTTGAGAGGAGTTTCCTTTTCATCTCCGGTCGCTGGAGATATCGGTTCGCAGAAAATCTGGACATTGCTTCAGGGCCAGTTGGGAAGATTTTCTCCTAATGACTCTCTGCTACGATTGAATAAGATGTTGGAGGAAAATTGCCGTGAGATAGAGGGTCTGAACATTGGTCTCTGTGACGGGAGCAATATCTACGCGTACTGCCGGAATTCCATGCATTCGGAATATTATAATCTTCGATTTCATGAATCATCAACGATGAAAATAATTTCCTCAGAAGCTCTGGATGGATATGATTTTGTTCCGGTGGAGACAGGTCAAGTCTTGACGTCCTAGTAGGATGTCAGGCATTAATAGGTAGGATTGGTCGGTTAACGGTCTGGATTTCCTGCAGATGCAGACTTACAGGATGGTCAAAATATCTGAAGGCAGAGGATGAAATGAATATTAAAATTGATTTAAAAAAGACCGGTTATTTATGGAGCAAAGCATGAGAGAATACCATCATATAGGCATTCCCACTCAGACTCAACGAAAAAACGAAACCTATCTCGAAGATCACAGAGTCTATGTTTCAGGTTACGAGGAAAGTCCTTATGGAGTGGAATGGATGAGGTTTGAGCCGGACTCGCCTCTGCCCGAACTGGTTCAAACTGTCCCGCATGTTGCCTTTAGAGTCGATGACCTCGAGGCTGAACTTAAAGAAACAGAGGTAAAAACATGACGGACCGGAACAAAATCCGGAGCGATTTTCCAATCACCAAGAACATGATTTATTTTCATAGCGCAGCGATGTCTCCTTTGATGCTGTGATCCTTGTTCGTTACCACACCAGGGAGGGGATAAATGATTTATACACATGTCTTGAATCGGGGAGTTCGAGGAGTATTGAGTCCTGTAGACAGATTGAAATAAATCCACTTCTTAGAATTGCATAAAGCAATCTTGATTTTGACCGGTAATATTGGTAATATCCGATTAGACAGCGAGCAGTTCGGCGTAAGTCATTTTTGAGCAAGGAGAAATAGATATGGGAGATAAGGGAAAAAAAGATAAAGGCAAAAGGGAACATCAAAAAAAGGCCAAGCTTAGTCCAAAGGAAAAACGGAAACTGAAAAGAGAAAAGAAGGAATAAATGCCCAGTGCTGTCCGGTGACCTTAAATCAAGCACGGAAGTTGTGGCCAGTTACTAGAAGAGACAATTCAAACCGTAGCAAATGGCGGTCTAACAAAGCGTTGCAGTTGACGTGGGCTCGTGACAGAATTGTCAATTTTCAACTTTTTTCTTCTATGAATTTTTGGGTATTGTGGAGATACTCAGCGATGTTATTTTCTGTATGGGCAGAGGAAATAAAATTAGCCTCAAACTGGGAAGGAGGGATGAGAATACCTTGATTCAGCATGAAATTGAAAAATTGCCCAAACTTTTGGAGATTACATCTTTGGACGTCTTCAAAATTTTGAGGCGTTTCTGATGTGAAAAAAAGAGAAAACATTCCTCCTAATACATTAAAAGAGATCCGGCGATAATCTCTTTGTATCTTCTTAAGACCTTCTTCTAAGAAGTGACTTAAGGAATTGATTTTTTCCATAACGTTGTCACGGAAAAAAATTTGAAGAGTCTTCAATCCTGCCGCCATTGCTAAAGGGTTTCCAGAAAGAGTGCCTGCTTGATAAACATCTCCTTCGGGAGCGAGTTTAGACATTATCTCTTTTTTTCCCGCTACAGCTCCTACGGGTAAACCGCCACCGATCACTTTTCCCAGGCAGATCAAATCACCTTCAATACCAAAATAGCCTTGGCCTCCCTTTTCGTGGATACGAAAACCCGACATGACTTCATCAAAGATGAGAAGGGATCCCACCTCGTTACAAAGAGTCCTCATTCTTTGGATAAATTCTTTCTTGGGGATAATCACACCCATATTGCCTGCCACTGGTTCTACAATGACTCCAGCTACTTTTTCTTCCTTTAAAATGGATTCGAGTGCTGGTATGTCATTGTAAGGTAAAATTATAGTATTTTTTATGAAATCTGATGGAACACCGGCGCTGGTGGGAATACCTAAAGTTGCACCGCCAGAGCCTGCTTTAACCAGAAGACCATCAGAATGACCGTGGTAGCAGCCTTCAAATTTAACAATTTTATCTCGGCCTGAAAAGGCCCGTGCCAAACGGATTGCTGTCATTGTAGCTTCAGTTCCAGAATTAACAAACCGCACCATTTCAGCTCCAGGAGTTTTAGTACAAATAAGTTTTGCTAGCTTGGTTTCAAGGGGCGATGGCATTCCAAAAGAAAGTCCATGGGTGATAGTCTCTTGGAGGGCCTTTATGACTTCTGGATGGCTATGTCCAAGGATAGCTGGTCCCCAGGACCCGATAAAGTCTAAGTAACGATTATCATCCACATCATAAAGATAAGGACCGGCAGCCTTTTGAATAAAAATCGGATCTCCTCCTACAGCTTGAAAAGCCCTCACCGGGCTATTCACTCCTCCAGGAATCAATTTTGTTGCTTCTTTGAAGTTCAATCTTGATTTTTCTCTTTTCATGATCATTCCATTTTGGCCAATATTCGAGCTGCATCTTTGGCGAAGTAAGTAAGAATCAAATCTGCTCCTGCTCTTTTAATAGAAATCAATGTTTCAATCATCACACGCTCGTAATCTAGCCATCCTTTTTCTGCCGCAGCTTTAATCATAGAAAATTCGCCGCTGACATTGTAGGCAGCTACTGGGAGAGAGATTTGCTCTCTAACCATATGGATGATATCTAAATAAGCTAAGGCAGGCTTAATCATGATGATATCGGCATTCTCTTCAACATCTAAAAGGACTTCCCGCATAGCTTCTCGTTTATTGGCTGGGTCCATTTGGTGCGAACGTCGATCTCCAAATTGAGGTGTGCATTTCACGGCCTCTCGGAAAGGCCCATAAAAGGCAGAGGCGAATTTGGCTGCATAAGACATGATGGGAATATGAGAAAAATTTTCTTCATCCAAAGCCTTTCTAATTGCAGCGACCCTGCCATCCATCATGTCAGATGGGGCCACCATATCTGCTCCTGCTTTAACATGACTCAAGGCTTCTTTATATAGCAGTTCCAAGGTAGCATCATTATCGATTTCTCCTTTTTCGACGACTCCGCAGTGGCCATGGTCAGTATATTCGCAGAGACAGATATCTGTGATGACATAAAGGTCAGGATGGATATTTTTAATAACCTGAATTCCTTTTTGGATAATTCCCTCCGGGTTGCAAGCTTCAGAACCAACGTTATCTTTTTTTGCAGAAATGCCGAAGAGAATGACAGCCGGAATACTTAATTCTTTAATTTCTTCTATTTCGTCCTTTATCTTATCCAAGGAGTACTGGAAAACGCCAGGCATGGACTCAATATGATTTTTGATATTGGTACCTTCAATCAAGAAGAGAGGATAGATGAAGTCATTGACAGAAAGATGAGTCTCTCTGACCATGGATCGTATAACTTCATTTTTTCTTAAACGGCGTGCTCGGTAATAAGGAAATTTCATTTTAGCTCTCCTTCTAGTTTTTTTATTAAATGGGCTAGAGTGTATTTCTCTGGCATGATATATCTCTTATAGCCATCTTTCTTCAAGGTTTTTTCTGTTGTTGGCCCAATGACACCGATTATTTTACCATTTAAAAGCGCACAATAGTCAGAAGCAAAGATTCGCTTAAAATTATGCCATGTGGAAGGACTGGTAAATATTATTCCATGAAAAGATATTTCTTTTATCCTTTTTATCTCTTCTTTAGAGTAGGATGGACAAACAGATCTGTAGAGGGGAAGAATATCCACTTCCACCCCGAACTCTTTTAAGATTCTCTCTAATCCTCTGGGTGCGAGAGAGGATACGGGCCTTAGAATTTTCCCTTTAACTCCAGATAATTTTTTGCCGAATTCCTTGGCAAAGCCTTCTCCGGTAAAAGTGCTGGAGATAAAGTCAATTTTTATGTTTTTCTGTTGCAGATAGCGCAAAGTGGCTTCTCCCACTGCAGCAATTTTGATTTTTTGCAATTCTTCTGGCTTAACTAACGGGGCGAGAAAATCGTAGACTTTCCGGCTTGAGATAATCAGCCATTCATAATTCTTTAAAGGAAGGGGAGTTTTTTTGATGGGCTTAAATTCAATTGTCGGGAATGATATAAATTCAAATTTTGAGGTGCTTAATATCTCTTTATTTTCCTGTATCGTTGTTGATGATGAGGTGAGGACAATTTTCATCTTCTTATTTTCTTAAGAATTCGCTTTCCTCCATCCTCTAAAAGAAGTTGGGCAAGCTGTTTTCCACTCCCTTTATATTCACCTCTTTTTATCTTTAAAATCTGATAAATCTTTTCTTTTCCTTCCAAGTCTCCGATAAATCCTCTAATCCAGAAATGTGAATCTTCAAAGCAAGCATAGCAGCCTAAGGGAACCTGGCAGCCACCCCCCGTCAGCTTTAAAAATTCCCTTTCTTCTTCCACAGTTTTTTGGGTTTCTTCATGGTTGAGAAGTTGGCAGAGAGCGAGAATTTCCTTATCGCTGTCTCTCGTCTCCAAGGCTAAGGCTCCCTGGCCTACAGCCGGAACCATAAAATCAAGAGGGAGAACCTCTGTTATCCTCTCTTCAAAACCTAATCTCTTTAAGCCGGCAGAAGCAAGGACGAGTGTATCGTACTCTCCCCGATCGAGCTTCCTTAGCCTTGTGTCCATGTTTCCCCGAATATCTTTTATTACTAAATCAGGCCTCATGTGGAGAAGTTGGCTTTTTCGCCGCAAGCTGCTAGTGCCAATAACACTTCCTATTTTAACCTCAGACAAAGAAGAATATTCATTGGAAACAAAAGCATCATTAGGTGTTTCCCTTTCAGGTATGGCTGAAATCTGGAGTCGCTCGGGTTGTTCAATGGGAATGTCTTTAAGGCTATGAACTCCTATTTCGATTCTTCCTTGTATGAGAGCTATTTCTATCTCTTTGACAAAAAGACCTTTATCATCGATCCTAGCCAGAGGACTATCCAGATTTTTATCCCCTTTTGTTTTTATGATTTTTAGTTCAACTTCATGACCTAGTTTTAAATTTTCCAGTTTGGATCTCACTATTTCAGCCTGGATCAAGGCTAATTTAGACCCTCGGGTTCCTATTCTTATTTTCAACTTTGCGCCTTATTCGAGATTAAAAAAATCTTTCATAAATTTTATATATTTTTCTTTCTTTGATTCGTCCAAAGAAAATTTTTTTAAGGCAGTGATTGGCTCATGAAGAAGTTTATTGATGATAGCGGAGGAAAGCCTCTCAAGTTCTTTTTTTTCCTCTTCCCCAATTTTCTTCATCTTTCTTATGGACTTTTCAAGTTCAACCTTCCTGATTTTTTCTGCTTTATCTTTCAGGGAGCGAATCACAGGATAAATTTCTTTCAGTTTTAACCATGCATGGAATTGAGCAACCTGTTGATGGATGATTTTATCTGCTTTTTTAGCTTCCATTTCTCGCTTCTTTATATTTGCATCGGTAATATCCTTAAGGTCATCGATATCATAGAGATAAACTTCAGGAATCGAAGAGACCTCTTCTTCGATATCTCGAGGGACAGCAATATCAATAAAAAACATAGCCCTATGCTTTCTTTTCTGCATGACTTCTTTAACCAGAGATGCTTTAACAATAGGTTCCGACGATCCTGTGGAGCTTATGACAACGTCGGATTGAACAAGAGCTTGAGTAAGTTCATTAAATGAAAAAGGTTTTCCAGAGAATTTTTGAGCTAATTCTACGGCTTTAGAATAGGTGCGGTTTAAGACGTTGATTGTTCTGATTCCATGTTTTTTTAAGTGCAATGAAGCTAATTCCGACATCTCTCCTGCACCCACTAAAAGCCCGTTTCTTCGATTCAAGTCCCCTAGGATTTTCTCAGCCAACTCTACTGCTGCATAACTTACTGAGACAGAATTGTTAGAAATCCCGGTTTTATTACGAATGATTTTCACTGTTTTTAGGGCTTGCTGAATCAAAGGATTGAGTATTCCTTTGCAGGTTCCAGCCCGGAAGGCAAACTCATAGGACTCTTTTAGCTGGCCAGTTATCTGAGATTCTCCCAGAACCATGGAATCTAGACCGCAGGCGACACGGAAAACATGATAAACGCCATCAAGAGAAGGATAAGCGTAGAGATAGTCCTTGAATTCAGCCTTTGAAATCTTTTTTTCCTCAGCAAGGTAATTGATAAGAACTCGACGCCCTTGTTCTAAATCATTGAGGGCAACGATGAACTCTGTTCGGTTGCATGTAGAAAGGATAAGAGCCTCTTCGACATAGGGAAGCTTCAATATTTTTTGAGAGGCTTCAATTAAGCTCTCTTTTGAGAAAGAAACCTTCTCCCTGATTTCAACAGGGGCTGTGCGGTGATTGAGACCTAAGACCAACAACTCTGACATTAGGATTTCGCCCCAAAAGAGTAAATAAAATTGTGAAAAGAAGAAAAATAATTTGCCCCGCCATAGCATAGAATGACCAGGAAAAAGCCTATTACAAGAAACAAGGCGAACTTCCTGCCTCCCAATTGACCTGAGACTCTTTTCATGAATAGGAAGGAATAGACGATCCAGGTGATCATGGTCCAGATTATTTTGGGGTCGAGGACCCAACCCCCCCCGAGATTATCGATAGCGAGAAGAAATCCCAAAAAGAGTCCCAGGGTTAAAAAAGGAAAGCCCCCAAGGAGAGAAAAACTTGCAGTTTTCTCTAATGTTGACAAGGAAGGCAGCTTAAAAAACAGCCCTCTAAATTTCTTGGCTTTTAAATGGCGCTCTTGGATTAAGTACATCAGTGAAGCCACGAATGAAAGAGCAAAACAAGCCTCCCCGAGAAGAGCAAAGGCTATGTGGATGCTGAAGAAGGTTTGGGAAAACACTCCTTCAATCTGGAAAGAAGTGTTTGGAGTAACAATGGAAAGGAAGTTGAGGAAGAGAGCTAAAGGGAGTAAAAAGGTACCCAGCATCCTGATTTTAAATTTGTATTCGGCGACGAAGTAAACAATCAAGATAAGTAGGGCCAAAAAATTGTAGCTTTCAAAAATGCTTGTAGTGGGATGTCGTTTTTCAGCTAAACCAGAAATCAGAAGTGTCATGCCAAGAAACACTGTGCCAATAAAAAGAGAGAAAGTTGCGATGTTGAATAATCTTCCTTTCTGGCGGTAGGCATAGAGGAAAAAAAAGATGGCAGCGACACTATTCAAAGAAAGAGCCATAAAGAAAAAAAGCTTAATCATTTTCTCTTGTCTTTAAATACGAGATTGCAGATTGAGCAGTCTCAAAGCTGTTTTTCGTGCAGTCGTTGATACCGACACCATAATAGGCATTTCCTGTAAAAAAGAAGCCTTTGAAAGGCTTGAGTCCCTTCTTCATTTGCTCAATCAGAGCCAAATGGCCAACTCTGTATTGGGGAATAGCCTTATCGTAGCGAAAAATTTTAATAAAATCAGGGCTAGCTCCAATCCTTAATATAGATTTGAGCTCCTTAAGCGAAAAATCCAGGATCTGGCTGTCACTGTAGGTTGCTATTTCAGAGAAGCGGGCACCACCCACCAAAACTTGAAGCAGTTCGTATCCTTCAGGAGCACGGCCGGGAAACATTTGAGATGAGAAGAGACAACCTAAAATATTCTTTCTTTCTTTATGGGGGATTAAAAAGCCAAAGCCATCTATTTTCTCCTTCACTGCTTCCTTCTTATATCCCAGCCCTAAAATTGCCATCGGAGAGTAGTGGATACAAGTTGCTTTCTGAGAGACGGGAAGAGATAAGCTTTTCAGAAGCTCAGCGAGAACATAGGAAGGAGCAGTGCATACTAGGATATCGTAAGGGGAGTTGTCTTTGTTACCCAGATACCATTTGCCTTGAGAATAGTCAATTTGCCTAATATCTGTGTTTACTTTAATATTCAAGGAATTATCTTTCGCTAAGCTTTTTATCAAGTATTCTGTACCTGCATGAAATGAGGTAAGAGTTCCTCCTGGTCCCGCTGGGCCCGACGTTTTTCTCTGTCTCATGATGCTGATCAAAGCTTTGGTTAAGGAGCCATATTCTTGTTCCATTTCCCATATTCGGGGGAAGCAAGCCTTGAGGCTCATGGTTTCAGGGTTTCCGGCGAAAATTCCTGTTGCCATCGGGTCAAGGAGGTTTTCCACTGCTTCTCGTCCAATTCGTCGTCTTCCAAACTCAGCGATTGTCTCATCTTTATCGGCTTGGCCTTTCCTGATCATTCCTTCCATAAACAGCCTCATCTTACCCTTAAAGCTCATGATATCTGATTTGATAAATTTCGCTGGTTTTTCAGGAAGAAGGACCAGCTTATCTTTGAGGTAGATGTAGCGGCGTTTGGAAGAAGAATTGGCAGGAAGGAGTTTGGAACTAATTTTAAGATCAGAGCAGAGTTGGAGGGTAGAAGGTTTGCTATCTAAAAATCCGTTGGGCCCTGCTTCGACCAGGAAACCCTCTTCGCTCAGAGAAAGGATAGTTCCTCCTAGTCTTTCTTCCTTTTCAAAGACATCCAGAAAAAAATCTTCTTTCTGTTCTTTAAGAAATTTTGCCAGATAGAAGGCAGTCGAAAGGCCAGAAATTCCTGATCCGATTATGGCAATTCTAACCATTTATCTTCATCCACTTTTTTTTCAATAAAGGAAATAAAATCTTCGCTGCGGTTTAAGCAAGGAATACGCTTAAAAGTTAACTTTAATTTGAGAATTATATCATCTCTATAAGATATGTCAATTTCGAAAGCAGTCTCATAATTATCGATGACAAAGCTTAAAGGATAAAACGCTAGATTTTTAAATCCTTTGTTTTTGATATCTTGAAGGACTACTTTCAATTCCGGCCCTGCCCATTTTAGAGGGCCTAATTTACTCTGAAAACCGAGAAAAAGAGAGTATCCAGGTAACAAATTCTTGATCAATTTAAAATGGCTATGGATATTTCTTAAATAAGGATCTCCTCTTTTTGCATATTTAAGTGGGATAGAATGTGCTGAGAGAATGACAGCTGCTTTTTCTTTTTCGGAGACGGTTTCCTTAATTCGCTTTAAAATTAATTCGTTAAAGTCTGGATCTGCCCAGTATTCTCTTAGATAAAATACTTTTTTCTTGCTCTTTTTTGCTAAAGAAAGACAGGCTCCCGTGGTTGATAGCGAAAAATGCGGAAAGAGAGGGAAAATAAAAACATTTTCTTCAGGAAAAGATTCTAAGACTTCAGGGATAAAAGGGGAAGAATAGGCCATGGCCTTGTAATAGCGGTGTTTTCCTTTTTGGTTTAATTTATTTACTAGGGATTGGGTGATAGAGAAAAGGGGAGATCCACCTATTGCCTCATAGTTTTTTCTTATTTTTTTTGCTCTTGTCCTGCTGATTATTTGAGCAAGGAGTTTTTGGTATATTGCACCTGCAGGGAGCTGGATGACATTTTCGTCTGAAAAGAGACGAAATAGGTAATCTCGGATTTGAGAGGGGTTTTCTGGCGCACCGTAATTGACCAAAACAACCTGTTTCATTTCAGGATATAATTATGAACCACATCAACGAGATAGCGAGCATTTTGCATGGGTGTAGAGGGTAGAATTCCATGGCCCAGATTGAAAATATGACCTTTTACTTTTTTCCCCTGAAGGAGGATTTCTTCGGTTTTTTCTTTGATGATTTTTTTGCTCGAAAACAAAACGGCAGGGTCGAGATTTCCTTGGAGAATAAAACGGTTTTCAACACAGCGAGAGGCATCCAAAAGGTTAATAGTCCAGTCTATTGCCATGACTTCTACAGGAAGGTCTTTTAGAAAATGGAGAAATCCTCCGTTCCCTCTCATGAAATAGATGAGCGGTTGTTTGAATTCTTTTTTAAATTCTGAAACAAGTTTTTCGAGGTATGGCCTGGAAAATTTTGTAAAGTCTGCAGGGGAGAGAATTCCTCCCCAGGTATCAAAAATTTGAAGGATTTCAGCGCCGGATTCAGCTTGAATTCTTAAATAATTGATGAGAATCTGAGAGATTTTTTCCATAAGAAGATGAAAAGCTTTGGGTTGATTATAGATGAGAGTCTTAATGTGCAAGAAATTTCTTGATGCCTTCCCCTCGACGAGATAGCAGGCTAGGGTGAAGGGAGCAGCACAAAAACCGATTAGGGCTTTGTCCTGAGAGAGCTTTTTTTTTACAATTTTAATGGCTTCAGAGACGTTCTTCGTTTCCTCACTTTGATAAGGAATCTTTAAAGATTTAATGTCTTCAAGACTTCTTATAGGGGTGGAGATCACAGGTCCTATGCCTTCGATAAATTCGAGTTTGCAGCCCATGGAGAGACAGGGAATAAGAATATCAGAGAAAATGATAGCTGCATCAACGTCGAGGATTTTGACTGGTTGGAGAGTCACTTCGGCTGCCAGCTCAGGGGTAAGGAAGAGAGTCAAGATGTCATATTTTTTGCGAAGCGCCTGGTATTGAGGAAGATAGCGGCCTGCTTGTCTCATGATCCAAATAGGGATACGATTTGTTTTCTTTCCGTGAATTACATTGAGAATAAGCTTGCTCATTTTGCCATTAGCTCTGAAGTTGCAGGCTGATAATTACAGAAAGGTTCCTCATCAAGGTAATCTCCCGTGACAGCATAGGCCCTGGCTCTGCAACCTCCACAGACTTCAAGATATTCGCAGACACCGCATTTGCCTTTGTAAGTTTTAAAGTCTCTTAGCTTCTTAAAAAGAGGAGAGTTCCAAATTTCTTTAAAGGATTTCTCTTGAATATTGCCTGCAGATTTGGGAAAGTAGCTGCAGGGCATGACTTCGCTCTTGTAGTTGATGAAGGCTATGGTCTGGGCGGCAAGACAGCCCTTACCCCCTCCCGTTGAAAAACTCAAACTTCTCCGCTCGGTAGAAATATTTTCAGCTTTCGAGCGCTGGGCATGGACACGGTAATAATGGGGAGCACAGGTGGGACGCATAAAGACTTCCTCTTCTTCTCTCTCCAGCTCATAGTGCCAGTTTAAAATAGCTTCATAATCCTCTTTTGAAATCAACTCCCGAAAAACTTCTTTACCCCTCCCGGTGGGAACGATCATAAACATATACCAGGCTTTTGCTCCCAATTCTTTCGCAAGGCGAAAGGTAGCAAGGATATCGTGCTGATTTCTTTGGGTAAAGGACGAGTTAATGATAAATTCAATACCATGGTTTTTTAGTTTTTCAATTCCTCGAAGGATGAGCTTAAAGGCTCCTTTCTGATTCCGAAAATCGTCGTGAATTTCAGGAAGGGAACCATCGAGGCTTAAAGAGACAATACGAATGCCTGACTCTTTTAATCTTCTGCATCTCTCATCATTGATAAGTGTGCCATTTGTGGCTAGACAAACTCGAAATCCCTTTTCAGTTCCGTAAGAAGCAATTTCAAATACATCCTTTCTGAGTAAAGGTTCTCCTCCAGAAAGCACTAAGACGGGGGAACAGAAAGAGGCAATATTATCGATGAGCTTAAAAGCATCGTTTGTAGAGAATCCCTCTTTAATCTTAGGTGTTGAAGAGGATCGACAGTGAATGCATTTCAAATTGCAGCGAGGAGTGATTTCCCAGGCTATCCATTTCGGCTCAAATTTCATAATTAATTCCTATCGAATTGCTTAAAAATTAACATGAGGATTTCCTTTTTGTGATAACAGCAAATTTCTCACAATTTTGCCCGATTTCTATCTATTGACATACCAGAATAAACATACCACACGGGAGATGATATGGTCAATAGAGGCGAAATGAATCCGAAGCACCTGATAGGAGCAAAAAAACTCTCAACAAGATAGATTTCTCCCCAGATGAGGCTTAAAGCATTGTCCCCACGAACCCTCAGAAATATTCTACTTTCTCTTCAGCCTCTATCAGGAGGTACTGACAGGCGATTCCTGGAGGGGGTGGGCGTTCGGCAGTAAAGTGCAGTTTATGGTGTGAGATGATCTTATCCAGTACAGTGTAATTGGTGATTTTTTGTGAGACATAGCTCCAGCCAGTGCGGTTCGAGAGGGCGAGAAAATAGACTGCTGCCTGATTGGCAAGCAATAACTTCAAAACGTGTATCTTCTTTAAAGACACCTGTTGAGGGCTGGTGACTCCCGTCTGTCCCCAGGTTGAATGATATAAATTTTAAGTCCGCCTCCAGTTTGTCATAGCGGTAAAGACGCTGCTACTGAATGGAGTTGCGAATAAAAATCGACCACCTCAAACTCGGATTCCAAGCCGAAAGTCCTCCTCCACCTCAAGTTGTCATATAGAAACTCTTGATGGCGGCCGAAGAGAGCGGGGAGTATTTCTGAAACCGGGTTGGAAAGGTTTTTCTGAATGAATGGTGGGTGGAGTCTATCTTATTGTTGACCGTTTTGCTGTCTTTGTTGCTTTGTCTCTATTTTTAATGCAAAAGAATGAGAAAGATTGTTTACATATGAAACATACTTCTGTAGATTAGATGTTTCGTTAAATAAGGAGGCGCTTTATGACAGAGAAAGAGATTTCAAGAAAGCAGAGATAGCGTTTAGGAATTATTCATCATGCGGAAGAAATATCTATAAGTGGAGAAAAGTTAAGTAGTGGCTCTTATTCATTCCAATGATAATTATATATGTTCTTGTGAATCTTGTTGTTAAAGAATTAGAATAAAAAGCAACATTTATTAATAGTTGTTACTTATAAAGTCAATTATGAAAAACAGAATCTTATATCATAGTACTAATCGGCATTTAAATACTGATAAGATTACTGGATTTAGAAAAAAGGTTACCTTTAAGCAAGCTTTGTTCATGGGACAAGCGCCTGATAAGGGCTTGTTTATGCCAACAAGAATACCTAGATTATCAAAAAAAGATATCTTAGAGCTAAAAGGAAAGTCTTATCATGAGGTTGCTTATGAAATTCTAAGAAGATTTCTTTCTCATGACATCAAAGATAAAGAATTGAAAGCTATAACAAAGGATGCTTACAATTTTGACTTACCAATAGAGAAGCTTGACCAATATACATATATTGTCAGACTTGACAAAGGCCCAACAGCTTCGTTTAAAGATTTTGCAGCCAGATTAATGGCAAGATTAATGCATGAAATTAAGCCGAAAGATAAGAATATTACGGTTTTAGTGGCTACTTCAGGAGACACTGGAAGTGCTATGGGCGAAGCATATAGAGGTCTTAAAGGGATTGATGTGTATATCTTATACCCTCAGTCGGAAGTGAGTCCTATTCAAAAAAAGCAATTGGATTCAATAGGAAAAAATGTGCGGGCCATAGCTATTGATGGCAAATTTGATGACTGCCAGAAATTAGTAAAAGAAGCATTAGCAGATTCAAGTCTTAAGAAATTAAATTTAACATCTGCCAACTCAATCAATATAGGAAGGATTCTGCCTCAGACCGTTTACTATTTCTATTCTTACGTAAATATCGTGGATGAGATTCAGCCAGTAGTCCTTTCAATTCCTTCAGGGAATTTTGGTAATTCTTTAGCTTGTGAGATTGCAAGAAGAATGGGGCTTCCTGTAAAAAGAATCATCCTTGCTACTAATGAAAATGATGAATTCCCAAAGCTTTTAAAAAGCGGCATCTATAGAAAAGTAGAACCTTCAAGAAAATGCCTGTCAAATTCAATGAATGTTGGGAATCCAAGCAATCTTGCAAGATATTTTGATTTATACAATGGTATTTTGGATAAAGATGGTATTGTCCACAAAAAGCCTAATCTTAAAGAGATGAAAAAACATTTATATTCAACAGCAATAAGTGATGAAGAAACAGTTAAAACGATCAGTAGAATATACAAGAGGTATAAAATCATTGTTGAACCACACGGTGCCGTGGGTATTGCAGCCTTAATGAAATATTTTAAAGAGAACAAGAAAAGATTATCTATATGCATAGAAACAGCAAACCCAGCAAAATTTCCAGAGATAATAAAACAGAAGTTGAATATCTCTCCTGAAATACCAGAATCTCTCATGAAAATAATTAAAAGAAAAGGCAAACCAGATTATTTGCCTAATGATTATGGAATATTTAGAGAGTACTTACTAAAAAAAGGGTAGAAAATGAAATGGATAAAGGTCTTTTCACCAGGGACAATAGGCAATATTGGCCCGGGCTTTGATGTACTTGGATTAGCTATTAAAGGACTGGGGGATATTGTTGAAGCGAGAAAAATAAAATCAGAAGTTAAAATAAGTTCAATTGAGTCAGAATACAAACTGAGCAAAGATCCTAAAAAAAACACTGCAGGCATTGCAGCTTCTGAAGTATTAAAGCTTCTAAATGTAAAAAGCGGAGTTGCATTAAAACTAAAAAAGGGCTTACCATCTGGCTCCGGACTGGGTTCAAGCGCTGCCTCTGCCGCTGCAGCTGCTTATGCAACAAACTATCTCTATGATAATAAATTAAGCAAAGAGGAGCTTATACTCCCATCCACCAAGGCAGAGGAATCTGTTTCAGGAGGTTTTTTTGCTGACAACACTGCACCTTCATTACTAGGCGGTGCTACTCTAACCAGGTCATGCTTACCTCTAGATGTTACTAAGATTGGTTCTATAAAGGAATTAAAAATAATTATTGTAACACCAGAAAAAGTTATTCTTACAAAAGATGCAAGAAGAATCCTGCCAAAAAGAATACCTATAAAGGATTTTGTTTTTAATATGGGAAACTCGTGTCTAATCACAGCAGCATTTTCAAAAGATGATTATAAGTTATTTGCAAGAAGCCTGAATGACTCAGTTATTGAGCCAATCAGGGCTAAGCTAATTCCTGGATTTGATAAGGTTAAGGAAAATGCTATTAGAGCTGGTGCAGACGGAATGACTATTTCAGGATCAGGACCAAGTGTTTTTGCAATAACAAATATTATGAGTAAAGCTAGGCTAATTGAAGATGCCATGGTAAGAACATTCAAGCAATTTGGAGTCAAGTCAACAAGCATCATCACTGAAGTAGACCCGGTAGGGACTCGGCTGATAAGATAGAATTTGAATCAGACCATTTAGCTGCTTTTCAGTAAGATTTATATAATTTTGCTTTATTCTGAGCGACGTAAAAAAATCAAAAGTTGCACATTTGTAGGAATTTGCTTTTTTAGGTTGCGGTGATTTTCTCCCATTTTTTGTTTCATTACTGGCCGGCTACTGTCAGTTCTTTTATTTTTATTGTCGGTCCGGAGAGGGAACTCCGGAAGTCAAGGTCATTGCCAACCATTTCTATATTATTCAAGATTTCACCTAGATTCCCGGAGATGGTTATTTCTGAAACCGGATAGACAATTTCTCCTTTTTCAACCCATAAGCCGAATGCTCCTCTGGAGATATCCCCGGTTACAGGATTTAGTCCGTGCCCGATGGTTCTGACGAGGATTAAGCCCTTTTCCAGGGAGGAGATGATTTTTTCCGGAGCGGTATTTCCGGCTTTAAGATAAAAATTACTTGGACTGACACTGGTACCGCTTGCACTTCCTGTTGATTTGAGGTTCAGCTTCCGGGCGGCGTAAGTATTACACAAGTAGTTATTGAGGATTCCTTTATCCATAACAAGAGTTTTTTGGCTGGGTACGCCTTCTGCGTCAAAAGGTCTTGTCCCCATCCTCCCGGACATAAGACCGTCATCATAAACAGTCACTCTTTCATTCCCAATTCTTTTTCCCAGCTTATCAACTAAGAAGGAAGTTTTCTGGTAGATGGATACCCCAGAAACACATCCAAAAAGAAAACCAAGAAGCCAGGAGGTCATGGTGGGTTCAAAGATAACAGGAACTTTTTGTGTCTTTATTTTCCTGGGTTTAATTTGCCGCACTGTTCTTTCCACTGCTTTTTTGGCGACCTCTTCTGGTGAATCTAACTCTTTGAAATGGAGCTTTGAGGAGGACCAATAGTCTTCAACTTGATTGTCTGTTCCTCCAGCCAG
>SDBU01002928.1_pt1 | contig 22196 bp, 17 predicted proteins | sample 2277071 | NCBI WGS metagenome assembly SDBU01 (sample SAMN10397929, study PRJNA504765) | marine sediment metagenome | isolation source: marine sediment core GS08_GC12, 126 cmbsf | place: Arctic Ocean: Gakkel Ridge, Loki's castle | collected 2008 | reverse complement strand
AGATTTACTCATATGAATAAAAGCCGCTAAGGTCGCTAAGTTTCGCTAAGAATATTTTTAATTTAAACCTTTAGCGTTTCTTAGCGCTCTTCGCGGCTAAAATTTTCAAATGACTAAATCTTTACGATTTATGATATTTTTAATGTCCAAATGATTAATTTCATTTTTATTAATTAGCTCGAAGAATTTTCGTTTATTTGCGGATATGGTTTTGTATTTCACGGTAATGTTATGTTTTAATATTAATATATTATATATTATTAGTTAAACTTATAACAATTGCAATATAATACATTTTTTTTGAGAAGTCAAGAAAATTTTTAAGGAATTTAAGAAATTATACAATTTTAATTTTTTAAAATCAAGTTAATTATTTTATTTAATTTATCTATATAATTGGAAAATATGGATTTGCATAAATATTATTATTCTAATCAGATTATTTTATTTTACATCGGCAATTAATATTTCAGTCTGGCTCTGGGACGAGCTATACTACTAAAATGGAATTGGCTAAATATGGTTATACAAAAATCCCCCTTTAAAAAGGGGGAAAAAGAAAGTTGTAAAAAAACAAAAAATCTTTTTGTAGAAAAATCAAAATTAAGATAACAAACTAATTCCACCGGATCCGGACTGGCTGAATCCAAAATTCGAATAATTATCAAAACCAAACTGTGAAAGTATAGATTGTTGTGAATTAAGTGTACTGAGAATTTTTTGAAGGTCTGAAAATTTCCTCTTTAAACCCGATTCAGTAAATTTAAGTTTGCTTTCAATGGAAGATATTCTTTTATTAATACCGGTGATTTTCAAATTTGATGCAGACCTTGCATCATCGATGACTCCACCAACTGAAACAAATCCCTCGATTTTATCTTCAAGCTGAATAGCTATTCCCTGAGCTGAATCAAAAAGGTCGGTTATTGCCGTTGCCCCCTCTTCCAATGCTTCGGAAAATTCATCTTCATCTTCAAGAGAAAGCAGACCCTTACTATCAATAGAAATACCCATTTCAGTCAAATTTGCAGGATTGCCCGATTCAACTGTTGATACATTCCCGGAAACAATTGACCTCAAATTTGTTCTAAGATTTCTAATTATATAATCACTTGTAAATATGCCGCGCGTAAAAGTGGTTGTGTCTATGGTAGTTTTTTCATTAATATATTTAACTACTTCATTGTAATCTTTTATAAATCCCTCTATTTGCTCTTTAATTGTCTCTTCATCCTGTGTAACTACAAGAGTTTCAGGCTGGTCATCCTCATCTTGTGTTTTTTTTAAAGTAAGGGTAACTCCAGTTAGAACATCATCCACTTCATTAGAATCAGCTTCAATCTGTATTCCATTTAATGTAAAATTTGCGTTCAAATCAGATGTATCCTCGTAAATATACCCTCCTGCAGTGCCGGATGCTAATTTTCTAACTTCGCCGTTTATCATTCCAATATCTTTTAAAAATTTTGGGGAACTCAAGTCTGTTAATTCAATTGCATTTGAACTGCCAGTCTCATCAGTGACAATCGTCAATCTTTTGGTTGTAGATGTATCGGAAATCAGATTTGCGCTTACATTTGCTCCTGCTGAATTAATAGCATCCTTTATTCTGGTCAGAAGCTCAGCATTAGTTTCTGTTGCATCATCCACATCAATAGAAATAGTCACAGCATTTTCTGACCCGATTTTTAAAGAGAAACTGATGGTACTTCCGACATATTTTTCTGCGATATCCGTATCATCAGCAGTTATCCTGTCAGAAACAACAGTATCATTTTTTGCAATTTGGGAAACAAAAATTGAATTGACTCCAATTGTGGCATTAGCTTCAGCTGTTGCAGTAAATATTGTACTGTTGCTCGATTCTGCAGATTTTGCACCAATTTTATTAGCTGTACCTACATCACTGAAAGTTTGGACTCTATCGTAGAGGGTTTTTAGTTTTGTTTTGAGGTTTGTTAAAGCGGATACTCTTGTGCTGATATTGCTGCTGGAAGCCTCCAACCTTTTAATTGGAGCCCGTTCAACATCTAAAAATCTATCTACAAGAACGTTAACACTTGGCTTATAACTACCATTAATAGAACTAATAGAACTTGTTATTGCCATTTATATCACTCCCTCACCACCAGCCAAGGAAAATACGTATATAGCATAATAAATTTTTATATAAATGTCAATAGTTTTTTGATAAATTTTCAATAAAATCTATATTTTTGAATTTAGAGATAATTGAACCGTTTAGGAGCAGAGTTGCTAAAGAGGAGAATAATTAGTATGAGAAAGCAATAGCTAAAGAATTGATAGATTAAGAAAGTGATAGGTAAGAGGTTATATGTACTATTTAGAACAGTTTTTATTACAGTATTTTTGGAAATTCAAAATACATTAAAACAAATATTTAATCTTCATTTTACATTTTTTGAAAGAATGTGGATGCTTTCTCTCCTCCCCAGATAATTTTCAGGAAGGCAGGAAGAATTATTACCGATGTGATAAAACATAAGCCGATACCAAGACATAAAAGAATACCGAGGCTCCCGTATCCTCTGTATATTGACGGAATAAGTGAGCCGAATGCGAGCAGGGTTGTAAGAGTCGTTAAAAATATTGCTTTGCCAATACTGGAGATAGAATACAGGAGTTTGTTTTTTCCTTCTACCCGGTAACGGTGTATAATATGCACCCCGTCATCAATACCTATACCGAGAATAAGGGGCAGACCTATAACGTTTACAATCGAGAATGGAAAACCGGTTAGTCCCATTATCCCGAGCATCCAGATTAAAGCCATTACCAGCGGAAGCATAGCGATTAAGGTTATTTTTATGCTGCGGAAATCTAATAGAAGTATGATAGAAAAAGCAATAAAAGCCAGAATAAACGCAAATGTTCCCTGTTCTTTAGCGGTAGTTATCATTGCTTTCATAAACACAGGCGTGCCGGTTGCACCCGGGAGGTCATAAATTACTGTTTCGAGAAAGGGTGAAGTGAAAAGACCATCCCATATATCATTTTTTGAATATATCACCACCAGGAAATGGCTGTTGTCACTGCTGACAAACCTTTCTTTTATATTTTCCGGAACCATATCGAGCGTTATCGGTTCGGGATTTGCTATTGTGCGGATTCTATCCTTCATTACCGGTATAAACAACTGCTGGTATCTATTTAGACGCTCTATTGCATAAGGTGTATTCTCTAATACTGTAATAAATTTTTCCACATAGTTTATTCCGACCTGGTCGCCATCTTCATTCAAACCTATAAAACTGTTTGTTTTATCGAACACTTTGTCCAGTCCTCCGATAAAAGCCAGGTCAGACATTTCTATCAGATTACTGTTAAAGCGGTTCAATTGTTCAATAAGAAAATCCCTGTCAATTGGAGTGAACTCAGGCAGTTTTTTCTGGTCTTCAGCGATTGCCTTAACAATTGGAATACGCTCCATCTGCTTCTTTTTTGTGGGTAGAAAATCTGATATCGATTCAACCATGCCTATAGTTTGTCTTTCGTTCAGCAGATCGGTGATGCGGCTGGCTTCTTCGAGATTGTCAACAATTGCCATCATATTATCGGGTGACATATTGAAGCGTTTTGGAATTTCTCTCTGGAGCCGGACAGATTCCAGCCCTTCAGGTTCCATATCCATATAATTTTTGTTCATTTTGACTTGTGGAATAAAAAAGATAAAGAAAATCGTAATCAATCCTGCAATGCCTATTGTCAACCTGGGACGTGCTGTCATAATAGAAGAAATTTTCCCCAGAAATTTGAACTCCATATCTACTTTTTTTGGCACGGTACCTTTTCTGATTTTTCCCCAGATTTTCTCTTTCAGGACTAATGCTGCGGGCAGGAAAAACAAGGAAGACAGCAGACAGCATATAATCCCCATTCCAACTACAAATCCAAACTCCCGAAATGCATGAAATGAAGTAAAAACCAGTGAGAGAAAAGCGGCAGCGGTCGTGAGAGCACCTGTCAACAGTCCGGTTCCAATCTTGGAGTATGCCTCGGAAAGAGCTTCTTCTATGGAACGTCCTTTATGGCGGAATTCTGTATATGCTGAAATAATGTGTATAGCATAATCAACGCCGAGACCAATCAGAATCACAGAACATACCGCAGTAAAAATATTTAGTTTGCCAATGAAGATATATGCCAGCCCTATATCCCAGGTTATGCCGGATATCAGCACTAACATCGCAAGAAAAGGACCGCTAAACATCCGGAAAGAAAGAACAAAGACAATAAGAATAATCGCAACAGCAAAAATAAGATTCTTCATTGTATCCGACATTCCGGTTACCATCTCATCTCGCGAAACTACGTGCATTCCGGTCATACTGAAATGAATGTCCGAATATTTCTCATTAAATTCCCTGAGTTTTTCATCGATGCTGTTCACACCGGCTATTGCAATGTAAATTTCGTTAATAGTCATTGTAGGTGTGATAATCATTAGCAGCATCTTTTTGTCGTTTGAAAGGTAATACCCATCACCTATCGTTAAATCTCTGACAGCATTCTTGACAGATTCTATACCGGAGCGATTATTTTGTGCGAAATCCTGCATAGATTCCAAAAACCGATACATACCATCGAGTCCTCTGACAGCTTCTTTTTCCTGCTTTGTAAGGTTATCGGAATCCTGAACATACTGGGTCTCGAGCACGTCATTTATATGCCTAAGATAAGGAACAATGTTGTAATCGGTATATAATATTCGTGTTTTCTTGAGATTTTTTGCCTTTTGCAGCATAAGTCCATGGTGTGCAATAAAGGAAGTATCATATTGTATGTCAATCCGCTTAATAACTTTTTGTGTTTTGAATTCACCTTTTTTATCTTCAACCGGAATATCCATCGTTACGTTATAAAGCTGCGGGGCTATTTCATTTGCTGCCTTAATTATACTTTCCTTATCCGGACCCTCGACCGCGATGATAATCTGTGTTACTGCTCCAAATTCGTCGATTACTTTATCGAATGTCTTGACGGAAGGGTGCTCCTGAGGGATTAATGCTCTCCAGGAGGTATCCATCTTAATTCTTCCCGAGAGTGCTCCGAAAAAAAATGTAATAGCAAGACATATAAAGAATACGAGCAAATATCTCTGGTAGGTGACTCTTGCAATCCATTGAAAAATACTTTCACGCATAACATATTTCCTTTATTTCAGTGAGAAAATACTTACTTTTTTTCCAAAAAAAGTAAGCAAAAAAAACTTTCTATTATTTCTAATTTAAGGCTTAGTTATTAAAAGTAATATCGAAATCTCAATAAACCGCCACTGCCAAGATCTGAGGAAAAAGATTTACCCTCACTTCCGATATAAAAATTCCCAAATAAAGTAATATCGATATTTTCCTCGAAATTATATATTAACTGCGGAACGAGAGCAAAGCTGCCGTCATTCAGGCAGCAGATGACCGAACCGCCAACCGTTAAAAGGTCTGCTGCAGGATAGCTGATAAATGTAAATAGCTGTTCTGCACATACTGCCTTAATTTCAGAATAAAAATAGCGCATCCAGTCATTGATGTCATATTTTTTATAATCGCTCTTTCCCTGTTCACTCCAGAAATATTCGCTCATTACATAAAGCTCAGATTCAAATGTATAATCCATTCCAAATAAACCTTCAAAGTAGTCCTTATCAAGTTCCATATAATTATATGCGGCTTCTGCCCATACACCGAGTCCGAAAAGTTCCCCTGCTAAATCTCCCCCGATAAGCCGCCTGTTTTGTTCTGACGGAATAAACGTAGTAAAATCTGTCAGAGTCCAGCTTCGTTCTGCTCCGACGACAGAGTAATCAAAATGTCCGAATCTACCCTTGAACCTGATAAGCTTACTGCTGTTCCTCAGCGAGTTTCCGGGTGAATAAAGCAGAACAGTGCTGAATTTTTGGCTAAACGGGATATCCACACGCAACGCATTGTGACCGGGTTGTTCATACGTTGGATCGAGAATATTTTTCATATTATAAATATCCGTAGGATTCCATGCATAACCGGTTCCGAGTGAAATCTGCTGTTTTCCAATGGTTAAATCAAACTTTTTTAGTGCAATTTTTAAGAAAATGTTATCCAGAAAATTCCTGTCATTAAATGGAAGTATGTATAAATCCTGCATTGAAACAGGAACTGACTCTTTTATAGAAGAGTGCAGATAGTCAAGAATATCAAACTCAGTCTGTCCATGATAAGTTATATAATCATAATTAGCTTTAAACTTTATTTTATCGGATACATCAGCTTCAAGATCAATGCGTAATTTATTGGTCTGAATCTGCTGCAATTTACCGTTTATTAAAAATCCGGCTATCTGTGGTTCAAAATATCCAAAAATTTTCACCTGCCGTTCCTGTGATAGAGCAGGTTCTGTCAAGGCAGATAGAATTGATATAACCACAAGAATCGAGAATTTACTCATTTTTTCAATCCTCGTTCAGTAAAAATATTATCGTCAATCCGGATATTGTATTTGATTTCCAGAACTTCATTTTCTGTTTTTGTATTATCCATACGGTTATACATTGTCATCTTCATAGCAGTCGGAACACCGTCGATAATCTTCAAATCACTCTGTATTAAAGTTTTTTTAAGGAGTTCACGATTTTTTTCGTCATAATAATCTATAACCCGGATTAAGTAATTCTTTTTATCAATCCAGGCAATCATCCGTGAGTAATTTGAATCTCTCCCTTCTTTAATAGTCATTTCAACAACATAGCAATCATGACCTTCCTTTTTTTCATCAGGCATAAGTTTATGATTAAAGTCTTCAATAAAACTATCACCGCTTCCCATATCTTCATAGGAAAAATCGCTGCCCTGTATTTTCTGTTTTTTTGCGTGTGTCGCAAGTTTACGAACTCTGTTAGTTCTTGGATTATACATCCATATATCGTCTGCGTTGTTCAGCATCAGAAATGCCTGCCCCATTATTCGTCGCGGTGCTGTATATTTGTTCAGGTTTTTTTCACCCCTGTTTTTTGACCGGAAATCATAAAAAAGTTCGCGCTTTTTCCCAGATGTTGTAACTATTGTCATCTTCATTTTGCCAAAAACTGTTTTTTGATTGATAACATCGTTAGCTTTTTTTATAATTTCATTTGCCGTTAAATCCTGTCCGAAAAGTATGGAAGAAGGCACAAAGGCACAGAGGCACAAAGGCACAAAGGTATAGAGAATTTTAACAATTTTGCAAACTCTCTTGTTTACAACTTTATTAAAAGGAAAATTATTATACAGCGGTATTAATTCTGAATACTTCTGTATCTTTTTGCCATTTTTCTTCCTTGTGCCTTTGCCCCTCTCTTTAACTCTTGAGTTCATTTTTCTCCTTTTTTAAATAAAAATTAAGCTAAATTGACTAACCGGTCAATTATGATTTTTTAATTCCTTTAATAATAGTATCTGCTAAAATCTCTGCCGACTTTTTTAGTGAAAAAAGATTCTTATCCATAATCCACTGTAATATCAGACCGTCCATTGCTCCTATCAAAACGGAGGCAATAACAAGCGTATCGATGTCTTTAAATTTCCCTATTTTTATTCCCTCTTCTAAAATAGAAATAATTAATTTTCTATATTCGCTATACATTTTTTTTAAGTCAAAGATTTTTTCTATTTTATCTTCTTCGTGGTGCCTGATACCTTCTGCCCAAAAAACAAATATTATTTCAATATAATCAATTTTTTCGTCATCAAACACATCTGCAAAAGAATGAATAAATGCCTTTAATTTTTCTTCAGGGTCGGTTAATTTAAAAATGTGTCTTGCAATATTACTTTCTAATTCGTCCTGAAAATAATTGAAAGATTCTTTAAAAATTTCTTCCTTGCTTTTAAAATATTCATATATTGTACCTTTTCCGATATTTGCCTCCTTCGCAATATCGGACATTTTAGCATTTGCAGTGCCTTTTTGAGCAAAAATTTTCATAGCTGCTTTTAAAATTGTATTCTTTTTTGCTTTTTTATCGACTAATTTTGGTGACATATTTTGTTTCCCTATACTTTTGACCGACTATTCGGTCATTAATATAATGAAGTCTTTTTAAAATGTCAAGATTTTTAAAAAAAATTTCTCTAAATACTAATTCCGGGAATGGCGAGTTGAAGAACACATCACCAAGTATGAAAACAGCCAATATGTATAATTTCTATCAGTGAAATCAACCTTAAATCATAGTAATCAGTTGTATATTTTCGTAATAAACACTCATGCTCTTTTTAGAGCGCCACGAAGGATGAAAATTTTTTATTTTTCTCTGTTGGTGACAACACCAACAGAGAGCTAAAATCCACTCAATAGATTGTTATTTTTCGTGGGCGAAGGTGAAGAACACCTTCGCCAGCTGAAAGGGCGGGCAAGCCCGCCCCTACGCGTATTATTTTCGAAGCAAAATTGAGTTAAACATTTGTTATTTTTGGTTATTAATCCATGGTTTTTATTTTCGAGATAAAAAATTATTAATTAAAGAAACAAGAAATCACTACACCAATTTTCAGGTTAAAAGAAACAAAATTAAGTTTTTTATGTTGCATATTCAATTTAATTTTAATATATTTTAAAAAAAGATTTTATATTCTAATGGCTAATCCTTTTAGTCCGGTTGTTCCCTCTTCCCTATTGAAAACATTTCGTAAAGTATTATTATCATTCTATCCGGAAATGATTATTCTTCTATTGTGCAGAGACTAAAATACTTTCTTTATTTAAGAGTTATCTATCAGATTATAAAAAGTTTATTCTTTTTATCAAATAACAAAGAAAACATTTATTTAAAAGGTAATTATGATAGGCGAAACAATTTTACATTATAAGATTTTAGAGAAGTTAGGCGAAGGTGGGATGGGTGTGGTATATAAGGCAGAGGATATGAAGCTTGACCGCTTTTTAGCGCTTAAGTTCCTGCCGAGGGGAATCGAAGCGGATGAAACAGAACAGGCGCGGTTCCTTCAGGAAGCAAAAGCCGCATCCGCACTCAATCATCCTAACGTTTGTATTATCTATGACATTCAGGAGGAAGACGACCAGCAGTTTATCGTAATGGAGTATGTTGACGGGGTAACGGTGCGGGAAAAACTAAAGGAAAGAGCGATTAGTGAATCGCCCCTACCACTGGAAGAAGTGCTTTCTTATGCCATACAGATAGGAGAAGCCCTGCAGGAAGCTCACAGCAAGGGAATTATCCACAGAGACATTAAATCTGATAATATTATGATTAACGAGAAGAATCAGATTAAAGTGACGGATTTCGGACTTGCAAAGCTAAAAGGTTCGCTGAAACTGACAAAGACGACCAGTACGGTTGGCACGCTGGCATATATGTCACCTGAGCAGTTAAAAGGAGAAGAAACTGATGCGAGAATGGATATTTTTTCGTATGGTGTGGTGCTTTATGAAATGCTTACCGGACGTCTGCCCTTTCCTGGCGAATATGATTCTGCTCTTATGTACTCGATTCTCAATACCGACCCGGTGCCGGCAACAGAGCATCGTCCGGGACTGCCCTCAGGATTCCTGCACATAATCGACAGGGTACTGGAAAAAGACCCGGGAGACCGCTACCAGACGGTGTCTGATGTAGTCATCGAATTAAAACGTTTAAAAAGAGACACCTCAAAAGTCTCAAAAAGGATTATTGCAGAAATGCCAGCGGTTGAAACTAAAGAAGAGCCCGCTGTTAGTCCTGTTGTTACAAGAAAGAAACGAAAATTTTTATACGTCGGCGCTTTTGCTTTGGTTGCTGTAATTGTGCTTCTGGGCTACTTCCTCCGGCGGGGTGAAGAAGTTCCGGCAGTGCCGCAATTCACCAATACAACACAGTTAACAACCACTATCGAGGTAGAGAATTGTCCGACATGGTCGCCTGATGGAACGAGATTAGCTTATCATTCGAATCAGAGCGGAAAATGGAATATCTGGATAACACAGGTTGGAGGTGGAACTCCTATGAATCGGACAGCAGATTATGGTGGTGATAGTATGTATCCTTCGTGGTCACCTGACGGCAGTCAGATTGCCTTCTGGTCAAATCAGGAAGGTCCGGGATACTATGTAATGTCGGCTTTGACAGGCAGTCCACGGAAAGTTCTTCCAACAGGAAATTTTAGCTCAATAAGAATGCCAGGTCCTCCCCAGTGGTCATCTGATGGAAAGGAACTTGCATGCATTGTGCGGGATGCGACATTTAAAGTTTTCGCTGAAATTATTTCATTACAGCTTGAAACGTCACGGCGCCTGCGTCTTCCAGGGGAGAGTGGAGGTGGTAGGCGATATGATTTAAATTGGTCCCCGGACGGACGATACTTTGCCTATGTGTCAGCCGTAGATAGGATAGATCCAGAAACACAGTTATGGGTGATTAGAACAGCAGACGAAGTGAGTTTTCCTGTGACGGACGTAAATTCACAATACTGGAGTCCGAACTGGTCAAAGGATGGACGCACTTTATATTTTATATCTAACCGTGGAGGGAGCTTTGACCTATGGCAGCAGCGGCTTGAGAATGACGGCACGCCAGCGGGTTCCCCGCAGCAGATTACGTATGGACTCGAGATGGAGTATGCGAAGTTTTCTTCTGATGAGAAAAAGTTAGCATTTTCAAAAGTGCGAAAAGTTAATTATGTATGGAGAGTACCTATTCTAAGTGATAGATTGGCAAAATGGGCAGATGCCCGGCAGCTCACTTTCGAGCAAGTGAGATTAACTGATTTATTGGTTACTCCAGACGGAGGGAAAATTATTTATAAGTCATACCGTGATGAGAATCCGCACATCTGGGTAATGGAGGTTGAAAATGGTGAGAAACGCAGACTAACAACAGACCCTTTTGCACAAATTTATCCCTCTCTCTCTCCTGATGGACGAGAGGTTGCTTTTCATACACCTCGTGGTACTGAGGATAAGGGTTTTAACCGTCACATCTGGACTGCTCCGGTAGATGGAGGACCTGCCAGACAGTTAACAAAGCATGAGTCACGGAGAATTATGCCAATATGGTCCCCTGATGGAAAGGAGATTGCATTTGGTTCAAACAGAAGCGGGATCTGGGACATCTGGGTGGTTCCTGCTAAGGGAGGTGAAGAACGGCAGGTTACGAAGCACGAGGCACCTGACTACGGACAGGCGTGGTCGCCTGATGGAAAGGAGATTGTGTTTAGTTCGAATCGGAGCGGAAACTGGGACATCTGGGTAATCCCTGCAAAAGGGGGTGATGCAAGACAGATGACAGTTGACCCGGCGGATGACTGGTATCCTAACTGGTCACCGGATGGGAAATGGATGCTTTTCGGGTCCAATCGAGTAGAGGAAGCTCAGCTCTGGAAAATACCTGCAGAAGGCGGGAATCCTGAACCTCTGACGAAGGGAAACGTTAGTTTCCGTAAATGGTCTCCTGACGGAAAGAAGATATATTATGCAGCAGAACGAAATGGTGTGGTGAACTTATGGGAGGTTTCTGCGGAAGGTGGTCCTGAACGCCAATTAACCGATTTGCAGGGCAAGACTATAATTTATAGAAGAGGAGCTAACATTACAACTGATTGGAAGTATTTTTACTTCCTGTCTGTTGAGGATTTAGGAGACATCTGGGTAATGGACGTGGCGGAGTAGGAATGTTTCACGAACCACCCCTCCACATGTATTGTAGGGGCGAAGCATTTAGATGTAGGAGCTTTAAAAAATTTACAGTATAGATAATAAAAATGCTTTGCCCGTACTAGAAAAGGACTAAACTCAATGCCATAATCATCATACCGGTAACAACTCCCATTATCGATATATGCTCTTTGCCGTATGATTGTGATACAGGCAGGAGTTCATCAAATGAAATAAATACCATAAATCCCCCAACGGCGCTCATCATTAAACCAAGAACAAAATCATTCAAAAATGACATTAATAACAATCCTGCCGCTAAAGCTCCAACCGGCTCGCTGAATCCTGAAAAAAAAGACCACAAGAATGCTTTTTTTGCATTTTTTGTTGAAGCATAAACCGGTACGGAAACCGCTATTCCCTCCGGAATATTATGTATAGCAATTGCTATTGCCAAAGTTATTCCAACATTAATATCTTTCATTGCTCCGGCAAACGTCGCCATACCTTCCGGAAAGTTATGTATTGCGATTCCTAAAGCAACCAAAACAGTTGCCTTTTTAAGCTTTGACTTTGATAAATCATCTGTGTCATAGTCTTCAAACATATAGATATGTGGCAGCGAAATATCAATTAAAAATAAAATGCCAATTCCCAAAAAAAATGCAATATTAGCATACAGAAATCCGGCAGAGTCAATCCCGGCTTGTAGTAACTCTACAAAAGAAATATAAATCATAATCCCTGCAGAAAAACCCATTGTAAACGCCATATACTTTGGACCGGGTTCTTTATAAAATATTCCGATCACACTTCCGATGGTAGTTGATAAACCAGCCAATGAAGTTAATATTATCGCGTATAAAAAATTTGAATCCATTTTAAAACCTTAATTAAATGATTGCTATTAGCTGTTAGCTTTTAGCTTTGAAAAAATAAAACTCATTATTTTTTAATCTGTATAATCTGTGAAATCGGTGGTTTCATATTTAATTTCATTGACCTTACAATCTCATTATGAAAAATTGGTCTAAATTCTGAGATTTTTTTGTTCTCTCTTGTCGGGTGAACTCTGTTAGTCAGGAGAATAATAAATAGTTCTTCAGCAGGATCTATCCATATCGATGTTCCGGTATATCCAAGATGACCGAAAGAACTATCTGAAAAGTAATCGCCGACAATATCTCCCTTTCCCATATATTTTCTCCAGCCCAATGTCCATTTGCAGTCCGGTATTTCAATCGCTCTATTTGTAAATTCCTTAACAGTATCGGAATTAATCAGATTTTTATTTTTGTAATCCCCAAAATTTAGAATCATCCGGCAAAATTTTGCAATATCATTAGTGTTGCTGAACAATCCGGCATGTCCCGAAACACCCCCCATTACAAATGCATTTTCATCGTGAACTTCGCCCTTTATGATTCTGCCCCTGAAACTGCATTCTTCAGTCGGTGGAATATTTTTCTTCTTATTATCCGGTGGACAGAAAAGAGTATTTTTCATTCCCAAAGGTTTAAATATCATATCATAGCAATACTTATCGAGTTTTCTTAAGGTTATCCTTTCAATAATCTCACCAAGTAGAATAAACCCAAGGTCACTGTAATCAGCGTTTGTCCCCGGAATAAATTCAAGTGGGATTTGACATAAGTTTTCTAACAAGCTTTTTTTATCGGAAGATATTTCAAATAGTGGTTTCCATGGCGGCAGTCCGGAAGTATGCGAGAGTAGATTTCTTATTTTTATTTGGTCTTTATATTTACCCTTAAATTCCTGCAAATAATGATTTACTTTTTCATCAAGTTCGATTTCTCCTTTATCTTTTAAAATCATTAAAGCGGTTACAGAGGCAATCACCTTTGTAAGAGAAGCAAGGTCATATATGGTTTTTTTATTTATTTTTTTTGAATTTTTGTTATAATCAAAGTTTCCAAAACCTTTATCAAAAATAATATTTTCACGATAGTATATTAATGCTGTACATCCAGGGAATACTTTTTTTTTAATAGCTTTTTTAATCAGGGATTCAATATTTTTAAAATTATTTTCAAATGAATTTTCATTTACGCATAACATATTTTTTTTATTATCTTCATTATTAATATTCATCTTCATTTTAGATTACTGAAATTGACCTGAAAAAAAGTAAATAAAAAATTTCAAATTTTTCAGAGATTTTGGGTAAGTAAATAAAGATTAAATGCAGCTTGAAGTGAAAAGCCAATTGAAAGGAAAATGAAACCTATTATACCAAGTATTCCCTTATTGAATTTTGATTCAAACCAGAAAACCATTGATACAATTTTACTAATCCAGAAAAATATAGCAAAAAATATAAAACAAAGAATAATAACGATATAGGTTAGTATAAATATGATATTCAGCTTAATCACATCAAAATTTCCAATCCTTAAAATAAGGAAAATGGAAATTATAAAAACAAAAGAAAAGGTAATAAATCCTTTTCTTCTTCTATTATATAAAACCGGTGACTTTAATAAAAATTTTTTTAATCTCAGGAGTACATTAAAACCAACTGCTTCTATTGATAAAAAAAGTATTCCTAATAAATTAAAAAATAAGCTAACTAAAGTTAGATAGAAAATAAAATTATATCTCATCCATTACTTTAGAGAAATATTGAAACTTAAATTTACATTTAATCTAAAGGTTTTTGTAATGATTTCATTAACAGCTTGCCAGGTTTGAAAAAGGCTTTTTTATGAGGCGGAACATAAATAACTTCATTTGTTTTTGGATTTCGCGCTTTTGGTTTTGCTTTAGCTTTTTTAACCCCGAGAACTCCGAAACCTCTTATTTCTATTCTAACTTCCGGAGTTGCATTCGAGAGTATATTCGTTAAAACTTTAAAAGCTCCATCAACTATAGGAGCAACTTTTTCATGCGTAAAATTAGTCTGGTTTGAAACAATTTTTACAACATCTTTCTTAACAAAGGTTTTCATTAAATTCCCTCCAAATAAATTATTTGTAAAATTTTATAATATTAACATTATTTAAGATAACAAAAAAATAAAAAAAATGCAAACATTATTTACTTTATTTTCAAAATCTTATATAATTTTTGAAATGGCTCATTAATTACTTAATTATTGGCAATATATTGTTAGATTTTTAATTACGAATTTTTGCTACTAAAAACTTTCAGCTTCATCAATTAACATTATAGGAATATCATCTTCAATTTTATAATTTAGCCTACAATTATGACAAATTAATTTTTGATTTTTTTCATCATACTCGAGATTAATCTGTTTTTTTTCTTCTTTTCCATCCTCATTTTTTTCAATGATTTCACTTTTACACTTTGGGCAGGCAAGTATATCAAGTAATTCTTTATCTAACATATTTAACTCCTATTATAAAAATAATATATGCTATATCTTATTGTATCTAACGTCGAGTTCCCTTCCTGCTTTTGCTTCGTCTAACCGACCAACAGGAGTGAACTGTGGTGAATTACGTAAAATTTCCGGATTCATTTCCGCTTCTTTCGTAATACCTATCATAGCATCAACAAAAGCATCAAGCGTATTAAGCGATTCTGTTTCAGTAGGTTCAATCATCAGTGCTTCTTTTACGATTAAAGGAAAATATATCGTAGGTGCATGAAAACCAAGGTCCAGCAGGCGTTTAGCAATATCAAGTGTCCTAACTCCAAATTTCCTGAGATTTTCACCGGAAGCGACAAATTCATGCATACAATTACTATTATAAGGAATAGTAAAATAATTCTCAAGTTTTTTACGCAAGTAATTGGCATTTATTATAGCATTTTCACTAACTTTTTTTAAACCTTCTGCACCAAGAATCCTGATATATGTATATGCTTTCACAATAACTGAAAAATTTCCAAAAAATGAATGAACCTTTCCAATTGAATCCGGATAATCATAATTCCATTTATATGATTTTTCTTCTTTTATTATTCTTGGAACAGGTAAAAAAGGTTCGAGCTTTTTTACAACACCGACAGGTCCCGAACCTGGTCCTCCACCACCATGCGGAGTAGAGAAAGTTTTATGAAGATTCACGTGAACAATATCGAATCCCATATCTCCGGGCGTTGTAATTCCCATAATCGCATTAAGATTAGCACCATCCATATACATCAATGCTCCGCAATTGTGAGCTATCTCAGAAATTTCAAAAATCTGTTCCTCAAACAATCCGAGAGTATTAGGATTAGTAACCATTAAAACAGCCGTGTCTTCATCGATACATTTCTTGATTTCTTCAATATCAAGCCTGCCATTCTCGTTTGATTTTATCTGGAAAGTATTAAAACCGCTTATAGAGACACTCGCTGGATTTGTTCCGTGAGCAGAATCCGGAATAATAACTTTTTTTCTGCTTTCACCTAATTTTTCAAAGTATTTACGGGCTGTAAGAATTCCGGTTAATTCGCCTTGTGATCCTGCTGCCGGTTGTAATGAAACAGCAAACATGTTAAGTATTTCGCATAAATACCCTTCAAGCTCCTTCATTAATCTTAAAGCCCCTTGTACAAACCTTTGATCTTCAAAGGGATGAATCAATCTAAATCCATCGAGCCTTGCAGTTTCTTCGTTGACTTTCGGATTATATTTCATTGTACAAGAACCAAGAGGATAAAAACCTTTATCGATGTGATGATTTTTTCGGGATAGATTAACAAAGTGTCTTACGGCTTCAGGTTCACTGACTTCGGGCAATTCTGCATCTTTTTTTCTCTGATATTCTTTCGGAATTAATTCATTAATATCTTTATCTTTTATCTCCAGTTCAGGCAGTGTATATCCTCTTTTACCGGATGAAGAAATCTCAAATATCAGTTTTTCTTCCATATTATAATCAGAAATTTAAAAAGTTTATTATTTCATAGATAATGAATTGATAAAATAATTCAATTCTTCATGAGTTCTTTTTTCGGTAGCTGCTATCAATAGTGAATTGTTAATACCGAATTGTTTTAAATTTATTCCGCCGAAAATCTTTTTTTTGTATAAAGCTTCCAGAATATCATCGGGATTATTATCTGTTTCAATTGTGAACTCTTTAAAAAACGGAGCATCGAACTTAAGTTTGAAACCATCTAAAGAATTTATTTTTTCTGCTAAATAATGACTTTTTTGGAGGCATTGATTAGCAACTTCTTTAATGCCACTTTTGCCAAGCAAGGTAAGATAGATACACACTGAAAGCGCATTCAAAGCTTGATTTGTGCAAATATTAGAGGCAGCTTTTTCTCTTCTAATATGCTGTTCTCTGGTCTGAAGTGTCATAACATATCCGTCTTTTCCGTTTGAATCGACCGTTTTTCCAATTAATCTTCCGGGCATTTTTCTAACCAAAGATTTTTTTGCAGTTAAAATACCTATGTATGGACCTCCGAAATTCAAGTCATTTCCCATAGACTGCCCTTCTCCGCAGGCTATATCAGCATTATATTCACCGGGAGGTTCAAGAATACCGAGTGAAATCGGGTCAAAAATAATCGTCAACAAGCCGCCGAAATTATGCACAATTTTTTCAATAGAAAAAACATCTTCCAGACATCCAAAAAAATTGGGATGTTGAACAACAATCCCGGCATAATCGTTTGAAATCTTTTTTTCCAGTAATTCAGAATCAATTATACCATTTTTTGCAGGAAATTCTTCAACCTTAATGCCCTGTCCACAGCAGTAAGTTTTGATAATTGATAAATAAAGAGGATTAACTGAATCCGGAATAATTATCTTTTTCTTTCCCTTAATATTACAACTCATAAGAACCGCCTCAGCTGAAGCGGAAGCCCCATCATACATGGAAGCATTTGATACATCCATACCTGTCAATTCACACATCATTGTCTGGTATTCATAAATAGTCTGAAGAGTCCCCTGACTTACCTCTGCCTGATAAGGTGTATATGCAGTATAAAACTCGGGTCTCGAAATTATATGGTTTACAGCAGAGGGAATATAGTGGTCATAAGCACCTCCACCCAAAAATGAGATATAATCATCTGTTGTTGAATTCTCGCGAGAAATCGCTTTCATTAATTTTACAACTTCTAATTCAGATAATCCTGCAGGAATTTTCAACTCAGATTTTAATCTTAAATTTTCCGGAATATTTTTTATTAATTCCTCAAATTTATTAACTCCAATCTCATCGAGCATTATTTTACGGTCTTCGGAAGTATTAGGAATATACGACATTTTAAATTCACGTAATATAGATTTTAACCACGAAGTAAAAAAAACAGAAGTCAGAATCCAGTCCCACTTAGCGGGATTAGCTGATTTTCTCATTCTGGTTTCTGACTTCTGTCTTTTAAATTAAAATATTTTTCTTAGTGTATTTTGTCCTTTTTGTGGTTTTATTGTTTGATTTTTGATAATGTTAGCGAGTTATTTTATTTAAAGTAAAATACTGTAATTTTTGTTGTATTCGCTGTATTTATTAAAAATATTGCAGATACGTCTAAGATGCTAATAAATTTTTGTATCCTGCTACATCGAGAAGATTATCGAGTTCTTCCTTATTATTCATTTCAATTTTAATAATCCATCCTTTACCATACGGATCGCTATTTATCAAATCCGGCTGGTCAATCAAAGAATTATTAACGTCGATTATTTTTCCCGAAACGGGAGTAAACAAATCAGCAACAGTCTTTACAGCTTCAATTACACCAAAACTTTCCATAAAAGAAAATTCCGAACCAACCTCAGCGAGTTCAACTATAACAATATCCCCGAGCTCTCCCTGTGCATAATCCGTGATACCGACAGCAGCAGTTGCTCCATCGATTAATACCCATTCATGTTCTTTTGTATAGTACAGATTTTCAGGAATTTCCATTTCTAATTTCCTCATTTAAAAATGATGTGTTGACCAATCCATTTCTAAAACATTCATTTTTTAAAACTTTTTGATGGAACGGAATATTAGTTTTAACCCCCTCTATTATAAACTCATCTAAAACCCTAACCATTCTGTCAATTGCCTCAGTCCTATTATGCCCAAAGGTAATAACTTTAGCAATTAAAGAATCATAATATGGCGAGATTACGTATTGAGAATAGGCATGAGTATCTATTCTAACTCCTGGTCCTCCGGGGATATGAAAGCTGGTAATCTTTCCCGGACAGGGAATAAAATCCCTTTCCCAGTCTTCTGCATTAACTCTACATTCAATTGCATGACAGAGGTTTTTAATATTTTCCTTTTTATAAGTAGTTTCAGCACCGGCAGCAACCAAAATTTGCTCTTTAACAATATCTTTTCCGAAAGCAATTTCTGTAACAGAATGTTCAACCTGAATTCTTGTATTCATTTCCATAAAATAAAATTGGTCTTCCGAATTAACTAAAAACTCAACCGTTCCGGCATTAGTATATCCAACATTTTTTGCACCGGTAATGGCAGCTTCAAACATTCTCTCTTTTAACTCTTCTGAAATATTTGGAGCCGGGGATTCTTCAATAAGCTTTTGATGTCTCCTTTGAATTGAACAATCTCTTTCACCGATAGTAACTATATTACCGGACGCATCTCCAAAAATCTGAATTTCTATATGTCTCGGTTTAACAAAATATTTCTCTAAGTATATCTTCGAATCAGGAAAAGCTTTTCCTACTTCAGCTTTAGCCATAGTATAAGCATTTTTCATTTCTTTACTATTATTAACAATTCTCATCCCTCTTCCGCCGCCACCGCTTGATGCCTTTAATATAACGGGGAATCCGATTTCGTTTGCAATTTCTCTTGCATCTTTCCAGTTTTTAAGATTTCCGTTACTACCGGGGATAACAGGAACACCCGCTTTCTCCATGATATTTTTTGCTAACGATTTTTGTCCCATTTTTTCTATTACATCCGGTGTGGGACCTATAAATTTTATTCCACACGAGATACATATTTCTGCAAATTGGGGATCCTCCGCCAAGAATCCGTAACCCGGATGTATCGCATCGGCATTTGTTATTTCAGCTGCACTTATCATTCTTGAATAATTCAAATAACTCTCAGAAAGAGAAACAGGTCCTATGCAGACAGCTTCATCCGCAAATCTAACATGGAGTGAATCATTATCTACACTCGAATATACGGCTACAGTTTTTATACCGAGTTCTTTACATGCCCTAATCACTCTTAAGGCAATTTCTCCCCTATTTGCTATCAATACTTTAGTAAACATATTGATAATTAAATTTAATTTTAATAAAAATTACACAATATTGTCACGAAGGACACGAAGTAAACGAAGAATAATTAAAGAAAAAAAATTGGAATTAAAATTTATGCATCAGACATAATAAATAAAGTTTGATTATATTCCACAGGTTGGGAATTTTGTGGAATTATTTTTACAATTTTTCCATCTTTTTCTGCTTCAATTCCATTCATAAGTTTCATCGCTTCAATTACACACAAGGTCTGTCCTTTCTTAACAATATCACCTTCTTTAACATATGGATCAGCCTCCGGAGCCGGAGCACGATAAAAAGTACCTACCATAGGAGATTTAACCTCAAATGTATTATCTTCCCTCTCAGCAGTCTTTTCTTTAATCATATTTTTAGCTATTTCCAAATTTATGGAATCTTTACCACTTTGTATCATATCTGAAGATAATATATTAGGCGAATGATTATTATTAATATTTTTCCTTATTCTAACCCTTTTCCACCATCTCGAAACTTCAAGTTCATCAATGTTGCTTTCTTCGACTATTTTTATCAATTCCTTAATTTCTTTTTGTTTCATTTAAATCTCATTAAAAATTTACAGTTTTAAACAAATACGTCCTTATTTTTAAATCACTTTTCCGCCACAGCGGGTCTCTGATTTGAACGAAATATTCCGTCAAAAATATTATAAAAGTAAATAACAGCAGCTGTTCCAAAGTAAATGCCGTTATTTTTGTCCGCAATGATTCCACCTAAAATTGAAGCAGTCTGCAAAGATATTATCATATATCCTTTACCTTTTTCTTTTCGCTTTAACTGCATATAACCAGGGATAAATATACGTTTGTCAATTTTCCATCTTGAACCAGCAAAAGAAAATTCTTTCTTAATTTCTTCTTGTATGTTGTTCACTATGTTAACATTTATCGGACTGGTTTTATTACCTACATATGAGGTTCTATTATTGACATCATCAGCTACTATATAATATCCAAGAGTATTTCCATTTAAATTTTCCGATGGAATCTTACAAAAATAAATATCACCTTCATAAGAAAGCAAATCCATTCTTTCCCATTCGTCAAAACCCTCCGGTAAATACATAACGTAAATTTCTCGTAAACCTTCAAAAGCATTAGCCCTAACTATAATATCAAAATCTTTCCCTCTTTCGGTTAAAGTTACCTTTTCATGATGAATAATAGGAACTAAAAAATTATCTTTATCATTCAAATCTTTTAGTAACTCAGGGATTGCAACAACCGGAGCAATCTCAATTTTATCGAGAACACTCGGTTTTCCACCAGAAAAGGTTTCTGTTAGTTTTCCAATAGATATTTCAGGAAAAACCTGAGTAATTTGAACAACTCCGATTTTTTTATCCCTTCTTCCTTCAGGCATATCGCGCATCAAATTGAACTCATCATCAATTCTTATCTTATCGGCAGTTCCTCTATCAAAAAACAAAAGATTATTTTCAATCTTTATGACATATCCGGTAACAACCTGCTGTGCATTGACAAATATGAAAAATATTGAAATAAAAAATATTTCAACTAAAAATATAAAAAGTATCTTTCTCATATAACTTACCAATATAAATAGAGATAAAATATACAATTAAATTTTTGTAAAGTCAAATAAAATTTTAAGGATAATAATAAAATCATGTTATATATGAAATTTGTGTGAATTGGCTTTATATTAAATTATTCCTGTTTTTTTATTGGCGAATGTGATGAACACCTTCGCCAGCGTTAAAAATAGTTTTAAAAACCGGCTATTCATAAAATTTGTATGAATTATTCAAGCTAAATAATAAAATTCTTATGAATAGAACCAGCTAAATTATCCCTAAAATCCTTAAAAACTCATCTTCCTTAATAATATTAATCCCTAATTGAACAGTTTTATCGTATTTTGAACCCGGGTTTTCTCCCAAAAGCAAATAATCTGTATTTTTGCTGACTGTAGAAATTACTTTCCCTCCGTTATCTAAAATTAATTTTGATGCTTCTTCACGTGTAAAGCTTTTCAGTGTTCCTGTCAGAACAAATGTTTTTCCTTCAATTTCTTCGAGCTTTTTCTTTTCGGATTCTTTTTCCTCACTCCTTTCCATCAGTACACCCGCTTTCCGAAGCTTTTTTAATATATGTAAATTAGCATCCCTTTTGAAAAATTCAGTAATACTCTCAGCCATTTTCTCACCGATTCCATCGATTGCCTGCAGTTCTTCAAAAGTTGCATTCTTAATTTCTTCAATTGAAAAAAAGCTCTTTGCCAGTTCTCTTGCTGCTCCTAATCCAATATATCTTATCCCAAAAGCAAATATTAATCTTTCCAGAGGTCTGCTTTTAGTTTCCTCAATTTGATTTAAAAGGTTTTCTGCACT
>SDBU01002927.1_pt1 | contig 22197 bp, 19 predicted proteins | sample 2277071 | NCBI WGS metagenome assembly SDBU01 (sample SAMN10397929, study PRJNA504765) | marine sediment metagenome | isolation source: marine sediment core GS08_GC12, 126 cmbsf | place: Arctic Ocean: Gakkel Ridge, Loki's castle | collected 2008 | reverse complement strand
CGGATCCTATACCTCCTGGCTGGGGCGCATGGCTCTACCTCACAGAAGGCGTATGAGCCGTTTCTTCGGGCTAGCATCTGGCTGTTTGTTCACGGTTGGCGGGTGGCCTAACCGTGCTTGTCTTCTTTGTCCGAGTCCAAAGTCGTCAATGCCGACGGCCTCCTTGGCAAGCGAGCGCGCCACCAGGTATCATCACGGACGGCTCGTACGTCACAGTCAGCGGGCCTCGAGGATTGCCTGAGAACCTTCCGGCAAGGGCAGTGCATTGTCCACACTGAGAGACGGAGGTCGATCATGAGAGTGAGACGCACGTGTATGTGGTTGCCGCTGTTTCTGATTCTCACGAGCGTGGGAGCCGGACAGGGCGTTCTTGACGACATCTTAGCCCGGTTAAGGCAGGACGTGCGGCATGAGCAGGCCTACCAGTTCGGGCAGGAGGTCCAATTCACCATGTCGGGGCAAGAGACGGTACGCCTTGCCTGCAGTGCTAATCCTTATGGCGTCGAAGAGGTGCTGGCTGGGCGTCTGCAGCCAGAGAACGTATTCTACATCTACGGCGTAATGGAGGATGGTACGGTAACAGGTGGTGGGTCCCAGTTGCCCAGGCTGAGGGGGGCGTACCGACAGATATGGGGGACGCCCTATCTATGTGCTGCAACCTGGGAGCACGATGCCGATGAAATCACCGTATCCTTCCAGATCCAACATGAGAAGAGCAAGAACAAGCAGTTGCTCCGCAAGTTCGAAGCCATGTCTAACGTCTCTAAGGGCATCCAGAACGTCGTGGCCCTTACGGGTGAGATCCCTCGGCTTACCCCTTTGGAGCAAGTCGAGGGCTTCGTGCGTCTGTGGAGCGAGATCAAATACAACTTCGCGTTCTTTGACCAGGTACCGGAAGTCGATTGGGACCAGATGCTGGTGGAATACCTACCGAAGGTGCGACGCGAACACACGAAGTACGACTACTACCGTCTGCTGCAACGTTGCGTCGCCCAACTGCGGGACGGGCACACGAACGTGTGGGGTGGAGTTCCTGCGGAGATCCTGGATTGTCCACCCATGCTGATCGCGCCGGTCGAAGGGAAGGCCGTGATTGTCGATCTAGCCGGAACCGAGGAGCTCAGACAGGCCGACGTCGGCTGCGGCTGGGAGGTAACGCACGTGGATAGTCGTGCCGTTGAGACAATCCTTCAGGAAGACCTTTATCCCTTCATCAGTGCCTCTACGCCGCAGGCTAGAGATCGAAAGGCCTATGCGGAACTGCTGGATGGGCCGCTAGACAGCCAAGTAACTGTCTCCCTTCGGGAGCCAGACGGAACTGTGCACCTCGCAGCCCTCACGCGGCGTTCTCCGAGACGATGGCGGCCTTGGTCGCCGATGGTAGAGCATCGGCCTATGTCAGAACAGGTCACCTACATAGCGCTCAGGTCGTTTGGGTCGTCTGAGGTCGTGAAGCAGTTCGATGAGGTGCTTGGCAAGATCGGGCAAGCTCGGGGCCTCATTCTGGATGTACGCGAGAACGGTGGTGGCAGTAGCAACATCGGATACCAGATCATAGGTCGGTTGATCGACAAGCCACTGGCGTCTTCGCGTTGGAAGACCCGGCAGTACATGCCAGCCTTCCGGGCGTGGGGGAGGCCGGAGAAATGGTACGAGGGCACGCATGGCATGGTGGAGCCGCGAGGGGATGATCCGTTCCTGGGGCCAGTCGTAGTGCTAGTTGGCCCGGGAACTGTAAGTTCAGCCGAGGACTTCCTTATCCCTCTGCATGCCAGTGGACGCGCGACCCTGGTGGGAGAAAGGACCGCTGGAACGACGGGGCAGCCTCTGTTCATCAAGCTTCCAGGTGGCGGGGGCGCGCGCATCTGCACGAAGCGAGACACTTACCCGGACGGGCGGGAATTCGTGGGAGTTGGGGTCATTCCTGACGTAGAGGTCCATCCGACTCAAGCGGACATCGCAGCCGGCCGTGACACTGTGCTTGAAAAAGCCCTGGAGGTTATGAGCGAGTTACTGGGCCAGGGCTGAACTGCGTAGTGCTTTGACGGCAGGCTGGTTCCCCGGGCGGGCCGGCGGGGCGTTGGATTCGTGCGCACCGGTCAGACCGATATTCATGTTCTTATGGAGAGGGTGTAATGGCGTGGAAGTGCAGTTGAGGGCCTGCACTGTACGCCTGTCGCAGCTCACCGGGTACGTTGAGAAGAAACGGAAACTGGTTCTCATACAACACGTGGCATTGGCAACTCAGGCCTGACGGTTCTATGTGACGTGTCGAGCGGAGGGGAAGCGCATGTTGGGCAGACAGAGAAGCGCTGTGTGTCTTGGTGTAGTGGCGATGGCTTTGTGCTGGTTCTTCCAGATCAAGATGGCTTTGGCACAGCCAGGGGATGCTGAACAGATGAGCAAGACCGAAGTCGTGATCATTGGGGGGCTCCATCAGTTCCACTTCCAGAGCAAGCACTACAGACTTGAAGTCCTGAAGGAGATAATCGTTGCGCTGAGACCCGATGCTGTGCTGAACGAGCTACCCCTGAGCCAGGTTGACGAGAACGGGAGGCCGATTCACCGGGAACCCAAGCACGCCGAGGGGTGGGCTGCCGATCAGGCCGCCCAGACGCTGGGCATCCCACAGATTCCCTTTGACAGACCTGACCGGGAGGAGCACTTCAAGGAAACGAAGTACGGCGAGCGCATGCAGCGCCGGAACGACATGTGGGCTGAGTGGGTGAAGCAAGTGGAAAAGGACGACCCCGATTCGGTCGATCTCCAAGTGGCCCGTCTGGTGAAGGAGGCACTGGCGTGCCAGATGGAGCTTGTCCGCCATGCGCCACCGGAAATGATCAACTCGGACGCTCACGATAGGATCATCCGGATCAAGCACACGATTGCAAAGCGGATAATGCCGGCGCTGTGGGCGGAATACCCGGGATATGAGCGTCTGGGGGAGGACGGTAGGTTCGTCGCGCAGGAGTGGGAGGAGCGGAACCGGATCATGGCCGGCAACATCCTTAAGGCCGCAGCCGCGTACCCGGGGCGACGGCTGGTGGTGGTGACTGGAGCCGAGCACCGGTACATCCTTCGGGAGTTCCTCAGTGATCGCAAAGGCGTCGACCTGAAGGAGTACTGGGAGTTGGTGAACGTCGACCCCGACGATGTGCCTGTCGAGGAGTGGGTGATCTGGGGTCGTCCTCTCACTGAGGAACAGGCGGCGGCTCACGCTCGGGTCGCGAAGGACTACTGGGAGGCCGTCATAGGCGCAGACTGGGAACGCGTGAGCGCGCTCCGGCCGATTCTCAGCGCGCAGGAATGGGCGTCAAAGCACAGCAAGAACCCTGCAGTAGCACTTCTCCACGTGGGCCAGCCAGACTGGCTAAGGGGATGCACCTGTCCGGTCGTCCCGTGCCGGGTGAAGTTCAAGGACGGGAAGGTCCTGGAGGTGATGCTGGTGGTAGAAGTCCGTGATGTCGACGGTCGACTAGAAGGGCGCGTTCCTGCCACAGTGGGTCCAGCGCGTGAAGTGAACAGCGATTGAGGGTGACGCTTACCACCGGACGGCATTGACAACTCAAGCCTGACGGTTCGGCCGCCAAGGATGGAGGGAGCTGGCACGTTGGAGGATGGAAGCATATCAGTCCAATGGTTCGGCGTGGGGTGCAGCTGCCGCTGCCGGCATTGCCTTCTCGCCTCGGGTGCCAACCTCTCCACGGTCACGTACGAGGATGCAAGGGCTGTGGTAGAGAGGTTCCTGCGGTGGCGTGACCAGCGCGGCGCAGCGGACTTCCTGGTCGATTTCACGATCGGCTATTCCTATGATTTCCCGCAGGTCTTCGATTATGTTCGCTTCCGCCGGCAGTTGGGCGTGCCGGGGTCGGACTCACTGGCGCTGAACGGTATTCGCAGGCGAGGGGCAGAGGAACTCATGTCCTTAATGACAGCCCTAAGAGATGCCGGCATTGCCGACGTGGGCCTGACTTTCTATGGGGGTGGTAGTGCTCACGACGAGTTCGCGAGACGGCCGGGCGATTATGCGTTCCTGTTGCAGGTGGCCCGCACGGCTCTCGAGTGCGGCATGCAAAGGAGCGAGACTCTGTTTTTGAGCAAGAGCAGCGCGCCTGCGCTGGCAACGTCGCTCAACGGCTTAGATTCACTGCCCCCGCCGATACGGCGCAGTGTCGTACCGTGGGACTACCGAGGACGTGCTAAGGTGCTTGAGGATGCCCGTCCTACGATTGCTGATTTCGAGGATCTGCCCGCGTCCTTGGCTGAATGCGTGAACCGCGACGTATACCGGACCGAGGAGGAGTGGATACGGTTGATCGCGTCGGAACAGGTGCCCCCAAAGAGGCTCCGGCACTACTTCGTCTCGGTGTGGGCCGATACCCTGGAAGAGCTGCAATCCACCGAATGCGGTCAAATCCTCGTGAAACTACGGTCGGCAGAGGGTGCACTGGTGGGAAAGCTGCCGTCCCTACCGGACTTGGCCCAAGCGTACGGCGAGCAGGACGGCCAGCGGGTCTACGCCTTGCGCGACCTTGAGTGGAAGTGGCAGGACCAGTGGTTTGCCGAACATCCTGAACTGAGTGTCTCGGCACGATACGATGACTTGGCTGCCGGGGTCCGTTACAAGTGAAGGGAGCAGGCGTGGAACCACAATGGGGCTCGTAATCCGACGCATGAAATCAGAGGATGTTCCGGCTGTCAGCCGCCTAGTGACGGACTGCTACAGCTTCCTGGCTGACCGTCAAGGCTTCTCGGCGCTTCAGTTGAGACGCCTTCTCGAAGAGAGATGTTCGGAGAGCTGTGTGCGGGAGTTCTACGACAGATTCGAGCACTACATTGCTGCGTGCGGAGAGCGCATTGTCGGAGTTGTGGGAATTGAGAAGAACGATGTCGCCGAGCTTTGGGTTTCTCCCGATCGCCACCGACAGGGAATCGGAAGGGCGCTTTTCGGGAAGGCAGAAGAGCTGATCAGAGAGGCAGGCCACACTGTGTTGACCGTGAGGACAAGCCCCAGGGCCACACCCACTTCTTCCCCCGTCCAACCAACTACCCAGACGATGAAAGACTGTACCCCTCGTTCTTGCGTCGTACCCCTCACGATAACCCTCTCGGTGGCCTCTCTCGTAGCCTTGCTGGAATGGTGCCGTGTAGTTCGCCTGGTATCGTGTGCGTCCCGTCTTATCCTCGTTCTCCCGCCCGAGGCCGCAGAACTACGACACCCGAAGGCCCGCGTCGAGGGGCGCCCAGACAACCAGTGTCGCTCGCAACGTCCTGCAGGCGTTCACCAGACGGTCGGTTTCCTCGCTGCTCAAAGGCTCACGTACGAACTGATAGGCCATACGGATACTTATCGCCATCCCCTATAAAGGCGACGGTTCTGACGCAATCCACGCGCGTCCTTCTGCTGAGAAGTAAGCGCCGAACCCTCACTCCTGTCGCGAATTGCGGCGGAAGGCAACATCTCATTCTCCTGGGCGAGGCGGCAGCGTGCAACGCTGTGATGATCTACCCGCCTGCAACCACGACGCCTCATCTGGGAAGTGCCTGGGAGGAGATCGCTGCCGTTGTCCGGAGAATCGGCAACGTGTAGGAAAGCCCTTGCCTGGAGGCAGATGCGAACATAGAATAAAGCGTCCAAAAGGCTGGCTACTCGGTTGTGCCTCACGCCTGTAGTTATGGCCTGGCTTCCGGCACGGTGGGGGAAATGGCACGAAAACGCGACAGAGGCGGCACGAGGTCCGCGGACCTTTTGGCTGTCGTTGGTGAGCTGAAAGACTGTGCGCCCGCGAGTCTCGAAACCGAACTGAAGCGCTTATCCGGCTCAAGCAAGGACGGGGTAGCACTGGCAGCAGCTTTCTTGCTATCGAGCACAGAAACGCGAGGACAGCGCCCACGGTGGCTAGATGCAGCTTTCGAGGTGCTGGAAAACAGTAAGAGCCGCGTGGCAGCGGCTTTCTTGAAGCAGGCAGCCCTTCATGCACGAAATGCCGACATTCGGCTGGCCGCTGTAAGACACCTGAACCCGCGGAAGCTCGATGAGGAGATTCGCCGTGGCCTTCATCAGTATGCACGAGAAGTCCTGGACGAGCCCGCCGACAACTTCGAACGCCGCACCGTCTCACCGGTGGATCTCCAAGTCGCAGCCCTACACGTGCTGTCTCTACCGGGGGGCCATACCCCCGAATCCGTACGAGTTGTCTGGGAGCTCATTACTGAACTCTTGCCCCAGGGACGCAAAAGCCCCAGGGCGTACGCATCAGCGCTGGACTGCCTGGCGAGCATCGCAGACCCCTCGCTAGTGTCTGAAGTGGTGAAACGTGCAGCAAGTCTTGGCAGGGGGTTGGCAAAGCTTGACCTCTTGAGCATATGCGCGAACGTCGATCAGATTACATTGCAGAAGCATCGGGACGCCCTGGAGGCAGAGATAACCAAGGGGCTCCGAGCGTGGACCCCCGGCGAAGACATACGCGAGGAAGTCTGCACTCTTGCCTCGAAGCTCGCCAGGCCCGAGTTCCTGAAGCAGTTGGTCGCCGCCTGTCCAACCGAGGGCTTAGACACACCCCGGGGCAAGGTGATCGCCGCTGTGATCGATGAGCATACTGAGCCCGATGACACCCTCTGCGGCGCTTGCCTGAGCTTGGCGGACAACCCCGGCAACACCCAGCTGAGATCCGCTTGCCTCAGAGGACTGCACCGTTGTCGGGACATCAGTGGGCCCAGAATACTCATGGCCATTTGGACCTCGGAGTCGCGGGGCGTGCAAGAGCTCAGGATCCGGGATAGGCTGTTGGTCATCTTCGGAGACCAAGACCAGGTTCTTGAGAGTACCCTGGCCGCGCTGGCCGAAGCATCGCCACAAGCCGCGGAGAACGCCGCGCCCGTGGCTGCGGCGGTTTTCCTGGCATGCGTGCTCCCCAAGCTTGCGGATGTCCGAGGGAACAGCAACCTGGACAGCCTGGCCAGGACTCTGATTCAGAGGACGCCGTCTTGGTCGAGAGAGACAAGAGAAGCCTATCTCAAAGCCTGTGATGAACATGAACTATGGCCAGCCTTGTCGAAGCTCGTCCAACGGCTCACGGCCCCGGAAGCGCCCGAACAGCTTGGGGAGCTGCTGTCGCCGGTTCTTTCTGAGAGCGACGAGCTTGCTCATCGCGTTGTTGAGATCTTCCTCCAGGCGGCAGCCTCAGCCACAGGGAAACGAGTCGACTATCCCCCAGATGCTTCTGCTTGCGCGCGGATAGAGGCATTCCTGGCCGACATGCACTTGCCGTTCCTTGGAGAACGGATAGAGCAAGCGTTGGTTCGCGATGGACGCCTGTCGCGCTACGCCCTTTCCCTAGCTCGCCGCTTGGGCCTGGATTTCTTCCGTCGAGCCAGCAACCTCCTTAAGGAAGAGCTGAGCACCGGGGACAGGCTGGTTGTCATAGAAGAGCTTACGAGAGCCGGTACACACGATGCTCTGCCCGTGCTTTCGGAGGCCATTGGGTACGTTTCGGACACGGGGGAGACAGACGGAGCCCGCATCAGGGCGGCGGGAGTAGATGCCGTCTCTGAATTATGCGACCCTTGCCGACAGGATGCACTTGAGCCAACGGAAGAGTGCATGATGGCGATTCATGGGCGGTTCCGGTCGGACACTCTTGCCGTTCGCAAGAAGGCATATGAGGCCTGTGGGCGGATAAGTAGCTTTGCCAGCATCGGTCCGCTCACAGATCGACGGGCGACTGAGCAGAATGCAGGCGCCCTGGCCCTTCTTGACAAAGCACTGGTTGCTATCCGCCAGCGTCTCGTGGCGGAGCAGCCCGTGCGGTCAGCTCGAAAAGAAACCGTGGCATGGCTGGAGCATGCGAGCAAGCTAAGCAACCCGGAACTCCTGCCGGCCATCGAAGGTTACTTGGCCGACCCTCATCCCGATCCCGACGTCCTGTGTGGTGCCTTGGACTGTCTGATGGCTTTGGGCTCAGGAAGGGCCCTCGAAATATGCAGGAGGTATCGCGAGGCAACATCTCCTGATGGTCAGGTCCTTGCCGTGACCCGCCGGGCGATCGCCGTCCTTAGCGATCGTCACGACCTGGACCTGCTGGATGCCCTCCCCTGGCTTGTAGGAGAGCAGTCAGAATTGCTGGATCCGGACAAGCACAATTATGAAGAGCTCTTCGGGAGAGCGCGGTGTCATAGGTTGGCCGGGGCCTTGGCGGGCACGACGAAGGCGTACGGTTCTGAAGACTGGGATGCTGTGGTCACAAGGGCAGACACCGTCGGCCATCTGTTAACTAGGCATCTGTACGAGGCCGGCTATGCGAGAATGGGCTTGTCAGAGCCGGAAGCCCAGAAGTTCGGGCAACGGGACTATCAGAATCTGCTTAACCGCACTGAGTTCAGGAACACGTACCTGCAGCTGTCATCGCGCTTGCGGACAGTGCATGATTTCCGTCAGGAAGCCACTACGCCCCATGCCGAAGAGCGAGACGGGACAGACAAGCCAGGAATACGTGACAAGTCAACTGCTGACACCGTTCGCAACCTGCTCCGTGAGGCGTTTGAGCTGGTTGTGACGGCTCTTGAGGGATAGGTCGTAGGGCATAACCAAGCATCTGGGAACTTCAGGAGGCACCGGAGCGGTACAAGCTCGCCAGCGCGCCTGTGGACTCGCCCAGAGTGAGCTCAATGAAGGACAAGGGTGATGGGGCGTGAACCACTGCGGGAGGCGCAGAACAACTTCCTCGTGCTAAGGAGCACTGACGACGTAACGCTTCTTGAGGACCATATGCGCCAGCGCGAGAAACGCTGCGGAGATCAAGACCAAGCAAAGAAAGGAGAAGTTCAGCCTCGTGTTGTCAAAGAGCCCCCAGCAGTAGTATCCTGGCTCGCGGTCGTTCAAACCGCGCATCCAGCGGTACCCGTGCTGCACCGCGTTGAAGAGAGATAAGGCCCATCTGAAGGTCGGCTCCTCGCCCAATTTGGCGATGCTTATCTGCATGACCTGAGATGCAAAGGCGATGTGCGGGATTGTCACGATAGGAACGGCCACAGTTGCCCACGAAGTACTTCGCGCAAACGCCGAAAGGGCGAGCCCAATCGCTGTTCCTGCGACAAGAACCAGCCACAGGACAAGCACAAAGTGCAAGCCGGCTGCCCCTGCTGAATCGCGGAAGAGCCGATAGGGCTCCGGTACAGACCACGCCGGCACGGGTATGCGGAAGCGCGATATTATAGAAAAGCGAAGCATAACCAACGCGATCAAAAGAACCTGTAAGAAGCCGCAGACAAGCAGGACCATCGTTTTGCTGCCCAGGTACGCCATAGGGCTTATTCCCAGACGCAACTCTCTCCGAACGAGCGCAGCTTCTGATACCACTACCCTCGCTGCGTTGTTGAGCCCGAGCCAGAAGGCCGCGACAGCACACAGAAACAGGAGAGGTGCATCCGCTACCTCATGCGAGAGCGCGGCTCGCAAGAGCCACGCGATAGCGAGGGGCTGCAACGCAAGGATGCCCACCAGTCGGGGGTCTGCCAGGATCTCTCTGGCGTAACGGCTTGCCAGCACAAACAGTTGCCTCGCCACTGTCGGCTTCGGCGCCGTCTGGTCCGGGCGAACTTGGTCTAACTCCCCTGTTCTACCAGGCGGTTCCGCAGGCAGCTCACCGCTCCGCCACTCATCGAACCCCCCGCTTCGGAGCTTGGCGTATAGCGCACTGTATCTACCGATGTCAAAGTGGCGAAGGAGCTCGCGGGGCGGCCCCACAAACACAAGCTGGCCCTCATGAAGGACGGCGACCCGGTCGAACACATCGATGTTCTCCATTGTGTGAGTCGTGCAAACCACCGTGCAACCTTGTCGGGAAACCTTCTTAAAGAGCAGCATAAGGTCAGTCTCTGTGCCGGGATCAATGCCGCTGGTGGGTTCGTCCAAGAGCAGCAACCGCGGACGCGCCACCAATTCCACGCCAAGATTAACTCTTCGCCGCTCCCCACCACTCAGATTCCGGATGCGCGCGGCACGGCGGTGCTTCATTTGCACGTCCGAGAGGGCTGCGTCCGCACAGTGCCGTACCTGGGCAGCAGTAGCTCCGCCTCCGACTCGTAGTCGCGCAGCGTACGTCAGCTCCTGATAGACCGTAAGCGAACTGTGGACGATGTCGTCCTGCGGCACGTAGGCAACTGCGCCTGCTAATACGCCAGCTGTCTCATGTTCTCGGGATATGCCATCGAGCGAAATGCTCCCCTGAGTCAGGCGAACGTAGCCTGCAAGCAGCGCTAGCAAGGTTGTCTTGCCGCTTCCGCTGGGACCGATTACTCCAAAGAACTCGTTCTCTTTCACGTCGAACGTCAGCTCTCTAACGATCAAGGGAGCCTTCGACGATGGCGCGAAACCCGCATTGCGCACAACCACATTGGTGCCTGTAACATTAGCAAGCCAGAGTTTCGTGCCATCAAAACGATAAGGGCAAGGACCAAAGCACACTGCGTCGTTGGTTCTGATTCGTGCACGACTTACTCGTTTACCGTTGACGAATAGCCCAAGCCGACTCCCCTGGTCATAAACGATGACGTCCCCGCCTTCCCTGCGCAGCAAGGCATGACGCCGAGAGACACGTCGGACAGGGAGGGCAACGTCTACCTCGTTTCTGTTCCTTCCCACCAATAGGGCACTGCCTTCCTCCTGTATCACGGCCAAGTCGATAGGCTCCGGAAGGATCCACAATGGCGGAGGTGGAGCGGGTACTGCGTCATCGTAGGTGTATCTGAGCCACAGCTGGAGCTTGACGTTGCCTGCCGAAAGGTAATCGCCCGACGTAACCTGAAACTCCCTTCCGTTAGCATCAGTAACGTGGCATAGGAGGGGCTCGCCAGCGACAACGCTTACGCGCAGGGCCTTTGGCCCGACTGACTGATCGTCCAGAACAACGTTGCAGTCTGGGTCGCGGCCCACCGACCAAGGTCCCCCACCGGAGAGCGCGCAATAGTCAGTAGGTCCTGCAGAAAGGACTGCCAGTTCCACGCACGGCAAACCAGCGTCTGGAATCAAGTGAAAGGCAACTTCTTGGTCCGCTGGAAACTCAGCCCTGCACTTCGGGTGGGGACAACGACAACGGTTGTCTGCCCCGGCCACAAACCTGTGAACGGTCCCACACTCTGGACAGACTATTTGCCGCCCCATTTGGCTGCGTCCCCGTTAGCGAAGAACGTCCGGGGCAAGTTCTCTGACCTCTTTGGGCGCGCGCTGCAGGAACTGATCCATGCTCACGGTCTTCCCGGCGATCTTTGCCACGTCCGGGTCAGAAAGATCATAGCAGCGGTATTCCACGGCCAGGTTTGGCGTGTACTCTTGCCGCGCTTCAAAGAGGAAATGGTCTTCCGAAACCTGGCTGTACTCGGCCATGCCGACTAACTTGGCCGACTCCAGAACCCCCTGTGTCTTGTTGAACAGGCCTTCGCCACTGGCGGAAAAGCGACCCTGGATCACATCGCCGTCGTAACGGTCCCTGAGTGTGGCAAAGAGATCCATTGCTAGCGGGGCCGTCTTGTCCCCGGATGCTTCCGTGTCGGGCAGTCGGGTCAGCGCAAGAGTGCCCGCAACTTTCCCTTCGAGCTCGGGGTCTAGAAAGGTGGCAAACTCCGCGGCGTCTACCATCCACGTTTCCCCCTGTTGCATATCCTCTTTCGGAAGTGTCCGCGCATCCAGCAGGAGAGAGGCGCCCTCCAAGAGCTGCTTATCTTCGGGGGTTAGATCACCGATTACGCGAGGTGTGGAGTCCTTGGCTACATCGTCGACCACGAGACGTACGCGCTTGCCCTCGATGCTCAGAGGCTTCCGTCGGAGTTTCAGCTCTTCCACATCCGGCTGGCCACTCAGCCACTTGTTGGCCCCCACTTCGAGGCCCTTGACCCATGCGCCGGCTCCGGGCAAGCCAACCCAGTATCCGGCCAGTTCCAGCCCAAGAATCCATCCCGTCCCGATGTCGAATCGTCGGGGCGCGACAATCTCTTGCGTCTGAGCAACCAGGAACCGCCGATCTTCCTCCATCGTCGTGCCGTCGTTTTTCAACACCGCGCTGTCATAGACCAGTTCCCACCTGTAGAGGAAGTGGGAGGCGCTCCCGAAGCCCCAATCCTTCTTGTAAGCTCTCCCAGTCACTTGCCCAACAACGCTTGTCCGGTAAGTGTGGCCCTCCGTCTTCCGGGCCCTGATGATGTCAGGAGGAGGTGGCATATCTGGCGGGGGAGGTACCGGCTTTTCCCGCCCGCTTCCCAGCAGGACGGCTAGAAGGACCACTACCACGACCGCCATCCCACCAATCGCCAACACCTTCCAGTCCGTCTTGCCTTGACGCATTCGCCGCCTCCCGGACCACTGAGGGTCCGCCATCTTGGCGGTCGCTGATTGCCGCCCTGTTGCCCCGTGATCGTGCCACTCTGAATGCCTGGGCAGAAACTCCTTCGAAACAGTTCATGGCCGGCCTCCTGCATGCCCACAAGGGCGGCACGATGCAGACCACACCGCGCTGCAATGAAGCAATTGTCGAACTCTTCTCCTCCACCGCCCGATCGAGCCCAACCACCTGAGACCGACGCCGGAAACTGCGCCCATGGCGTTCCCTACAGGCCCTCCCGGCACTGACCCTACAGCAGGGGGACAAATCTGCCCAAGGTCGTCAACAACAGAAACAACAGCAAGAGGACGACAATGGCAGACAGGACATGGGCGCTGACGGATTTCGAGTATTCCGTTTGCCAAAGCCTCTGTGTCAACAGTGGTGCCACAAACACCCACAGGACAAGTCCAACCACCCCGGCGAATCCGTCTAAGTCCACCAGAAACCAGACCATTGAAAAGCACAGCCAGTGGACGCCCGCACCTGCGGCGGCCTCGAGCAGCCCTAGTCTCACTACTCCAACTATGCGAGCCGCCGCCCAAACGCTTCCCACAAGCAGAAGCCAGATCAACAACCACAGGTCTAGGCTGTCGGGGCCCCTGCTAGACCATAGGGTGAACAGGCAAGCAACAAGCCATCCTACCGAAGCCGCCAATGCCGCTGCGCCGCCCTTCCCAGCCCCTACATGGACCAGTTGAACGCCTATCTCCCCGCAGAGGTGGGATGCGAATGATCGGTCCAAGTCCCTTCCCCGCCAGCCGGCAGCAGCAGACGCCAGAGCAGGTAGCTTCCTAACGTTACATGTGACTGCTTGCCAGAACGATAGTCGCTCTCCGCTAGGAGTCCGCACGCCCAGCCCGAAGGCCATCTCTCCCGGTGTCGCCTGCCCGCGACTGCTCTCGAAGAGCACGTGGTAGCCCAAGACGACGAGAAGGATGACCCACCACGGAATGCCAAAGCTAACCATCAGAGCAGCCGCGCCAGCCAGAATCAGGCCGTCAACAAAGACCGCATACACACAGCTTCGGAAGCGTATGTACTCACACCGTCCCACAAGCCCGGCATCGAGCCTTTCGACTGTCACAGTTACTCGAGAACTGCCAGGCTGGTCTGCCAACGGCGAGGTCGGTGCCTGAACCCGGCCACGATGGACCTCAGAAGACCCAGACGTGGTAGTGGAGACCTTCGAGGATCGTTCCGTCCTGATGATACCACGGGCTGGTCGGCTTACGCTCGCATTTCCCGCAAGCGCCGCCAGCACTGCCTGCGCCGACCGCGGACGTTCCCCGGGCTCGGGACTCAGCATCCCCACAATAAGGCGGTTCAGATCATCTGGAACGACCTCGCTGTGGTCCGCGGGGTCTTTGAACCTTCCAAGCGGAAGCTTCTGAGTCCACAGCCAGTACAACACAGCACCGAAGCCGTATAGGTCGCTCCGCTCGTCGCCCATTGTCTTGCCCTCAGCGACTTCCGGCGCCATGAAGGCTATAGACCCCGGGCTTGAGCGCGTTTGGGTGGCGGTCACCATTGTGTTCAGGTCGCGGGCGATCCCGAAATCCCCAAGCTTGCATTTTCCGGTGGCCTTACAGACGAGGATGTTCTGGGGTTTGATGTCTCTGTGAACGATGCCTTGGGCGTGCACAGCCACCAGTGCTTTGCATACCTGGACGCCGATAATCTGGTTGGCATTGGGAGGGAACGGCCCCGTTCGCCTCTCAGCCCAGTCCCAGATAGAACCGCCAGCAAGGTACTCCATGACCATGTAAGGCCCCGAACCAAACGGTCCTTGCTGGGTTTCACCGGCATCATAGACAGTGACCAGGTTCGGGTGGGGTGGAAGCTGACAGTGCATCTTGGCCTCGCGCCCGCCGCGCACCAGCTCGGGTCGATAGAATTTCACGGCGACGTCCCGACCGGTGGACAGCTGTTTGGCCAGATATACGGCTCCGAATGCTCCCTCGCCAATTCTCTCGCCGAACTCGTAGTTGTCGGAGATCCACTGGCGGCCAGTCATTCTGCTACTCCCGTCCCCCCACGGACTTCGATAGCCGGTTCGTTAGCCTTCCCCGCGCTCCCACAAAAAAAGCGGGAACGCCAACGCCAAGGTCTACTCCCGGACGGAGGGCCTACCACAGCCCAGAGACCAGGAAGCAACACTTGGGCGACGCTCCCGCAAGGCGAGAGCGCCATCCCAACCCCTGCGTCCGGTCTCTCATGAGATGTGGTAGCTATCCGTCCAGGACACAAAGCCAGAAATGGCTCGTCTATCGTATGTGCTTCAGGTTAGTTTCAGCCCATCGCGTCTCCTCAATAAGCCGGCGACCCCCTACCGCTGCCACCCTCAAGAAACAGATACGCAGGGGCAAACAGCAGGCGTTACTATCTCGCCAGATACGAGCATTCTACCGAAGCGGGCTACCCGTTACAAGACGTTGCAGAGCCCTGCGCCTTGCTTCCTCCCGCCCAATTCAACGGTCGGCAACCGGCCCCCCACGACGACCTTGCCCGGCGTCCCGCGAGAACGCACCGTCAGGTCTCGAAACCCAGACAGCCGATGAGTACGCGGCCACACCTGATTCCCATGTCCCCGCTGCCCCGGAGCTAAGCTGTCAGATTATTTGAGCATAGCCTAGCGATCTTCTCTGACTAAGCGCCTTGCCAAGCATCCGCCACCACCCTATGATATCGCGCGGCATGCGGTCCGACACGGAGGCGCGCTTTCTCAAGTCAGGGATGAAGTGATGGGGAAAGCCCTAATGCGGAGTATTGGGAGAAGCTAGAGAGAGACAGACTATGTCCATAATCAGTGGTTGGCAGATAGAAGATCCGCTGTGTTATTTCCTGTGTTGCTTGGCCCTCACGTTAGCTTTGCGAGTGGTTCATTGTGTATTCAAGACTTTGGGCACTAAGGACGGGGAACACAGCCCGAAGGGGGGGTGTCAAGAGCAACAAGAAAAACAGGAAGATCCCAAGATATGGAAGTGGCGGGTCATATACTGGAGACATCTCAAGGGCTTTGGTTGCCCGCAGCTTAACGACCACTGGCTTCCCGCAATTGTCGGTTTCTTTGAGTTGGCCGCATACCCAGTGCTGCTGGCTACCGGAAATATAATAGGAATCCTCGGATGGCTGGCAGTCAAATCCGTTCCTGGCTGGAAAGTCTGGGCCGAATCGAGAACCCCTTACAACAGATTTCTTCTTGGCAATGTCCTTAGTCTAGTATTTGCATATGGTTTGCTGCTTGCTTTTGTCGAGTCTGTACCGCCGCCGTCGCCCTGATGTAAGTACGCTGTTCCGGTTCGAATCCGTCCTTCTTCTGAGGCCCTCCCTGCTGGGGCGGGGGCTCCGGCCAGACCGACAGGACCCTCCCACACGCAATCGTGCCCATGAACCACCCTACAGAGGCCGTCCGTTACAGCTGGCAATCCGGCCTCCTCACCGACCGCCAGACCTGCCGCTTCACCATCCGCATCGCCACCGCCCCCTGGTCCTCCGGTCTGGAAACGCAGAACACCGATGAGCACGCGGCAATCCCCGACAGCAGCGTCCCGGCACCTCCAGTTCTGTCCGCCCAAGCCGCCGACGCAGACCACACCCCAGAGCGCAGACAGGGCGCAGTTGTGTTATGATCTCGTCGGCGTTTTCTGAAAGTGCGCTCTGTGGGGGTTCCGCCATGAAATGGCTGGCAATGCTGGTCGGAGTGTGTGTGCTGCTCGCATTGCTTGGTGCTACGTGGTTCACCACCTGCACCCGCGTGCAACAGCAAGTCCAGACCACCGCGTTTGTGTTCACGCTGGCTATCGTCGTCTGGTACGCCGTGGAAACGCACAGGCTCCGCACAGAAACACAGAAGATGGCGGAAGCTCAGGTGCTCTCGGCGCTGAGCACGATTCACACGGCTGTCAGTGGGCCGAGGACTGCGATCGTTCGGGGGTACTTGGCAACGGACTTTGACAAAGATCTGTTGGAGGCGGTGCGAAGCGCTCTGGGAGACCGATACGTTTATGGCACGAAGGTGCGCGTGGAGGTCATCCGCAAGGAGTGTGGTTCAAGCCCCGAGGCACTTCGCAAGTTGTACGACCCCCTGACTTCTGTGGCAGGTCCGCCCGGAGGCTCATCCATCAGCGCCCTTGATGCAGTAGAGCAGGCGCTAGAGGCCTTTGATGCCATTGCACTACCAGTCTTAGAACATGTTAAGGTGGCGCAGACAGCCGCAAAGGCATACTGTCCCGTGTTAGCGAGAACCGCACCACACATACTTCCGTACGTTGCTGTTCAGCAGGTTCTACGCGGAGACCCGGGCTACCGCTCGGAGTATGTGGAGCTTCTCACGCTGCTGGACATAGACCTCACCCCGTACCACGGCGGCCAAGACTGGAAGGGCGCCCCCTACGGATGATGTGCGCTGGCGAAGCTCGCATCCCTGGGCGAAGGGAGATCAGGCAGTCCTCGGAGGTCTCAGCCTCTTGAGTCGCAGACCGCGATGGGACAGCTTGACGGCGTCCTCGCTTGAGAGATAGCGGTCCGCTGTGATCCGGTCCCGCAGCGGATGCTGCTCCGCCTCGGCCTCGTCGCCGCGAACACGTCGAACGATGCGGGCGTTCTCCTCAATGGGCTGCCGATTCTGCTCAGGCATGATTGCTCCTGTTGTGCGCTTGGGTGAATCGCCAAGAAGAAGAGCCGCGCAGGTGCGTGGCCCCACGTGCCTCATTGCTTCCTGGCTCACCAGCCAGGAGGTGATCAACCCCGAACTGTCGCCCGCGACCCAGCGACCAGAAGGGAACCCGGCTTGTTGGCTTTTAGGACAAGCGCATGTTTTGACGGCGGGCAATTTCCTGTGCCAGTTTCTCCAAGTCCTCTTTGACCTGAATCACAAGGCGGAGCTGAAGAGGCTTCCCCGCATACCCGCCGCTGCTGTCTTCAACTATGAGATTCGTTCCAGGCTCCGTGTTCGGGGCGGGTGAGATGGCCTCTGCGTAGGCTACGCGGGCCATGTTCACCAGCTTCGGCTCCCCGCTACTGCGGTCGGTTAGTTTAAGCCACATTGCCTTCGCTCTCCTCACCTTTGTCCTCTGTTTCCGAGACCTCTGGTGCCTCGCCGCCCTTTCCTGCCTCTTCTTTTCGCTCTTTGGCTTCGTGTAGGTGCTCCAATACCTTGGCTACTAAAGCTTGCGTCTGCTCTCTTGGGGCAGCCTCGCTCAGCGCCATCGCTGCTCGATACGCCGTCGCAGCTGGACTATATGTTCCCTCCAGCAGACGGTCTACGGCAGCCTCGATTTTCTGGCGCACTACCAGACGCTTTATATCCTTAGAGTCAGCCGCCTGCTTTGCAGCTATCAGCCTTGTCAAGCGAACAAGCTCTTCCAGGATATCTTCGGCGGACCGCGTCTTGGGCTGTTCGCTGCTCGGCATCGACTGGATTGCGGCATCGACATTGGACTTGAGGTCATCCCACAGCTTGTTGAACAAGCGGTCTATCCGGCCAGTGTCCAGCTTCTTCTCACCGAGTACTTCGTTGATGTCATAGACTAGGAGCCTGTCGGAGAAAAGCGCCCTTGCGTGGTCATTATAATATGAGCACACCAAGAGGGGAAACCGAATGAGTAAGCGCTTCAGACCGTACAGTCCGGACCAGACGTTTCTTTTGCCTCCGTCGCTTCGGGACTGGCTACCACAGGACCATCTGGCCTACTTTCTCAGCGATGTGGTCGACCAGTTGGACCTGTGCGAAATCATCAGGCCGTATGAACTGGCCGACTGGCGTGGCCGGCCTCCCTACCACCCTAATGAGACCTGTGCGACCACGTTGCAGCCATCGGATGCATTCTAGATGCCGCAGTCCTCGGTGTCAAGACGCCTGTACCCTCCTGCAGCAAACGAGCCGGAGCCCGTCGAATCAGGCCACCTCACCGACGGCCAAGAGTACCGCTTCAGGTCCGTATCGCGATGGCCGCCTGGCCGGCCCGCCTCGAAACCCAGAACACCGACGAGCACGCCGCCGTGGCCAATGCTTCTGCGCCGGTCACCCCCGAACTGGCAGCGCAGGTCGTGTGAGAGCGAGCTGGGGGGGCGTGCAGCAGGAGGACCCCGCTGCCAATCAAGCCGAAGGGCACTACGTGTGGAACTGCTCGACGCCGTACGTGTTGATGCAGTCCAAGCCGTAGAGTTCCGACAGCGCCGCTGGCAACATGCTGACAGATCCTGGGGCTCTGACTGGCTGCGACTGTCGGTTCAAGGTGAGGGCTTCTATCTCGAAGGCGAGTTCGAGGTGATCGAGAATGATGCGCCTCAATGTTGAGTTCAATGGGTGGGCGCTCTGTCTGCCCGGGTTCTGCAGAGGAACCCACGGGTATGCGTTTCCTACAACTTGAAACCCAATCTCTCCATCGGACATCTGAACGATGAGCGTGTCATCGTCCCAGTGCACAAACTCGTCCCTGAGGCCCCGCAACTGCAAGAAACTGCTCCTTCTTGCACACACTGGATCGACAACGTGTCGAGGCGCTCCTCGCTGGTCCCCGTGCTTTTCAAACCAGAATAGCAGCTTCCTGAAGCTCTCCTTTGGGGCCTTTCCCTGCGCCGTGGCAGGGAACGTCCGCACGATAACCTTCGCAAGCGCATCATAGGCTATCCGTAGCGCGACAAACTCGAAACACAGGTCATACCGGAGCTGAGTCCACTCGTTGAGGAACGCCTCAAAAGCTTGCCGCGCATCCGGAGGGGGTAGGTTCTGCCACCCAGCCGTGACTGCTTCGCACGACAATGCCACGCGAGCAGATTGGAAATGAACCAGGGTGAGTTTGTCCTGGTAGGCCGTTATAGCAGCCAGGAGCGCGTCATCGTGCCTGGGGAGCTTTGATCCCGCAGCTTTGCCAACATGCTTCTTCCGCAGGAGGTAGTTCAGCAACGTCCCCATTGGCGTCAGCATGGACACTGCCCCCTTTTTGGCGGAGTCATTGCTCATAGCTCCACCCGCCCGACGAGATCCTCCATCGGACCCACTCCTTTAGCGAGAACACTCATACATCCTTTGTTTGCTCGTTTACTGCTTTCGCCTCCTGATACAAGTGACTTCTCCGAAGCGTTTCCTTGCCCTGGGCGACCAAGGCCTGCACTCGCTTCTTCTGGTCGCTCGTAAGATGGATCGCAGCGCCTGTACGGAGGGCAAGAAAGCAGATGGCATCCAGGACATCCATAGCGATCTGAGGCATATCGTGAATCTCGATGGACCAACCCTTCGGCACGTAATGCTCGAAGTTATTGCGCAGCAAACCGTGGAGCTTGGAGATTGATCCATACTGCTCTTGCGAAAGCCGTAGCGCCCTCGCCGCTCCCACCACAGACGGATCCTGGCACTGTTTCATAGCAGTCCGGAAACCGATCAGGTGCCCCTTCCCTTTCTTGTTTCGCCTGACGTCGCCCTTCTTGTTGCGCTGGAGAACGTTCTCGAAGTTACCTTGCGTGCAAGCACAGATTGCGAATCCATACAACGCTCCATGGAGAGCCAGCACAACCCACTTCCATGCCAGATCGTCGTGGTCTGTCTGAAGCATGAATTCGTGGGCCCTGTCGAGGTAGTCAAGGGCGTTAGAATGCTCCGATAAGCGCAGGTATCGCGGTTCAATCGTCATGTGACTACCTCCGTCCCGCAATGGCCGCCTAGCATCGGTCCTTAGCGCCAAACGTGACCATGGCACCCGTGACCGTCTCAGCGGTCACCCAGAACCGGCTCTCAGTGGCCATAGGATACAGTTGGCAGAGCGTCAAGAACGGCCTCCCAAAGCATGTTAGGCCAACTATCACGCATCGATCTCTCTGAGGACGTCGAACAAACCGCCAACGCGTGACTCCATCATTGTGTCAAGTGCGTTAAGACACTGGGCCTGCAGTTCGCTGTCTCCTGCATCTTCGGACTGCTCGTACAGGCGCAGCAGCAGCTTCCCCAACGTGCCAGCGCTTAGCACAATGCCGCAGCTGTAATCTCTCGAGACATCGGCCAATTCACCCGCGAGCCTTTCGCAAGCCTTGAGTATCGCCGGGGCGTACGGCTTCAAGCCCCCCGCGTAAGATTCCAAAGCTTCCAGAAGAGCTCCGGGATCATCGTCAAAGGCAGGCGTCTGCACGAATCGCTGGGCAAGCTCAACGACGTCGGAACGCGAAAGGATCTCCTCCGACCTAAACACAGAGGCCGCCTCGGCGCGTACTTCGGGTTCTTCGTCAGCGAAGAACTCCGCCAGAAGATCTCCACAGACTTCTGCGTGGGCCTCGTCCCGAATCCACCTCGAAGCCACATCTGCCACTGCCTTGCGTTGCGGCGGTCCTCCTGCGGCACACTGTCGGAACAGGGGCTCCATGCGGCCCTGCTCGAGCCATATTGCTGTGGCTAAGCCAGCCCCATCCGTCACCACGGAGGGAAATCCGGACTTGGCCATTCGCTCGACCGCTGGTTCGATTGCCCCAGCATGAGTGTGGCGCGCATAATTCAGGAAGCGAGTTGCGTAATGGCCCTGCAATACCCGATCATCTGGCATGTCACACGCACGAAGGAATAGGTCGACAGAGAGGTCTTCATCAACGCTCAGAATAGGAAGGCACATGCCAATAGCTGCGACTCGGACAGCTGGCGAAGGATCTGCCACGAGCTTGTCAATCGCAGGTCTTAGCGTCTCCAACAGACTGGGCTTGGCAAATAAGAGCTGGCGAATCGCGCCAGCCGCGCAGCCACGAACGCAGTTAATGGCGGTGCCTGGCACGTCTCCCTCTGACTCGCCGCCAACATGCGTCGGCCGACCCACAGTGAACTTATCTGGAGCCGGATGTGGGTGCTCTGTTGCATACTGTACGAGTCGCGCGATAGCTTGTGCAGGCCACTCAGCGTCAGCACGCTTCTCAATGAGGCGGCAGTAGCTCATTGCCTGATCCGCATTGTCGGAGTAGCCGACGTGCTCCAGTACGGCTTCGATCTGCGCGCCTGTCGCCGGTTGCCAGGCCTCCTTACCTGTTAGCTCTTCGGTAGTGGGCGACTCAGTCAACGCCAGAGCTCGAAGGATTCCGTCCAGGTAGCCCGAATATGTGCCGTGCGGAATGCGCAGAGCTAGCTCTGCAAACCTACGCGGTTGCCTTTGCGCCATATGATGCAAGTCATCCGCGAAGTGTCTATGGCTCGCTTCGAGGAAGGCGCCGTTGGGCGCCCTTCGCCAAGAGCGCAGTCTCTGGCTCCAGTCTGCCCGCATGATCTGAAGCCATTGTCGATTCGTCACCAGGGGCAGAGCTTCGCGGGGGATGGGAGAGCGTACCGGACCCGCCCCTGTCCGAGGACGCTCTCGTCCAATTGGTCCCGGAAACTTCCGGTCCAATTGCTTCAGAAGCGATCTGGCCGGAGCTGACAACTTCTCTTCCGGCACCGCAGACAGGAGAACATGCTGAGCACGTCCAGACTCCCGCCAGAGAATCCTGGCTCGCTCGGCCTTGTCACGACGCGATCTCTTGCTCTCCTGCCATATAGGATCTTTGTAGCTGAGAATGGCTGCCTCAAGGCGCCGGAGGACCCCATCTGAACATGCTGGCGATAAGCGTTCTACTACCTTGCGCAGGGGCTCCCATCGAGTCGGTGCATTGTGTCTACCCGACTCAAAACACGCTGGATGGTCGATGAGCCAACCGACAGCCGCGTCCGTCCACGCGTCAAGCACACCCGCCAAGGCCGCCAGGGCCGCGCCTTGCAGGCCCTTTGGCAGCGCCTCAAAGGTCGATTCCAATTCGTGGAGGAGCAGCTCTGGACAATCCTGTGCCAAGACTCGTGCTGCGCTGCCGACTATAT
>SDBU01002926.1_pt1 | contig 22201 bp, 23 predicted proteins | sample 2277071 | NCBI WGS metagenome assembly SDBU01 (sample SAMN10397929, study PRJNA504765) | marine sediment metagenome | isolation source: marine sediment core GS08_GC12, 126 cmbsf | place: Arctic Ocean: Gakkel Ridge, Loki's castle | collected 2008 | reverse complement strand
TATTTTGGATTATGTTGTAGAACAAAGAAATTACCCCCTTTATGTTTAGCAAGAATAAGTTGTGCCTTCTCCGGTGGCTCGCTTACAGGAATCCAGCGGTACTTGTCAAGCTCGACTTGGAGTTTCTTAATTTCATCCCAGTGGCTACCACTTTGTTTCCGCCAGGAATCCCTCTCGTGTTGCATTGCATCCATTGCTTCTTCTGAATATATTCTTTCCATACCCATAATACCCTTCTTTCTTTTAAAAACCCTTAATTTTAGCCCAAAAAGGGCATTGTAAAGCCCTTCCCGAAAAGACCGTTTTTCGGGTTTTTTAAACCTCGTTTATTGATATACCTCTTTATCTGACAAATAGTTACAAATGCCAAAACCTCGGTCACTTTCTGCGTTTTCAGCCCAGAATCAACGCTTTTTTCAAGAAAAACCTTTGTTTTTAGCCCAAAAAGAGGGTTGGTTTTCATTTTCAATGCCCAATAACGTACCTTTCTGCTCTTGATTTCATAATTCCTTTTCAGTTATCAGTTTACAGCGAACACACCGATTCACATGGTTTATCGTCACCTTGCAAGCCAATCCAGTCGAGAAACCTGCTTTTTCCGCTCTCTATCGCCGATATGGACATAGATATTTGTAGTGTCCATCTTAACATGGCCTCCCTGGTCCTTAACAAACATCTGATCTTTCTCGATTCCGTACAATAAACTCAAATATGTGTGCCTCATCGTATGCGGGTGAAGGCTTATTATTGCTGTATGGCGGCTTATGGTTTTTATCCGGCGGTATATATTATCACTGGTCATTGCGTTGCCATATTCATTCCTCAACAGAGGCGACTTCGGTCCACAGCCTCTGCAAAATCGCTCCGTATAGTCAGAGATCACCTTCGCAAACTCGCTGCTGATAATAATACCCCTGTTCCGCCGGCCCTTTGCCTGCTGCCAGCGGACAACTATCTGGCATTTACCGTGATATCCGGGCAGGTCCCGCAGCTGCAACCCCGCAGCCTCCCCCCGCCGCAGGCCGGTATTGAGCAATAACTGAAAAATAAACAACCGCACCGCCGTTCGGAACCTGCCATCTCTGGCAGCAGCTTTTAATATTTCCAATATATACCGCACCTGCTCGCCATCGAGATAATCGCCTGGCTCTAACTGGGTTTTTGGCTTTCGCTTCTTCTTAATCTTTCTGACCATTGCCTTTACCTAAACAGCACATCACTTTGCCCTTACCCCACAACACTATACTTTGCCTTTGCTTCACGCGACTCCACTTTGCCCTTGCTCAACGATACTGCACCTCGCCTTTACTTCACTTAACACCACATTGCTATACTTTGCCTTCACACTACTACACTCTGCCTTCACGGCACCTAACTACACTGTGCCTTTGCCAAACCTTACTTCACTGCACGATACCGTTGCACCACATTACACCACGCTGCTTAACGCCGCGTCGCCTTTTACGATACTTCTTCCCAGCTAAACCTGCCCATTCCACCGGACCGCCACTGGAGCATACCCATAAACTGTCCATAATCCAGCCACTGCTTTATGAATTCTCCCAATCCAGGATTAAGGCACTTAACCTCAAAAGATACCTTGGCACCTGCAGGGATCATCTCCGACCTTGCCAGGCATATCCTTTCGCCCCTCATAGTATCTCCTCGCAAAGGCCGCTCGAGAAAATTAAGGTTAGCGGCATCAACTCCGTCCGTCAGTTGGAGCAGAATACGCCTGGGCGCGACAAATACCAATTTATCAATTGTCTTTTTGTATAAATACATTGTCAATCGGTGCTTCTTCAACTGCTCTTTTGTGTATTTGTCCTCTGTGATCATCGCCTCACAAGCCGATTTGAAAAATCCTTTCATCTGATAATCCCAGATTAAGGGTTCGCCTGCAGGTGTTCTCGGAAAAATCGTACTCTTCTTCTCAAGAGCCTCCTCATCCGGCAGGCATTCTGCCTCATCGTTGATCTTATTCGGGTTTTTGCTCAGGATAAACTCCGTCGCAATCGCCGGATCACCGGCCAATGTACCCAACAATGGTTCTGTAAACTCTAATTCGATCTTCATAATATCTCCTTTTTTTTATGGGCTACTGCCTTTTTGGGGACCATCCCCACGAGCGACGCCCAAATAAAAAATAATTACCTGCTCTTTTTCCTTCATTTCCATTTATGCCATCCTTCAACCGCTAAACCTAAAAATATAATATCCCTTACAACCAATGACCACGGCCCTGTAGAGCAATGGATCACTGCACTCAGCAAATTACTCACTATCCATAAAACAAAGCACCAGCGTACCTTACGATTATTCAGGACCACACCCATCACAGCAATAACCGTCACAAAACCACCAATTATTTCAATATCCACTTTTCAGGTCCTCCAAAAGTTCGATAGCCTCGGTTAAGTCATCCGAATATCCCCCTGGCATACCAAGGGTATCGGCATCGCCAAGAGTGATCTGCCTTTCACGCCACTTGGCACTATCTACAAACTTGCCCAAAACTTTAATTAACCGCTCCCTGCCAAGAGTGATCCGCCTTTCACGCCACTTGGCACTATCTACAAACTTGCCCAAAACTTTAATTAACCGCTCCCTGCCAAGAGTGATCTGCCTTTCACGCCACTTGGCACTATCTACAAACTTGCCCAAAACTTTAATTAACCGCTCCCTAAACTCATTATCCATGTTTTCTGCCTCTCAATAATTTCTCACCTGTCCCCCGAAAGCCCAATTCCTCTTTACACTTACCTATCCACATCGCCCTTGCATTGCCGGTGATACTCCTAGCCTGCCTTGCCCAGGCGATCACCTGAGCAAATACCCGCTCGGTTTTCTTGCCTGCTAATATCAGCTTGATAATGTGATCCCGCAGCCGGTTATACGTTGTCCGCTCGCCGTTATTCCTAGCCGGCAGAATAGCTTGCATTTGAAGTTCATATCCCACCGCCTGCCGTTTGATTTTTTCTTCTAATCCCAATGCCAACTGAGTATCAGAAAAAGAATCTTTGTTGTTTTCATTGGTGTTATTAATTGGTGGTATTGGTATTGGTATTAATATGGTTCCGATTCCTGGTATAGGGCTATACCGGTTTTCTGGTATAGCCTCTACCAGTTTTCCGGTATACCCTATACCAGTTTTCTGGTATAGCCCCCCCCCCTGTTTTTCCTCACATGCCCCAAGTATTCCAGGGGTAACTTTGAGGTTCCTTTTGTTGCCTCCTTGATGGTCAACTTTTGATATAACAAGGTCCTTTTTTATCAGTGAGGAGATCACAGAAACCACAGTTGTTTTGCAAACGTGAAACAACTCCATGAAATGGCGATTATTGGCAAAACAACCCCGCTCGCTATTATCGAGACTATCAATTTCGACCAGAAAAAACTTCTCTCTCGGCGTTAATTTTTTCGATAGCCAAATCTCCTTTGGTATCCAAACGCCTCTGAATTTCCTTTTCAACGGACTTTTCATCCCTGAATCTCGGTTTTTCACGCTGTTATTTCCTCATATAAAGTCCTAAAAGCAAGCTCTACCTGCTCTGGCACCGCTCCGTTACCCAGGTAGAAGTTTTTGCTTTGAAGATATAAATTTTAATATCGCTTTCTTGTCACCAAGAACAGAGTTGAGTTTCAAAATTAGTTGCTCGAATGCCTTGCCAACGTCAATGAAAAATTGTTCATTTTCAGGAGTCCATGGGATTTCTTTGAAATCACTAGGGCGACTAAAATTTCTGCGTCTGGAAACCCCTAATGACTCAGGGATTGGGCTGTCAACTTCTTCATAATTGGAATAATTATCTTGGCCGTCCAATATAACCTCAGACTTTTCATGTACTTCCGCCCATAAACGCAGCCCAATCCCATCACCGCGAAAAGTTTTTCCGAAATCACAATCGTTGTCCTGGCTGTCAAATAAAATACGGCAAAGGTCATTCTCGTCGTTTGAATCATAAATACATGTATCAACTTCGTATCCATATAGAATGACTTTTGTTTTTTTGGTGATAGATCCCTCGTGAACTAAAACAGCGGCATTGAATAGTTTTATTGCTTCCGACTCAGATTTGGCTTCCACTTCCTTTTCTGGTATCCCGTTGGGAAGTGTTATATAAAACGTCTGATAGCGGCTCTTATACCGCACAACACGCTTAAACTCTTTCTTAAAACAATAAATTGTTTCTGTGCTTACTGTTGCCATCTTTTTTCCTTTCCATATCCGGTACAAAAACTGATAATGTTTTGGGTATTATCCACACTATTTTCCCAATCTCTCCTTTACTTTAAGCCAGTAGGCTTTTGTTTTAGGATTTCTATATCCATCGGGGCCGCCATTGTGAATTCTGGCCATAAGTTCAAAGTATTTCATAAAGCCTTCTTGTTTATTGTCTGTTTCAAATATACCGAGTTCCCATATTTCATCCCATGCTCTCGTTCCATAATATTCAGTATACAGCATTACCATCGCTCGGCTTTTCCCCTTATTGTATCTATCACCATAAGAATAGACTGAACTTATGCCATGCAAAGCAAGAATCCTATTCACATCCCGAACATAAATCTGGTGGATTTGATAGGCCCCGACAGCCTGAGCATCGCGCCTGTGATATTTACCATCGTTTGAAATTTTAATTTGTGTTACTTTTGGTCCTTGGCCTATTATTGAGCTCCCCGCCACACTAGCATCAAAAGACAACTCTTTCCATTCCGTCCAGTCACCCACCGCGTTTGCATCGCCCCTTGATTCTACCCATTCGATAGCATCGAGAAGATCATAAAAAGGCGTGAGAAAATCATCAGAAGTTATAGTAAGCGGCAAGGCCTCCGTGCCCTTACAGCTATCCATAATCAAAACGAAAACAGTAGCGATCAATACTATAATTACAACTAACAAGATAGCTCCAGCTGCCTCATGACCTTTATCTGTGATTCCAAATTTGTTCATGTTACACCTACTTCCGGACGGTTAAGAGTAGAGATTCCCAGCGGTGCTACTGCTAATTTCATGGCTTCGCAATGCTGGACCTGTTCGAGCAGCCACTTGTTCTGGCCCATCGGTAAATACTCCGTGATAACTCTCTTGAAGCCGACAACTTCGCCATCTCGATACAATCTGAAATACTGCGGATTTTTCATGTTTTCCTCTTTTCTTAAAACGCAGGAAATCTAATTTCAGAATTCTTTATCATTTGAAAAACTCTATCGCCGACAGGTTTTGTTAGTTTGCAATTCTCGGCTGTATCTCCTACGCTTTGAACTTCAAACATTCCATCTTTCCTGATACAAATCGCAACAACCGATGCGTAATTATATTTTTTGGCATAGGTCACTAATTCTCTTATTTTGGGGTCTGAATTCCAACTCATTACTAATATCCTCTCTTCTTAAAATAAGAGACCCTTTGGCTGTTTGGAGCTGGTAGACTGCAAAACGATGCGCAAAGGGTCTCTGTTGAAAGTTTATTTGTTATTGCTTTACAGTCTACCATTAGCATACTTTTCATTATCGGCAAACAAGCTGCGTTTTGTCAACCTAAATTTAGAAAATAATTAAAAACTTTAAGTAGTTATGATATAATAACTTAGGCCGAGTATCGCTACCCAGCCTAAAAATTTATTGCTGGACATAAGGAGATGTTACCGCCTGGAGGTCTTTTCCAACCCCGTTTATCGAATGGCAGCCACTCAAATTCATCACCATCCAAACCAGACCCAGAATAAACGCCATCTCAACAAATCTTTTCAGAAAATCAGCCATTGTTTTACTCCTGATTAAGAGAGTTTAATCACCTCAACTTCCCCCGATGGGAAGATGCAGGCTATTGGATAATCGGAAAGTTCAAGGTTGTCCAGCATTGCAAGTGCGATAGTTTTGTGTCTGTCGGCAATGGTCTTGTAGATACATTGAGCCACGCCTTTTTGTACTGCAATTCGTTTTCCTGCCCGTACAGCTTCGATATAAGTCATAAAACACCACCTTTCTGATTTAAGTATAAAATACAGTCGGCGGTATGCCCAATCGACTTAACGTGAAAATAAAAAAAAACCTCCGCCGGAGTTATCCAACGAAGGTAATGCCCGCTACTCTCTCGGGCTGGTCACGCATATTCCACTTTAGTCAGGCGTTCGACCGTTTGTGAGCTTTCGCTCATTAAACTATTCTTTTAAGCTGCTCTTAACTTTTTCAATATCTTTTCCAGATCAATATCTCTGTGACTGACCTGTATTTGTTTTTGTGCTATTATCCAGTTATACCGAGCCTTATCGGTCTCTTCGAGCCAGTTCATAATCGTTTTGTGATTATGGCACGCCTGGCATCCGGCAACGCCGTTTCGCTTATCCCACCTGGTCGCCCAGTTGCCACGAGTTATTATATGACAAGCCTGCACCCAGATGATCCTGCCAGCGTCCGCCGCCGTTGGCGACCCGCATATCTGGCAATGGCAGTCGGCGTCGAGCAATATAATCCGCCGCCAGAGCTTATCGCATTCTCTAATGAGCCGGGCCTCCATTGCTTTTTGCGTATAGTTTCTCAATCGTTCCTCCCGAAAGTCTCGCAATATCTATACCTAAATTCCACTAATTCAATATCAGAAGTTCCCATTCGACTACACAATCGTGAATGGTTAATAATATCTGTCCAAGACAATGGAGTTAACTCTACTGGTTTATTGCCATTTCGTTTTCGTTTGTTAATGTCAAAATTTGGCATTTTACTTACCTCCTCAAAAAAGAAACCGCCGTGTGACCTTTCCGACTTGCGATAGACGAGAAGTGTGCGCAACGGCGATCTCCTATACAAGGATTTTTCTTATTTTGATTATTTTTGTCTACCGCAAGTAACATGATTTTATTGTCGGCTCTTTCGCGGATTTGTCAACACCTTTTTTTATTTTCTTTTTACGGTCGGCTGGTTATAAACTCAAAAACCCCTCAAAATCCGCATTTCTACGGCCTCAAGGGGTTTCGGAGGAAAGTATTCTTTTTAACTTTTTTTTATTTCGGTGGCGGTAATCGCTCTAAAATCTCTTTGAACCCTGCCCTTTGCTCGCGTCTCATATCATGCTGAGTTTTTTGGATCGCCTCAACATCTTTTCGTATTAGCGAGATATCCCCCGAATTTTTAGCCGATGGCTTGCACCCTTCTGTTTCGAGATCATCGGCATCTGCGATTACGGTTTTAAACTTTTCAACCTGAGTTTCATTGTGGAAGGTAGCCTCGACTTCGGAAGCTTTTATCATATTACCAAGATCCCCCCACGCCAACACAATACCAACAAACACAACCAAAATAGCCACGCTTGCACCAATAATATACAGCCAGTTCTTTACCTTCGCGCTTTGGTCAATTTCCTTTGTCATTGTCGGTATCCTTAAAAAAGTTAGTATAAATATCCAAACAGATATAGAGTATTCGTTGCCCCGCCCGCCTGGTTAGCTACCTGAGCATTAATAACAGTCGTCGCCGCATACGATTTGAGAGTCGCCGGCGTTGAACTTGCCACGGGCTTGATGATACAGACATCATATTGAGCGTTAACATTATCGAGGTTATGGACGCCTACCCAATCTGTTTCAGATTCGATTGCTCCTATCGATATATCCGAAGTTCCGGCATTGGCGCCCGCCACGAGCCATGCCTCTGTCAGTACACACCGTTTGCCTGCCGGAACAGTAAAGACAACAGTATTGGCATCGGCGGCCAAAGATACGGTAGTTGTACTCAATAACGCAATTTTAGACGGCAAAAATGGCAGGTTATCTTCTACGATTTTCTCACCGCTGGAAGTACCTGCATCAAAGATCCCACTTGCAGTAAAGTTTGTCGTTGTGTCGTTACCTGTGATAATGTAATCAGCGTGGGTTGGACCTTGAATATAAATGCCGTACCCTTGTGTATCGCCCCAATAAGAACTGCCATCGTACTCAGCCCGACAATCTGTTATGGAGAAATTGTTTGTAGTGGGAGCAAAAGTTATTCCATGATAGACCCCAACGGACTCGTGGTTAGTACTAGAATTTCCCGAAGCCTGACAATTGTATATATCGATAAACTCACAACCAGTACCAATCTCGAAACCATTCCTTCCATTACTCAATGCCCGGCAGCTATCAAACCGTATAGTCATAGTTGTGCCACCGTTTTCTGATAATGTAAATCCCTGGCGTTGGTTATTGACTGACCAGCAATGGTTAAAGAACAATGACTCCGTAACGCCCGCGGAGTTTACGAAGACACCTATATATCCTGTATCGAATTGGCAATTCGTAAAGAATCCCCACTTAACCGTATAATTCTCGGCAGGAGCTATATGAAGTCCGGCAGCACAATAAGCCGTATCGACATCATTAAAAATATATCCACCACCTGCGTTAGATGTTACTAATCCACCATCCAATTTTATACCTGCCAAACAGTCGGCCCCATCACTTGAAGCAGCAATTTCCGTATCTGTTATATAAAGACCTGACAATAAATGTTTTTGGTATATCCCAATTCCTGTAGTTGGTATTATATCCCTAATCGAACATCGGTTAATGTAAAGCCTAAACGGAAGTGTTGCTTTTATCTGAGCTGCACTGCTGCCGTCGGTATGAATATATATGCCGTAGAAATGGCTTTCAATCCATACATCCTCGACAACGAACCACGCCATCGCGTCAATGTCTATCGCCGCTCCTGCCGAGCGTGTATAGTTAGTTGACTTTATTGACAGATCACTTATCGAATTTCGGGAATACACCTGAACAGTGGCATTGCCAAACTCAAATATATTCGTCGTCGCATCCCCGGCCTCTATAACCGTAACACCCTCGCCGGCACCTTTGATATGGATGTTATCGCTTCTTATCGTTACCGCCGCCGAGAATGTCCACTCCCCGGGCGGTATGAGTATATTACCGTAGCCAACGGCCTCAGCGGCATCTACCGCCGCCTGTACGACAACTTCCGTCATCGCAGAACCGTAGGCCCTGACATCGACCCACGGCGATTTGGTAATAAGATTGGCGACATTTACATCAGTTCCGGTAACAGTATCAGCATCTAAGGACAGCAGGTCCAGAGCCGCCGAGCCATCTTTTAGTAGCAGGGTCGTTTGCGCTGCCGAGGCGCTGGCGTCATCGATAAGGTTCTGACCAAAAGCACTTATATTTGCTTCTCCTGTACTGAGCTGGTCGGTAGCCGTTACAGAGCCATCGAGCCCGAAGGTTGCGTTCTTACCGGCCCGATCTACCGAACCGGGGTAAGTAGCCGTTAGCGTCGTTGCGTCTGTCTTCGGGAATTTCGGCGATCTATTAACCTCTTCCTGCAAATCAATTATCTGCTTTTGGAGTTTATCGACTGTATTTTGCAGCGTCAGCAGTATCCCGGACGTCCCTATACTACTGTTTTGAGTAAGTGGCGTTGCTCGAATTATTAATAGCTGCTGAGCTGTTGTCGGGGCCGTTACCATTGTAACGGTACCGCCGCTGGCGAAATTGTTATTCGTCGCCGAAACCGCATACTCGGTAGTCTCGGTCAGCTCGTCGGTAACTCCGGTCGCCGTCGTTATCAGCCACACTTCCAGATCTTCGTGATCGCCGCTGGACCCTCTATCGATCGGGAAGCTGAATGTAAAAGCCACCGTCGAGTTGTCACCGGTATACAGTGATTCTCGATTCGTCTGGTTAGTAACCGTAGCTTCTGCCGGTACCGGCATACAGCCGAGCCCAAGTAGTCCGACTATCCACAAAATAATGAACATTCTAAAATTTAACATTTCTTTTCTCCTTTTCAAAATTTACTTTCTATTCTGTTTCTGCTAAGTTTAGAGCAATATTTATAAGATCAACAAGCTGCTGCTGTTTTTGGGGATCCTCCATTTCCGACAAAACTTTTGCAACTTTAGCGATTCTAACCTGCACACCATTTGCTACGACCGATCTTAGCTTCTCATTTGGCGTAGCTGCCCCTTCGTCAACCTTTGATTTAAGCTTCCTGCGAGTTTGAGTGAATTTTGACAGCCTGTTCGACAGATCATCGGACACTTCCCATATTCCTTTCGGCTCAATCTTGAAATTGACTAACACCTCTTTGATGCGTTTGACTTCTTTTAATGTATGGGCTGGGCTTTGGTAGTCGGCGGCCTTATTTTCGAGAAATTTTTCCGTATCAATAAACAATTCCTCTTCAAATTCTTCTCTGATTTCTGGATCAACCTTTTTACTACTCATAATCCTTTTGACATTTTTATTGTAAGCTGCTATCCGGGCTCTCGGATTACTCGATGTCCGAACTGAGATAAAGACCTCTTCTCTTTCGCCCCAGAGTTCATAAACCTGACGTAACACAGTCGCCTTACGTAGTTCTGCCTCTGATAATGTAGTTCTTGTTCCTGAAATAGCCTGCAATATGGCGACTGGGAGATTCATTCCTCTATTGAGTCCTTGTCTCAGTACAGAAACTGATATCGGTTCTGTTTTGTGTAATTCAAATAGGGCAAGTTCTCTTAATTTAACGAGTACAGGATCGGTGTTTTTAATTACTGTATCACCCTTCCAATCGTATATGTCCTTATTAAAAGCGACTGTAACTAAGTCATAGGTAATATCTGCCAGTGGCGCTCTCATACCACCAACTCTCCGCAATACCTCTTTACCAAGGCTAACAGTTCCATGCTGAGCCCATCCTAAAAGCAGGTTATAATAATCTTTGTCGTAAGTCAGGGTATCGATAAAGATTTTACGCCCACGGTCATCTGTTTGACCGGTATCGATCTTAAAAAGATCTCTTAATTCTTCTGCATTCTTGGGGGTCTTAGGTAAGTTCCCAGTTAAAATTATAGTTCCTATGGTTGAAGCAGCTAATTTCAGTAATAATGAATTGACTACGTTTCGTCTCGACCTTTTTGCTGAGAATGAATCACCAATCCCCCACTGAGTTGCCCCCTTCGCTATTGTTCGGTAGTTACCCTCAGCAAAACCAGGTGCTAAGAAAATAAACCTCAAAACAGAGGTCATTGTCCCTGATCTGCCAAAAAGTTTCTCATTCATTTCACCGTAGAAATTCTGGCCCTCTTTGATTATATTTATTTTCTCTGGATCAGTAAGGCCCCTACCTAACTTGCGCTCCATATCGGACACAAAGTCGAGGTATTTAACATATTTTAATTTCGGTATATAACTATTGAACATCCATTCGGTAAATTTATTCATGATTATTAACGGAGATATCGCCGTTTTTACTGCTGCCCCTGGCTTGCCGAGAGCAGTTACGATCTCATTAAATAGCGCTTGTGCTTCGGCCTCAATACTTGTTCGTAGCCCAGCGCCAAGACCGATATACTCCCTGTATTCTGGTGTCTTAAATATAGGATCGTTCTCTCTGAAACCTGTTGTAAAACCTCTTAGTGTAGACGCTGGATTTAGCAGTGGGCTATCTGCTATTGCCTGCGAGGCTTCTACCGTCAAATGAAAACCGGAACCTGCGAATTTGAATATTCGCAAGACATTATTTATACCCCTCATCACGCGCAACGGCATCCAGGCATTAATTTTATTTACACTTATCAGATTATTTATGAGCCTCGCCAGATTCTCATCCGCCCTGAGGCCTGCAAATACTGGTTCTGTACCAATCTTAACCCAGTCGTCCGGTATATCATCCTCAATTACCGATCCGATGAACTCACCCTTACCAAACCTCAAAAGCTCATCACGCATTAACTGCATACCCTCAAGCCTACTAATACCAGCCCATTCGGATTTAAGATTGGTTACAGGGTTATTTGATCTTAGCGTGAGTCCGAATTCTTTTGCATCTGCAACAGTAGGTAAGCTCTTTTCTTTTAGGAACCTCTTTGTAGTCCTGTAGAAGTGGTCGAGGAATTTATCCACTTTGTTATGTGAATTGTCGTAGATGCCGTAGAAATAGTCCTTTACTTTCGTTATATCACCTTCGGCTATCTCTGAGAGTTTTTGGAAGTTAAAATCAGCTATTTCCTGTAATGCCTTCTGAAATTCATCGGCCCGGAGTTGTTCGGGAACCTTAACAGATGCCTCTTTTTGGAATTCAAGTGCCCTATCGCCTCTCGGCGAGCCGCGGCTGAGCATGAAGTTTTTCAACTCTTCCTTACTGAACTTATCAAAAAACTGCTCTAATTCACCAAAATTAGTATCTATCGCATCGAGGACTCTTTCATTAAATTCCAACGCCCGAACTTCCGGTAGGCTAATACCCCGTATAACTGTCGAATAGACGTTGCCGCCGAGTTTCTTTTCGACCAGTTTAGCCGGTTCAAATATTTTTACGATCATATCAGGTACGCTTTTGGCTATCTGAACGAAGTTTTTCGCGGCAGATGTGGCAATCTCTTTTAAGTTTCTACCCTCAGGATCAAAGGTTTTACCCCTGAGAAGTTTGGTTATCTTATCCTTATCGGTTGCGATCTGCTTGATTTCAGCTTGTTTCTCGGCAATTGATTTTTCCAGATGTTTGGCAAAGCCTTCGTCACGTTGTGTCTGGGGCTTACTGAGAACCTCCTGACGCCATTTCTCTAATTCTGCGGCTTCTGCTGTCAATTGCTCCGTTGTGCTCTGCGGCAGCGTCCTGGGCTCTCCTGTCGCCGCCGCTGGAGCCTTCGTAGGCTTAACCGCCGGCAATTTGGGTTTTGTAGGCTTCTTAGTTACTGCGGGTTGGGCTAATGTTTTCGAGGCTGGCACTAATAATGTCTTGAAATCCTCCACCTGTTTGGCTGCTTCCGTTATATTTCGTGTTGTAATCGTGTGAACACGCTTTCCATCTTTGAAAAAAGCAACGGTATTGCCACCGAATGAATCCACACGGTCAAACTCAATATTCGTACCAGGGATAGTTGCTAATAATTTGGCCTGGGCGGCGAGCTGTTCGGCTATCTTCTTAGCAGCCTTGCCGGCAAGCTTCTTACCTGGCTCAGTTGGTCCTATTTCGGCAAAGGCTGCCCGGAAGCCTTTTGGGACGATTGACGTCGGTCTGACGCCTGCCTGAGACTCTGCGAAGGTAATAGCGTCTTTGGCAAGTGCCGTCACAAAAGATTTATGACTACTGTCCCATGCAGCCTGGGTAATATCTCCGGTCTGGACTCGGACGCTGTCATTAATAGCGTTTTGCAGATTACTTAATTGAGATTTGTCGAGCGTTTTCAGATAACCCTCGAGCTTAGGATCTCGCTTTATCAGGGCTTTGCGAAGCGCCTCAGTTTTTAGTTTCCCTATCTTTGTGCCAATTTTTGCTCCGACGGCCTGCAACCCTGATAGTGCCAGGCTAAATACGGCACCTGCCACGGCCCCGCTGCCCGTTGCTATAATTACACTACCAAGCCTCTCGTTGAATGTTTCGCCCTCTTCGGGAGCTTGTAATAACTCAATCAGGCCGACTTTCGTTCCCACCCCTATAGCTGCCTTCGCCGTTTTTGACAGGCTCGAAAATACTTTCGCTTTGCCAAGATCAGGTAATGCCGCAAATTTTATGATATCAGCTAATATCTCACCACTCGAGAGCCCAATCATTGTAAGCAACCTCGGATCGTTTCTGGCGATCTGTTCTCTCATTCTTGAAATTGCCTTAAACCAAATTGCCGTATCGCCTTTTTCAAAGTCAGATACCTGCTCTAATAACAATTCCGTTGGATGTATACCTTTTCGACTTGCAAATTCTGTCAACCCAAAGGATATATTGTCGAGAAAATCGGTACCAAGTAATATCAAAAGTGGCTTGTCACGCAGCGCCTCAGCAATTTCTGGAATGGTGTCTCTTATCTCAATCTCATCTGTGATCGCCTTTGCAGTAGAGTCGGGAAATTCTAAAAGGTTCTCACTCACAAACTTAGCCATTAAATCAAGGTCCTGGCGATTCGCTGCCTTTAGGGTATCTTTCAATTCCGGAGTTTGTTCAAGTTCAGGCGGCTCGGCTGGATCGAATACTTCCGTAGTTGATAACTGATCTTTGAGAGGATCCTCAGTAACTTTCTCAATACCAAGTAGATTTTTTATTGCCGCCGTTGTGGATTTTTTCTGTGCTCTTATAGTTTCTGCAAGGGTAGGTACCTTATCGCCTCCCTCTATCCCCAATTCGGTAAGCACCTCAGGAGGCAGGAACTGTCCCTCTTCGGCCCACCAAGAAGTCATTAAACGATGCGTCTCGAATGTATCAAATCGCTCCGGTGGTGACAAAAGGTTGCCGCCAGGATTAAATAGTCTGCCAAAGCGTATTTTGGTTTGCTCAATCCGTTCGGGTGTCCAGCGAAAATTCTTTTCACTTTCCGGCAGAGATATCCCCAGGTCCATTGCCTGCTCGAATACCTTTTTTGCCCGATCCCCCGCCTCGACAGGATTGGTCAGAATTTCAGGGAGAGTATCAGTCGGTTCAATACTGTCATCTGCGATACTCGAGTCAGGAATAAAGATATCACTTAAATCTCTGCCCCCGCCGGCTGCAGGATCATCGCCGATAAATATATCGTCAATCTTCGACTGCTTTTCATTCATTCTTTTGTACTGCTATCTTCGGCATTCTTACCTACCCTTTTATAACCTAAAGGTTCCAAATCTTTCTTAAATTCCTCTTCGCCAGTCCAGCCCTCTAACCCAAACGGCGACTCAACCCTCACCGGATTTGCGAACCTGGCTTTGATTGCTGCCGGGGCAATAGGTGCAGGGTTCTCTAACCTCTGCTCGAAACTTGCTCTGGCAGTTGTTATCTCTTCAATTGATCTATCGTAAGTGACCTCAAGTTTGCGACTCTGGATATATATATCATCTGCGTTTGCCTCTGGGTTAAGAGCAAGCCAATCGTTGAGTGCCTTGCGGTACTGACCGTGGTTCCAGAGTTCAAGTTCTCTTTTTGCAAGCATGTCAGCAATACTTCCCTCGCCGCCCAAAGCTATCGCTTCGATTGCAGTCTCGAAGGCTGACTTCGTCAGGCTAACAAGTTGCCCCCGCCCAAAGTCAACTCCCTCTTTAATAGCAGTGGATTGATATGATGTATGTTCGGTGTCAATGAGTGCCCTTATACTCTTATACGCGGCATTGTCAATTTTCTCGTTGGTATACCTTGCCTGATTCGCCGCTGCCAGTACCTGTTCTTTGGTAACGGATCCGATTGCAATATCGTTTGCGGAATCTTCAAGTTCTGCGCGAACCCTCTCGTCTGTTACTATTTTTGTTCCCTTATTGATTGCCGCAGCTGCTTTCTCGGCCCTGTCAATCCAGAGAGTTTTCCCCGTTGTGTCAAGTCTTGTCGCGTTGATAAACGTATCAATATTCGTCAAATCGTTGTTTAGGATCTTATCCAATATAGCCTGACTATCTTCCTCCCTCTGCTGCTCTAACACAACTATACCATCTGACCGTGAGAGTTTTGCCTGCGTCTTAACAACTTTGAGAACCTTATCTATATCAGCCAAGTCCAGGTTAAAGTCCTTCATGAGGGCGGTTATTTGTTTTTCATCGTTGAGAAAGCTCATCACCGCATCCCAGTCCTCTTCTGCTAACAGTGCCTTTACGCTATTTTGCAATAGCAGCAGACCTTTAGTCTCTTGATATCTTTTTTCCCAAGCTGCCACCGCCTCAGCGGTCAATACACCCGTTTCGGTCAGCATCTTAAAATATTCTGTGCGTTCGGCAACTACTTTTGCTAATATCTCTGGAGTTTCTGCACCAACTTCTTCGGCCGCGAAAGCTTCTAATTTGTCCGGCAGCAGTCTCCTCGTTTCCGTAACGAGTTTGTTCTGGGCCTTTGTATCTATTGTTCGTCCGTCTTGCGCTCGGTTCTGATCGAATTGATCTGCTGCCCTCGATTGTGCACCCGGGTGATTGATACCCTTGATTCTCTCTGCCACAAAGTTATCGTGCCAGTCGTCAAACTTCTTACTATATCCAGCGTAATCGGTATCGGTTAGTAGTTCATCGGAAAAAGTTCTAAACGCTGTTTCGTAGTCGAGTTTTGCACTTGTAAATTCTTCTTCGCCCTGAGCTCTTATAGTATCTATCGCCGCCTGCCCGGCTACCTGGCCCGCCTGGCCGAACGCCTGAGCCTGCCGCCCGCCGGCTGCGAACTTACTATCGAATAACCCCAACGGCAATTGACCGCCGCTAACTACTGCCGGTTTCACTGTTCTTTGTGGTACTTCAATTTTAGGCATTTTTCGCTCGCTTTACTTCTAACCCTAAATTAGCTACTTTAGTCGCTCCGCTAAACAGAGCTTCCCCGACCCGCAATCTACCGGTATCTTTTGCCACTTTTTTTTGTATAAGACTTACCTGGCTCTGCCGCTGTGCCGCTCTGATACCAAGTTGGACATTAAAAGCTGCCTGCTCGGCATTGAGCGTGATATTCTTAGCCGTTTCCTGCTGAGCTATCAACGGAGATCCCTCGAACATTGCCCCTGATTTTCCGAACTTCGCCCGGTTCCGGGCTAATGTCCGTCGCCGTTCCTCGAGTATATCTCTCTGCTCGGCTCTTCCTGCCCGCGCGAGCTGCTCGCCTCGTTCCAGCGCCTCTTCGGAATTAGCCTGGGCAATAGCAGATTGGGTCTTGGCCTGAGCTTTTGCGCTTTGTACGCCAAAAAATACCGACCCTATAGTCCCAGCTAATGAACCAGCCAATAGCAACTTCGTCGCCGTACTCAAGCCGGCAGTCGTCGCCGCCGCCGCCGCCGCCGTTGCCGCTGCCGTTGAAGCTGCCGCCGCTGTTGTACCTGCTGTCGTCGCTGCCACTGTCCCTGTTACTGGCATAATAAAATCTCCTATCTAACAATCACGTGCATATAAGCGTCCACTCCGTCCGGGTGATATTTTCGCATCGGCTGCTCGCTTTCCTGCTCGAAGCCAAGGTACCTGGCATAACTGAAACCGGCCTTGAAATCCGCCCGCAAAGGCGCTTCTATCCTGACAAGTTCGTTATCGATTATCCAATCGTGTAATTGGTTGCGTATAATCTTCGGGTCAATGTGCAGCTTACCCATATCATCGACGTACAGTGCCCACGCCTCTGCCCGATGTTTTTCATAGTGAATAATCAAACCTCCGCATCCTACTATCCGGCCATCGTAAACCCCAGTCGTGCAGGGGAATTCAGCTAAAGACTCCGCCCACGGCTGAACTTTATCGCTAAATTTAAGATCCGGCTGAATAACCCCGTTGGCTACCACTTCCATCGCGTGCTCCGGCTTGTAGTCAATCAACTCGAACATCACTTAACCTCCAAGTTTATCTTTGAGCCCTGGCCGAAGGATATTTACATCGCTTATGGCGAGTGTCCCTGGCGTTGTCAACCTGCTCGCACGCCTGCCCTTTGCCCTTCGGGCCCTCGCCGCCGCGTCTTGAGCTGCAATATCTCCGGTATCTCCGGTCGGCTGTGGTGGAGGTGGGGCCTTGGGTGGTATTTTAACCTTCTTTGGCTTACTAAATGCAGCTGGCATTTCTATTTCTCCTTTATGGTTTCCTATTTTCTATGAATTCGGTAAAACACCCAATTTTGTTTTTGTAGCATGTCATGCAATCAGCCTCGTAACTTATTTGTTTGGCGGCATCATAATAAAAATTAGTACCACACGAACCTCCCGAGCTCATCTTTTCAGTTTTATAAAATAACTTTGTTTCTCCGGTATCATATATAGGATAAGCAACAAGACCTTTTTCAGCAAATTTAGCCAGGTCTTCTATATCTTCTGTTGTTATTCCGATGCGAGTATTCTTTACTTCTAAAACACTCTTCCACAATTTTTTATTTCTTGTAAAACCGCATTGCACAACGCCCTTTGACGACAAACCCTTAATTACATTAATTACTTTATCTGTCAATTCTGGCGGACAATCCCCCCAGCAAAACCATTCCATAATTTTCACTGGTTGACTTTCTATCTGCGCCCATAAAAGATTAATGAGTTTTTTACTATTAAATTTATTAAACGCATTGAACGTTTCTTCTGTAACGCTATTGTGCGTAAGATATGAAACACAATTTACCAGACACCTCATAGAAGCAAATGCGCAACTGCCGCCTCTTTCGGGTAGTCCGGGGGGAAAATATATTGCATTTATTTTCCCGTCTGGATAAAGTAGATTCATATGACCATGTCTCCTTTTATCTATAAACCTCGAATTCCGGTATGATACTCAGTATCGTACATGGCAGTGGTTCGTCCACCTGCAGGTAGATATCTCCCGCCGTTCCATAGTCGCCGTCAAACTCCTGTTTCCTATCTCCGGTGAATAGTGTTTGGGTCGTTTCTATCTCGTCGCTGTATTCATCTGTAAAGTCAAATACATCCAGAGTCGAGTCCTCGCTCGGTCCGTATTTACAGGAAAGAGTTTTGTAAAACTTGCACGTAATATCCGTCACTCTTTTGGTTCGCCCTGAAATATTTTGACCTGGAATTTCCAGCTTCATCGGCTGCAGCTTTGAGACATAATTCAAACCGATATGGACCTTGTTATAATAATCCGTCAATGTCACCGCCGAGCCGACAACGGTATCGGTTCCATAAAAACTGCCATCGGCTATAATATCCACCTGCTCGTTTGCCAGGTGACTGAGCGTAGAGAACGTATTCTCGACCTGCTCGGCTGTGCCGGCGGAGGTATAGGCGTCGAATTCGACAGAGTTGATATCATCGAGTCCCTGAGCGTCATCGAGCGAGAATGTATTGGTTGTCGCGTCATCGACGGTATACACCTGGTCGTTAACTTCTGTCATTCCCAGCACCGATTCGATTCGGATCTGCTCGCCGTCGGTGAAACCGTGCAATTGGGAAGTTACTATCGCCGGATCTGCTTGTGTAATTTTAGTTATTACTACCGCCTCGCCGCCATCGAACGTCAGGCCGCTATCGACGAAGAATATATCGTTTTGATCTTCTCCCCAGTCCCTCGGCTGAAACTGTTCGACATATCGAGCAGTAGCTCCGTTGATATTCCGAGCTACCGTAACCCATATCTCATCCTCTCCATCTCCTGATATTACGGCTATCGATTCGAAATCAGCATCTCCTGATACATGCCTGTGCCAACCGACAACTTCTTGCGACCTCTGATACGTCATTGCCACGATATCGCCGTTGGCGAGAACCGTCCATAGAATCGGATCCGGCGCTCGCTGAAAAGCCATCTGCACTATCCCCGATAATGTTATATGCTCGCTGAGTACTGTCAGATCAGGTGCTACCCAGCCATCTACCTCAAAATTGTATACCATCTCCCTGATCTTTCTTCCCTGCCTCTCGGCAAAGAGAACAACGTTATTTACCATTGTCGATTGGAGATAGGCCGACCCGTAGTTGGATTGCCTCTTAATAACCTTCCTGGTCGGCGTCAGAGGCTCTTCGCTATTACCCGACCCTAACTTCCATTCCCCGCCCGTTGTGCCAACCAGCAGCCAGTCCTGCGGGCTCATCCAGCGTATGGCGTTGACCTGATCGGCTGCGAGCGTATAGGTAATAGCATCGGAATCCAGAGAACCAGCGAGAAAATTATCCCAATCGTCCGATTGGCTCAGCCATATAGTCTGCGGTTTGTTCGTTGTCGCCGCGTATGCAAGCCGTTCTTCGTAAAATGCCGATGTAGTCGGATAGCCTTCATCGAGACTAAAAGCCCCTTCCGCCCATACGATAGTAGCCGAGGTCCCGCCCAGCAGGTTATGAACGGTTCCGATAGCCACCGTATTGGAATCTACAGCCGTTATCTTTACCACACCGTCAACGTCGAAACTAAACGCTGTCAGATTATAATTTAACGTACCCGAATCTATACCATCATCTCCGGCGTCGGCGTGCACGCGGTATATTGCGTCGTCGACGGTCTCTGATTCTGAGAATTGCCTGTTACCATCATCCTCATAATGGACCGGCAGGACATCTTTCCACGTCTGTCCGCCATCGTAGCTCCTTTGCAGGATAACATCTCCAGACCAGTTGGCGTGGGTTGTATAAACATATTTGCGATTAAACTGCATTGCAAGCGACGCTGAGTTCTGAGCCGCGGCATCATTGCTGAATGAACCCGACACCTTATCACCCTCGACCGTGTGCGTAACCTCCCACAACGCCCCCATGTGATTGACCGTATCGAACAGGGCCGCGGATGCGGTTAGTGTAACTTCACCACCTACAACTATCGCACTGCCATCAACGGTTGCGTCGGTGATATCACCTGTTACCGTCACCGTCGTTGTCGGGGCGGAGTATGAAGTGCTCGATACCGTCCACGTCCCATCGTTTCCGGTGGATCCGGAGATGAGAAAATTTTCATCGTCATCGAAAACGCCGGTGAGATCGCCATCGTCAGTAAACGAAAACGTCTCACTCGTCGTACTAACCGCATCGACCGTATATCCGGAAGGTGTTATTGTGATATCGTCGTCGTTTTCGTTTTTGAGAAACGGCCCTCGTTGAAACTCAACGGCCGCCAGGTTCCACGAAGTATGGCCGGTCCTTGTGAGTTTGGCGGGCGGATAAGATGGATGCGTTATATACATCGTATCCGCAGATTGAATAAAATGCAGCTCAAAGATATCTTCACCAGCGTATGGTGAGCTTATTTCGTAGGCGCCCGTTGCCGCGTCATTTTGGATTTGACCGCCATCTTTATAGAACCTGAAATACTCATTCCCTGCCTCGAGCATGTACGTTTGTACAGTCGAATGCTCAAACGGTTCTAATCTTGCCGCCTGGTTAATGTTTTTGGTAGCTGCTATATACTTTGTCCCCGGCCTTCGCGTAGCGCCACCGTAGCTGAATACGAGAAAATTCTCCAGCGTCCGGCAGCCTGAATAATATTTACTCAGATCGGTCCTGCCCTCTAACTGCGGCGACAATTCACCGGAGTTAAAGGCGTTTATGATAGTCGCTGCACCAAAGCAGGCCGGGGTCAGTAATAACAGTAATATTATAAATATCTTTTTCATCGTATATCGATTCTAAGCCCTCAAAAAGTTTTTTAGGTACTTTACTACCCTGTTTTCTGCCGGTTATTCGATTACACCACTTTTAATAAATATTTCGTCAGCAGCTTTTCTTCTTAATCCGTTTTCACGCTTAGAGTCCATGTATTTAAGAATGAGAAATCTTACGTGCTGTTTGTCCGTCATTTGGGGCTCACGCTCTCCGGTCGGCACTCCATTTGCATCGACAATCGGTATTCCATTTGCATCTACAATACGCTTTCCGCGAGGCTTCTTTGTTCCATACAAAAACCCCGTTCTGAATTCTTTCACTTCCGCCGCCGGTATTCTAAAAGTCAATATAAGATCGTCCGGAGCGGCGTAGACAATACCAACGACTAAAATTCCAACTATCCATAAACTTATAAGTATCTTTTTCATAATTACCTCCTATTTTGCTAATTCTGTTTTTGAACCTATTGTATCTTCTTCGATATGTATTCCAACCATAGTTACAAATGGGTCGGCAGCCGGTGCAGACCCGCCACCTATAAGTGCTATTCTCTTGAATTGCATTTTTGTAACCGCCTCAATTTCATAGTTAGTCCCTGTTATAGTGCCTATATTAAAACGTAAATGCGTTCTATCAGTCGTATTTGCGGGTATCAATAAATCAAGAGAAGATAATGTTGCAGTAGCCACTACTTCATTTGTGTCGGCTATAATATATTCTACTGAGTATCTTATATACCTATCTGTTCCATCCAATCCGTTTGTTATAATATGACAATGTACCTCAAAATCCGAACCTTCTTTATACGAATGACCAATTTCACCTGCGCCTAAGTCTATATAGTCATTAAGTGCAAAAGTATATTCATCAATATTATTAACTACAGTAGTATAACTTGGCTGATTCGCTCCAACTAACTTACCGGATGTCATTGGGAAAAATATATCATTAAATACAGTAGCATCGCCCGCAAAGGACAAGTCGCCGGTCGCCGTTATTGCTGTTTCGTTTGTGCCATCGCCGAATCTGTGGGCTGTTGTAGCCCGGTAGTCCATATAGCCATCTGCAAGAGAGTCTATGTACTCATTACCGTCATCCTGTGTGAATTTGAGTTTGTCTTTTACAAGAACAGTGCCGTTGACTTCGAGCTTGTCTTGAGGAGCGACTTCATTAATGCCTACATTACCATTCAAAAGGTTAAATTCAGAAGCATAAAATCTCATTGGAATATTAGCAGATAGGACATCATTAAATGCCGCAATCGCCAACTCAGAACTTTGAAGA
>SDBU01002925.1_pt1 | contig 22207 bp, 17 predicted proteins | sample 2277071 | NCBI WGS metagenome assembly SDBU01 (sample SAMN10397929, study PRJNA504765) | marine sediment metagenome | isolation source: marine sediment core GS08_GC12, 126 cmbsf | place: Arctic Ocean: Gakkel Ridge, Loki's castle | collected 2008 | reverse complement strand
TAAATTTTACACAAAAATGGCAGAAACAAAATCCCTACAAGAAGAGTTCCAAGAAGCATTAGAAAAACATGAAAGAGCTTTGGAGATGCGACAAAAATCTCTCGATCCCAATCACCCTGCTATAGCTACAAGTTTCCATAACATTGGGAGCTGTCTTTATTCTCAAGGCAAATACCAAGAAGCATTGGAAAAATATGAAAGGGCCTTGGAAATCCGGCAAAAATCTCTCGATCCCAATAACCCTGATATTGCTCAAAGTTTAAATAACATTGGGAACTATCTTTATTCTCAAGGCAAATACCAAGAAGCAATAGAAAAATATCAAAAGGCCTTGGGGATCTGGCAAAAAACTCTCTATCCCGATCACCCTGCTATTGCTCAAAGTTTGAATAACATTGGAGACGGTTTTCATGCTCAAGGAAAATACCGAGAAGCTTTAGAAAAACATGAAAAGGCTTTAGAGATACGGAGAAAATCACTCGATCCCCATCACCCCGCTATTGCTACAACTTTAAATAACATTGGGGACTGTTTGTATGAACAAGAAAAATACCAAGAAGCATTAGAAAAATATCAAAGAGCTTTGAAAATACGGCGAAAATCTCTTAGTCCTAATCACCTTGCTATTGCTACAAGTTTCAATGGCATTGGGAACTGTTTATTTAAACAAGACAAATACAAAGAAGCTTTGGAAAAATTCGAGCAGGCAATGTCGATATGGCAGAAAGCCTTGGATCCTAATCATCCTAATATTGCAATAAATTTAAGTATCATTGGGAGATGTTTGTTTGAACAAGACAAATACCAAGAAGCATTAGAAAAATATCAAAGAGCCTTGGAAATACGGCGAAAATCTCCTAATCCAAATCACCTTGATATTGCTACAAGTTTAACTCAAATTGGGTGCTGTTTGAAGGAACAAGGCAAACCCGGAGAAGCATTGGAACAACATGAAAAAGCTTTAGAAATACAGCTGAAATCTCTTGAACCTAACCATCTTGATATTGCTATAAGTTTAAATAAAATTGGAAGTTGTTTGCACGATCAAAACAAATACCAAGAAGCATTAGAAAAACATCAAAATTCCCTAGGAATAATACAGAAGTCTCTTGGGCCTGATCATCTCGATGTTGCTACATGTTTAAATAACATTGGGACTTGTTTGCTTGAGCAAGGCAAATATCCAGAAGCTTTAGAAAAATTAGAAGAAGCCTTTGAAATACGGCGAAAATCTCTTGATCGAAATCATCCTGATATTGGTTCAAGTTTGCATAACATTGGGAGTTATTTTTATCAGCAAGGCAAATATCGAGAAGCATTAGTCAAACTTCAAGAGGCCTTGGAAATAAAGCAAAATTCTCTAATACCTCATTACTCCGATATAGCTAATACTTTAAATAGCATTGGGCTCTGTCTTTATTTTCAAGGCAAATACCAAGAAGCATTAAAAAAACATGAAAGGGTTTTGGAAATAAGGCGAAAATCTCCCGATCCCAATTATCCCAACATTGCTGGGAGTCAATTTAACATCGGGGTCTGTCTCAATTCGCAACGCAAGTACCGGCCAGCATTGGAAAAACATCAAAGGTCTTTGGAAATCCGGCAAAGATCTCTTGATCCCAATCACCCTGATATTGCTACAAGTTTAGACGCAATTGGGGACTGTTTTTATGAGCTAGATAAACAAAAAAAAGCCTTAGAAAATTATCAAAAGGCATTGGCAATCGAGCAAAAATGTGAGGGTCGTTATTCTGAGGGTAAATATCAAATTATTGTTTCTAGAACTTTGAATAAAATTGGGTGCTGTCTTATTCATAAACATAAACTTCAAGAAGCTTTGGAATATTGTCAAAAGTCCCTGAAGATGCGGCAAAAATTTTTTGATCCTGATTATGGTGGAACTGCTAACTGTTTTTATAATATTGGGATCTGTTTTTTTAAACAAGGTAAATACCGAGAAGCATTAGAAAGATTTCAAAATGCATTAGAGCTATGGCGAAAGACTAAGGATTCCGATCAAAATGCTATCGATGTAACTTTGGATCTCATTAGTAAATGCAAAAGTGAGGAAAAAACAACAATTTATGCTCTTCACGAAAGTACGAAGTTTACATAAGCCTGACTTTGTACATGGAGTGCTCCCCATTTAAAGTGGTCCACCCTGTCTGACTCTTAAACATTGGAGTAAGACTAAGTTTATGACAGAAGTTGATCCGAGGTTGGCGTTTAGCTCGCTTGAGCAGCTGCTTGAGCGTAATGGACGATGTAGGCAGATTTGATGGCATTTTGCGCTTCGAGATTGTTCACTTGTGTGACATGAGAATCACTGATATGCCACCAATATCCACTCCGTCGGATGTAGGCTGTATAATGCCCACTATTAGCGGAAGCCCCGTGATGAATAATAAAGGCATCCGGAGAAAAAGTGCGAGAGCCTTCTTTACACTGTTCTTTTTTCAACTGGAGAGTCATGGGAAAATCCATAGAATCTCGAATTTTAACACGAGTACCCTCTGCATTCCAAGTGAAGCGTTTGGCTTGAACTAAAAATCCCTTTGGAGCTGTGGAAAACCATCTTGTGATTTGATTATGAGAATCGGCTACATACTCAGAAAAATAGTCGTTGAATAGTTTAGTAAAAGAGTTTTTTCCATCTTTCAACATCATAAGAGGAATAAAACAATCCTTTCTAGACAATTCCTCTTCTTCATTTTTTCTCTGCATAAGGGGAAGGAAGTGTCCTGAACGGTCATGTACTTCTTCGAAGAAAGCCATCGGATCTTCTTGCGTTCCCTCTGCAGGAATTTCTGTCTTTATGTTGCTCAGCCATTTGCGGATGGCAGCACTACTCAAAGAACTCGTTGGCCGTTCACCTTCTTCAGCTTCTGCTTGATAATTTCTGAATGCACTGATGAGTTGATACAAACTCTGAAAAGGGGAGAGCTTTTGTTCAGAAGATGGCACAATTGCCTTGCTGGAGCCATTAGAGAGATCTCCCATCAATTCTTTAAGAGATGAGGCATTGCATAGCATTTGCAGGGCGGAATTCAACCAACAATTGACACCGGGATTGATGATTCCGAGTGGTTGTCCTGAGAGAAAAACAGGAGCACTGGCTGTCGAAAATAGACCTTTAGATTGATGAGGCATTAGCAGAATTCCCAAAGCAATAGGAACAATTGGCGTGGCCATTGCGAGCACCGGATGGATTATGGTAGCCAAATAGACAGATGCGCATGCGAGAGCAAGCCCAACCCCAATCAAAAAATAACTTAGAACAACGAGGGAGTGCGTTTTCCAAGCTGTTTTGGACCGTCCTTCTCGGATGGGTTCTTGGTTGAGTGGGAGAGTAGCTGGAGAACTGCTCAAAGGTTGAATAGGCATAAGGATCTCTCTATTGGCAAGCATCATAACAGATCTTTAGATAAATCGCCACTTTCTTGCAAAGTTCCCTTCTTTCAGGTATCTTAATGTCTCTATGGCGGAATATAACCTAAGACGAATAAGAAATTTTTCAATTATCGCCCATATCGACCACGGCAAATCGACGATTGCTGATCGGCTCCTTGAGCTGACGAAGACTCTCTCTTCTCGCGAGATGGTCGAGCAAGTGCTCGATGACATGGATCTCGAGCGGGAACGTGGGATTACGATCAAAGCCCACCCGGTCACCATGTGGTATCAGGCATCAGATGGGCTGACTTATCAAATTAATTTTATTGATACCCCAGGTCATGTCGATTTTTCTTATGAAGTTTCCAGATCTTTGGCTGCCTGTGAGGGAGCTTTACTGATCGTCGATGCTGCTCAAGGAGTGCAAGCGCAAACCCTCGCCAATGTTCATCTTGCGGTGGAGAGGGGATTGGAGATTGTCCCTGTCATCAACAAGATTGATCTTCCCGCCGCCGATCCTGAAGGAGTGAAACAACAAATTGAAGATGTGATTGGTTTGGATACGGCAAATAGTATCCTCTGTTCTGCCAAAACAGGGGAGGGGATCGAGAAAATTCTCGAACAGATTTTGCATACGATGCCAGCACCCGAAGAGCCAAAAGATAGCCGACTGCGAGCCCTTATTTTCGATTCGCATTATGACCCTTACCGAGGTGTGATGGTCTATGTCCGTGTGATGAGTGGAGAAATTACCAAGAAAAATCAGGTCTACTTCATGGCAACGGATAAAACGTTTGAAGTGCTTGAAGTGGGAATTTTTTCTCCTAGCGAAAAACCGGTCGAAAGACTCCGCCCTGGCGAAGTGGGCTACATTGTGGCCAACATCAAAAAGACCACAGATGTCAAAATTGGCGAGACAATCACGCTCAAAAAGGATCCCGCTAAGGAACCTCTTCCGGGATTTCGACTTGTCACACCGGTTGTCTTTGCAGGGATCTATCCGGTCGATACATCCGATTTTGAATCGTTGCGAGATTCGCTTTTAAAATTACAACTCAATGATTCGGCTCTCTATGTGGAACAGGAGAGTAGCTTAGCACTTGGTTTTGGTTTCCGTTGTGGATTTCTCGGATTGCTCCATCTGGAAATTGTCTTTGAAAGGTTGCAGCGCGAATTCGATCTCGATATCATCACCACAGCTCCGAGTGTTGTCTACAAATTCACTCTCACCTCTGGGGAAGAGCGAAAAATTGACAATGTCGCACAATACCCCGACCCTGGACAGATTGAATATGTGGAAGAACCCTGGGTGAAATGCCATATCATGGCGCCTGCAGAATTTCTTGGGCCGATCATGGCCCTTTCCATGGAAAAGAGGGGCGAACAAATCCATACAGAGACGATGGATGCAAAACGGCTCCTTCTGACTTATCGCTTCCCCCTCAATGAAATCATCACCGATTTCAATGACAAACTCAAATCGGTCACCCGTGGCTATGGTTCGTTTGACTACGAATTCGACAAGTACGAACTGGCCGATATCGTCAAACTCGAAATCCGGGTCAATGAAGAACCCGTCGATCCCTTTTCCTGCCTCGTCCACCGTTCCAAAGCAGAGAGCAAAGGACGTGCTCTTTGTAAAAAGCTGACCGAAGCGATTCCGCGCCAACAATTCAAAGTTCCCATCCAAGCAGCCATTGGGGGAAAAATCATCGCCCGCGAAACAATCGGTGCTCTTTCAAAAAACGTCACAGCAAAATGCTATGGAGGCGATATCACCCGGAAACGAAAACTCTGGGAAAAACAAAAAAAAGGAAAGAAAAAAATGAAAGAGATTGGTAAAGTCAACATTCCTCAATCCGCCTTCATGGAGGTTTTAAAAGCCGAATGATTTCACACATTACAGCATTTAATGATCGGATTTGGGCTGATATTGAAGATCGCTTCAGTCCTTTGCCCCCACAAGCCAAAAATTGGAAAATCATCCATCTTTTGCCGCTCCTCGCAGAACTTCCGCTTGGAATTGTGTCGAATTTCCTGCAAGCAGTCAACAAAACTGCCAGCTACCTCGCGAGTTTTTCTCCTTGGCCTGCGTTTCCCCATCCCAAAAAAGACTTTTCTTCAGTGTTGGAAGATTCTAGGCAGTGGAGTCGGCTTGGAGACATTGAAGACAAGATCAATCTTGGTCATGGAAATCCCCAATTCCTTTTTGGAACCGCCACGTGCACTTTACAGGATTCATTTAACGAGTGTCCGGATTCACAATGGGCTGAGTGGACAAAGAAAAAAGTTCCTGAAGACAATCTTCCAAAAGAAGGTGGAGGACTTTTTAGCCTTTACCGAACAGAAGCTGGCCGCAAACAAATCACCGATTCCCTCCATAAATTGGGGGTCAATTCTTACCGTTTTTCCATTCCATGGAGCAAAATTCAACCGAAAGAAGGAGAGTGGGACGAAGAAAGCCTTCGGGTCTGTGTTGAGTTCTGCAAGCACTTACGTAATGAAGGGATTACCCCGATGGTCACCCTTCACCACTTTTCTGAGCCCCTTTGGTTCCATGAAAAGGGGAGCTTTGAAAAAGAAGAAAACATTGATGCTTTCCTTTTCTTTACTGAAAAAGCCTTTGATGCTCTCACAGTGGACTATAGCGGAAAACCTCTTGTCGACCATTTTTGCACAATCAATGAGCCGGCTGTGGAAGCCTTTTCTCGCTTTGTGCGAGGGGCTTTTTCTCCTGGGTTATTTTTCAATTTCAAACGGGCTGCACAGTTTTTGAAAGGAGCATTAAAAGCCCATTGCATTGTCTATGACAAACTCAAAGCAAAAGCTCCCGATGTAAAAATCGGGATTGTCCATCAGTACCTCAAAATGATTCCCTCAAATCCTCTCCTCTTTCCTGTCACCCACTACCTCAACCGCCTTGTTAATAGCGTCTCATTAGAGTTTTTTCGCACCGGCAAATTTTCTTTCAAAATGCCTTTTGTCTGCAATGTTACCGGCGAGATGCCCAAACCCAAAACCGATTTTGTGGGAGTCCAGTACTATTCAAGACCTCTTATTGGTCTCACGGGTTCGACTAGTTACTATGAGCCGATGACTCAAATGCCGATGCGCGAAGATCCCGAAGGTCTTTATGAAGCGATCATTGAAACCCACAAAGCATACAAAGCGCCCGTAATCGTGACGGAAAACGGAATTTCCACCCATAATGCTGCGCAACGCGCCCGTTATGTCCCTCGCGCCCTCTATGCTGCACAAAGAGCCCAAGAAGTGATCGGCAAGGAAAATCTTCTCGGCTACTACTTGTGGAGTTTCACCGACAATTTTGAGTGGGATATGGGGATGAAGCCGCAATCCTTTGGGGCTTTCACCATAGATCAAAAACTCAAAGAAGGATCACAAGCTTTTGCGCGTATTCTCAAGGCTTGGAGATCCACCTGTAAAACAGACGATCGCATAGCTAGCTAGAAGACACACTCAAAGCGTCCTTCAATCTGGTTAATCCGGGTTTTCTTGTTGAAAAGCCCTTTGTACCCGAGAAGGAAGGACCCGCCATTGCAATGGGTCCATTTGATCCCAGCTTGCGGAGATCCAAGTTGCACATTGGAGTCATAGCTCGTGGAATCGATGACACAAGATTGGCCCACAAAACTTGCTGGTTGTTTGGACTTGTGCAAAGGAAATTCTCCGACCCATGAAGCTCCAAAGTACGGAGCATAGCAAAAGCAATCACAATCCACTTCATAATACCATTTGATCCCTGCTTCTCCTCGGAGCATATGTTGGTCATTGGATTTCACATGAAGGTTTAAGCTGTTTGCTCCCTTTTCTTTAAAGCTCTCATGATGGAAGTAGTGATAATCGGTTAAAGCAAAAGGTTCGAAAGTGCTGCAGCCACAATTCCAATTGTATTGGAAACCCAAATGTCCCGTAGCAAAATAGCCCCAAAAGTCGCTTCGCGCAGTCCGATCGACTGTCGCAAAAGTGATCTTGCGCTTTAGGTCACTGTCACTTGCCCCGCCGAGTGCTGAAAAGTCGACACTCAAACAATCACAGTGCCAGCTGCCGTAAAGAGAGCCGTAGAAACTATTGATATTGCCTCTCCCGCCGTCGTTTCTCCAGAGAAGGTAGGTGTGGGTGTAGCCAAGAGCGCCCCCGAAGTAAAAACAAGGGGTGCAGCACCAGTCCATCCCGATAATGCCACCTGCTGCGTCGGCGTTATATTTGCGCAAGTTGTCGAGACGCTTTTTATTGTCCATGATGTTGCCAAAACCTGCGGCCCATGCGCTGGCATTGCAATCGCAAGAACAGCAATCCCGAGGACTGCAACACAGCTCAAAGAGATGCTGGGACAGGATATCGGCCACGTAGCTATTATTGCGCGCGTTGATCCACTCAAGTGCACCAAAACGAACTGCAGAAAGAGAGGTGAGGGCTTTGTTGACTTGGTTGTTGTTGAGTGTTCCTAATTCCTCTACCATCAATGCAAAGTCAGAGCCTGGGACGATGTTCGCTGAGAGGATACAGTTGACGACGTCGGTTGGTGGACCAGATTTGATGATTTGATCTTCAAAAAGACGCGTTGTCAAAACTGTGATAATGACACTGCTATAATCGACAAAGATTTCGATTTGGTTTTCAAGATCACCAATTTCAAACTCATTGGCAAATTTGGTTCCTCCAGTCGGCGCATCGATGATGACGTATTGTGTCCCTGAGATGTAATTGCCTGGATTTACGATGACTTCAAGAGTTCCACCAGTGAGAATTGCATTTGTAGCGATAATTTTATCGTGAATCGTCCCATTCGGAGTGATATCAACCTCGAGGATTCCACCATTTTCGTGCTTATATTCCCCTTCTAAAGTGATCGTTCCCACACCATTAACACCTGGTTTGACTCTCCCTTTATTGGTGAGGTTTCCACTATCCGTAATCGATCCATTACTTTTTGCAGTGAAATTTCCGCTTAAGGTTCCTCCTGCTTCTACCACGATAGGGGTGATGACAGAGCTGTTGATGCGTAGTTCTCCTCCCTCCACTATTGTTGTTCCCGAATAAGTATTGTCACCCGTTAAAGAAAGAAGAGCAGAGTCTTTTTTCGTGAGGCCATTCGTATTTGCATCGCCTCCTCCAACTCCAATATTTCCCTCGATGGGATGGTGCAAGAGGACATCACTAGTAATATCAAAGGTCAAAAGACTCCCCGACATCATAAAGATGTCTTGGCCTAGAGCGCTAAGTGCGGGATTTACTGCGGGATTGCCCAAACTTCCAGCTGCGACAGAACTTCCGGAAAAACTGACGGAATTCTCAATCGTGAGATTTCCTCCTTCTTCAATGAAGATTGCTCCTCCAAAACCAGCTCCTCTGCCACCAGAGGTTGCATCTCCCGAGCCTCCACCAAAACCGCCTACTTTAAAGGCATTTCCACCTCCGCTTCCAGCGCCAAAGCCGCCCCCTCCATTGAAAGATGAACCACCACCTCCTCCTCCAAATTTGCCATCGCCGCCATTTGCTGTTCCTCCCCCTCCACCACCTCCGAATCCACCATCTCCCGCATTAGAGCTCTTTCCACCACCACCACCGCCCCCAAATCCACCAGTGGCTGCAGTGGTGAAGGAAGTAATAGACCCATCTCCGCCAACACCAGAATTTCCACTTGATCCTCCCCCATCAAAATCTTTTCCTGCTGTTTGATTAACAGCATCCCCATCAGAAGGAAATCCACTCGCACCTCCTCCGCCTCCACCATTACTACCTGCATTGGCACCATTACCTCCAAAACCGCCTCCACCTCCACTATTAGGAGTTTGACCAATCCCTCCATTTCCACTTAAACCACCACCGCCACCTAGACCAATAGATGTTGTGCCTGCTCCATCGCCTCCTTTCGCTGAGCAAGAGGTGAATTGACAGTCTTTGATGGTCACAACTGTATTTTTGCCTACAAAAAGACCTCCCCCTGCACCCAATCCCCCTCCGCCTAAATCTCCACCACCATCACCGCCTTTCGTGCGACATCCATCGAAAGTAAGATCATTGATTGTTACCGAGCCAGTAGAACTGCTAGAGTCTCCACCAACAAAAAAGCCGCGGGTAGTGCTATTCCCGTTGAGGCTAAAATTGGTGTTGCCATTTACGATGATGGCATTTCCTACAAAAGTAAATGTTGGGTCGGAATTGAGTGCACGGACTTGGTCAGTTAGAGAGACATCAAAATCAAAATTTACCGTGAAATCACCGCTACTACCGGCATTCGCATCTTTAATAGCGGTATCGAGCGTAGTAGAATTTGCACCTGTATTATGAGCAAAAAGCTGTGAACTCCCCAAACAAACGGAGATCAAAAAAAACTGCTTCCAATTGGGCATAATACCTCCCTTCTAAAAATATTTCTAGCTAGCTTCCTTAAAGCAAAGGGAGACGTTTTTTACAATAGATATAAAGAGAAAGACCGGCAAAAATTTGCCGGTCTTTCGCATTTGAATCTTATGAAAAGATTAAGAGGTAGGCTGGGGAGACTTGGCAGTCTCTGTCTCAGCAGGGGCAGTGGCTGCTTCTGCCTGTTCTTCTGCTTTGGCTTCCGCTTCGCGCTGTGCAGTAAGAGAAGTGAACTGCTTACCAAGCAAGCGCGCCGCAACGACCCACCCTCCGAGAACGAAGAGCATGATTCCCGCAACGTAAGGGGCGATAAAAGCAATCCCGCCTGTGGCAACGATGAGTCCCTGGTTGATGAGGGCTCCACCAGCTTTTCCAAAGCGTGCTCCCACGACGTCGATGGCGGCTTTTCCTTTGACCTTGGATTCTTGGTCGAGAGGGATATAAGCCATCTCTTTGGTCGGATCGAAAAGGGAGTACTTGGAGGATTTACTTGCAATGTTTTGTGCTGTACCGAAGAGAACGGCAAGCATGAGCGGTGTCGTTCCAAGGGTAGCAATCAGTCCGCCTAGGTTGTCTCTAAAGATCACGAAGGCAAAGAAACCCACACCGGTAAGAAGAAGGACGATAGGAGTGAAAAGAGCCCCTGCTTTCCAACCAAAGCGGCGGATGACGTTTCCTCCTACAAAGAGCATCATGAAGAGGGTGAGGCCAGCAGTGATCTGCGAGAACATTCCCATGAAATTAAGGTAATCGGTGGTATCGGGGAATTGTAATTTCACTTGGCTTTTCCAAGTCACTTCAACGAGCTGGATGCAGATCCCATAACCAATGACGAGCATCGCAAGGCAGATAAGGTATTTAGATTTTAGTAAGTAAGCAAAACTTTCTTTAAGAGGCATCTTGGGCTTTTCTTTTTTCTTTTTCACGTCTTTGGCGTCAAAGAAGCGAGGATCGGTCATCACATTTTTGTTGATCCACCAGTAAATGCCCATCACAGCAAGACCAGCTGCGACAACGAGAATGGTGAGATAGTTGAGTGTCAGCCCAAAGCCGTCGACTCCGGGGGCAACGTTCTTGCCCATTTTAGCAAAATATTTAATGAGCTGGCCTGAAGGAAGCATTGCGAGATTGGCTCCAATTCCGAACATGGCGTAGAAACGCTTGGATTCAGAAACGCGGGTAGTATCGTTTGCAAACCCCCAGAAGAGGAGGGACAATGCCATACTCCCCCAAAGCTCTGACATGATGTAAAATAAGCTGAAAGTCCAATTGCGGAAAATGGCAATGAGACCACTAAAACCGGCAGGAAGCGACGCTTGGAGTTGTTCTGCAAGGGCATGTGGATGAAGGAAGGTGCTCGCGGGGTAAAGTACGAGCTTAAATAAGACGAAAAACACTAAGAAAGCAGAAATCGTCGTATAAAAGAGTTTTGTCTTACTCATAATGTTGCTCAGTTTTGCAAAGACGAGCATGAAGACGATCGCCATCGGAAGAACGCCCCAAACCTTGATGAAAGGGAGAGCTTCTGCACCCGATCCTGGAGCTGTGACGATCAGCGCGTCTTTTGTATCACGCAAGATGGTGTAGTTAAAGTTAATGAAGAACATTAAGAGGAGCATGGGAATGAGTTTTTTTAGCTCAAATGCATGAACAGGCCATAACATTGAGCGCCATTTCCCAAATTCTTTTGTGGTGGTTTGCGACATATTTTTTCCTTTATCTTTAGCAACCCAAGTTGCTATCCCATATTTCCTCTATGAAAGCTGCACTACCCATCTACTTCGCTTTGCTCGTCGCCAAGGTGCTTTCACCTTGGCTTCCTCACGAATCTCGAAGCTTGGTAGTTCACTTTTTTCCTAGAGAAAAAGAGGATAGCGACTTAGGTTTTATCAAAATTGATTTTCTCATTTATCCAGGGCGAATTATAGAGCTTTCCCGGAAATACTTCCAGAAAAAAAGCCCCCTAAATAGGGGGCTTTTGACGTTTGCAAGGAAAATATTTACTTTTCGCTGAGAGCAGTCGATTCTGCATTGATGCAATCGACGAAACTATTCCAAAGTTCTTGTTCTACGCGATTGTGGCGTATAGAAGAGATGAGATCTCTTTTGACGGTTGGTAAAGATTTTCTTGGGCTGAGAATAGAAATCATTTCTTTATCTCCAGCAAGACGGGCAATTTGTAGCATTCTCTCGAGTTGAACCCGAGAAAAGGCGAGATTATCGCGACGTTTGCGAGAGCCACGTGGAGCGCGGCGCTTAGGTGGAACGGCAGATGGACGGTCTGATCGAATAATAAATTTTTCAATCAGAGTGCCGAGTTGTCCGGGATCTTTATACTTCATTTTACGCAAAGTAAAATGGTGCATGTAGCCACCAGTTTCCATAGGCAGGTATTTACAAAGATCGTTTTCTTTTCTGCCGTTAACTTTTTTAATAGCTTTAGAAATAATGTCTTCGACTTCTTTCAAGCTTTTTCCTTTCTGTTCTACTGTCATAATTGAACCTTCCTTTTTCGAAAGTAGTTTGAGTTAATTCATCTGAATTTACTTTATTTGAAGGATATTCTAAGTCGTGTTTTTTCCACAAGACAATTTTTAAAATTCTTGCAACTATTTGCGAAGGTGGGTAGTTTTACTAGTAATATGTCTGGATTAAAAATTCTGCAAGATTTTAAAAGTAAGCGAGATTCCTCGAAAATTCGGTCGATTTTGGCAGTGGCAGCTGGAAAAGGGGGTGTGGGGAAATCTTCCGTGGCAGTCAATTTGGCATTAGCTCTGAAGAATCAGGGCTTTAGAGTGGGTCTTCTCGATGCAGATATCTACGGGCCCTCTTTAGAGCAGATGTTGCCAGAGGGAATGGAGCCCGTAGAAAATCCTGAAAATGTCGAAAGACTGCTTCCGGCGCTCACTTTTGGCATTCCTTTTATCTCCGTGGCCCATTTCCAGAAAGAGGCTTCGATCATCCGCGCTCCGATTGCCAATCAGATCATCGAGCAGTTTCTCTCTATTGTAGAATGGGGGGAGCTCGACTATCTCATCATCGACTTTCCTCCAGGCACGGGGGATATTCAACTCACTTTGATGCAAAAGGCAAAAATTTCAGCAGCAATCATGGTGACAACTCCTCAAGTGGTGGCCACTCTCGATGTCCGCAAAGCGGTTCAGCTCTTTCAGAAAATGAAAATTCCTGTTCTTGGGGTCCTTGAAAATATGAGTTACCTTCTTCAAGGAAAAGAGAAATTTTTTCCTTTTGGCTGTGGGGGAGCAGAGGCGCTTGCCAAAGAATTTTCTTTTCCCGTTCTGGGACAGATTCCGATTGATCCTAAAATCTCTGAAATGGGGGATAGGGGAGAGTCGCTTTTCGAAAAAGCTTCTGACTCTCCTGGAGCAAAAGCTTTTGTTGATGCACTGAAGCAAATTCTTGAGGAGGAAAAAAAGATTGAAAAAGAAGAAACCACTGTCCGCTCCGGAGGGCCTAATCATCTCGAAATCGAAATGGGCGGAAAGTGGCATCAGATCTCCCTTCATGAGATCCAAAAGCATTGCCCATGCGCTTTATGCGAAAGGCAAAAAAAATGTGACAAAGAGGTCTCTCTGCTTGAATTTTCTCCTGTGGGAATGTATGCTCTAAGGATTACTTTTTCGAGTGGTTGCAGTCGGGGAATCTATCCCTTTGCCCTACTCAAAAAATTGATTTAGATATGAAGATCATTACAATTTTTTTATCTCTTTTTCTTTGTCTTTTTGGGTGTGGCCAAAAGCGAGAAGCTACATCTTGGTTTACCGATAATGGAAAGGTCAAGGTCCTCTCTACAATTGCCATGATCGATGATCTCGTCAAGGGGATTGGGCAAGATCGAGTGGATTCTCTTTCATTGATTGTGGGGGAAATTGATCCTCACAGCTATGAACTCGTCAAAGGAGACGATGAAAAGATTGCAAACGCGAAAATTGTGATTTGCGTAGGTCTTGGTCTAGAGCATGGCGCGAGTTTGCGTTATCAGATGCAAAAGCATCCGGGGGGCATCTTCCTCGGAGACGAAATCCAAAAGAAAGTTCCTGAAAAGATTTTGAAAGTGGAAGGGGAAACGGATCCCCATGTTTGGATGGACATTTCGCTATGGGTTAATGGAATCGATGCGATCGTAGATGCTCTTGTAAAAGTAGATTCTGCCAATGCGCCCTTTTACGTGCGCAATGGGAAGCGTTTGCGAGAGGAAATGCTTGCAGCGCATTTGCAGCTCCAGCGCGAAATGCTTGAGGTTTCGGAAGAAAAGCGCTATTTGGTGACGAGCCATGATGCCTTCCATTATTTTACGCGTGCATATCTGGCACAAGGAGAAGATTGGGAAGTCCGTTGTGCCGCACCCGAGGGGCTTGCTCCTGAAGGGCAGTTGAGCACACAAGATATCAAACGAGTTGTCGACCATCTATCGCAGTACAAGATTGGGGTGGTTTTCCCAGAATCCAATGTGAGTCGTGATGCGCTGAAAAAGATTGTTTCTTGTTGCGGCCATCCCGTCCGTTGTTCCGAGTATCCTTTGTATGGTGATTCGATGGGAACACAAAATTATTTAGAAATGATTAGGCACAATGTACATGTGTTAAAGGAAGAATGGACAAGATGAATGCAGTATGTGTTGAAAAACTGATCGTACATTATGATAAAACGCCCGTGCTATGGGAAATCGACTTTGCCCTCCCTTCAGGACATATCATCGGAGTTGTTGGACCCAATGGCGCCGGAAAAAGCACTCTTCTCAAAACACTTCTTGGTTTCCTGAAGCCGATTTCTGGTACGATCACATTTTTTGGCAAACCCTATAAAGAGATCCAAAAGAAAATTGCCTATGTGCCCCAGCGCACGTCGGTAGATTGGCATTTCCCGATCGATGTTCTGGATGTTGTTTTGATGGGACTCTATGGAAAAAGAGGAACCCTCAAATGGATCCGGAAACAGGATCGCATTTTGGCCGAAAAAGCCCTTGATCGAGTCGGAATGCTTCCCTTTGCAAAGCGGCAGATCAGCGAGCTATCGGGTGGCCAGCAGCAGAGAGTTTTTTTAGCTCGAGCTCTTTTGCAAGACGCCGATCTCTACTTGATGGACGAGCCCTTTGCTGGGGTCGACATGGCGACAGAAAAGGCCATTATGGGAGTTTTCACCGAACTCAAAAACGAAGGGAAAACACTTGTCATTGTCCACCATGATCTGACAACCGTGAAAAATCATTTCGATTGGGTCATTTTGCTCAACAGTTGTCTGATTGACTGCGGTCCTGTAAGCGAAGTTTTTCATGAAGAAAATCTCAAAAAAGCCTATGGCAATACAGCCTACCTTATCACTGAAGCAAAAAAGCTTTCCCGCAGCAAGTCGACGGGGGTGTGATGCTCGAATTTTTCATCGATCCGATTTTGCGCGCTCCGACCCTTGGAAGCATGTTGATGTGCTTTTCATCTGGAGTGATTGGTTGTTTTCTGTTTTTGCAGAAGCGTTCCCTTGTGGGAGAAGCTCTTTCTCATGCGAGCTATCCCGGAGTGGTCTTAGGTGTGATTGTTGCTTCGCTTTTTGCACCAGGAGCAAGTGCATTTGCCATTTTGCTCGGAGCTTTTCTCGCGGGCCTTTTGGGCCTCTATGCAATTGACCGGATGGAAAAGCGGCTTGGCATCAGTAGTGACGCCGCTCTTTGTCTTGTCCTCTCGCTCTTTTTCGGAGTTGGAGTCTGTATTGTCAGCGCCCTGCAAGTGACCCATGCTCTTTGGTTTCGGCAAATTCAGATTTTCCTCTTCGGGCAAGCGGCAACGATGGTCGATGCCCACATCCTGATGTATGGGGGACTCACTCTAGTGATCACATTGAGTGTGATCCTTCTTTTCCGTTTTTTTGAGATTCTCCATTTCGACCCCGAATTTGCCAAAACAGTGGGGATGCCTACGAAACTCATTCGCGCCATTCTGAATTTACTCCTCATGGTGGCCATTGTTGTCGGCATGCGAAGCGTTGGCGTGATTCTGATGTCAGCCATGCTCATTGCGCCAGCTGCTGCTGCTCGCCAATGGACGCGCAATTTAGCGAGCTTTTTAATTCTCGCAGGAATTTTTGGAATGCTCTCTGGTTTTTTCGGCAATGCCCTTTCTGTTTGGATTCCCACGTGGAGTGGCCAGCCACACCTTTCTCTCCCGACGGGCCCAATGATCGTTTTGTCGAGCACAGCGATTTGCCTCTTTAGTTTGTTCTTTGCCCCAGAAAGAGGCTTTATCCCCCGCAGTATTCGAATTTCTCGTTTTCAACTCCTTTGCCACCAAGAAAACCTCCTCAAAGCGCTCTACAAAGGACAATCGATTGACACACCCCCCTATTTTATGTGGCGGATGCGCATGAAGGGTTGGATCAAAGACAAAAAACTGACCGAAACCGGATTTGCAGAAGGGGAAAAACTCGTTCGCCTGCACCGTCTCTGGGAGGTCTATCTCGTCCATTTGGGGCAAGAAAGTGATCGGGTCCACCACAGTGCCGAAGAGATGGAACACGTTTTGACGCCAGAAATCGAAAAACAACTCGAGTCATTACTGGATAATCCAGAGCTCGATCCCCATGAACAACCCATTCCAGGAGCTGGCAGATGACCCCCTACCACGGCGCCGATTTTTTCCAGTTCTTTGCCCTCTTTTTTTCGCGCCTGTTTGCATTCAACACCCTTGCTTCCGATGAGATTCAAGTTTTTGTTCTCAGCCTGATTGCCATCGCGTCCTCTCTTGTCGGCGCACTTCTTGTTCTCAAGAAAATGACGATGCTCGCCAATTCGCTTTCCCACACCATTTTGCTCGGAATTGTGATCGCCTATATCCTCCTCTTCAAAACCGGCTCAGGGATGTCAATCAATTTTCAAGTTCTGATCATTGCTGCTCTTGTGACAGGAATTGTGACAACCCTTTTGACCCAAATATTGCATCGGGTGATCAAGCTCCAAGAAGATGCGAGTATTGGCATCGTTTTCACCAGCCTCTTTGCCCTCGGAATCCTTCTCGTCACACTCTATACCCGCAATGCCCATATCGGTCTGGAAGTGGTCATGGGCAATGCCGATGCGCTCCATTTCGATGACCTCAAAGTTGCTCTTGGTGTGGCCGCCACAAATATCCTCATCGTCACCCTCTTTTTCAAAGAGTGGAAGCTCATTTGTTTTGACCAGGGCCTCGCTGCAAGCCTTGGCTTTCGCCCCTCGCTTTACAACTACCTTCTCATGCTCCTCACCAGTGCGACTGCCATCAGTGCTTTTCGAGCAGTTGGCGTTCTCCTTTTCTTGGCATTTCTTGTGGGTCCTCCTCTAACAGCGCGTCTCTTGACCTCCAACTTGCGGAAACTCCTCTTCCTTTCGTGCTCGATTGGCATTCTCAGCTCTCTCCTAGCGGTAGGGATGGCCCGCCATCTCCTGACAATGTTTAATCTTCCTCTTTCCACAGCTGGTCTCGTCGTCACATTCATTGGAGTTTTTTTCCTTTTAGGAGTTGCTGTAAAACTCCTTAGAACTTCTCCACCCATTCGCTCGAAAAGCATCTAAAAAAACGCAAATCCCCACGTTTTGCATTTTGTCCTCCATTTCTTTCTTGACAATTTCAATGAAAAAAACATAAAGTACTTTTCAGTTTTTTCCCATTAACCAAGGAATAGATTATGGCATCAGGAACAAATCCATCAGCAGATAGAGCACCTGGATCCGGCGGTGATTTTTTTAGTCCAGCTCGAATAGCTGAGCGAAGTGAAGAAATAAGAGATGTAGTAGACAAAGGAGCACCAGTAGTCAATGCAGTTGTCAAAACTGTTGTAACAGCAGCATTATCAGCTGTTCCTGATCCCGTAGCTCAACTCTCAGCTCCCGTAGTAGGAGTGATTTCAGGTCAAAGCGCAGAGAGCGCCTCGAGGATAGCAAGTGAAACCCTCGTCATTCCAGGTATGGAAGCAGCAGAGAGAGGCTCTGGCATGCTCAAGGATAAAATAGATAAACAGTGTTAGTAATCTCTCCTTTGGAGTAGCTAGGTGAAAGCTTTTCGGATTTCTCTAGATGTAGAAGGATAAGTTGTTTCGCTTTTACTACAAACATTGAAAAACTAAACAGAAAATAAGGGAAAAAATATGTGTATTTCTGCAGTAGGAACATTTTTTAAAAAATTGGATTGTTGCCCTAATTGGTCTTACCAGGATAGAGCGCAAGCGGCAAGTCTTGTGGCTTTAGTTTGCTGTGTGGCTGTTGCGATTGTCAGTGGTCAAGAAAGAGTTCATAGTTGTCAACAAGTGAATTGTGATACACAAGAGCAACGAGATAGGATTATAGACAAAAGAGAAACTTTGAATAACTGGGCATGTGGTTTGGCGGCAGTTGGAGCTGTGTTTGCCTTTATTTCTTTTGTCTATCTTTCAAAATGCTGTGGTCAATCTGGATCGAGTAGCGGCGATGGCTCGCCAGCCAGTTCTTTACCTGGTCGTACAGTATCAAGCGGTGAAGATAGTTCGTCAGCTGGTTCTTTACCAGTTTGATTGAGACAAGGTGTAATGGTTCACCAAACGCGTGCATGATTTATGTCATTAGTTCCACTTGATATTGCGACACGTCAGGAAATTGAAAGATACTTTGCCAAAGTAAGCGGTTCCGGCAAAGTGGCACGGCTTCCTTTTTGCGATAACAGTGGTGAAATACCTTGTTTCTATTGGAAGAAGAATACACGAATTGTTTCTCGAGAGCATGATGGGACAGCATTTACTTGGAAGGTTTATGGTGGTCCCGACTTTTTAGCAAAAGACGTCACAAAAAAGACCATTCAAGTATCTAGTGCAGCCTTTGAAAAGTTATCTGTTCCAATATTTTTTCCTGATCCTAAAGGTTTACAGATTGAAGAGATACGCTGCTTTAAAAGTAGTTCTAGCGTTCAGTTTACTGTAGAAGATAAACCTGACGAAATCTCTCGGGAAGAAGATTTTTTTGATTTCATTCTAAAAGTTGCTTCAAAAAAGGAAAAAAGGATAGCTGAATACCTTAAAACTAGAATGAAGGAAATCCAAACGGAAGCTCCTTTAATATATTATCGATTGAAGAAGTTTTTCGAAGAGTCGGGTCTAGAACTGGCTTCTGGTTTGAGAAGTTTCGGAGAAAAATACAGTAGTAAGGCGATATTTCCCCCGCCGAGGAGTCCTCTTAGCGATCTAAAAGAAGGCGAAACAATCATTCAATCTTGGGACAGAGATGGGGAGACTTGGAATTTCGTCGAGACTGAAGAGGGACCTGGTTTTTTTGCAGTTAAAAAAGATGGACATTGGGAAGTTGTTACTCAAGTGTGGGTCCTTTCTCCAATCGGAACGTTGCTAGGTACAGAGAGTATGAAAAATATCATGTTAAATTATGCCTGTTTGCAGCCAATAGAATTCGAAAGATCTGCTGATGGATGCCGAGCTTTTTTTTATTTAGATGTACCCACTAGCTTGGTTGACCCAACACAAATCATTTATCCTTCAGAGAGAGGAGTCTTTGCCGTTAGATTCCCCCAAGGATATTTTCTTTATGTAGAAAATCCATCTTTTAAAAAAGAAGCAGGTCAAGAGAGGTTTTCAGTATTGCCAATCCCTCTTTTTTCTCCAAAACCTGAATTAGTGGATATGGATCGATATGATCCGACCCAACAAAGCACTAGCTTTCAGAAGTGTTCACCTGACCAAGTTGAAGAAATTAGTGGTGAGGACGACGTAGGGAGTTTGTATTCTAAGTGTTTGGGGGCTCTCGGTAAAAAAGATGGGGCACCCCTTGTTTTTATTCCACAAGGCTCTTCTCTTCAGGACTCAGATTCAAAAGAAATTGAAGCCCAAAAAAAACCATTAGCACAACTCCTGAATCGTACATATTGTTGGCATTCGAACAATGGAGATCTTGTATTCTTTGAATACAAAGATGGGAAGCCAATCTGGATAATTTACGATGCTGCGCACAATATACACACACCAGAAACTGTTGAGTTTAGCGATGAAAAATTTGTTTTTCCTCAAAAGAAACATTATGTACCAGTATTAGACCCTTTCAGACTGGTATCGATTTCTTCTGATAAGAAGAAGATAGTTTTTCGCATTGAGGAGCAAAAAAGTTCAGTGGATGGAGAAACCCTTGTATCGCCTACCCAATGGAATCTAACCGTGATTGTTGATGGCAGCGCAGGGGAAGTTTGTGGGAAGCAAATTAATTTGCATACCCGCGTATATCTCCAAACTCCTGCAAGCTCGAGTGTGATCGAAATACATCTAACTACTCATGGCTTATTGGCCCGAGAAATCCCTAAAGCAGAAGTAGAGAAGAGAAAACAAGAGAAAAAAATTACAAGAAGAGGACACGTGGTAGCAATATCGGCTTCTTCTTCATTCATTCACTCGATCCTACAAGATTTTGATCGGAAAATACAATTGGGCATAGATTTCGAAAATTGTTCGAAATATGCTGTCGAAGTCTTTAAATATGCAGGTAGGCCATTTGCAGAAAACCATTTAAATCCATGGGATTCGCCTAGGAATCCACTCGCATTTACAGCAAGCAGCAGTTCAGCAGAAATTAGTCAGGCGCATGAGATGCAAGAGACTCGAAAGCTAGCCAGTTGTTCTCAAGGGAACACTACTCTCGTTGTGTATGAAAAACAGAATGGACCCAATTTTTTCTATACTGTCTATGCAACAAAAGACAAAAAAACGAATTGCTTGTTCAAAGAGGACAGTGGCTTTAGGCACACAGTTTCTTCATTGAAAGCAGACGGTGCGGGATTTCATTTGGTTTTACGAAGAACAGGTATATTTTCGTTCATTTCAATGACAAAAACTTTTAAATTTGATTAACAAAAAGGAGAATTATGAGTGCATTATCAGGAACTTCATCAGGTGAAAGAGAACCCCTAAGTGGGGGAGAAGCGGGAACGTCTTCAAGAGATGGAAGTGGATTAGGTCATAATTGGTCTCTGAAAGATAAAGCAGTTGCGTTTAGCGTCGCGACAATGCTTCTTGATATAGGTTCTGGTCTTTGTGATATCTTAGAACGATCTTTTTGGTGTCATGGTGCGGCATGTAAAGATTTTGAGTCTCAACATATCAAAAGAGAGGCATGTAATTGGGTTGCAGTGGGTTTGAGTGGCTTAGCAATTCTGTCCACAATAGTTGCTACAGCATTATTCATTAAGAGTTTAAAACACAAGCATTAAGAGGGTGTTTGCAAATTGCTTTGAGACGAGGATTTTTGAGATTTTGGCTAAGCCCAAGAAAGATCTAAATTGAGCGAACCAAAAATCTTCTTGATTCCTATGCTCTATTTGTTGTATCATATATCCCATGAAGCAGAAGAAACGACCCATATTTTCATTTTTTGGTTCGTATTGCCCTGAAATCCATGGGCAAAGGCTTTCTGCTATCCATTCTTTTGTAGTCATTCTACGCCAGTAGGCGTAGATATTCATATTTCATCAAAACATTTATAATTACTTTTTTAAACTTAAAACAAAATGAGGTTTGTTATGACTACAAATACACAGGCTTCTCATGAGAAGCCAATGAGGACTTATTCGGAATATTGGGCTCCTCCCATTGCAGCGGCAGCTGCAATTATACCCACTTTTCACGGGTTAATAGTGAAAACTGCACAACAATTGGGAAAAACTGTTCCCAAATGGAACTTTAATTCTTTAAGGAAAGGAGCCTATGCTGCTCCATTTATCGGAGGAATTATCGGCTCACAAATGGTCGGCGATGCATGGATCAAAAAAACGGCATTCATGAAGGAAAAAGAAGGTTTCTCTGGATCTTTTATAAGTGCCGTAATAGTTGGTGCTGCTTCTTCGCCAATATTGGCAGGTTTCCAAGCCATAACAAGGATCAAAAAACAAGGGTTTATGGCAACTGCAAAAATATTTTTCAAAGGCGTCAAAGGGCTCACTGCAAAAGAAGCCGCTTTGATTACAGTCAGAGAAGGAAGTTTTGTCGGTTCTTTGGCGACTAGTGATGAAATGGACAAAAGGATGAAAGGCTATTTTGGAGACAACAAAATAACTCAATGTTCCAGCTACTTTATGAGTGGAGTCGCAGGAAGCATAATTGGATATCCCTTTGATACAATGTTTGCCCGATTGCAAGCGGGCGTGCCAAATTCCTTCAAACCCAAGAGTTTGATGCAAGGCGCTCCAATAAAAGCGATTAACATGGGTGTGTTTTATACCTTGTATAAATTGGGGACACAATTTCTCCAGAATAATTAATGAAATTTCCTGCCTCCCTTTAAGAGAGGTAGGAATTTTCTTCAAAAAAAATATAGATGTGCCAATACAGCAATTAGGAGTCATAAAATTTCTCCTGGGCAAAAATAAATTTTTCCCCAGATTTTCTTTTTTACTAGGGTAACAGGAACGTACGTCCTCAAAAC
>SDBU01002924.1_pt1 | contig 22212 bp, 27 predicted proteins | sample 2277071 | NCBI WGS metagenome assembly SDBU01 (sample SAMN10397929, study PRJNA504765) | marine sediment metagenome | isolation source: marine sediment core GS08_GC12, 126 cmbsf | place: Arctic Ocean: Gakkel Ridge, Loki's castle | collected 2008 | reverse complement strand
CTTGAGGAGGATGTGCCGTGACGCAGTGGCTGGATGGGTTCAAGGTGGTGCGCGATTACGATGGGTGTCTTTACAGCCTCATGGCCCAGGCGATGGGTGGGCAAACCGTGTGTTATCACGAGACAGCGCCAAACACGCCGCCGGACGGCGCGGGACCGTTCGCAGTCTTCGACGACGCGCTCATGGCTCGTGACTTCGCCGCACCCTCCGGTAGTGCCGCTGCGGTTTACGCATGCCGATACAAGAAGTCCCGCGCAAGGACTCTGTGGCCGGATCACTGGCGACCCTGGCACGGCGCGCGGTTTTCATTGCGGACTTGTCCGGCGGGCACTGTTCTCGCGGACGAGGTTATCCTTGAAGAGCGGCTGACATGACGGCCAGCGACACCCAGTACATGGCGGGCATCTTCGACGCGACGGGCCGCGTCCACTACTCGCCGAGGTACCAGACGCTCACTATCGACGTGTGCGCGCGTCACCGCGACCTGCTTATACCGTTCACGCAACGATTCGGGTCGATGATAGCTAGGGGCGGGCACAGAATCAGGCCGGGCGGGTCGCGCATTATGAGCAACAACGCGCAGACGTTCGTGTGGCGTATCGAGAACGGGGCGGCGCTCGCCTTCCTGCGCGAGATGCTCCCGTTTCTGAGGGTTCGGGCCGACGTGGCTGCTGTGGCGCTGCTGCTGGACACGATGCCCGTGTGTCTGGCCGACTTCGGGCAGCGGCGTAGGCTGAAGGAGCATTTGGTGCGGTTACAGGAGGAGGAGTGAGATGCGCGCAGACTCGTGGAAGCGGATTCGCAGCATTGTCGCATGGTTCCGCCTCGTGACGATGGAAATACTCGTGCGGCAGGCCGACGTGACGGCGATCCGTGTGCGGCAGTTCGGGGACGCGCTCAGGGAAGTGAAGGCGAAGGAGAACAGTAGTTGAAAGAACCCATGTACCAGACCTGTGACGGCTGTCCAAAGCGCGACGGGTGCGTTGTGCCGTGTTACAGCATCGAGGCGCTACTGCCGAAGGACGCGGACGGGGAGGACCACGCGGTGTCGCTGGAGCGGGTCAAGCATCTGCGGCTCAAGCGGCGAGTGCCCGCCCCGCCCCCGCTGTCGATGTCGCAGCGAGAGCGTGCGATTCTCGCGCTGTACGGGCTCCCGGAGTGGTGTAGCGCGCAGATCGCCGAGGCGCTGGGCGAGTCGCCGGAGGCTGTCCGGCAGGTCGTGTCTCGCCTCAAGAAGCGGTATGTGCACACAGTGGGTCACACCGGCTAGATTAGCGCAAGTCGTGCGCAGACCATCCTTTCTGTAATTCATCAGGCTCATTATCACCCCGAATTGTCACAGTTTTGCCCTAAATGGTAGAGGGACAATATAAAGCAGGCGGGGTTGCCGAAAGGCATAGACCCGCCTTTCCCTCTTGCTCTGAGGGGCTGCCAAACGGGCAAGAGACCGCGTAAACGACGCAAGCGGGTGATGGTCAGTGCGACGGGCCTCGCGCCCATGTGCGGGCTGTGCAAGCGCCGACATGCCCCCAGGCGCGTCAACCGCGCGATTCTGTGGTCGCAGCCGGGTGACTGCCCGCCGTGTGAACGCTGGGAACTGGGGCGACGCTCGACGATGGACCTGTCGAGGGAACTGGAGATGCCCCCCGGCCCGGCGCTCGAACTCGCGCATAGTGACGATCCGTATGGGTTGGGGCGCTGATGGCGCACAAATGTCCCGAGTGCGGCGCGACGTGTGAGTGCGAGCCCGAAGAGCATCCACCCCTGCCGTCGACGATGTATTACGTCTATTCCCGCTGTGTTCACCATACGACGCCGGAGTGCGAGGGGCGGTGTCGCGCCCAGGAAAGCACCAAGGACAGCGAAGTAATGCCCGCAATCCCCGAAGAACGCAAGCAGGCGATCATAGACGCGGTGCTCGCGTCGCTTAACGAGGGCTCAACGCTGGAGTCTGCATGTGGTGCGGCATCTGTGCACCCCTCGACGTACCGGCGCTGGCGGAATGAGGACGATGACCTTGACGACTTGGCCGAGGCGGCCATTCAGAGCACAATTCAAAGCGTGGAAAGCGCACTATTCAAAAAGGCGCTCGGCAAGGACACGGGGCACGTCACGGCGGCGATCTTCTACCTCTGCAACCGCGCGCCCGACAGGTGGCAGCACGTCAACCGCGTTATCAACGAGCTTACGGGCAATATCGGCGTGACGCTCAAGGGGCTCATGGAGCAGTTCATGGGCGGCAACGGCGAAGACACGATCAACAGCGTACGCCGGGAGCGTGGCGTTGCGCCTGTACCCGAGGAAGCAACCCGACATGACAGCGCCGACGGCCCGTCACTCTGACGCCGAGTTCGTGGCGCGTGTGCAGCAGGATCCCGTGGGCTGGATCGAGACGTTCCTGGACGTACACCTTTGGGAGAAGCAGCGCGAGCTTATCGAGGCGGTGCGCGACTGCCCGCGTGTAGCAGCGCGCGCCGGCCACGGTGTCGGGAAGTCGTTCGCCGCGGCGTGCACAGTGCTCTGGTTTCTTTACGCATACTACCGGTCGAAAGTCATTATAACCGCGACAACATGGCAGCAGGTTGAAAGCGTGCTGTGGAGTGAGATTCGCACGCGGGTGAGGAAGGCGCCGATCGCGCTTGGCGGGGATCTGCTCAAGACGGAACTACGGCTCGCCGACGACTGGTGGGCGCGCGGGCTGTCGACCGATGACCCCACGCGCTTCCAGGGCATCCACGCACCCCACATGCTGGTCGTGTTTGACGAAGCGCCGGGCGTCCACCGTGAGATATGGGACGCCGCCGAAGGGTCCGTATCGGGCGCGCATGCACGCTTTCTCGTGATCGGCAACCCGACGGAGCCGAGCGGCCCGTTCTACGACTGCTTCACGCGCAACAGCGAATTGTGGCGGTGCATTCACATCCCGTGTCACGATCACCCGAACGTGATCGAGAACCGCGAGGTTATTCCGGGGAGCGTAACACGTGGATGGGTCGATGAGCGGCGCGCTGAGTGGGGCGAAGGAAATCCGCTATACGACGCTCGCGTTCTTGGACAATTCCCTTCCCAGGGTAACACGACTCTTATTCCGCTCGCATGGCTTGACGGCCAGGGAGCTGGCGCTGCTGCGAGCGTGGGGGATGGCGCTGACGGAGACGATACGGCAAACGACTGGCGCCTCGGTTGTGATATTGCACGCTACGGTGCTGACGAAACGGTCCTGCTCGCCCGGCGCGGAATGCGGGTCGAAAGGGTCACGACCCGGCAGGGCGCGGACACGATGGAAACCACCGGGCGGATCGCGGCTCTGGCGCGTGAATTGAAAGTCGAGCCGAAGCGGGTGTTCGTAGACGAGATCGGGGTGGGCAGCGGCGTCGTGGACCGCCTGCACGAGCAGGGGCTCAGGGTAACGGGCGTGAACGTCGGCGCTGGAGCGACCGACAAGGAACATTTCATCAACCTGCGTGCGGAGTGCTACTGGCGCCTGAGGCAGGCACTCGACCCGCGCTCAGCCGAACGGCTCGTGATTGGCGCGGACATGGCGGCGCTACGGGCGCAACTCACCGGAATCAACTACACTTACACGTCCAAGGGTCAGATCAAGATCGAGGAAAAGGAAGCGATCCGCAAGCGCACGGGCCGAAGCCCGGACCACGCGGACGCGCTTGCCCTGACGTTCGCGCCGGAAGAGGCACCGGCGGATGTTTGGGTGCTGTAAACAGGAGGCGGGCATTGAACCCCCCCTTGACGCATAGACTGAGACGGATGTGGGGCGCACTGACGGGGAAGGGCGTCGATACGCCGTCTGTCATGGGCCTGGGCGGCTACGGTGCCGGACGGGCCGTGAACTGGAGCGACGACGCCAGCGAGCAGGTCAAGCACTTCTCACACTGGGTTTACGTCGCCCTGTCGCGGATCGGCTTCGCGGTCCAGGGCGCAACGCTCAAGTTCTACATGACGGGCAGCGACGGCGAGGCGGTAGAACTCGACGCGGACCACCCGCTCTACACCCTGTTCCGTGAAGTGAACCCGCTCGACACGCCGAGTCTGCTGTGGGCGCAGACCGTGACGTTCCTGGGCATGACGGGCGACGGCTACTGGTACAAGGTGCGCGACCGCTTGGGCGTGACGCGCGAGTTGTGGACTGCGCCGAGCCAGTTCATGCGCGTCATGGCGAGCAGCGACGGCATCGAGGGATACGAGTATAAGCCGTCGACGATGGCCAAGGCGATCAAGTACGAGCCCGACGAAATCATTCACTTCCGCTACCCCAACCCGGAAAGCACGCTCTACGGGCGCAGTCCGCTGCAAGCCGCTGCCGAGGCTGTGGACGGGTACGAATACATGAAGCAGTCGCAGCGCGAGGCATTCAAGCGCGGCGTCTTTCCCGGTATTGCGGTGACGACTGAGCAAACGCTGGAGGACAAGGACGCGGAGCGGTTGCGCGAGAAGATTGACCGTATCTACGGCAGCATGGACAAGAGCGGGAAGGCGCTCGTCCTGCACAAGGGCATGAAGGCCGCGCCGTTCACGCTCACCCCGCGCGAAATGGATTGGTTGGCGTCGGCAAAGCTCTCGCGCGACGAAATACTGGCGATCTACGGGGTGCCGGCGGCGATTGCGGGGCTGAGCGAGGACGTGAACCGCGCCAGCGCCGACGCGATGGAATACATCTTTGCGAAGTGGACCGTGATGCCGCTCCTCAGCATGATCGCGGAAAACATCACGCAGGGGCTGTGTATAGACTACGACCCGCGCATCTACGCCAAGTTCGACAGTGTCGTGCCCGAGAATCTGGAGCTTCAGTCGAAGCTCGACACGGAAGACATACGGGCGGGCATTCGACCGATCAACGAGGTGCGCGCCGCACGTGGGCTTGATCCCATTGACGGCGGCGACACCCCGTACCTGCCGATGAACCTGCTGCCGATCGGTACGGAACCGGAACCCGCGCCGGCCCCCGCCCCCCCGCCGCCACCCGAGGCGCCGGAGGAACCGGAGGAGCAGCCGGAAAAGCAAAAGGCAGCGCCCGTCACGAAAATAGCCGCGACAGACCTGCTGGACATAGATCGAGCAGCGGCGGGATTCGAGCAGGCGTCGAAGGCGTGGATCGAGCGTGCGATTGAAACCGGGGCGCTGCGCGAGATGGAGCGGCTCGGCCTGAGCGCCGACGACATGCTGCTGCTCTCGGACCCCCGCGCCGTGGCCTTCCTGGCGGACAAGAACCGCGACTACTGGCGCCACACGATAGTGGACACCACGATAAACGATATTACCAAGGCCGTTCAGGACGGCATGGTCGAGGGCGAGGGCTACTACGGCATCGCCAAGCGGATTGAAGGCGTGTTCGGCGAGGCGTCGCGGGTGCGCTCGATTCGCATTGCGCGGACCGAAACGGTAGGCGCCTACAACGCGGGCGCGCTGGCCCAGGACGAAAAGGGCGGGGCGACGCACAAGGAATGGATATCGGTTCTCGACGACTCGACGCGCGAGGACCACGCCTACGCCGATGGACAGGGCGCGGATGGATCGGTAGAGATCAACGACACGTTCACGGTGGGGGGCGATAGTCTGCGATACCCCGGCGATCCCGGCGGGTCGACGGAGCAGATCGTGAACTGCCGCTGCTCGATGGCGGGGTTTGTGCGGGCCAAGGGAATCAGTGCTGAGCACAAGGCGTTCATCATCGAGCACGTCAAGCGTGAGCAGGTATTGCTCGAGCGCGGTATGGCGCGGGCGCTGAAGCGTGAGTTCGCGCGGGAGTTGGCGGAGGTGCTGGAGAAGTTGCGGGGGATTGTGGCGGAGTGAGGAACGGCGGAGGGCGGGGATATGGCAAAGAGTAGCGTCGAAATCAACGGCGCCATAGAGGCGCGCTACGCCGTAGATTGGGACCGGGTATGCATGGAGCGCGCAGAGAGGGGGCGCCGGTGCCGGTGGGCGGCGATGGCGGTGAGGTCTGCCATGGAAAGATCATCCCAGTGGAGCGTGCGCCCGCGCTTGGTAGCCCGCGAGGCGTGGGCCTTTGCCGACGCGATGATGGAAGCCGAAAAGCAACAGCAGTGTAATAACGACTCCCCGGCGCCGAGTCCCGGTTGGGCGGCGTATATCGCCGTCCCGTAGCGGGGTACTTCAGTGGCAGAAAGCGGGTTTCATACGCCTGTATGCGCAGGTTCGAGTCCTGCCCCCGCCACCAACACATCCGCGGGCGCTGGGTACGCCTCCCGGCCAACGGGTAGGAAACGCGGGTTCGACTCCCGCCGCCCGCTCCATGCCGCTGTGGCTCAACGGTAGAGCAGCGGTTTCGTAAACCGCAGGTTGTGGGTTCGACTCCCACTGGCGGCCCCAGTGAGTTTCCCCGGTTCATTCGCCGGGGTTTTTTATTGCACGCAACGAGGAGACCCGGATGCGAAAAGACAAACACACAGAACTCATGGAAGTCGCGTCGTGGCTCGGCGCGCAGCCCGGTTGTCGCTACGTTCCGCCCAACGACGTGTTCGGGCGGGGGCTCGTCACGCTTGACGTGACGGGCAGTGATACCGAAGCGGGCGTCGACACGGAGAGCGAGCATAGCGTCGTGGCCACGATTTCGACGCGCGGCAAAGACCGTGCGGGCGACATTATGGAGCCTGCGGGCGTGGACCTGAGCGGGTTCCGCAAGAACCCCGTCGTCCTGTTCGCGCACAGCTACGGCGCCCCGCCGATTGCGAAGAGCATGTGGGAGCGCATTGACGACACCGGCATTAAGGCAAAGCCGCGGTTCCATCTTAAGACCGCGCTGAGCCGCGATGTCTGGCCGCTCTACCGCGACGGCATCATGAAGGCGTGGTCCGTCGGCTTCATACCGACGGAGTTTGACCAGATCAAGGACAAAGACGACATGGAGCCCGGCCTGAGTTACCACATCACCCGATGGGAACTGCTCGAATACTCGGCCGTTCCGGTGCCGTGCAACGCCGAGGCCGTGACCGACATGCTCAGGACGGGCAAGCTGCAAGCGCCGCTTGTCGTGAAGAGCCTGGAGGCGTGGCTGGCGGATCGCAAGACGGCCGAGCCCGAACCCGAGCCGGTGGCGAAGTGTAACAAGTGCGATGCTCCGATCTACGCGGGCGACACGGAATGCCGCAAGTGCGGCGACGAGATCAAGCGTCCCGTCATCACGCTGCAGACCGATGATGAGGGCCCGCTGACGGTAACAGTTTGGAAAACAGAAGACGAGAGGCGGCTACTTCAGGATGAACACGCGCATGTGGACACGGCGGAACAGAAAATGGACGAAGTGCTCCAGCGGCTGAAGCAGTTGGAGGGAATGCCCCATGCGATGAAGCGCATGGAGCTTCTACTGGACGAGAAGAACGAACTCGCGCAAGCGGGTCTTGACGAGAAGCCGGAACCGGAAGGGGAGTCAGACGAAGCGGACGACGCCCCGGAACCGGAAGGCGAAGAAAAGAGAGAGGTGTTGGAGATTTCAGCGGAAGACCTCGCCCGCCGCTTGGACGGGGTTGAAAGCGGAGTAATCAGGCGCCTTCGTGGACAACTAGACTAGCCGACGAAAGGAGGTGAAAACAAATGGCTGAAGAAACACAGGAGCAGAAGACGGACGAGGAGCCGCAGATGATTCAGCTCTCCCTGGAGCAGCTGGATGAGATGTGGGCTACCCGGACGAAGAAGCTCATTGAGGAGCTTGGTCTGACGAAGGTCGATACCAAGCACGCGATGTTCCCCGGTGTCGAAGGCGCTGGAGATGAGAAGGCTGCCCGCAAGGACCGCATGGGTCGGTTCTTCCAGGCCGCAATCATGGGCCGTTATCATGACGACCCCGTCATTCAGAAGGCGCTTTCGGAGGGGACGGACAGTGCTGGCGGCTACCTTGTGCCCGATGACTTCCGCCTGGAGGTCATCTCGCGGGTCAACGAGCTTTCGCAGCTCTACCCGCGGGTATTCAAGTTTGCCACGACCCTGGACAGCATCAAGTTTCCCAACCTGGACACGGACGTGTCGGTCTCGTGGGACGAAGCGGAAAACGCGGACTTCGACGAGAGCGACCCCGTCCTGGGCCAGACCACGTACTCGATCCATCGGATGAACGCAATCACGAACATGAGTCGTGAGTTGTTCGCCGATAGCCCGACGAACGTGGTGGGCTTCCTGACCGGGTTGTTCGCCGATGCCGTGAGCCGTGAGCGCGACAACGTGATCGCGGTGGGCAACGGCACCGACCGGCCTCTGGGCATCTACTCGGCATCGATCACGAACAGCGTGGCCGTTGGCGGGTCGTTGACCTATGCCAAGCTGGTCGACATCGAGACGAAACTCGATCTCCAGTACCGTCAGAATGCCATCTGGGTGATGAACAAGACCAACCTGGGCCGCATCCGTAAGCTGGTCGACACGACCGGCCGGCCGCTCTACGACAGGGCGCTTGCCACGGGTGGGGCCGCGACGGTCTTGGGCTATCCGCTTATCATGAATGAGCAGTTGCCCAGCGGCTTCATCTTCCTCGGCGACCCCCAGCGTTATTGGTGGGCCGACCGTCAGCAAATGGGCGTGGAATCCACGACCACTGGCGGCGACACATTCAAGAAGCACCAGGTCGCCGTGAAGATTTGGGAGCGGTGCGACGGGAAGATCGTCCTGGTTGCTGCCTGGGCCAAGGGCACGGGCATCACCGCATAGTAGGAGAAAGCCAAGCGACGGGGGTCCCGCTCATGGGCGGGGTCCCCATCGCATTTCTGGAGGGGCGACGGCGTGCGGATCAGAATCACGGGAAAGTGCGTGCGTATCGGCAAGGCGTTTCGGTACCGCAACGACATAGTTACGGTGTCGCGGGAAGAGGGGCAACGGCTTGTCGATGAGCACCTGGCGGACCCGGCTGACAAGGGGCTCGACGCCCCGCCGGCGCACAAGATGATAGAACGGGGGGATGTTGCGGCCAAGCGCCGCGATCCCTTTCGACCCTGAGAGCGCTGTCAGCGAATCGGCGAAGAGCGAACCCCCGCTGTGGATCGTCATTCCCACCCACAACCGCGCGAAGCATCTTTGCGAGGCGATTGGGGGCGCGCTTGCGCAGAACCCAGACGCCGTGATTGTTGTGGACGACGGGTCAACCGACAAGACACAGGAGCTGCTCCGGGACGCGGGCGACAGCCGCGTGTGCTGCGTCCGCCTGACGCGCAGCCACGGCGTCAATGTGGCGCGGCGCACCGGAACCGGCGTTGTGCCGTCCGATGCGGTTGTGGTGGAACTGGACGATCACGATCTGCTTGCGACCGGCGCGATAAAGGCGCTGCGCGAAGCATTCAGCGACCGCGCCGTCAGCGTGGTCTACGCCGACGCGGATTTCATCGGACCCGGTGGGCAGCAGCTTGAAGGAGCGCTGAAGAAGCAGGCGTATCAGCCCGGACTCTTCCGCAAGGTCGGGTGTCAGGCGCTTGGCGTGCGGGCATATCGCAAGGCCGCTTACGACGCCTGTGGCGGGTGGCGGCTCGATGAGTGGCCGGCCGGCGACTACGGCATGTTCCTGCGGATGGAGCGCGCCCTGGGCGACGCGGGTTTTCTGCATATTCCGAGGATTCTCTGCCACGTGCGGCGCGGAATCGTCGGCTCGATATCGGTAAGGCACGCGACGGCGCAGGCACTGCGCGCGGAGCGGATGCAGATCGCCGCGCTGGGGGAGGGCCTGCGGGAGCAGCGCACAGCCCCGCCACCCCCGCGGATCGCCCAAGACGACGACAGGATACTCCCGCGCGGCAAGCACTGCCTTATCGTGGTGCCGTTCTGGGGTCCGAGCTATGGCGGCGGCGAGTTGACGATGCTGCATTTCGCACGCCGTCTCCTGGACGCCGGTATCGAGGTGCGGGTAGCGGCGAAGATGTCCCGCCTGAATACCGCCAGGGGCTGGTGGGATGACGTGCCCTGCGAGACTGGGGCAGACTCAGCGGTGCGAATCGCGGAGCAGCGCCCGCGCCTCGTCTTGTTTCAGGACACGCCGACAGAGGGCGAGGCGGCAATCTGTAAGCGCCTGCGCATTCCATACGTGATCCAGTTTGCATTCTGGCGGAATCTTGTCCCGCACGAATCCGCCGCGGACTGGGACCGGATCAACAAGGGCGACCTTGACAGCGTTGTGCTGGACACGCGCCGGGCCGCGCTGTGGGGCGCGTCCGAGGTATTCGCTAACTCGGCATGGATGCGCGAGCGGATCGAGCCGCTTCTGCTTGGCAGGCACGTGAAGGTCTGTCGCCCCCCGCTTGCCGAGTCCGCGATCGTCAAGGGCAGGCGGCGCCACCAGTGCATTCTTCTCCCGCAGGCGCAGATTCCGAAGGGTCTGGACATCTTCCTGCGACTGGCGCAGGACTTCCCTGACGAACGGTTCGTCGGCCTGAACCTTATGGGTGTGCTCCCGGTCGAGGTGAAGCGGCAGTTGAAAGAGCTGTCGAACGTCGACACCCGTAAGTGGGAAGACGACATAGCGTCGCTCTACGCGCGCTCGAAAATGGTCTTCATCGCCACCAAAACGGCTGAAACGTTCTGTCGGGCCGCTGCGGAGGCGCGCGTAAACGGCATCCCCCTGCTCGTGAGTGACGCCGGCAACCTGCCGAACATCTGCAACAGCAAGCGTGTGGGGCGCGTCGTTTCGCGCAAGGCGGGTTACAGCGCGTGGGAAAAGGCATTCAAAGAAGTGCTCGCCATGAAGGGGCGCGCACCGAAGGACGCGCAGTATCTCGATAATGCGGGCACGGACCGCGTGATTACCGCGTGTCGCGGACTGATGGTCGGTAAAGATATCGCGGTCGTCTACCCCGAGGGGGCGCCGGGTATCCGCATGGTGGCCGAACACCTGGCCGTCACGGCAGGCACCGAACTCTTCGGCTCGGCGGAACTCGGCAAGATCAGGAACGAGGAATGGAAGCTCGTTATTCTGTGCGGCGGGTTCGGCCCGGACTACAAGGCGTTTGTGCAAGGCCGCAGGGGCGCGAGCGCGCTTCTCTGGGGCTCAAGCGCGGCGCAGATGGAGTGGCACCCCGTAGAGAAGAAGCTATGGAGTGACGCGCTACAGTGGGTTGACGCGGGTGACAAGAGATACATCTTCACCACGGGCGAGGCGCTTGCGGCGGATCAACGGTCTGCGCGCATCCGCTGGTTGCCCTGCACATTCGACCTGGGCGGGCGGGCCCCGCTTCGTTACCCCGATCCTGTCGGACGGATGCCGCGGGACTGGCACATCCCGCTCCTGGGACCCTGCGAACCGCGCAAGCGGCTGGGCGCTATCGTCAACGCAGCGCAGAAGATCGGCCTGGGACTGCGCATTGCGCAGCGGGTAATGGACGATGCGCGCGGCAAGGCCCTGACAAAAGACGTTGATTTCAGCACGAAGTACAGCACGGTCCATGACCTGCGCACGGAAGCGGATGTGATAAACCTGTTCATGCAGTGTGACGTCGCCGCCTTCCCGTCAGATGCCGAGACGTTCTGCTACTCCGCTGCCGAGGCGATGCTGGCGGGTCTGCCGACTATCGTGTCGCAGGCGATTCCGATAGGCCAGTACCGCGACGAGGAATTGCGGCATCGGCTCGTGCTGAGCGGCGACACGGACGACGCCCTGACCGACGACCTTACGAAGAAGCTGGGGCACCTGCGGGACTTCCCGAACGACGCGGCTGAACTGGGCCGGCGTTGCAGGGACCACGCCTATACGGTGATCGAGGGGCAGAACGAGCTGGCGCGCGAGATTCTCCTGAACGTTATGGAGAATCTGTGATGCGCCTCTGTCTTATCAGCCCGCCGCACAGCTATTTGGTGCATCCGCAAGCGCAGGCGTCGCTCGGCCTGATGTATGTCGCAGCAGCGGCCGAGAACGCGGGGCACGACGTCACTATTCTGGACCTTGCCGGGCATGACAGGGCAATGGAGTTCCCGCTCGCCGACGTGTTCGGGCTGACGGCCACGAGTCTGGACTACGCGCTGGACGGGACGCGCATTGCGGCCACGATTCGGGCCCAGCATCCCGAAGCGAAGATTATTCTGGGCGGCGCGGTGTCGCTCGATCCGGGGCAAGTGGACTTCAGGCTCTTTGACACATTGGTCGTGGGCGACGGCGAGAAAGCGATATGCGACCTGCTCATCATTGCCGAGCAGGGCTGCGATCTACCGCCGGTGTATCACGGCGCGCCAACCGACATCGAGTCTGCCGCGCCCCCGGCCCGCCACCTCTGGCCGGGTGCGCTGGGCGGCGTGATCTTCGCCAGTGGCGAGACGCATTATCCGGGCGGGTCGACAACGCTCACGACTGCGCGGGGATGTCCGCACAAGTGCGCGTTTTGCGCCAACCCGACGATCAGCAACCGGCGCGTGCGGTTACGCCCCGTCGGCGACGTGATCGCAGAAATGGAGCGGGTCGTCACCGACCACGGGATCCGCGAGTTCCGTATCTCCGACGAGACGATCAACATGAAGCGGTCTCGCATCGATGAGTTCTGCAAGACGATCCGGGACAGCGCGATTCTGTCATCGGGTATCGCGTGGAAAGGCTCGTCGCGCGCGAAGCCCAACGACGTAGAGATGTATCGCGGCATGGCCGCCGCGGGCTGCAAGGAATTGAGCGTCGGTATTGAGAGCGCGGACCCGCGCGTACTGGAGGTGCTGGACAAGGACGCGACGCCCAAAGACGGGGTCGAAGCGCTTCACAATATACAGCATGCGGGCATCGTCGCACGCGCACTGTTCATGGCGGGTACGCCGGGGGAGCGGCCCGAGACGCTGCGCTATAACCTGCGCTTCTTCCTCGACGCGGACTATGACATGCTGTCACTCAGCGTGTTTGTCCCGTTCCCGGGCTGCGACATATGGAAAGACCCGGCGAAGTACCGCTGCGACATCGTTAACGACGACGTGGCGACCTACAACCTCTACTACTACGACAGCCATGGTGCGCGGGACGTGAAGCCTTACGTGCGGTTGTGGGACTACGACTACGACGAGATGGCGAACAACATGGTGTTGATGCGCAGGGTTGCGCAGGGGCTTGGGGGGTTGAATAGGGGATAGGAGGGAGTAGGAGATGCTGGACACTGAAATAATCCGAGGGCTCGCGGAAGAAATCGTTATCCTGCGCCAGAGAATAATCGCGCTGGAGGGGGTCTGCGACAGCAATCATGGGTACATAGAAATGCGGAATACGGATTTGCGCAAGGCATATGAGGATAGAGAGAAACTCCAGAAAGAGTTGAGCGCGGCATACAGGGAAATCGAAAGACTCCACTGCGAGAAGGATGCGCGGAGACTTGGAGTGCAGGGGCTGGGGGGTTGAACCGTGGTTGAGAGCGACCTGAGAATTGCGAAAGCCGCGAGTCGTGCCGCGCTTGCGGTAGAGAGAAGCGCATACGCAAAGAAAGAAGCCGCCATGGCGGCGGTTTCTCCGTGGGCGTGGCTGTGGGGCAAGTCGTGTGGGTATCGCGAGGCCCGCCTGGCGCGTGCCGCGCATGAGAAAGCCAGAGACTATTACTTGATGTGCGAGGACACCGCAACGGCACTGCGTCGTCCGCAAGAAGAGCGGGCCGAACTTCGGGCCACGTGCATCCAAGAGTTCGGCGTTGATCCCTTGGCCGGGGAGCGGGTGAACCGTGGTTGACCTGACCCCCTACCTCGACACAAAGACGTTCTCCGCGGAGCGCTATGCAAGCACTCGTGCAAACGCGAACATCATTCGGGCGATGGAAGGTGTCCTGGCACTGCTCCCTGAAACGATTAACGGCGACGTGCTGGACATCGGGCCGGGGTGTGGATGGGAGATTGCGGAACTGGAGACGCGCTACCCGGGCCACCGCGTAGACGTGGTAACGCTGCACGAAGTAGAGGCCGCCGTTCTCCAGGAACTTGCGCGCGACGAAGTCCATGTGCTCGACATGCACGACCTCCCCGATGAATGGTCGGACCGCTTCGGGCTGGTATTCGCATCGTTCGTGCTGGACCACAGCCCGGCACCCTACATTGCGCTGTGCGAGTGGGCGCGGGTGCTGAAGCCCGGCGGCGAGCTGTTCCTCTCCCTGCCGGACCCGGGCGGGTACACCGGCCTTGGGAATAACTGGCCTGCGCGCATGGGGAGTTTTCTAGAGCACCTGTTTTCGCCGAGCTTCGAGACGATGCTGGAGATGATTCGACACATCCCCGGCGATCACCCGATTCGGTGTGGCCTCGGCGTGCTGGATTTCGTGTCGTACCACGAGGTCCCGCACGTGAGCGGGCAAAGAGTTCATTACTGGCGGCGCGTGTGGAGGGTGCGTAAATCATGCCGCTGAAACTCGACATCGGTTGTGGCGGACGGGGAACGCGCTGGCCCAGCTTCATCGGCCTGGACATCCTGCCGCCCCCGGCGAAACCGCACGGCGACCGTGAATATGTGCAGCGTGATTTCATACGCGACGAACTGCCGTGGGGCGCGGACAGCGCCGACGAGATACTTGCGCTCCACGTCATCGAACACATGCCGCGCGACTGGGCGCGCGCGCTGATTCACCGCGCGATGGCGATTCTGAAACCGGATTGTGCGCTGACGCTCACGACGCCCGACTTGCGATTGATCGCGCAGGCGTACCTGGATCACGACGCGCAGATATTCGAGAAGACCGTTCACGGCAAACCGCAGTGGCCGGGCACGAGTTACGCGGACAAGTTCAACTGGATCTGCCACGAGTACGGGCACAAGTGGCTTTACGACATCGAATCGCTGACGCTGCTTGTCGCCGAAACGGGGTGGCCCGACTTCGATATACTGGACGACACGGACCGCTATGTCGGCAAAGACCATGAATGCGGCGTGCGGGTGTGGAAGCGGGGCGAGCAGAAGAGCGTTGCCCCGCCCAACGAATCGCTGCGGCTTGAGCGGCGCATCGAGACATGGCGCGGGCGCGAGGAGAGGGGGTTGAAGAACCCATGAGCGAGACCCCTAGATATGTCACGGGCGAAATCTGTCACCCCTGGGGATGGACTACAGGTGTTATTGACACGCACAGACATGCCTGTTGCCAAACACTTTTTGCAACAAGCAAAGCGATGGGTGCCCACCTATGCTGCTTGCTTAATGAGCCCAACAGTTACCTGTGTTGGGAATTGCGAGAATCGCCAGAGGAGGGAAAGAGGTTTTGCATAGAGCCCGTGATTTCCCGGGAAGTTCGATTCGGGTATTGCGTCAAGGACAGAAAGAACCCCGAAGAGACTCGCTGTATTGGTTTCGGGAATAAGACGGGGGCGTTCTGGATGGCCGATCTCTTAACTGCCGAGGTTGCTGAGGAAAGCCCATGATTCGAGTACTGATTGTCGGCGGTCTCAATCTCGATCATTCTATATGGTCGATCCATCGCGGCTTTGAACGCCTGGGTTGCCAGGTCGCATATCTGCCCACGGACATGGTCGTCGCGGGGAAGAAGCTGCTGCGTCCAAATATCAAAGACGAGATTCGCAAGGAACTGCCCGACGCCGACTTGCTGCTGTGGTGGCAGCCGAAGATGTGGAAGGACCTCGGCTTCATCCGCGACATCCGAAAGCAGTTCCCCGCGCTGCCGACGATGATGTGGTCGGTCGACGACCCCCACGTCCTCGATTACGACCCGAAGAGCCATTACGAGTTTGAGTACGCCGCCACGTGCTGCCCCGGCTCGGAGTCGTGGTATGCCGAGCGCGGCGTCAAGGCCCTTGCGGTGTGGACGCCCTGCGATCCCGACCGCCACGGAAAGGCGGTGGCGACTGAGGCTGAGCGGTGCGACATCGCTTTCTCATCGACAAACTACTACCCGCGCGAGCGGTTCACGCACATCTTCTCCAACCGTATCCAGATGGTGCAGATAATCTGGAATCTCGGGAAGGTGCATCTCTACGGCGAATGGGACAAGCATCAGTATTCATGGGGCGGCGGGAAGCACGGACTGACGGACGACTACAAGACCGCGTGGCGAGGACAGGTTCCGGGGAAAAAGATTCCCGGCGTTTACGCCGCTGCCCGGATCAATCTCGGCTCGACGGTGCGCCCCGACGGGTATCAGTACATCAACCGGCGCACCATCGAGTGCATGGCGTCGGGCGGGTTCATGCTGAGCGACCGCGTGGCCGGCATCGGGGAGCTTCTGGAAGAGGACAAGGAAATCGTGCTGTGGTCGAACCTCGACGAACTGCGCGCGAAGTGCAAGTGGTGGCTCGCGCACGAGGATAAGCGCGCCGAACTTGCCGCGCGGGGCCGTGCGAAATCGCTGGATATTTTCGACAACGCGAAGATGGCGCTCAGGATGCTGGAGGCGTGCGACCTGCGCAACGGGAACTGTCGATGAAGGTCACATGGGCGTCGGACTACTTCATCGAAAGCGGGAATCAGTACGGGTTCAGCGTGCATAACCGCAAGAGCAGGGAGGCCCTGGAACCCCACGTCGAGTTTACGGACGATGCCGCGATAGCGGTCCAGGTGTGCAGCGCGTGGATATTCAGCCCGGTAGCGGGCAAGCGAAACATCCTCTACTGGGCGTGGGACTCACCGGAGATTCCGCCGACGGAAGTTAAGGGGCTCGACCGCGCCGACGCCATTGTAGTGGCGTCGAGTTACATGGTCGAGGCGATTCACAAATATCTGCCCGAGAAGCCCGTGTTCCTGTGTCACGAGGGCGTTGACGTGGAACGGTTCGTATTCAAGCCGCGCCGGATGCCCCTGCCGCCGCGCCCGTTTCGGTTCCTGTGGATCGGGGCGCCGAACCAGCGCAAGGGCTATACGCTTGTAACCGAGGCGTGGAGGGCGTTCGCCGGGCTGCAAAAGGCCGAGCTGTACATGAAAACGACGGTGACGGAATACAACGTCCGGTGCGGCAACGTGGTGTTCGACAGCCGGAACCTTTCGCTTGACGACCTTGTCAAGCTCTACCACAGCGCGCACTGCTTTCTTTTTCCGACGATGGGCGAGGGGTTCGGGCTGACGTGCGCGGAAGCAATGGCGACGGGGCTGCCGGTGATCTACACGCCGTGGACGGCCGTAACAGACCTGCTGGACGAGTCCTGCGGGTATCCGCTGAAGTACACGGTCCAGCGCATTCTGACGACGAACGTGCCCGTCGGCGACGAGGCGAAAAACGAGGAGACTGACGGCGTGGTGTTGCCGTTCGGCGTGGCCGACGTGAACGATCTCGCCGACAAGATGCTGCGCGTGTACCAGCACTATGGCGAGGCGTGCGGTCGGGGCCGCCGGGCCGCTGAGCGAATCCGCGAGCGGTTCACGTGGACGCTGACGGGCGCGAGGCTGGCCGAAATCATCAACCAGTGTGCGCGGATATGGGGGATAGCGGCATGACGCCCGACAACGAACAGTGGATTATGGAGGCGTTGCGCGACGTGCGCACGGATGTAAGGGCGATCCGCAAGTCGCAGGGCGTATGCCGGACACAATGCGATACGTTGCTTGGCGCACAGGACAAGCGGCTGAGGGCGGTGGAACAGGGCACGGCGCGGCTGGGCGTGAAGGTAACGGCGATTCTCGGCGGCCTGTGGATTGCGATAAAGCTCCTCGGCGACCACGTCGCGGACTGGTTTAGGGGCGGATAGATGGCGCTCACGACAATAGCGGCGATCAAGACGTATCTCGATATCAGCGCGGAGACGTGGGACACCGTGCTGGCGTCGCTGCAACTGGGCGCGGAGAAGCGCATCGACCAGCACTGCGGCGACATCGAGTCGGCAACGTACACGGAATACTATGACGGGCTTGGACGCGGTCGCCTCCCCCTGGCGCATCGTCCGATCACGTCTATTACGACGCTTCACGACGACTTGGGCCGCGACTACGCGGCAAGCTCTTTGGTGAGCAGCGGCGATTACACGTTCTACCCCGACGAAGGGATTGTGGCGCTCGACTCGGGCACCTTGCAGGACGGGACGCGCAACGTCAAGGTGGTGTATGTCGCGGGCTACTCCACCGTGCCCGACGACGTGCAACTCGCAACGTGGAAGCTCGTCGCCTACTACTGGAACCAGATGCGACAGGGCGCTGACGGGATCAAGGGTGACCGCCTGGGCGACTATACCGCGACGTATGAGAAAGTGGGGATGCCCGAGGACGTGCTGGCACTGCTCGCGCCTTATCGGGAGATCGGGGTATGAGCTATTGGGGACAGATGACCTCGACGGCCAGCATCGTCGCGCCGACAACGACGACAGACGATGCGAATGTCGTGGCGCCGGCATGGACATCTGCGGCGGCGAGTTCGCGCTGCACCCCGCCGCAACCGATCCGGGGCGAGGGTGCGCAGACCGAGTTTGCCCGACGACTCAACGCCGACTTCGTGATCTACGTCCCGCGCGAGACCAACATCGGGCCGTCGATACTGGCGGATGCGCAGCGCACCGGGCAGCAGTGGAAAGTCACTATCGACAGCGTGGCCTACTACAGCGTGTATGTTTTAGACGCGGCGGGCAAGGGCCGCGTGAAAAAGGTGTATCTGAGGTACGCGGCGTGATCGGGATCAACATAACCTTTCATGGCTTCGACGAGTTCTCCAGGGAACTGCGGCGGCAGGGCAAGGAAATCGAGAAGAAGCTTGAGGCGGCTTGCCGCGAGCAGGCGATGAAGTTCGCGCGAGAGGCGAAGCGGCACGTGCCAGTTGAGTCCGGCGTCACGCGCGCGGATGTGCGCTGGGCGGTCGAAAAGCGTGGCGGCAAGATTATCGGGGTCGTCGGGACGAACAGCAAGGCGGGGCTGTTCATCGAAATGGGGACGAGACGCATCAAGGTCGGGACGCCCGGGCAGCCGCGCACGGACTGGCCCGCAAAGCGGGCGACCGGCACGCGCTCTCCTGAGTGGATGCCGTGGTTGCGGTCCAGTTGGGAAGTGGTCAAGAAAGACGTTGTGAAGGCGCTTGAGGCGGTGCTGAAGTGAATCTCCAGGAACTCAGAGACAAGATCGTCGCCGCGCTGAAAGCGGATATTCCGCTCCAGGGACTCATCGGAAGCGCGCCGATGCGCCTCTACTACTACCGCCCGCCGCAACAGACGCCGACGCTGCCGTGCGTGACTTATTTCGTCGTGAACGAGACGCCGAACGCCGCGATGGACACGTACGGCGACAGCGCGGTCGAGCTACAAATCGACGTGTGGACGAACCTGGGGCCGGACAGCGCAGAGGCGATAAGCGAAGCGATTACGCGGGTGCTGTTTGACGACCCCGATAGTTTGTCCAGCGCGAACTACCGGGTTCGGCACGTGCGCCGGACAGGCGGCGGCGTGGTCTTCACGGACATCATGCAGGACGGGTTGCAGGTCATTCAGATCGCGCAACTCTGGACGATTCATATCAACGACAGGGCGTATTAAGCGAAGGATTCCGAGTAAGGCAAGCCGCGCGTAGCGGCCTTTTTCATGTACCGGACAGGCGGTCGTTGTGGCCGCCCTTTTTATTGCACGGAGGAAAGGACTTATGGCGGCAGATCTAGACAAGGTGAAATCCAGCGCGATGGAAGTGAAGTGGGGTGACACCACGATAGGCCACACGCAGGAGGGCACCCGTATCGAGGCTGGGCACCTGACCCGCGAGCGCAGGGTCGATGCGTACGGCGAAACCATAGCCGACTTGGTGCACGTCGGCGATTACCTGCGCGTACGCTGCAGGGTTGGCGAGGAGACGTATGCAAACCTGCAGATGATCTTCCCGTTCTCCCTGCCGGGCGCGTCCGCCACGGTGTATTTCGGCTACTCGCCGGGACGGCTGGGTTCGGCGAAAGCGAGCACGATCAGCGTGTCTTCGCTCGTGGCAAGCGACGACTTCGCGGTCTACCTCTACAAGGCGGTTGCCCGGCTTGAGGGTGAGATTCCCGCGCATGTCGGCGAGGACCGCTACTACGAAGTGGTTTTCGAGGCGCTGCCCGACGAGTCGAAGGGCGAAGGCAAGAAGCTCGGGCGCATCGTCGGCGACGTTTAGAGGAGCGATTGAAAGGAGGGATGGATGAAGTCCATCGATATTGGCGGGACCACGTACGGCGTGGGCGAACTCAAGGTTCGGTCGCTGCGGCGGTTGGTCAAGACGTTTGCGTGCCGACTGTCCACGCTGCCCGACGACCTGTCTTTTGACACGTTGCCTGAATGGCTCGCGGACGCCGCGCCCGACATGCTGTCGGAGCTGCTCGGCGAGTGCGTCAGGCCGCGCATCGAGGACGTGGACGACCTGCCCGTCACGGACTTTGGGGCGCTTATGGAAGCGTTTCTCGAAGTGAACCCGCTGCCCGAACTGCTGGGCCGGGCAAAAAACCTGTGGGCCCTCGCCGGTCTGCCGAGCCTGGCCCCGCTCGTGGGCGCGGCGGGGGAAGCCTACGGGAGCTTATCGAAGCGGTTGACCACGCAATCCGAGACGGATCGGTCGCCTTCGCCAACGCCTGGGGATGGTCCTGGCGAGACGTAGGCGCCCTGCCCGTCGCCGAGTTCTGGCCGCTTGTCAGGGCCGCGCGGCTCGCGTCGCTCGACAGGGTGCGCGACAGTCTCATCGCGGCGCGCTCGGCGTGGATGGACGCGAGCGGGTACCGCCAACTCATCACACGCATCGACCGACGGCGGGCGCGGTTCTCCGAGCCGGTCCCGCCGATTGACGCAACCGCAACAGGCGAACTCAGGAAGCGGCTCGACGAGGTGAAGAGTAGGGCGCGCGAGTTCTCCGAAAAGTTCAAGACGAAACGGAAACGATGAGCATTACGCTTGTATACGGCAACTCCACCGTCACGCTGCCCAATCCCCGCGGCAAGCAGCGGGTCAAGCCCGTGGATCATCAAGCCGTGGGGCTCACCGCGGGCGGCACGCGGTACGTCTATGACAAGGGCGTGACGCTCCACCACCTGACGCTCACCATCGAGTCATGCTCGCAGGCCGAATACGACGCCCTCTACTACTTCTACGACACGACGGTAACGGGCTCGCAGAGCCAGTTCACCTACACCGACTCCAGGGGCATCGTCTACCTCGCGCGATTCATCGCCGAGCCCGAGATAGTGAAGGTCCACTACAACGTCTTCGACATCAAACTCACGCTCGAATTGAACAAGCGACCGGAGTAGCCGCATGGCCGTCACTATAAAAACCCTGCGCGCCGAGTTCGACGCGACTACGACGCGGTTCAAGTCCGCGTTGCGGGACGTGGAGGGGCGGTTCAACCAGTTCAGGTCCCGCCTGAAGCGCACGGCCACCGCTATCAAGGCGGCGCTCCGCCCCATCGCCATCGGTGTCGGCGCGATCACCGCCGCAATCGGCGCCGTCATTATCGCCACGACCAAGATGGCAGCGGCCTTTGAGCGCGACATGGCGCGGGTTCATACGTTGCTGGTTAATCTCCCCGTCGAGCGTATCCGGGAACTCGGAGAAGAGATCAAGACGCTCGCAATGGAAAGCGGGCAGTCCCTGGGCGAACTCGCGGGGGCGCTTTATCAGATCACCTCGGCCGGCGTGGACGCGGGCAAGGGCATTGACGTCTTGCGCATTGCGGTCAAGGGCGCGGTGGCGGGCGGCTCGACCGCGACCGAGATGTTTGAACTGCTCAGCGCGGTCATCAAGGGCTACGGCCTCACATGGAAAGACGCGGGCGACATTTCCGACTGGGCGTTCAAGGTTGTCGAGCAGGGCCAGACGACCATCGCCGAACTGACGCAATCCATCGGGCGGGTCGCCCCCATCGCAAGTCAGCTCGGGATGTCTCTTGAAGAATTGGGCGGCGCGTACGCGACCCTGACCGGCGTTACCGGCAATACCATGGAAGTCACTACGCAACTACGTGGGGTGCTCGCGTCGATCCTTAAGCCCGCCGAATCTGTGGCGCACAAATGGAATATCGCAGAGTTCCGCGCCAAGGGTTTGACCGGAATGCTGCGCGATCTCGTGGAGGAGACAGAGGGTAACGCTACCGCAATGGCGGAGTACATTCCGCAGATTGAGGCTCTGCCGGGTGCCCTTGCCCTTGCCGGACCGCAGGCGGCGGCGTTCGCTGAGAAGGTGCGGTTGGTGGGCGACCGGGCTGACGCCACCACAAAGGCTCATGCCGTCATGGCGAAGACGCTGTCCTTCAAGTGGGGGCAGCTCGTTCAGACGGCCAAGGTCGTTGGTATAGATATAGGCCAGGCATTTGTGGAGCCCATCGGCAAAGTCGTTGGGCAACTCAAGGACTGGATCGTCGAGAACCGCAAGCTGCTCCGCACGGAAGTAACGCGCTACGTC
>SDBU01002923.1_pt1 | contig 22212 bp, 34 predicted proteins | sample 2277071 | NCBI WGS metagenome assembly SDBU01 (sample SAMN10397929, study PRJNA504765) | marine sediment metagenome | isolation source: marine sediment core GS08_GC12, 126 cmbsf | place: Arctic Ocean: Gakkel Ridge, Loki's castle | collected 2008 | reverse complement strand
CCAAAAACCGTATGGCCAAATTGCCAAAGTGAGGGGATAAGCTGCAACACCCATTGACCACCGCCGCCAAACTGATAGAATCGACGACCTTCAATTCGTGTTTTCTCCATCCTGTTTTCCTTTCCCTTCCCCCAAATGAACGGGCCGGGTGAGCCTTCTCAAGCAACCCGACCCGTTCTGGGGAGGAAGAGATCTATACCAACCTCAACCTGACCGAAGTCAGGGGAGTCGTTTAACCGAGCACCTCAGTAATACCGGTGATCTTCATCCAGTTTTTGGACTGCGGCCCCGGCATCACGTTCCACTGGCGAACAAACGGAGCTTCAACGAAGTCCGTAGTCGCACCTGTGGTGCTATGAGCGTGCTTAAAGATTCCCGACATTCCGCCGGTCCCACCGAGGGGAGCGACGAACTCCACTTCCGTACCAAACCGCGAATCGACCTTCGCACCCGGAATGGGCGGCGGGACGTAGCGGGTCAACCCACCGCCGCGGATCTTGCCGCAGTAGGCGGTACCACTATTCGCATAGGTGGAAGTGAACATTTCGACCGACCGCGAAGCAAAGCGGTACCGGAAGGCTTCCCAACCCGCCTCGACTGTGAGCGGCATCCCGTTACGGTCGTAACGGAAGCGACCCGGCTGAGACGCAACAGCCGTATTATAACTGTCAAGGTTGTCAATGAAGCCAATCAGAACGCCCATAGTGGTCAGCATGGTGTCGATCTTCTGGCCGGGGAACGACTCGAAGAACTTGGCGAAGTGCCGGTTCAAGAGGTTCTCGGTCAGAGCCGCATTCAGAGCGGATGGGACGTAGGAACGAAACTGCGAGTAGTTCCGAACGTCGATCCCGAAGAACGACGTGACGGTGCTGCCGTCAGCGATCCAAGACTCCAAACCCTTCGGAGTCTGGTTAACTGAATCCTTAATAACGAAGATGTCATTATCGCCGTTGGTGTCATAGCTCACGCCACCGCCAAGGGTCGTATCAACCTGGAACGTACCCCCGTCTACACGACGAACGTGAATCTTGTTATCGAGTGGGTCCACGTTGTCAACCACGAGGAAGTACCCCGCGTTTCTCTTCGTAGTTCCAGTCGAGTCATACAAGTCTACCATCATTCCGGAACGGAATCGGTGTACACGACCTGATGCATCCGTTCCCGAAAGGTCGAAAACCATGACGGCCGTATCTGCACTTGGAGCGGTCTTGTTCGCCACGTTGCTCGAAGCGTCACCAATATCTGCCAGTTCACCCGTGCTAGACGAAGAACTGTAGAAAAGAGCCGCCTCTTGCTGGGCGAGGAGGTCTGCCACACCTTTGAGGTTCTGGGCCACTACCGAACCGATGGACGCATTCAACTTGTCCGCACGCAGAATCTGGTGAGGCAAGTAGAAGTTTCCACGGTGCTCGATAAGCGTAACATTCGACTGAATGAACGCCGGTGCCGTAACCTCATCCACAGCCTGGAAGGACTGCGGAGTGTCATACATATTGAACCCAAGTGGCCCGGAAAGCGTATTGCCTCCCGCCACACTCTGGAACTTGGCACCACCAGCCACTCCGGTAACCCAAGTTTTCAGTACCTTCCATCCACGACCGATGCCGGTATTCCGCACGACGTTCATGCTGGACCGACGGATCATAGGATAGACGGGATCAAGGTCCCATAACGATTCAAAAATCGTAGGGACAATCTTCTCTTCCAGCGTAAGCTGGATAGCATCAGTGATCGTTGCCATCTCTGTTTCCTACTGTTACTACAAACAACTACTAATGCAGGACTTGGATTGGTCTGGACTCCTGCGGCCCATTTCTACTAGGATTTACCTCGCTCAGCTTGGTTTTGATGAAAAGCCATCGTCTCCAAGATGTGCTGCTCGTAGGCATCACCCTCAGTAGAAGGAACGTGGTCAGGTAGTCTGGTGGGGTAGACTTCTGTATCACCGCCGCCCGGAGCTTGGCCTAGACCCGTACGGGTCCGTTGGCCTGGGGTACCAAGAGCTTGCAGGTGGGACCTGATCTCAGGCAGGACCTCCGCAAGGATACGGCTCCCATCTCCGAAGTCGCCGTTGAACGAGCCAAGTCGTCCTTGAATCTTCTCATCCACGTAGTCACGGATTGCCCGTCTCCCTTCGGGAGTCTGGGCATTCATATTATAGGCGATCTTTTCGTCCTTGTCAAGTGCATTCCCAACAATTTTGTCAATTCTCGTTCTCTCGGACTCTCGAAGCACCCGCTGCACATCTGGTGAGAGCTTGGAATAGTCCACAGGCTCTTCTCTATGGGAACGAGTTCTGGTGCCTTCGGCCTCCTCTTTCAAGTAGGAGTTTACAACGTCCTCATCATCATCGTCTTCATCGGTGCCGAAAGCTCGTTCCGCGATCTTTTCGACCTCATCACCAGGGACGCCGAATTGGGCTCCGATGCGACGGAAGGCGTCAATATCTCCGTCCTCGAATACCATCTTCATATCCTCTTGGATGGCAAGAGCCTTGGCAGACTCTTTCCGAACTGTGGCAGCCTCCTGAAACTTCTCTCGACCGGTAGCACCAGTTTGGGCCTCAGCCGTCAGCTTCTCCATGGTCCAGTTTTCTTGCCTCCCGTTGACCACAACCGGGTAGGTCTTAGTCTGGTCTGGATGAGGGGCGTTGGCAAGGCTAGGATGAACTTGATCCTGTGGAATCTGTAGAGTCAGGTCTTCCGATGGATGTTGGGGTCGTCCTTCTCCGCCTTGGGGGGTAGGGTCTGGCATTACATGCTCCTTTTAAGCTAAGGGTCCCGCCGGAGCCATTCCGGACGGGATGCCCATTTGTTGGTTGCCGGGTCGTTGTTGAGCACCGGCTGCTTCCATTGCCGCCACTTCTTCCGGAGGTGGCAACTCACTTGGGAACCTTTGTCCTGCAAGAATTTCGAGGTCCATCTTCCAAACCTCAAACACTTTGCGGACATCTTCGCTGGCAAGACTATATTCGATCTTATTCATGAATTCCGCTAACTTTATCAGTTGTATGTCGGGGGCTTGGGTATGCTCTCCAATGTCCAAGTTACCAGGCGTGATACCATCGCGGAATAGCGTAATGATCTGCCATGTACACTTACGCCACGTCTCCCACAATTCACGGGGAGCACCAGGCATGTCCAGGTTCTCCTCCATGACGGTAATCCAGAACCGGGTCGGGTCTACAAGCTGCATCGAGAACAGTTCCTTCAACTCCTGCTTTCGGACTTCCCGATCTCTGGGCTGGCGGTCCTTAATATCAACCTTGATCTCCCACGACTGCGGGATGGGATTCTCTGCCAGCCTCATGTCACCTGTTTGCGGGTCAATAATGACACCAGCAATTGCATCATCTATTGTCGCCAGTTTGACGGTTTCACCCGGTGACATACGCTCCTTAGCCACTTGAAGCATCCGGGAGTAGACCCCCGCGAAAGCGTCAGCAAGACCGTGGCTAGGCAAACCGAGAGAGATATTGCCAGTATTAAACAGGAAACCCAGACCAGCAGCAGAGTCAATCCTTCCACTTGTTTCTCCTTGAAAGGCCGGACCTTGACCCGACAGTTTTTGTAGAACACCCCCTGCAATGTCTATGATCTTAGCAGGCATAAGACCTGTGTTCGACGGTTGTAGTGTAAAAGGTTTTAAGTTCGGATTCAACGGATCAGGCTCAAACTTTTCAGCCTTGGGTCGAGGGCCGGTCTTCCATCTCTTGATGTCAATTCCTGACGCTCCCGGAATGAACAGGGTGCCAAACATATCCAGTTCCTGAATGTTCTTGAACAGACTAGCCAGCATCTTCTCAATCTGGTCGTTCATCGGCATAAGCGGAGCAATAAAACCCCGTGCGAACATCTTACCAATATCAGTATGCCGAGCGACGTGGAGTGGACAAAGAACCCGTGTCTCTTGCTCCTCGAAGTTCTCGTCAATAAGGATCGTCTTTCCGACCTTGACGATGAACCGAGCAACAAACTGTTGTGTATCGTCGTAGATGTATATTTCCTCCAACGGAACATAAAGCCGCCCATCCTTTCTAGGACCGGGTCGGTCATAATAGCCGCCGCCACCTTTGGAAATTTGGGTTCCAAGAGCGTCGGTCTTTGGTGCCCAGGCACCTGTTGCCCCGTAAGCAGAGGAATCCCGATCATGGTAGTCTGGTGGTCCACCACCCCACGGCACATCTCGTGCATCCATCCGACCCTCAGGACTCTTGAGGTTAATCTTCTTGTCAAATACCTTCTTCATGCGGTCATGAAGCCAAGGCAACGGCACCCACCTCTTACGGGCAATGCCCATTAAGTTGCCAACTCCATCAACCCATGAAGGAATACCACGTAGCTGCTTGGCGGAAACGACTTCGATCTGATCCGGCATGTCGGCCATTCCAGTCTCGATGTGGTTCAGTCCAACTGTTCCATGCTTGAGGAACGGTATGAGTGTCTGCCTCTTGATATACTCCAACGGGAGAGGAGCAGACAAAGCACCTAGTGTGGCCGAACCTATCGCCGCCTTCCGTAGAGCATCTAGTGACTCGCCCTTCTTCCCGGCAACGGGGTTGATCTCCATCTTGAGGTAGCGACCCATCTCAGCCAGGAACAAGCGAGTGATCTCCTCATACCGCATATCCAACTCGCCCTTGGCATTCTCGAATGCAATGGACAGAGTGCCAGCGAAGCGATCCATAACTTTGAACCTTCTCGTTCCCGCCAGATAAGCGTCGATTATTTTATGCGTCGTAATATGAACGTTGGCTTCCTGTTCGGCGGGAATCAACTCCGCATCCAACGCATCAACCAATTCGTTGCTTTTCTTAGGGAGGGCCAAGCGGGCCATCTACGCCACCTCCTTCTTCATCTGTTTCAACTGATCTGATAAGGATTGGCGGTATTCTAAAATAGCAGGAGGAGTCCGTTGACCTCTCCCCCGATCAAAATAGCCTCGCTTCTTTGTCTCTTGAAAGACCAAAGCCGCCTCTGCCTGATTCTTCTTTTCTATTAAGTGGGGCAGGATTCTTTCTAATATGCGAGCAGCGGTGCAACTTGAAGTAAACCAAGCCCACTGGTTACGAGCTGGGGGTGACTTCTTCTTCCAACTTACAGACCCGCCCCACAGAGAATGCAGCTTGTCAATAGCGGTCTTGCTCACCATATCCACCCTGACCACCAACCTAAATTGATTCCCTGATTTTGTGCGATGATCGTAGACTCCTATACAACCTTCCCCGTCGATAATCCCAGCAGTCCACCCTATCTCAAAGTCTGTCATGGCATTCTCACTTCATCGCATCCCGGCGGAGGCCACTGTGTCTCGGAGTTGTCTTGCCAAAGGTCTGCCCCTTCTACTAGCTTCTCATCGAGGGTTCGTCGATGACTAGCAGCTTCAACCGTGGCACCCCGATTCACCATCGCCATCTCGATCATCCGGTCCGCCATACGGTCGGCTGCCCGACTCTGGTTCTTAATCTGCTGGTCTAACAGGACCCGCATCGCTTCTATCCGCTTGCTGTTGATCGCAGTTTGTCCTTGGACTACTTGAAGTATTCTAACAACAATATCCAACTTCTCTCCGACCTTCGTAAGCTCATCTTTCCAACCCATGATCTCCTCCTAATGTATCCACTGCCGTGATTCGTTGACAGTGTTCATCCACCATTCCTCGCTAGGTCCATGCTCAGCCTCAGCCTCATCGTACCGGTTATTCAACAAAGCATGAAGATCATCATCTGTCAAATCAGCCGCGTTCAGGCCGGACATAAGCGGGACGCCTAGAAACTCGGTCTCGCCCTTCCTCATCTCTTCCACAAGGTTCACCGGCTTGTAGATGTCCGGTGCAGCACCTTTATGCTGTTTCCCGATTGCTTGGTGCATAGCCAGACTGTCGATCGAATCATCATGATCGAGAAGGGCCATGTCCTCAGTGAAGTTCTCAATCTCGTAGAACAGGCGTGCAAAGCCCGGCTCCTCTCGACGATCTACCGGTAGCTTCACTCGGAAGTGACGGAATCGCCACTCCATCTGCATGATCTTGTCTTCCTTCGCCATCTTCGGCGGGAACTTCAACGGGATTACCCGAGGGATGGGCGTATTGGACGGATACATAGATGGCAGGTTATCTCGTACCCGCTCGTAGAACTCAGCCAGAATCGGGTATGCCTCCACCCCGACCAAAGGGACGCACCACTTAATAGCCAGACGGTACAACTGCCTCAATAACTCTTCGGGTCGCACTCGTCCAACCCAAATGTCAAGTGAGTACAAGGTATCCCGGTGCTCGTGACTATTCTCGAATCCCATAACATGGACAACAGAGAAGTCAGAGGTAGGCGTTGTGGTGCGAGATGAATCAACAGTAATGAAGCGTCGCATCCCAGACACCACTGTGGCCCACTCACGATGCTGCACGATTGGCACCGGTAGCTCGTCTCCGTCTTCGGTTTTCCGCATACCCTTAAGACAATGCGTAACACAGATCGCACGGCTGTTGAGAGGGTCATTATAAGCTGCATCATCTACATCCTCCAACCAGTAAGTATTCAGTTCTGGATGAATCGCCAACACAAGGTCGGCTCCTGTACCCGGCTCGTTCATGTACTGGGCATTATAAGGTGCAACGCCAAGACGCCGCTTCTCTTCGACTTGCCATTTGTCATCCATGACGTTCCAGTTCATGTCCACTACGTTCATCAGCGTACGTTTCCAGAACTCCTCAATACGCGAATCAGCAGTCGTGTAGAGCCAATAGATGAACATGCGTCTGTTGTACAACGTCCCGATAATTCTAATGGGGATTGAAAATCCAGGGGACCTAGCCATCGGGTAAACGGCATTGAAAAAGAACTTCTCAAAGTTCTCTCGCAAGTCACTCGGAGTTTGCACCAGGTCGTCTGACTTCTCCACATCATCAAGAACGATAAGTCCGGAAGGTCGGACACCAAGAGAGGCTCCCGTGATAGGTATTGCCCTACAGGAGGACCCATTGGACAAGTCCATTCTCGATCCACGATTCCACACCCCTGATCCCCTCTTCGACTTCAAGTTCCCAAAGTCGTTCAGGATAAGCTCATTGTTCTCAATCTCAGCCATGAGACGGCCAAGACGATCGCCACAGAACGCCTGTGTAGATAGAAATAAAGCACACTCCCAATAAGAAGTAGTTACCAGCTTTCGGAGAATGTCCTCCAGATTCACCGTCGTCTTGCATGTGCCACGAGGAGCCACATGGACCAGCATATCATGAGCGTGCCAATCCATCACCCACTGATAGTGAGACGAAGGGCTTGTCGAAAAACCTGTCCTATACCAAGCCGGGCCGCGAGGGACCAAATACGTTTCCCTAAAGTACGACCACCCCGCCACCTCCAACTCCGGAGTTCCGCTAAGACCCGCCGCGTTCACACGGGCAAGCCTCTGACCCTTATCGCTCAGGTCCCAGTAATCAGCCGGGAGAGGAAAGTATGGAGAATCCTTGAAGACTACGCTTTGCATTACAGAGTCAAATTCAATATCTCAAAAACTCGTACCATTGGGTTCAGGATCGTAGACGTGTTAGACCCCGCAAACAGAAGACCAACCAAGTTGTTGTCCATGTCTAATACCGCCGATCCAGAGTCTCCCCCGGCACTCATCGCTCCTGTAATGATCTGGTTCTCGAACAGAGCCGAACGATTGCCGCCATAACCCACTCGAACTGTTACATTTACCTGCTCAACCTCTGCTGTCGTGTATCCTGTAGTACGACCGTACTTCTGCAAAGTCGTCCCCAATGAAACCTCTGACAGGATACCAGTCGGTTTTCCAATCTGGACGATTTCATCTAGGATTTGAGAATCCTCAAGGGGACGAGCTATAGCAGCATCTATACTATTAGCCGCCCCTTCTTCTATAGCATCCTCTCGGTAGGAAGCAAGTCGAGTACGACTACCAAAGAGTTTAGACAACCAGTTCGCCACCAAAGACGCTACCCGACCAATAGGACAGTCAGGAAGGTTGTCCCGAAACACTAGAGGTTCATAACGTAGAAGGTGTGCAATAGTGTCTTGCTCGGCCCCCCCATCACTTGGTGCCGGTTGGTAGATGCGGTCCCCAATTTCGGCCTCATTAGAATTAGCCAAAATGTGGTTGTTACTAAGTATAACCCTCTCTCCGCCACTCTTCACCACACAACCGAAAGTTCCAGCCGTAATACGATAATGACCTATCGAGACTCCTCCGGGAGCGGGTCTCACCGGAGATTGGCCCAAAGCTCTAATGTCCCCTATCTCCACAACATCCGCATAGTCCGGCACGAGGTCCTTTGGGTCCAGGAGGCTCTTTGGAATTTTACGAGAAACCCCCACCACGATACACTTACGACCAGTACTGCGACCACCGCACTTACGAAATCCCAAACCTACAGACACCACGTTGGCCTTCTTCATCAATTCTCTGTTAAAAGAAATCATAATCAAGTTTTCTTTCTTAGTGGGAACGAATTAGCCGTCCAGGCCGACAAGGGCAAACGTCGTAAAGCCAGCCGTCGCCACCAAAAACGATACAACCCACTTCAGTCCAAGAGCATGCCCCAGTTCCATGCTGATGATCTTCCGACAAATGGAGGACACGAACTGCGGGTCCTGGAGGAAGCCCTTGAACCGCTCGTCGAACTCTTTCTGGAGTTCCTTCGGCCACCCACTGTAGCCTACGTGCCGATGAAGGTTTTGGCTCAGATGCCGTCTCCAGTAACGGTGGACATCATTGGTCTGCATAAACCCATTCACGTCCTGGACCAACTGCTGCACCCTAACAACCTTCATTGCCTCCTCATCTCTCTTGAAGTCTTTTGACGGCTCATCTTGTTTAGCTTCGGGCACGACGGCAATTGGGTCGTCCCAGCCGTCAGTGAAGTTATCATCGTTGAGGTCCTCAAGAATAACCGGGGCTTGGGGCTGGTCCGTCGCCGGACCGAGGCTCATTGGGGTCGCCGGAGACGTGGCGGCGGGCACGTTGATTTTTCGCCCGTCTTTCAAGGTAACCTGCCGCGGCTTTGGCTGCCTGCTCTCGGGCTTGCTCGATTCGCTTGAGTCGGTCGAGAGAGGATTCGACGGTGACGCCACCAGGGACGACTGGGCAACATTCCGATCCTCTGACGATTGGCTGTCTGGAAGCGACTGACCCACGCTCCCCCTCGCATAGAAGCTGGGCCGTTCCTGTTGAGGCTCCTTCCCGTGTAGGTACGACAGGATTTGGCCGATCCCTGTCTCGATGTTCGTCACCTTGCCCTCCAGTGCCTTCACTCTTTCCGCTTCCGTCAGATTGGACGGGTATCCCTGATCCTCGTTCATCCTCTGCTCCCTTAATTGGCCCTTCGTCATCGTTCGGGCCTTGCCTATGTGTGTCGCTCGCGTCGGACCGTTCGACGCCATGTATTGGTTTGAGTAGGCCATCCCTTCCGCTGCCATGGCAGCCGGGTCCACCATCTGCTCCTGACCCCCCCGATCCACTATCGGAATCGGAGCCTCGGGGTTGTCGTGGTAGGAGGGACCTGTCTCTTCCCTTAGAGCCATTGCTTCCATCATCTGTTCGTTCATCACTTCGTCCTCTCGTTCTCTTTGTTCCATCGGGTTCCAACCCGTCTGACACCTCTACGTCTATTACCTTGTCGCTGCCTCCCTTAGAAGCATCTTCCAATAGAGCAAGGGTGGATTTTAACCTGGAACTTCCCTCTTTGACTAGCCGTATCCTTTCGGCGTTGTACTCCACCTCGGTACCGTCCTCGGTTGTTTTCCGAGTCGTGAGGCGATCCTTTTGGATCAACCCTCCAAGAACCATTGCCTCTTTGGCTTTTCGGTCCAGCAAGACGACCGCCGCCATCCGCTCGCGGGCCGTCGTGATCGGCTCCTCGATGATAGACCCGTCTCTCTTCTCTATATGCCGAACCGCCCGGTCCCGGACAATGTCTGTAAGGACCTCGACCATCTCTGCGACCGACCAGTTGTTTTCTCGGAATGCGGCATCAATCTCGCCAGGAACAAAAAAGGAAGTGAGTCCTCCCCCGCCACCAGCCACAATTTCATGGTTTTCGGACTTTTCTAGGTCTGTAGCAATTATAGGACTATTTTCGTCCAAAGTCAAATCCTAAGTGGGCGTTTTCCCTTGCGGGAAGGAGGTCCCTTCCTCAGACCCTTCGCAATAGCCAATACACGCTCTCTAATGAGCTTGGAGGTGATATGACCATAAAGTACCCCGGCAAGCTCTTGGTGGGCTCTAACAAGCTCCTGGGCACCCTGGAAGGCTTCTGGGAGCATAGCCTCAAACATGGCCGACTCAAAGGGGTACAGGCCGATGTACTTCTTGCCTCCGGGCTCGGGGGTTACAATAGGAATGCGGAACTTCGCACATAGCCTAATGACCGACTTCTCCTGTATACCCCAGTCTGCCGCGATCCCGTCCACGGAGACCATAATTACACTTGCACCTAATTTAATCCGGTGGGGCTGCATATTCTTCGATTCTGTAGTGAAGGAGGGAAGTCAAGACAGCCCTCCCATCACAACTCAGACATCCGAACCTTTCAGCCACCTGTCGCATCTGCTCAGGGGTGATCCCCCAGGCGTTCGCAAGGGCCTCTATTTTGTCGATCATCTTAATCCTCCCTTTGGTTTACTACAGCAGCAGCAACTACGAAAACGCCCGCACCTATAGTAAAAAGTTTAATATTACTATATAGTAATACTTACCGGGCCGCTGGCGAGGCCCCGGCCGGGGGCAGGACTGGACTGTACGACCCGTTATCATGAAAGAGTACGTTCCAGCCCTTCTCAATGTATTTGGCCTTTTCCTTCTTCCAGCAATACTTTCGGTACTCTCGTTCCCCTTCTAGGGTAGGGGAGAACTGATCTCTAACAGTTGCTGCTGCTGTAGTACCGTCCATCTTGCCAACACACTTTCGACAGTACCAGCCCCTCCGACGGATAGCAGCCTTAATCTCCTCCAGAGTCGCTCCGCCCCGTGCCATCTCGGACAGGCGAGGGGTGCACCGAAGGCCTACTTCCTTAAGATTCTGGCAGGTCCAGCAGCCCTTCCTCCGTGCCCTCTTTCTCACCCTCCTCACGAACTCCTGAATTTTCAGGTACCTCGACCGATGCTTCATAGTCTCCTCCTTCTACAGCCGCGAAGTTGCTGCTGCTGTAGTAATTATAGCATCTTCAAGGCTCGGGGTCAACCAGTTTATGGGCCTCATGAAAAATTCTGGGTTCCAAGAAGAAGTTTGGGAAGGCTCCTGTATCTCGCTGTGTCAATAGATACTTACATTCGGGACAGGTGAAGTCGGACATCCTAGATTCCTTCACCTCCAGCAATTTCGTACCCCCCCTCTGAACTAGGCGAGCACTTACTATCACGTTGTCCGCTCTCCTCTTGTACCTCTTCCACGAGCTCAGGACCGACATAGATTGAATACCTTTTTCCTCCACAGCCATTTGGTGACTCCAAAACGTAAGCTCTCCACTTACTCTTTTTTCTTTCCTGGTGTGATGAGTGCACTGACGCCTTCCAAGCGACTTTTCAACGCCCCCATACCAGTAGCCGTCTCAAAAGGCTTCCGTCGTTGGGCAGCCTTCTTACCTCCAACCTTCTTTTTCGCCTTTGTCTTGGACTTTTTACCTCCCGAAGGATTCCTCAACCTCTCCTCAAGTCTACCTGTAGCCTTCAATGCTGCTTGGTGCCGACCTCTTTCTTTAACTGATAGAGGCTTACTTCCCTTACCAACTGCTTTATCTGCCTTCAAAGCAGCCTCCGCCGTTTTTCTTACCGCAGCAAGTCTACGCAGTTGTCCCTTTCTTCCGAGTCCCACATTTCTACTAGCCACAGACTCGTTCCCATCTTCATTCTTAGGTTTAGGCATCTAGGTTTACTCCTTAAGCACTGCTAGGTGCGGTTTGTCCTTCCAGAAGTCACAAGCCCTTACATTACACTCGGGGCACTCAGCATCGAATACTTTAGGAGCTATTCTATAAATACGCCACTCCAAAAGGTAATTGCACTGTACGCATCTTAAATCTCTTGGATTAGGATCAGTAATAATGTCAGAACTGGAACGGCTTTCAATCTTGTACATGGTCCCATAAGGAATAAACTTCCTATTGTCATCCTGCATTTCCTTCCCTCTCCTTCTTTTTCTTAGCCTTCCGCTTTCGTCTACGGTCAATTTCCTCCCCAATAGCTGCTTCAACTACCTAATCGAATTTGACCAGTCAAATACGGCTTGGCTTAATGTCGCCAGTGCCTGTTCCTTTGTCTTCTTTCTATCCTTGGCAGCATCCAACGCCGCTGTAAAACGACGACGCTTGGGACGATTTGTATCAGTAGCCTTATCCGCCCGGTTAGCATCGACAGCACCGGCTCCTGCCGTAATAGCCGCCGCCCCAACAGGACCTCCCAATACACCACCTATCCCTCCTAGGATACTGGTTGCCGCTTTTTTCTTCTTAGTCTCTTTGGCAGCCTTCTCTTTTTTCTTTCTTTCTTCTTCTTCTAACGTGTCTTGTGAGAGAGTGTTTTTTGCCATGCTGTGCTCCTAAGAAAGGGCTGCTGTACCTATACCAGCTTGTTGTTTCTTGTTACGCCGTTTAGACCTCTCCTCCGATTCTTTTCCCAGCCGGGCTGCCAATCCCGCATTATCACCTGGAATTGGTGTTGGGCTATCAATACCTTGATTCTGTTTCACAGGTCCAGTAGCCGGTTGAATAGCCGATCGTCCAATAGAAGTCGGATCACTTTCTGTCTTCGGCAGTGTAGGTTGGGATACCCCCCCACTCGTTCCCAAAGCACTATTCGACGCAGCAGTAGATAGTGAAGTCTCGGCAGGCATTGGAGCGGACGCCGATGCTGTAGCATCCCCCATAGCCCTCATTGATCGTCTCTGCGAAATGAGACGCCCCAGTGCTCCAAAAGCCATTCCAGCAATCGGTATGATAAACCCTAACATGTGGTAGTCGTCTTCCACTCCCCTTTGAACTTAGGACTTTCTAACAACTTGTCCAACCTTTGGATCAGTTCCTTCGTCTTCGGCTCTGGCTTCTCAATTTCTTCAAGAGTGTCGGGGTCAAGCTCACGAATCTTCTGGGAGGACGGCCGGATAGGTCTAAGAAGTTTGCCAAATCTTTCCAGATCGTAGTAGAACTTAATAATCTCGGCCTTAATCAATTGGGTGTGGTCAACAGGTGTCTGGACAGAAGCACTAGACCCTATAGCACATCCACTTAGGAGGGCGAGGAGTCCCAGTCCGAGAACTTTATACACATCTCACTTCCCTTCCCCTTACGCTGTGCCCCATTCCGAGAACCCCAGATCAGCCTCAACTTACGCTGAGCCGGGTAGGCAGACAGGGCAACTACTCCCAGAATTGCAAGAGCTATCCACAGTGCAATACTGTCTCCGTTTCCACCTACCGTCCCGACCACACCACCAGCATCTCCTCGAGCTATCACAGTTGATTCCGATTTGTACCCTAAGGTCTGGTCTCCATCAGCGAAGGGCGAGGCTACTGGCAGTATACAACCACCAAGCAGGATAGGCCAATAGAGCTTTAAGCACCAATACCAAACCCTACTTGGTGATTTCGACCTCAACCTTAGCCTCTTTTCCTTCCTTATCACCGTCAACACCCTGTTTGAGAGTTATGTAGTTGGAGTTCTCCATTCCAATCGAGAACGAACCACCACCAGTAACCTTGACCCCCAGGGCAGAACATCCACACAAGGCCAGACCAGTCGCACTCGCTGCTACAAGAGCAAGGACAATAAATTTCGACTTTAACGACTTGAACGCACCACTGTTGAACACTTCGTCTTCTCCTTAAAAAAACCAAAAAAGGGGGTACAGGGATTCGAACCCTGACTAACAGCTTGGAAGGCTATAGTGCTTGCCATTACACCACACCCCCAAAAGGCGGGCGAGAAGTTCCGCCCGGTACCGGATTGCACGGTCTTCCCTCCGCCATCTACATTATAGCAGCCGGGAGGTCGAAAGTCAAGGGCTTAAATAAGGAAATTAGGATTCGACCGCCGGGACTGCCCGAAACCGGTTACTCGTTCCCATATGAGGGGCTATCGGTTAGAAAGCGGTACTTTAAGTCTATCAGAATCATGCAAGGACCACTTTAGTACGTGAGGTGCCATTCCACCCAAGCTGGCGGCCGCCGGGGGCCGATGGGGGGGCCGAGTTATCGGCCGTGCACCCCACCCACCCTTACCGGACGTGTTGCGTTTCGGCATCATCGATCAAGGCGTGTGGTTTTTAGGCATCATTATGAGCACTATTACCCACCCCACTTGGGTAATATTACCCACTTCTCCCCCACCCCGTAATCTCGCCCTGCCATTATGGCAGTCTACAGTCGGGGGGCCATGCCATGGGAACGAGTTATCGGCCTTTGGGTGCAATCAGGTAGGTTTCTCACACTGCCAGATTGGCAGCTTAGACGTGGATGTGACTGCCACTTTGGCAGCCTACGACTTGTCAGACCTTGGTGTGGCCGAACAAGTATGCCAACCCGATCGCGTCCGCTATATCTTGCCGATCGTCCGGATCTATACAGGCGTTGATATGGTCCACGCTATGATCGCAGTATCCGTCACATTCAGGATCGTGCGAGAGACAATCATCGCCACATTCCTCCTCACAAGGGGAATCCCATTCTTGGATAGCGTCTCTTAGCTGATCAGTTTCGCCGCCAAAGGATTCGTCAAGATATTCTCCCTCAAGCAAGGAGAGAACTGCCTTGGCGGCCAATAATAGACGTTCCACTTTTGGGTTGATGTTTGTATTCTTCATAATTATCCCATCCTCACGACCAACAGTCTCGCCCGTCTCGGTGTTGCTGTTATCATTATTGTTCCCCTCTCAAAAAGGTACGTTCGATAACTGCCTATTCGTTCCCGTCCGATAAAGCCCCACGTCCTCCGTCCGATAAATTGGAATCTTCCCATTCTTGTAATGCGTTCGGATCATACCGGCCCATATCGCGGCTTGTGTCTCTGCTGCTGGCCACCACACTACGCCAGTGCTATCATACTGTCGAGAGAGCTTACGTTGCACATTCTTGACGACCCTCTCTGCTAGTTCTTGAGTACTCTTATTTCGTGCCTGCCTATCAGGGATCGACAACGCTCTGGACATCCACGTATCGACGACCACGATACTATCATCGCCCCGCAGTACCTTAGCAAAGCGACTTGTTTTCGGACCACGTATATTGCCTGTTGCATAATAATGATCCAATGCGGCCCGTGTTGATCGTATCATATCGGACGGTCTTTCGTGTCCGATAAACTCTCCCCATGAGAGGCGTAGGTTCCGTCTTACGGTACAACGTGGTGACGTTATCGCTACAATGTCGCACAACTGGTTGTATGCCACTTCCCGAGCTAGGTCGTCAGTTGGAACCCTGTCATGTTGGGCTTCATCGTTAGCCAACAGCTTGATTGCTGCACGAGTGATACGATACCATCGTCGATACGCATGTCCGATAAGAGCGTACCGGTAACACCGATTACATAATGTCCTATAACTAGCCACAAAAAACCTTCCGGTTAGCAGTTAACAAGCGTAGCTCGTTCTCGACTGACAGATAAAAACACACAATCTTGCCCAAATGTGCGGCACACCCCGGTGGCTAAATCGTACCACCATATTCGTGTATCGTGGTCCCATAACTTTACGCTGCATTCGACGACCGATAAGGCATCCTTAACAGGGGTTCTCGTTTTATCGTTCCACCATCCATAACCGGTAGTGACAGTACATCCGTCCCATCGTCCAACAATGCGACCGACAATAGGAGCAAGCTCGCTCTCTCTGTCGGTCGGTACAATCAATCTTACGCAATATCCCATAACTATGCCACCCCTTCTGTACATCCGATAACTTCGGTTGCAGTTTCCCCGCACAATGGGCATCGAATAACCTCGGTTCGTCCGAGATTGATGTAGCAGTGCGACCGTTGCATATTTCGGAAGAATCCGCCACAATCGAGACACCGATGATCCCCTAGGTGATTGAGAACTAGGGTATCCAGAATATAATTCCACGTTGTTCGATCATACCCGGACGGTAGAGGCACAAAGTCCCCGAAGTTATGGGACCATGCTCGTGCTCGTGCTAGTACGTCCAGTATGTCGGATGATCTTCGACCAATAGCATAGGCTCCAATGGCTCGTTTCAGATTCCCCGAATGTTCTAACTGGTGATACTTACGCTCCGAATCGCATACCCTCTCTGACATCATATTGATCCCCTTCCGTAAGACAGTTTCTCATAGGCCGATAAGTCCGAGCATGGGATGTTTATACGGGGCGATAATATCACTGCCCTTTGCTCCCATGCCCGGTGTTATCGGTCTACTCCGTTGGTTGGCCGATAACGTGCAGCATTAGCCGGACACCCGAAATGTCCAGTGTCCGATAACTCCCGGTCGATACGACCTTGGGATTGCCCGGACGGTCCCCACTCTTGGACTTAAAGGCCCCGATGATCCTACGCGGATCGAACGTGATCGTAACTACCTCCGGTGTGTCATTGACCAATAAGTTCCCCGGTCCAAAATCATCCTTCATACCAATATCTCCTAGTAACGTTGTGCGAGCTGGTCCAATAGGACCTATTACCCGTATGTAGGTCGTTACTACCCTACAGCTTTCCTTATCACATCACTCAATAGGCGTCTCGTCTCATGCGTTAACTCTGAGATGGGGACCCACACTAACGGCTGTATATGTAAGCCATAGCTATTCACATATGATGCAGTCGCCCGGCTTACGTGTATTTTGCGACGTCGTACCGTAATCCGCCGGCCCTTAGTGTAATAAGTTCTCACCTCTATATTCCCGTTGTTGGCCCCAATGCCGACATCCTAACTATAGAATCCATTCACCCAAAAGGCAAGGATCAACCAACAATTTTTTTACGCCTGGTAACGTATACACGGTGACTAGAGCTTATCGACCCTAATCACCCTGCTAGTGTCGTCCAGTCTTGGACTATTAAGAGAAATTAAACTTGCCCTCCCCAAGACTAGAGAAGGAAATCAGAGGAGGGGACACTCCTCTACAAACTCCTCCAAGTGCTTTATCATAGTACTGGCAGTTATGGCCCTTCTACTAGCGAGGCTCCTATCATAAATCAGGCGGTCTATTTCTTTTTGTATAGTCTCTACCTCATCTCTGCACCGTCTTGCACCCTCTCTCAAGTCGTCAGTGAACTCACTAAGCTGCTTCGCCGTCACTGCAACATATTCTGCACCCGTCAACCTAATTTTCTCTGTCATAATCGGTTACTTCTTTCTGTAATGTACCTCTACTCCTTCAAAGAACATCATTCTCTCACCCGATCTAAGATTGCGTAACCACCACAACTTCTTTTCTTGATAAATATTCCACTCGATCGGCAGGACGCTATTTAACCGGCCCTTCGTGGTAGCAGTACGCCATCCTCTACTGAACAAGCGTACGCGATCACGAAAGAGAAAAGCGATGCTGTAGTCATGTAGACGTAGCTGGATACAGTCTTCTCCCTCGCCGGGATAGAGCGACAATACGGTATTGTTACACACCGTTTTCGCCATCCTAATACCCAATAGAGCTTCGGCTTCCTCATACGACCCGCAGACAAAACTTCGTACTTTCATCCCTTCCCCTTTCTTGGACAGTGATCCTTGTCATCCTTCTCATTGTCAGTTAATCCTACCAACACACGGAGGAGGTCAAGGGTATCGGCGACTTCATTCCGGCATTTCCGCAAGGACACCTTGATTTTGTAGGCGTACAGGTCAATTAGTTCCTTCTCGTACTTCCTCATCACTTTATCTCCCCAACGGCCCCGTTGCCGTCAACTTAAGTATAGGTTACGATCGAACGCCGGTCAAGAAGAAAACTTCGAGAAATTATGAAGATGGGAACGAATGCCAGCCATGTGCCTGCGAGCCAAAACGTCAACACCCAACATACTGTGTAGCCTGTTAGTCCCATGACGCCTTTAAGATTTGTCTCATTTTGCCCCGGAGGCGTTTCCAAAACGCCCTCTTAACCTGCTTAACTACACTAGCCGTAGGCCCAAAGTCGCGGCGAGCCTTAGTCAAGGCGTCATACTCGTTCCCGCCCTTGAGTTTCTCCCGATGCCCCATCATGACTTGTACCGGTACTGTAGACCCAGTGGCCATCCACAAATCAACGCGGTTAATAGCCCCACCGGTCCCCAAAGGAACAGAAGGTGAGGTAGGTACCACGCACAGCTACGGACCCATTTCTCTCCCATCAGTTTAACGGTCTTGGGGTTCCCAAACTTCTTTTGGAAGCTGTAGTAACACAGCCCGTAAGCCAATACACCACATAGTACCCATACGGCTACAAGCATTCCAATCATCATGACTTTAGTCCCTTAACAATTGCCACTGTTAATAGAAAAGCACCGAACCAATACAGTGCCTTCCACCACATACCACGAGCACATGACTCACCACAACAGAGAAGCTGCAACAACATCATGAGGCCCTCGATCCACGTCATCTTATTCGTTCCCCCCTATGGATTGATCCCGTCTCTTTCTTCACCATTGTCCACCGGATTGTCTGTCAATTCGAGTACCGCAGGCCAGTGAGGATTTTCATCAAGCCAACGCCTTTCGGAATCGGTGATAAACATCCAATCGCCTACATAGCATGGAGCAGTACGCGGACTGTAATACACTTGTCCAGTCTCTATGTCTTGGATCACCACCTTCTTGTTCAGCATCTCAATAGTGCCATTATCGTGGAGCAGGAGCAACTCGCTTACGCGAAGGTTACATTCGAGTCCTCGAATTCTTATGTATCCTGTCACCTCTTTTGTATCCCCATTTGGAGCGTACACTTTGAGCTTAGTAGGTGGGTCAACCTGCTGGCTATCAAACATTTCTGCCACGTCCATCGTCATTTCTCCATTTTTTGCAGCCTCTATGCCGCCGTCATCTTAAGCGTAGCATTCGTTCAACCGAAAGTCAAAGATTTTTGTGGGTTTTTTTAGGAGATGATAATTCTGTCATGATGGTGGCAAAGAAGTGAGGATTGTCCTTGAGCATTTGGGCGAGACCTTCACTTAGTATGACGAGAATTTCCTCCTCTTCGTAAAAGTCAGTTCCCGCCAAGAGAGCATGAAGACACTCATGAAGTATAATCTCAGCTTTTCGAGAACGAGCAGCCGTGCGGAGGACTTTTATAGTGTTGGCAGTGTCATCACACTCTCCCACTGTGTCACCTGGGAGCTTTGAAACTGCACTAATTTTGAAGATGTGACCACCAATTTTGACCGACCTGGGGATCATAATTCCTCCAATAAAAAGGGCCACTTGCCCATGTAGCAAGCAGCCTCAAAGTGTTACTCAAGCTTGACCTTACTCCGCTTCGAGCAATAGGTCCAACTTCTTCTCGATTTGTTCCAAGCGGTAGAGGATGAGGCTCTGATCCTTGACATACGGCGACTCCGTAGCGATCTGGTATGAGACATCCGCTTCGGTTTGGAAAGTTGCTCCCATGGTTGCTGTCAGTACCAGCAGGGACACGAGGCATCCCGCCAACGTGCATAGTAGTTTAGGGCTCCAGTCCTTCATTAGTTGTCAAACCCGTCAACATTCACGTCGTCCAGGTCATCGCTGACGTGAGTGGTGCAGAAAGAGACCGAGTGGACTGCGATTAGGCCTCCACAGCTTACATCTACGTGCCTGGCTCCACCATCAGGAGCGTCTGTTCCGGTATCAGCGAGGAACTTCGTCTCCTTGGGCGGGATCACGAATTGACCTAGCTTTGGAGCCACAAAGGTCTCTGATACGGTCCCGTTCAGTTCTGTGTTGACCTTGACAAGCAACTCAGAGTTTGTGCAGTGGTTTGTGACAATGCACGGGCTGCACGGACGATCGAAGAGGATAATACGGGGCAGTACCAGGCTGTTGTCCGTACCACTCGCAGCCACAGTCCCTGATACGGGGGCTCCTGAACGCTTCTTCATCAGTTACCTCGCTTACGCACCGGCTTTACGAGACATTCCGATAGCCTGTACCACGACGACTTGGGGGTTCGTAGACCCTTCCTCGATCGCTACGGCGGGGAGAAAGTCAACCGCGTTGGTCAGGGCCGTGGACACATACACCAGTTCATCATTGATGTAGCAGTATGCCCGACGACTACGGTCAATCTCGATTCGGAAGTGGTACACGGTGCTCGCTGTTACCACAACGCCTGTGTCGATGTCCAAGTCTGTACTGCCAATATTGACAGCAATCATCCAGTTAGTATCGGTGGCTTGTTCATAATTGAACAAAACCCGATCAGCATCGTCACCCTTAGCGAAGGTGGCTGGGAAGGTCAACAACAGACCGGCAGTAATGATACCAGTAGCTTCCAGCACCTGGGTCTCAATAATGGCCTCGAATCGGGTCTCCTGATCCGTTCCCCAAGTAATCTCACTAAACCAACTGATGTTGTCAGCCGCAGCGGAGGGAAGCAAGGCAACCTGGTCGGCTGCCGCACTCTGCGTAGTGAGCTTCAAGCCCCTCTCAGGATCGTAGGTACAGTTTCCGTCTACTGCGTTGGTCCCCGAAATCTCGAAGTCTTTATCTTCTAGAAGGACCGCAGTTGCATCCACGCCCACTAAACCATGCTCACCGGCTTGCCACGTTCGGGAAAGACGGCCCGGCTCTTTCAACATATTCATCTTTTTCTCTCTTTACAAAACTCTTACACACTGAACTTCGACCAAGAACTCTACGGTGGGCAGGCTTACACCAGCACTGGCCGCCGAGCTAAACCGACATCTCAATCCCTCGTCCGTATCAATAACGGCGGTGTCTTGATGCACGACAGAAACCTCTCTTGTATCCCCGGTTTCCATATTTCCTACTTCGGTCCAGGGCAGGACATCGGTAAAGACACCGGACCCGTCTCCGTCTTCTAATGTTACCTGTGCCCGTCCATGCCCCTCAAACACTTTGGGCCGATTGCTGATACATCTTACCTTGATTCCCAACACTCGAAATTTGTAGGGGGCGTCAGCGGCACAAAAGTTGACCGTCGTAATTTGCTCCACACTCGTAGCAGTGTGCTTGAGGTAAGCAAGCAAGTTGAATGGAAGACCAAATGCGGTGTTCCCATCTGCGTTCGTAAGGCCGCCTGGGCTGTGCATGAGAGCACCGTCCGGCACCTGGGTCATCATTCCGAACTTATCGTCGTTGGCACTTAACTGAGTGGGGCCTCCGCTCTGGCCCAGGATAACCAAACTCATATCTTACTCCTTATTCCGAAGAGGGGACCGCGTAGTATTCCACGAGGACCAGTAGCTTGCCTGTCACAACGGCAGTGGCTGTGGTAATTGCAACTTTGATACCCACTCCCGCTGCTACCATATGAGCGGTGTAGTCTGTATTGTCAGCTAAGGCTTCCCACTCGGCTACGAACCCACTAGACCCAAAGGTCACGACTTCGCCAACATCGTCGGCAGTCGCGGGAGTAAGCGTAGCCAGAGTATTATCGTCCGTGTCTTTCAAAGTGGCTATGGTGGTCGTACATGAGAAAATCTCTGTCACAAAGCCTTTGATGCCCGTGACGATGATCCCGTTCTTGTTCAACGACGCTGGAACCATAGCCAAGTAAGAATCAACGGCGACTAAGCTCTCATCGAAGTCAAGCTCTAGCATCGCACATTGCAGGGGAACGATCTTCCCCTCAATTGCGGCGTTTCGTGTTACCGCGTTAGCTGCCGTGCCTTTAAGACTGGCAGGAACCGTAATATCAGCCATGATTTCTCCTTACTCGTCTGCTATCACACGCATCGCCATGACGAACACCTTGATGGTGATCTCATGGTTGCCAGAGTTTGCTAAGACCACTTGAATCCGGAGGCTCTCGTCCTCGTCAATGACCGCAGCGTCTTGATCGACCTGACTCGTTCCAGCTACCAGACCGAATAGATCGTCATCGTCTACGTTGGTCGAAATTGCATCAGTGATAGCAGTGAAGGCTTCTGACGATGCCCCGTCGCCTCGAAACAACTGAACAGTATCGGAAGCGTTCATCGTCCCGGTCTCATCTAGCACAATCCCCCAAGCCAAAAGGACCTTGAACTTGAACGGGCAGTTCTTATTGAACACCGCATAATTCAGAGTTGCCCCGCCGGTCTCTTCACAGTTGAGAACCGTTTCGATAATGAAG
>SDBU01002922.1_pt1 | contig 22216 bp, 38 predicted proteins | sample 2277071 | NCBI WGS metagenome assembly SDBU01 (sample SAMN10397929, study PRJNA504765) | marine sediment metagenome | isolation source: marine sediment core GS08_GC12, 126 cmbsf | place: Arctic Ocean: Gakkel Ridge, Loki's castle | collected 2008 | reverse complement strand
TTTCATTTCTCACCTCCAGTAGATATTCTTCATAGTCATCTGTTATCTTCTGAACGTACTCTTCACGTTCCATTTTCTCTTGTAATTTTTTAAAATCGCCTCTCCAAGGATTACGCATCATAACCCCCTCGATAACTTAAAGAGTTGCCATAACCCTTTATAAAAGTCCGAATACGCATCCCGATTACTTAGTGTATTACTCTGCCAACTAAGGGAATTCCTATCTACCCACTCCACCACTTCCCTTTGACCTGCCTTAAAGGAGATTTCTTTAACTTTCTCAACAAGCCCCATTATTCCTTCTTCTTCGTATAGCTTCAGGCAGTCATCTACGGTTAAATGCTCTTTAGCTTCCATTTCTCCTCCTTACCTCTTCAGTGTGGCTACAGTTAACGCAAACCCACTCCTTACCATAGACACATGACATCCGCCCCTTGATACATCGAGGACAGGGCTTTAATCTTTTAACCGGAAGAGGCGTTACCATGTTTCTCCTTCTTGATATAAAATTCACAACTCTTGCAGTCCTTCCGTCCAGTTACCCTAAAGCCCGTTAGAGACCAACAACCAAGTGCATCTACCGCATCAGGAAAAGCACACCATTCGGGCCGAGGGTATTCCTTAACACATTCCTCCCAGGTCAGTGGGGTTTTGCAGAGCTCATTAAATTCCTTCTCTGTTAATTCATGGAAGTACTTGATCATCGTCTGTCCCCTCTGGATTACTCATAGATATTGCCGATTACTTCAGTCCGATAAAAGAACAGTCCATCTAGGTATCCCAGAAACTTACCCTTTGTTTGTTTGCCTACAAACGAACTTACTATATATATGATTTTATGGTTGTGTTTATGCCCTTCAAGGTGGACTATATCCCCCTCATATATCTCGACACCGTTCTTGTCTTTGAGCCCTGTGTATTGCATCGTTTCTAGGTATTGAATTTGGGCTGTTCTGTCTGGGTGGGTAACTGAATAGCGCACCAAGTCGTATAACTCCAATGGCACTCCCATTACTTTATCTTTTTTATTCCAAGCCCTAAACTTAATCTCTCTCATTGTCCTCCTCCTCTGTGAGTTCTAGTTCTTCACAGGTAGTGTTTCTTCCCCTTAACCTATGAAGCTTTGAATGTTCGCTACGTGAAAGCTCGTCCAAGTTCTCAGGTCTGTCATCATCTTTAACCCCATTGATATGGTGGCTATGCATACCAGATAACGTAGGTCTACCCAGCTTCTTTTCTAGAACAAGCACAGCTCGCTTAACATAGCCATGTTCATCACTGAGGGGGTGTTCAGGAACACGAATTCTCACATAACCATTCTTATAAAACTCTCCGCCCTTCCAATTGAAATTGTCCGGGCCATGCTGTTTCCCCACCATTCTTCTTTTGTGTGCACAACTTGGGCAGAGCTCTTTCTTGGGGCTATTATGGGTTAATTGAACCCAACGCTTTTTACCACAACCCTCACAGGCATGCCAAATATATTTACGGTAAAAGTTCTTATAGCCAATATCCTTACCCTTCTTAACCTCACCCAAGTGAGGTGACGCCCATTCTTCGCACAATGTCCAACCACCAGGGAACATTTCTTTTGCAACATCAATATCAATACCGCAGACAGGACATATATTCATTGCTCACCCCCTTAGAGTTGTTTTAACTGCTCTAGGAATAAACGAGCATACTTCTTTTTCGTTCTTGCAGCTTGGAACAGATGCCAAAGGGAATATGGTGAGTCACCCTCACAACAATAACAAAATTTCTGACGGTAGGAACAATCATCACAACCACTATGCCTATCAGCGTATTCACACAGGAAGCATTCGCTAGTGATATCCTCGTATTGCTCCCAGCCAGGCCAATCCAACTTTTCCTTCCCCGTTTCAGCAAGCCATGTCCAGAGTTCGACTGAGAGTTCTATTGCCTTCTTCTTGGTTAGTCTCATTTTCCACCCCTCTTTTTCGCACAGTTCCTACAGTAGATTTTTCTCTTCCTCTTCCTACCAAGCTGCTGTCCCAGTCTCCCCCATACTTCCCCTTTACAACCAGCACAAGGCCAAAACATCACTTACTCACCTTATCTATTAGCTTGTAGAGTTCTTCTATCTTAGCTTGAACTGTTTTTAGGTCACTTAGTCCTGTTCCCCTCACCTCAAAATTCACCATATCCTTCAGGGCGTTATTTACCGTGCTATAAAAACCAACCGGCCCCCATGTTTCCTTTGGGGGGCTCCCGTCTTTGGGCTTACTCATCCTACGTTTCAATAAGGTTACATTTAGTGGGTCTGATTCTATCTTCCAGTTCTTTCCTATCAACATCACTCCACCTCTTTAAGAATGGCTTCCCAATCTTCACTTAATATAATCCTGTTACCACCCCAAGCCTTTATTGTCTTGCTCTTTAACAAGTCCACCATCTTCTTGAGTTGGGCTTTAAGAAGGGCGTTAATCTCATTCTGATTATCATCCACAAAGGACATATCAAGTGTTGCACTTTCCCATTCAAGTAGCCCTATCTCTTCCGGTGTTAGTAATATCATCACTTCCGCCAGAACTGCCACCAGCGTATAGTCTGCTTCTTCAAATAATCGTTCTTTATCTGGTTTACCCTTTGCCTGCTTATTGGCTTGCCAGTTTCAGGGTTTGGATATCTTTTGCCCAAAATGGCTCCCTGACCATGACGATATTCAGACCCAATTAAATCTCTCCTCTTCTGATACTTGATTGACAATTCCTTTTTCATATCCCTACTGTGTCACCCCTAATATATTCTCGGCATATCTCAAATACCGGTGCTAATCGTTTGTATTCAGCTAGTTGACGAAACCTGTCATTCTCCCGATACCGCTCTATCATCCGTTCCTTCTCCATTAAAAGGTTTTCATAATGAGCCTTAATTTTAGCCATATCAGCGTCATGCGTACTCCGCATATTTTGGACAGCCAGTAATATTTGTTTAGGAAGAGGTAAATCCTGTACAGGTGACTCACTACTGATATAACGATAGATTGAATCGCTCTCACAACCCTTTTGTTTCTGAAACCAAGACTGTAGGTTATACCCGGTAATACCTTCACGCTTACAGAAATCGCTTGAGCCATACAGTTTAATTTCATTAACCGCCTCTGATTCTCGTCCTGCGAATCTTTTTTTAAATGATTGAGCCATTTTGCCACCTCCTTAATCCTCCCAGACTAACAGAAGCTTATCGCATATGATAGCCTTCACTGTCTTTTCATGTCCTCCTTAAAATAAAAAAAGGCTAGGATTTGAACCCTAGCCTTATGTCTGGTAAATGTTATGTCTGGTGCTAGTTCAATATCCTAACCTTAGTATCATATATAGTGCGGCCCATGTCAATACCCCCTCACGCCTAAGCCTTGACGAGTTTCAAAAAACTAAACGCTACCGTGTCAAACTAGGCTTGAATAGTGTAAAGGGGTATGTTAAAATAAGATATGAAAGCCTATTGGTCAATCATTTTGGAACTATACGGACTGGCTTGGTGGAAAAGAAAGCCACTGGGTACTAAACAAAAAAACAACCCCGCTCTCGCAGGGCATAAGTATCAGTTATTCTTTTAATCGTCTTATTTTCTATTCTGTGAAGGCTGACAGGCGTTGAAGGAGGCATCCCTGACCAGCCTTTCTATTATCCTTTCCAGTTTAGCAATCTTCTTCTTTAGCTCCTTGTTCTCTTCTAATAATTCTGCCTGGCTTTTTACCTCTTTTATATTCATGTTACCAGAGTCCTATTCTATTAGTAGTGACCGCACCAATGGAGACTATAATAATAATGTAAACCGTTAACCGAAGAGCCTTTATCCAGGTGGAGTTACCAGTTATTAACTTTCCATGCTCTGTTATGCTGTTGTTCTGTCTCTCTAAATGCTTGTCAATATTATCTAAATGATTATTGATATAAATGAAATGGGTTTCAACGCTGGCCAGAATGTCCTTGTAACTTCTTTTGTCTGTCATTTTCCAATCCTCCCAGTATTCTCGTATATCGTCCATCGGCTGAGGAAATCCAAACTTCTCAAAATATTCATTGCTCAAGTGACCTCCTTAGAAGTGATGAATCTGTGTCCCACCTTCTAGACTTTGGGTTATTTTAAGTCCCTGTCCCTTGATATATTTTTTGCCCCAGAACAGATGCCCTGCTATGTAGCCCAGTGCAAAAGCTAATAGTAGCCAGAAGATTAACTCCCAGAGGAAGTGCCCCAGTAAAGCTCCAGCAGCAACCAGCCCGATAATCCAGAGTCCCTCGAACTTATGCCAGGTGTCACGCAGAATATAGGTCCATGGTCGTCCACCTATCTTCGACCACCACCATTTATAGTCCAAGATGTTCATTTTCTATCCTTTGATAAGGCGAAGGATTTTATAAGGGATACCATTTCTTACCTTGTGGGCTGTCTCAAAGCAGTACCCACCAATCTCATCACCACAATTCCAGCACTCGTGCCCCCACTTGCCCAATTCCTCTGAGGGTAGATGCGGATTCATCTCTATTTCCCTTTGCAAATCAGGGCAATGAAACCAATTCCAGCATACCCAGATTGAATTACACCGTGGACATCTTCGTATCATTTCTTCCTTATCTTCCCAATACCAAAGCTAATACCTTCTTTACCCAGTCCAGTGATAAAGATGCCCCATAAAATCTCAGGGACATCCTGCCCGGTTGCCATCATAAAACCGATAACTGTAAAAGAATAGATGATTATGTAAGGTATGATAAAGGCTTTGAATAAGTCTTTCATATTATCTCCTAGTGAGGTATCTCCTCACCCATTAAGGCCTTATTAAGCGTCTCGTCTATTCTGTTCAAAACATCTTCACCCCAGATGTCCACTACCAAAAATCCCATAGCAGTTAGCATTTCTCTTTGAATAGCATCATGGCTTCGAATCTCTACCTGGTGATGATAGTACTCACCCATCACTCGCCAAGCTAAATTGCCTGTTTCAATTATGAAATCTACGACCGCCCCACCTAGAGAAAAGAAGCCACCATTGATTGAGCTTTGGAATCTGTATTCAATCCCCCTTTTGTCCAGCCACTTTATTACGAGAATCTCAATGTCTGAGGCAAAAAACGGTATCTCCATTACCCTTTGTATACCTCTTCAACTGTAATCTCTGCCACCCCTTCTCTACCCCCCATCCCTTCATGAGCAAACCTTTGTGGCATCATACTAATTCCTACGTTATGTGAAGTTTGGTTGGTATCACCACTGGGATAGAACGTCACTAGCGTAGCCGTATCATAGATTGCTTCCAGTTCCGTATATTCTTCGGCAGTACATATCATCCTGAATGTCCATGAGCTAATCCTTGTGGGCTTACCCCGCCAGGCAAATGCTAAACTCTCTAGCTCAGGGCTATTAGTATTGGTCGTTCCCCTCTGTAGTTTACAGGCAAATTGAATAAGATAGAACTCAAGCCCCAGTCCACCACCAAATTCCAGTATCGTAGGTTTGGGTGAAGTCTTATAAGTTCCTAACTCAGTCCAGCTGCCAGTTTCATTTATGTCATGGTATAAAGTTATATGCTCATCAGTATCACAGCTCTTGGTAACAGCCGAGACATTAAGTGCTACTTTCTTAATTGCAGCTAGTTTTCGAAACTTGGGTAGTATAATCCCCTGTGAGTCTGAGGCAGTAGCATACTGATAGGTTGAAATCTGCTTGACATTGGAGGTTATGTCGGGGAACATACAGTATTTAATGCTCGTTCCCTCACCCCACCACAATCTACCGTTTGTATACATTGAAGATGGGGAATGGTGGACACAGGCTATTGGATTATTAACTGCTGAGGTGGTGTAGACCTGAATATTACCACCTACACTAGCGTTTCTCTTTAGGATAGAACTCTTGTCGGTAGATCCTCCGTTGACACAGTAGACCAGCCAGTTATTGACCGTGGTGAAGTCATAGATGTAGCCTTGATAACCACTTGGGAGTCCGTCTTCCTGGTCGGGTCCAACAAACGTAGCCATACTTGAAGATACCTTTAAAATCCCGTATCCCGTAGCTACCCAGATGTTAGCGTTCCAATATTCACCCACGTGTCCAGAATAAGTCAGAGGGGGGTATTCTACTTTTTGTTTGTAGGCTTGTTCGGCTGAAGTATCTAAACTATAGAGTCCCTGAGTACCCGTGAAGTATAAACAGGGTGTGCCGTCGGCTAGTAGTTTGCCTTCAAAGAAACTATAGAGAGTGCCGAAGTTGCCTGTTAAACTAAAAGTTCCACTATAAGCGTCAATATCTCCAGCATTTGAATAGGTAACAGTATTGCCTGTAGTTGAAATCCAATAAAGCCTACTACCATATGAAGCTAGATAACCTTTTACGGGGTCGTCTGAAGCCCTGAGTCCGAAGTCAAATTCAGCAACGTGTAAATTTCTAGTGCCTGAATCACTGTTGTAACCCCTAATTCGTGCTTTTGTTACCGCCTTAATTCCTTCGGGCACTGCTTTTGTTATCCACTCTCCTGTGGTGAAACTCCCCTGATAAACATCATGCCAGGCAGCATCGTAATATATATCCACATCTATAAGAGTTATAAGAGAGGGGGTGTCTTCGTCAATATAATATCTAACGGCACCATAGTTCCCAGAGGATATGGTTAATTCCAAATAGTTCCCCCAAGCTGTGGGGTCAATGGTAACGTAGGTATCTGTGCTTGTATTGTCATCTATGGCGTCGTTCGGAGTATTCCAACTAGTACCCGTAGCTCCAGTAGGTGAAGTCCAGGTAGTTCCGAGTAAAACCCAAGTCTCACCATCGGTTGTGTATTTTGCTGTTGTCGCTGAACTTACTATTAAGTACTCGTCTGTATCATCAGTAATTACTATGGCATCTATCGGATTGGCTAGACCCGTGTGTTTAGAAGTCCAAGCAGAACCACTCCACTTTGAGATTTGATTATGACCGATAGCATAAGTGCCGCCTTGGAAGTCTATAATCTTAACAGGAGCTACGCCAAACGAACCTGCCGTATTTACAAGGGGATTAAGAACCGCACTTCTAGGAGTAGATACATCTACACCATTGAGCCACCACGTCCGAGACGTATCTTCAGGCAAGGCACTCTCCCTTCCTATCCCACTTCTGAAGTCGTGCCACTCTTCTATATTCACTCCCTGAAAACTAGAGTACTCCAGTCCAGCACCTGTAATCTTTGCCGTCCAGGGATTGATTGGCAGTTTGGTAATCTCTCCGACAATCTCAAACCGCTTATCATTTATAACTATCTCACGCATTATTACCTCGCCTTATATTGACCGCCTCTTGTAAAACCCTTTGGCAATCCGTCTGTCCGTTCCTTAATGGTCTCAGATATAGTCTCTAGCCTCTCTATAATCGTTTTTAAGGCACTTACAAGCTCTCTTAGGTCTCTCAGGTCAAGTTCTACCTTCCCTATTTTGAGTTCAATGCTATCCTTAATTTCCTTTAGCGTTGGTTCTTCTATCGGCATTACCATTATTCGACCACGCTCCTTGCCCGGGGATGGGGATAGTTCCTTGCAGTAAGGCGGTAATAAATAGCATCCTTTTCAGCCTGTCTATAAACATTGTCCAACTTACCACTCAGGATTTTACTTCTGGGAAGATTTAATATTGCTTCGGCTATCAACCAGTCTGGGGGGAGATAAATTACATCCGTATCATCATCCACTTTGGGCTGTGCCCCCTGCCCTTCTAGCCTTAAATCCTTGCCCGCTACAATAGAATAGTATCTCTTATCTAGTTTTAACTTGGGTGCGTAGGACTTGATGATACTCCAATATTCAGGGTCTATTATGTCCTCATTGAAGTAATCATCACTCGCCACTACGTCCTCAGTAATAATCCTGTAGAGATACAGCATGCTTAGAGGCAGGGCATATTCATAGGTATCGGCTGATAATGTAATAGTAGACTCGTCTTTAATGTCAATCAGATACTTACCAGCCATAGCCTCAATCCCTAAGTTAATCGCTTTGAGGTATTCATCGGCAGAAAACTTGTTGTGCAATTCCCATTGTGAGGTGTTCGAGATTGCATTGGTAAAAACAGGAGCAAAGGTTAACGTGGTATTGGATACTGTCCAGTCCGTAACATACCTTTCCTCTCCAATACCTGTTCCTGCAAAGATATAGCCCCTGTATTTGTGTTCATTGAAGTAATCATTGCCCCATCCCGGGTTAGCTAACTCCGTGTCAATCAGAGTATTGACTGACCCTGAATCGGCTTTTCCCATTATTAAATCGCCAACCATTGATGATAAATGTTGCCTGATAACCGCTAGGGTATTTGAATACATAGCCATTTATTTTACCTCCAGTTTGACAAGTCGAGCTTTCAAGTCGTCTATCTCGGCCACGAGGTCTCTCGGTGGTTCTGGTATTATTCGATAGCCATCTTCTATAAGGTCACTCTCCATCATTTCCCAAATAGCACCATGCTGGCTGTCAAATTCCTCTTTGGTCAAACCAGAAGTCCCAGCGTAATATGCATTACTTAATATATCATGCTGTTCTTTCCATTTACTTTTGATTTGTTTTTCAGTTATCATTTTAACCTCATTTAATATAGGCTATAATATCTATTGTAGTTGCCTTAGCGTTTCCTGTTTTCCACTCTATTATCCCAGAGGCGTCAGTAGCTACTAAGAGAACCATATATACTCCAGCTGCTTGCCTACCAAAAGCACAGCCATAAGGGTCTGTTATAGACGCACTATAAAATTCATCTCCATCGCTATTTTTGCGAACTGCTACTCCCACAAGGTTAGCCGCACCATCAATTTTTAATAATACTAAAGCAGGATTGGCACCTATCGTCCCTGCTAAATTGAGGTCTGTCCAAGCGGTTGGGGAAGTGCCATTAAATACCTCAGTTTCAGCTACAGTTAAACCACCACCGGGGGCAGCCCAAGAGGGTATCCCCGATGCCAAAGTAAGAACCTCACCATCATTCCCCTTTGCCAGTCTGGTTAGTTGCGTTGTAGATGAAGCGTATAGAACATCCCCAGCAGCTTGTGAATTAAATATATGGGAAAGAATACCCTTCCATTCATCCTTGCTTAATTCATTACCAACATCTTTATGCCTAAATTCATTTGCCATAGGTTAGTTCCGCCTTATTTGCCTAAATTCGCCAGCATCATCTGATATATTTCTCACAGACCCTGTAGTTGATATATCCCTGCCAGTGAAGTCGCCTAAATCCCTACCAGTAAAACCAGATAAGTCTCTACCTGTAAAAGCACGTAAACTTCTGACAGCTACTTTACTGAGAATGGCCGTCAAGCTACCAATACCTGACATGGTAGCCTTGGCTATCTTCAAAATTGCCCCAATAGCCGATAAACTGCCCACACCAGCCAAGGTTGCCTTACCCTCAAAAATCCGCCTGCCAATAGCAGCCAGTAAACCAACACCCGTGAATGTTACTAATCCTGTCCTTATGCGACTGCCAATGGATGATAAGGAGCCCACCCCCGCGAAAGTTGCCTTGCCTATTGCGGTTTTAACGGCATTGACAGTAAGTGCCCCTACCCCTGAAAGAGTGGCTTTGCCTAGTAAATGTATTATACCAATAGCTGACAGACTTCCCGCTCCCGATAGAGTAGCCTTAGCCGTCAGAAAGAAACCACCCAATGCAGATAGATTGCCGACACCTGATAAAGTAGCCTTTGCCACAGCGGTTCTGACAGCATTGACAGTTAATAATCCTGTCCCTATAAATGAGACTATGCCATGCCAGACGCTTATGGAAAAATAGAACGGGAAGGTATAAGGGAAACCTGCAGCCTTAGCACTTAAAGCCCCAACTCCTGAAAGAACAGCCTTGCCGATAACAGTTAATACACCCTTGCCCGTTAGCAGCCCCGAACCTGCTAAGGTAGCCGTTCCTATTGCGGTTCTAACACCATTTACTATCAGTGAACCGCTACCCGAAAGAGTAGTAGCACCTTGAAATATCCTTACTCCCGATACGACTAACGAACCCACCCCAGAGAGCACAGCAGCACCAGAATGGATTACCCCTCCAAGAACAACAGTACCAATAGTTGCAAGACTACCAACGCCTGAGAGGGTTGCTTTACCGATTGCTGTTTTGACACCATTGACAGTGAGTGCTCCTACCCCCGATAGGGTTGCTAGTCCTGTTTTTAGACGCCTGCCGATAGCTGATAGACTCCCTACCCCTGAAAGAGTAGCTTGGGCTGTGTGTAATAAACCGCCTATAGCAGATAAAGCCCCAGAGCCAGCTAAGGTCGCTAGTCCTGTTCTTAACCGAACTCCAATAGCAGCCAGAGTTCCCGAACCAGATAGTGTAGATTTACCGATAAATGTTACATTTGAGATACCGGCTAGAGTTCCAACACCCGATAAAGCTACAACCCCATAATGCGTTGCACCACCAGCAGTATAAGTAACCCTAATCTCCACCTTGGCACAATACATTGTGTTGACCTTGCCGACTTTGGTGAACTTAATTTTAGCATCTATGTCCTGAACTTCTGCCCAAGTCCATGTACCCATTGTCGTGAGGTCTTTATAGCCAGTCCAAGTTGGTGTCGTGCCTGGAGGTGTACCCTCTCCCAGCGAACTCGCTCCAAGGTGAAAAATTCTAGAGAGCAGGTCATCAGCATCGCCATAACCATAGGCTCTACCTTCTACTTTAGTAATTGTGCCCAAGTTAGTGCCAGGGCAGGTGTTTCCATCAAGGGTTTCTTCTGTAGTAGTTATGGCAGTCGAGGCATAATTGGTAAGAACGCCATCAATCATATTGTCTGGGTCAGTCCAATTGCCCGTTGACCTGGAGTTGAAGTAATAAGTAATATCAGCCATCACATCACCTGCACTTCAAAGGTAAAACTACATTCGGGTGGGGGATAGACACCAGCTAGGGCATCTTTGGCAAGTGGATAGTCTACGCAGTTCTCGTTGAACCAATCTATCTGAGGTTGGGTTATCTTCTTGCCAAACCTATCCTTGACCTGCTTTATAGGCTTACCACCTCTGCCATAGATAAGACAATGCCCATACAGCTTCCCGTTATCAATCTCCACATAGAACTTACACCTATCCTCACCTCGTTCTATGCAAGGGTTCTCAAGTATTATAGGCGGCAGACAGCATTTACCACAGTGGTTACATAGTCCATTCCTAATGTAGATTGGCATATTACTCCTAAGTTACAGCTACATCTAAATCGCCAGTGCTGATTTTGAAAGTGTCACCATTGTCTACCTGCTTGTTTACATCCAGTGGACTCCACATCAATACATGGACATCAGTACCCCAGACTGTAGCGTCTACATTGGTAACTAGGGCAACGTGAGATACTATTCCCCAGTTCGCAGTAGCTGTAGTGAAGTTTATGTCCCCAGCATTTGAACTGGCTCCGCCAGAGGGAGCTGATAAGCCTGCAAGCTCTCTGGCATAAGAACCACCACTCACTTCATCATCTGGGGCATTTATCTCCAAATTAGTAACTGACGTGAACAAAGCTGTGTAGACCGCTACATTCACGGTGGCTTGTCCCCTCATTGTGTTTATAATCGCATCTTCCATGTAGTCTGAAAATTCTGTCATTGTCTTTTCCTCCTATAATTCTTGTCTAGCTTCTTATGCCACAGATGTCAAAGCTCCTGTTTGCATCTTGTCCGTTTGTGGTTTCTATCTTTACAAACTGAAATCCCATTAACGGGAATGCCCAGGTAATCTCTCCAGCCCCAGTAGTGCTCAAAATCTGGTGGCTATCACCGTTTACGGGGTCAGTACCGTGAAGTGCTTGGAAAGTTCCACCTGTTTTCTTGGCTACCTTAAAGCTAATCTGTGCCGTGTTGATTAAGGGGACAACCAGCATACCGACCTCCCAAGGTCTCCCCAAATCAATCTCCGTTGTCTCAACATTACTAACCGAGACATTCATTATCACTGTCTGCCATTCTGCTATTATCATCCGTCACCTCCTTATTTCACTCCGAATATCGTCATCTTAGAACCACTCAGGTTCAAGAATTTAATCGGTTTTGGATTACGATATAACCTGCCACCCTCCTTGGGTGCCGTACTCGTAGATACAGCGTTGTCAATCCCCTTCTTTTTCATAGACACACCTCCTAAATTGTAAATGAGGAAACTCCGTTAAAGTCCCACGTGTAATTCATTGGCTTCAATCCCAGCTCGACCATTGCTCGTGTCAGCCTTTCTGGTTCTTTGGAATAAAACATTAAGAAACCACCGCCACCCGCACCCTGCGTCTTACCGCCCAGAGCCCCGTTCTTTAGCGCAATCTCATAGGCTTCATCTATCTGTGGGTTGGAAACCTTCGTTGACATCTGCTTCCTCACCTTCCAGTAATCGTTTAGTAAAAGTCCATAGTCATCCAGTAGTCCCCGTTCCAACAACCCTTTAACCTCAAAAGCCATTTTCTTAACTGCATCCAACTTTTGAACAATGGCACCACCATCCTCCAGTTCCTTCTTTTGCCCAGTCCATATATCAGATGCACTTCGGGGAATACAGGTATCAAAAAGGAGGAGTCTCTTGTTGAGTTTTACGGAGTCAACCTTCAGTGGTTCAACCCCCACATAACCATCACGAGAGAATGTATAGCAGTTTATTCCTCCGAAAGCACAGGCGTACTGGTCTTGTTTACCTATTGGTTCTCCTAATATATCTATTTCTATATTGCAAGCTGTCTCAGCAACTTCTCTTTGCGACCATTGGTTGCCCAACCAGACATCTATCAGATTGACCAGAGCTACCGTGAAACTGCTGGATGAGCCTAACCCGCATCCAACAGGTACATCAGAAGATGATATTAACTCTATTGGTTCTTCAAAATGGTTTAGGCGTAGGACTTCCCTGAAAAGCGGATGTCCGATATAGCACCACTTCTTAACCCGTTCCTCTCCTGAATACTTCAGATGGATATTCTCATAGTACCCGCTATTGGCGGTTATGTGTGTGTATTTATTTATACCAGCAGCTATTAAAAACCCACCATTCTTTTCGTAGTAAGCCTTAACATCAGTTCCTCCACCTGCGAAGGTGATTCGCACAGGTGCCTTTGAGATTATCATTTGTATGCTATCTCAGGGTAGCCTATTTTCATTATCTCTTGTATATTTCCCTTTATACCCATAGTATGAGTGTAGTGAACACATCCACATTTGGTACACAGTATGCCATCGTGGATAAATCCACAGTCAGCGCATGACCTTACGGGCTTAAAAACCTTCAGTATCTCGCATATTAAATGACAGATGTGGTTATGCCACGATTCTACCTGTGGTGTGGAATGTCCTACCACAATAGAGGCATCAGCTAATTGTTTTAGCACACCCCCATCAAACCCAACTAAACCTATAACCTTGCCCCCATATCGCTTAACGTAATCTACTGCCTTTGTGATGTTCTGCGACCATTGCCCTGCTTTATCCTCACCAACTCCACCATGAACGCTAATACAGATAAGAACATCACTCCTCGACCACTTATAAGCTAGTTGGTTGAGAAACACATTATCCCACCCGACATCGTTTGTCAGGGCTGTCATCTGAGCCATATTGTCGTTCAGACAATAGGCACCCACACCTATCTTGCATAAGTCGGATGTAAAGTGAGAGGCCGTAGCTGCCGAACCCCCGTTGCCGCAGACATAGATATCGCCCCGTACGGACCATGCACCATATATGGTGGTGACTACCCTTGCTATATCCTCTATATTGATATTGTCAGCAATTTCCTTTATTTCAGCTAGATATTCTTCGACTTGCTTCTTCAAACTCTCTTACCGTCCATCTAGAGTATTTGTGGTCTAGCATCTTGCCTAATATCTGTGGCGGAACGGTTACGATATCCGCCCCTGCCAAGAATGCGTCCATGACATTCTTGACTGTTCTGACACTACCAACTATCAGAGAGCAGTGCTTGGCATTCTTAACGAAGGGCATGGAATCTTGAACTACCTGAAAAGCATCACCGCCCTCATCCTCTATCCTTCCCCAGAATACGGATACATACCTCACGCCCAACTGACACGCCAGTGCTACTTGTGCCACACTCATAAGGGCTGTACAGTTTACTTTGATGCCCTCACGTATCATCTCATGTATTAAGTGTATATGGTCTCCACCGTCACTTTTGAGTAAAGAAACCTTTATCTTGATATCTATACCATCTCCAAAAGTGGGGTGTTCCTTTTTCAGTTTCTCCCAGTATTGAGGCTCCATAGACACAGAATAAGGCTGTGCCGCCTCTACCAACTCACGGAGGTCGGGTTTGTCCTTCTCAATTATGGAAGAGTTTGTTGTTACCCCCCTGATTACGGGATGCCATTTTTTTATCTCTTCAACTTTTCCTGAGTCAAGAAAGATTTTCATACTTCAGTATCTCCCTTATCGCTTTCCTGACTGCCTCATTGGAGTTGAGTTTAACTTCCCATCCCAGTTCCTTTATCTTGTTAACGTTCAACCTTACTTGAATGGCACTACCGTCCCATCCCCTGTCTCGTTTATCATAATTAACCGGTATATCCAGCCCTGCTTCCTGAAGAAGCATAGTGACTATCTCGGCAATAGTAGTTGATTCCGAGCCACCTATGTTGAACAGATTGGACTTTTCGTTACTATGCCCAAAGGCATACAGAATACCGCCCACACAATCCTCGACAGATATAAAGGGACGACTCTGTATCTTCGACCCCATCACATCCAGTTTGGTTTTATCTTCCTTGAGTTTCCTCACAAGGTCTCTGATAACACCGTTCTGCATCACCCCGCCAACGATGTTGCCCAGTCTTAATATCCAGACCTGTATATCGTATTTCTCAGCGAGGTCTTTTATCATCCACTCGGAAACTAACTTACATTGGGCATAAGGGCAAATGGGAACTAAAGGGCTATGCGTCTCTGATATTGGTTCAACGGCATCATCACCGTAAACACCACAGGTTGAGGTATAAACCAGCTTCTTAATCCCCCAATCCCCCATTGCATCCAGGATATTACGAGTTCCAAGTAACTGGTTTTCGTAATCTAACTGGGGGTTAGCAATGCCAGCCCTGCTATTGGTATGGGCTGCTAAGTGGAATACTGTATCAGCCCCCTGTATTAAGCCATGAACCTCCTTATAATTCCGAATATCCGCCTTATAAAATATACGGTTAACAGGTAGGTTCTCCTCCTTGCCACTACTTAAATTATCAAAGCATTTAATGACAGACTTTTTCCCAAGCCTCTTGGCAAGCTCACTTCCTATTAAGCCTGCTGCTCCAGTTACAAAAGGTTTCATCACTTCACACACTCCTTTCTATTTATTGCCCACAAAGTGGATTTTTTCCCCCTGGAATTCCACGTGGATAACATTACCAACTGGTGTAATGTAATCCCACGCCACCCAATCCTCTGCAATAATATACTCTGTAACAAAAACCCAACCATGTTCCCCTGCCCATTGCTTAAATTCTCGCTTATTCACTTCACACACACTCCTTTTATCTTCTTGTCTTCCTGGTTATTTCTGTAGCGTATTTTTTAGCCCCAGGGGTCTCGCCGTCTAGTGCTCCCTTAAAACGCCAGAAAGCCAGACTTCCCGCACCTCGCTTCATTGGACTATTACAGTGGGGGCACAGAGGTAACTCGGCACTCATAGCCAAGATTACCTCTGTTTTCTCTCCACATTCAGGACAAATTAGTTCATAAATCGGCATCACACACACCTTCTTAACTTGCCTTAATTAGTAAAACTTTCCAGTCACCGGCGGCTATATCAACGTTCGATACATTGTCTCCTGCGTGCACGACTATTTCTATATTCCCAGCATCCAACACGTAGGATGTAGCCGTAACATCCACCAGGTCTGCGGGGGCTGCTATTAGCACAAAATCCCCTATCGCAGCCCGAGCTGCGGCGAAAATCGTGGTTATAGACTGGTTTACAGTAAGAGCACCGGGGTCAATGTTCACCGTATAGAGGTCGATTTCCGTTATCTTGGCGACATTGGCTACGTTATGTTGCCCTACCTCCAATTGTCTTGTTGCTCTAATTTGCTGACTCACATTTTTCTCCTCCCTTTATTTTGTGTCGGCTTTGGAGCACCTTAACGGCGACCGACATTTTCACACACACATCTCCTATCGACCTATTGTTAGTGAACTTCATTACTTCCTCTTTGTGATAATATTCAAAACCTTTCCCTTCACGTATATTATCTTTTCAATTTCCTTATTGGTTAAGGCGGACTTAATACGTGGTCTCTCTAGCACTTTTTTAATTAGCTCTTCTAAATCTTCGTTGCCTAAAAGAGCAAAGTTTCTGAGAACAACATCGCCATTAATTGTAAGTTCGTTTTCGGGGTGAAATTGCACTCCGTAAATTTTCCTTGACCAATTCTCCATTACGGAAACTTGGCATCGCTTTGTTCTGGCTGTAACCACGAAGCCGCACGGCACTCGCTTTACCTCATCATTGTGGTTAAAGTAAACTGTTTCAGTTTTACTAAGGCCATTGAGTAATCCACCGGTATCAAGAACCCCTAATTCTGCCGTACCAATTGTCTTTGTCTTTGATTCTCCGTAGTCTCCCCCCAAGTCCCTTGCAATTACTTGATGCCCATAACAAATCCCCAGAATGGGTACGCCTAAATCGTAAATGCCCTTATCAACGCCAAGTGTATCTGGGGCTATGCGAAGAGGGCTACCTGTTAATATAATTCCAGTTGCACACCGCAATTGCTTTAGTGGCTTATCGGGGGATGAAGCCACCGCCTCAATGCCCATTTGGCATAACTTATCTGCAAAAAACTGGGCACTCTCTACGGGATTCAGATTTATAATTACTATCATAGTTTTGTTGCCCATACGTCATTCTTCTTGCTGAACCCAGCTTCTTTAAGATAAGTGTCTATCATCTCAGTGTGGTCAAAGTGTTGCGGATGATGGGTCTCTATGCATAAATTTTCTTTGGTGGGTTCATTGTGATACAGCCTATCCCCTACCTTCATTCTCTCACCGAGCATCTTGATGAAACCCCGCAAGTCCTCTATGTGTTCAAGGGTGTCTATTGCAACCACAGTATCGAACTTACTTAGGTCTGGAAACTTGGTAGTGAAGGTGATAGGGAAGCTGTATTTTTCCTTCAGGTAATTGCAGAAGCTAATTGTATATTCGTTTATATCGTACCCAGTAACTTCACACCCCTGTTCTGCCAGCATAATGGCTGCCGTGCCTATACCACACCCTATATCTACAACCTTCTCATTCAGGGTTTTAGTTAGGGGGACCAACTTCCCGGGTGCATACTCATTGGATAAATTAAAATTAGCATCTTCATATAAAGCCTCGGTGTTATTCTTGTAGAAGTCCTCAATGTTTCCAGTGCGTTCCCCCCAAAGTTTTGCGAAGTTCGCCCTTGTATATAGGAGTCTTCTGTTTACTTCTTCAATGTCCGTATTGGTGAAGTCGGCAATGTCCTGCCTTAAATTCTTCAACCTCTGCTGGTTCTCAATTACTTCTTTAGCCTTGCTTTCTTCTTGGTGTTTAACTATATCGTGAAGAGAATAAACATAACTCCCAAGATGACCCAGCTGGATAGACGTATCAATGTACGGCTTTATCCCGACCTTACGTGCCTTCTCGCAGAAGTCGTAATCCTCGCTCAAGAAGATTCCTTCTCCCTCTCTTTCGGCAAACTCCCTCTCTTCAAAGAAGGGGAAGAACTTAATATCTCTTGGATGTAGTAATGGTAGGGGGGTTTCGTCTCTTATCTTCTCCAGTAACTTACGGGTAATTCCCATAAACCCACTAGCGATATACTCAAACTCGTGTATCTTCCCATCCAGGATAAGTTTTCCATTTATCCCATAACTGGAAGCCTGCGTTCCCCCTCTAACTGCGAACAAACCACCAATTAAGTCGTATCCGTTCTTCATATCATCAAAGATACGCAGCATGTTTTTAGGCGTGAATAGGATGTCTGAGTCGACAAACAGTAAATAGTTAGCCTCAGTATGGGTGAGGAATTTAGAGGCAGCGATACTCCTCGCCCTTGCCTTCCCGTCTCCATGCGGGGTATTCCAGTAAAAAGCTACGCCTTCTTTTGCCAATGCCCACTTTGCCAGTTCAAAGCACTCCACCGTCTCTGCCTTCACACTGTCAAGGCAAATGGTTGATACTATATAGTCAATCTTCACTTAATTAGCTCCTTCACACTTCTCTCTAATTTGAAAATCATTAGGTTTTGATATGCCCACGAACATCCACTGGGAACAAAGACCTTCCAATCCATTGCCACTTGCTCTGTTATATCAGGTATGAGTTCCAATCCCCTGCTTGTTAGCTTCCCCTGCCAATAATCTTTATTCTGACAGTTGACATGGTGCCAGCCACCTTGCCCGACATGGGCTGCACTGAAGACCAGCCATTGCCCCGTATGCTTCACCAAGCTGTCACAGTAAACGTCAGCACTTTCTTTGGGTAGGTGTTCTCCTACCTCAAGTGAGACAACCATATCAAACTTTCTTTTAAGGTCTAAGGGTCTCTGTAAATCGTGGGTGACAACATGGATATCTGGACTCTCAAGGTCTACCCCCCACGCATTGTCTTCACCTATTAGCCTTCCCATAAGTTTTACAAGATGCTCACCCCCACAGCCAATATCTAAATAGGACTCTGGTTTACCGAGACAACCGAGTAAGATAAATAAACACCTTTCCTTCCACCACCGAGAATGCTCAAAAGCTTCACCCCCATAAGCCATTATGCCTTCTCCTCGGACATCTTCTCCTGGTATCTTATAAAATCTTCTATGGTAAAACAGTGTTCACCAAAATGTCCTACCTGAATAGATGTGTCTATATAGGCTTTAATTCCAACCTGATGAGCCTTCTCGCAGAAACTAACATCATCCCCCATAACATCCATCTTATCGGGGGATACCTTTTGTTCGCAAAACGGGTAGAACTTCAACGTATCACCAAGCTGAGGTAGGGATAACTCGTCTACCATCTTTTGTAGAAGTCTTCTTGATATTCCAGTAAATCCCCAGGGAATGTACTCGAACTCTTGAATCTTGCCATCCAGATGGTAGGTTGTTTTACCGTATCCCAACCTGCCCGATAACCCCTTGCCGCTTCGCATACAATAGAGACCTGCTATCAGGTCGTAGCCGTCCTTCAGGTTGTTGTATAGCTTTTCCAATTGGTCGGGGGAGAAAGCTATATCTCTATCAATACTAATAAAATACGGAATATCAGTTTGGAGAAGAAAGTTGCTAATGGTAACACACTTTGACTTATTTTGCCCGTAGCCACAAGCAATTTCCCAGGCAAAGGTTATCCCCTTTGGGGCTAATGCCCACCTTGCCCTTTCAATACACCGACAGGTAGAGTGAGACACATCACTCTCGGCATTGGTCATTATGAAAAAACTTACATCCATTGAATCACACACACGAGAGACCCTTTCACACACCGAGCCCCTCCTCCTTTTCTTCTAGCTACGAGTGTTGATTTTCACGCCGAACGTAGCTCTTGCTCCCAGCACACCGTAGAGCGTTTGCACGCCAACCACGTTACTGAACCTCTGCGGCCAAGGGAAAGCATGTACCGTAGGGGTTTTTTGCTGGAGCAGGACTAAACCCTCTCGGTGCATATAGGTAGCCTCGTGAGAATCAGCAAACCCGTTAAGGTTTGTGGTCATGTAGACTGGAGCACCGAAGATTTGGCGTCCTTGGAAGCCCTTGGAAACCACACCATCGGGGACGTAATCCATTCTGACAAAGTAGTCGAGCTTCAACAGGTCAGTGATAGACTCCGGGTCGAATATCCACACCCTATCAGTATCAGGGGCATCAGCATCATTCAAGTCCTCATAACAATTGATGAGAACGTCAGCAGTAAGGGCTGAATTCTGAGTCCCTTGTTCATTGGTAAAGGTGGAATTCACTAAAGTTGCTAGAGCAGCGTCAATGTTCTTGCTTATTGAGTAACCACATTTCTTCAGTGCAGCAACTAAGATGTCAGGAGAATCCTGGAGTTGCTCTTTTTCGCTCAAACCAACTGATTTCTGATACCAGTAGTTTACCACCAGGTCAATGCACGTTTGATTGGTGTGATACAGGTCCAGGTCAGCGGTGATATTTACCGCATCAGCACTTCCGAAGTCCGCCAATAGCGGGATGTGTACCGTATCACCCTTGGTAAGTTGAGCTTCAAACCTGCGGTCTACGTGAGTAGCAAAAACTAAGTCAGCTTCAGTAGCCATCTGGATTATCGTCCCCCATATCTCTGGTATATATGGGGCAACATTTGCAGCAGGCCAAATTGTAGTAGCCATTTTAAACTATTCCTTATTTTTTCAAGTTACAGACCACTCACACACCGCCTGCTCGACCTTTATTTAAGTTTCCCTTCCCGTGAGGCTTGCAGAATTTTGTCCAGGTTTTTCCCGAATTCCGCTAACCCCTTGGGGGTCTTAGCCATTTCCCGTATTCCCTCCAATGTAAACTCCGCACCACCAGGAGCGGAGGAAACAGCAGGGTCTGTTACGGGTGAAGGTTCTTCCTGTGACTGCCCCTTGGGTTTCTTCAGGTATTCAATGGTTTTATCCATCATTGACTTTTCATCAGGGAGACCTTTCAGTTCACCAAAAGGGATACCGGTTTTCTCAGAAAGGTCAGAAGCTACAGTGAACAAGTGCATTGCCGTTGCACCTACCTCTGATTCCTTATCTCTTTCCTCCGCCCTAGCTTCCCTATCGGCTAACTTCTGCTCCCTCATATAAGCCTTGAAACCTGAAGGGTCATCTTCAAACTTGTCTTCCATCAGTTTGTCAACCTTAGATTGTACTTGACTCATGGTGGATTCAAGTCTGTCAGCCCTGGTCTTTTCCTTGGCAGTCTCAGTCCTTGATTGGGTTAGTTGGCGATTGATTGATTCCAATCCCTTGCCAATCCCCTTATCCATGTCCTCCTGATTGAATTTGCCTACAGTTGGTTCTTGTGCCTTTGGTTGAGTCGGTTTCCCCCCCTCCTTCTCAGGAGTTGGTTTCACTTCCTCTACCGCAGGTGTAACCCCCTCTAAGTCCTTAGTCATAAAATCCTCCGTAAATAAAAAATCCTGAGATTATGGCTCTCAGGTAAGCCCTTCGACCCTTTCTACTTCTTTAACGTCTAATGCCCCTTAAAATCGATTCTGTGCGTTCTCATAATAGAACAGGTGTTCAACTTGACAACTTCTACTTTTGAGCTATACTTCAAGTGGGGAAGGGGCTACCATGCAATGGTATGGTGTGTGTGTCAGAGTAATCTGCAGACCCCCGCCATGTATGGACAGCCCCAACCCCAGGGGAAGGGGTAACCTTCAGAGTGATGCGTGTGCGTGTCTCGTAAGGGGCATCACAGTATCCACTGGGGGACTACCCCTTCCCCTTGACAAGCCCTAATAAATTAACCTTACTTTACCTTACCGAGTTTGAGAATCATTCTCATCTTTTTGCAACTCGTAAGCCCTTCACGCCTAGGGGGGTATTGACTTATGAATAAATATATGTTAGACTTTAACGTAGTCTCGGTAGAGCGGAGCGGAGCGAAGCATAAGGAAGTCCGAGCAAGTGGGTGAGGTATATTTTAAATTTGTTTTATAGTCCCGATATATTCAATAAGGCAAAGGCATCGATATATGATAACTGGAGGTCCCGTTTCTCTTGGGAGTTACCACAAGTTATCGTTAAAGCCTACTTGACAAGGCATTAGAAAGGTGTATTATTAAAGTATGGATATAGTAACAACTATACTAGCTATATTGGGAAGCCTTCTGGCGCTCTACTTTTTGGGTTGCGTTGTGTACTTGGTATTCTGCTTGGTTCGATCTGTCTTTCGGTATCTGTTCACAGATCACAAAGCCCCATTCGATGATCTACCATTCAACATTGGGCACCCTTAACATATTTATAGAATGCTTCCCAATCCACTAAGCCATTGCTCAAACTCTGCACCCGTTCCAGGCTTACGTTCCAATTTGGTGTAGAGTGTTACTAACTGTCTCCGTTGTTCTGAAGTAAAATTACCTGACCGAATAGCATTAGCTAAAGTCTTGTCTTCCTGCATCAGATTCGCTACAGCAGCTCTATCTGATGGTTTAAGTTCTAACATTGGTTTGACTTTGGCATAACCGGCAATTGCAGAAAGTGGCCTACCCAGTTCTGTA
>SDBU01002921.1_pt1 | contig 22220 bp, 14 predicted proteins | sample 2277071 | NCBI WGS metagenome assembly SDBU01 (sample SAMN10397929, study PRJNA504765) | marine sediment metagenome | isolation source: marine sediment core GS08_GC12, 126 cmbsf | place: Arctic Ocean: Gakkel Ridge, Loki's castle | collected 2008 | reverse complement strand
GTTTAGCTAAAACATTAGATGAATATCTAACTACATTCGAGCCGTTAGATACAAAAACATATGTTGGTAAAATAGACAAAATAGATTTAGAAAATGACTCTAAATTAGTTCTTAAAGCGGATTTACATGGGGATTTTGAAGCTTTAGAAAATCATTTAAAAACTCTGCAAAAAAATGGATATTTAGATGAAAATCTCAAAGTTGTAGATAAATATAAAGATAAGATTCAAATAGCATTTTTAGGAGATTATTTAGATAGAGGCGATAAAAGTTTCAAAATAATAGATCTTTTAATGAAACTTAAAATGAAAAATCCAAATGAAGTTATTTTACTTAGAGGGAATCATGAATATCTACTAACAAGTTATCAATATATCCACCCTAATGAAAGACATTTTTATAGATCTAAAGAGCTCTGCCATAAACTAGATAAATTTTTCTCTACTCTATCTTTAGCATGTTTCATTGGAGCTAAAGATGAAAAAGGTATTTATCAATATACACTTTTAACACATGGAGCTATTGAGCCTGATTTAGATTTAAATGAGCTTTTATCTAAAAAAGAAAAAAGAGCATCAATATTATTTAGAAAAGACAAAAAGTTTTCACTATCTGATAGAATTACAAATATCTTACCTAAAAAGCTTAGAAAAGATAATTCATCATCAGATGATTTTGAAGATGTAATAAAAGCTTTAAAAGATTTTATAGCATCTCAAAGCTCTAAAAACAAAAAAGAAGTTCAAAAATTTGTAGAAGGTTCTATCGATAAAAAAAGAGCAAAACTCATTTTAAGCACCTTAAGAATCCAAGATTTTCTAAATTGCAAGCTAATTGCTGAAGTAGTTCAAGAAGAGAGAAAAAAAAGCACTACAAGCTTTAATTGGGGCGATATTAAAGAAAAGCTTGGATATAATTGCGATAGAGGTGCTGGCCTTACATTTACCCCAGAGTTTATAAAAGATTACTTTAGAGCAATAAGCTCTGATACAAGAAAAGTAAAAACTCTAAGAGCTGGTCATGCACATGCTCACATTAAATTTTCATTAGACGGCAAAAAAGACTTTATTGAAATTCTACCAGTTGCAGGGAATCTTGAATTTTATGATGTTGTTAGAAAACCTGTAGATTCTGCTCAAATAATCACAGTTCAATCAGGCAAAGTAAAAAAATGGACAAAAAACACACTTAAAAGAGATAGAGATGCAGAGAATACACGAATATCTTCTGAAAAAACTTTTTATAAAACAAAGGCTATATAATTAATAATTATTAAAACAACACAAGAATAAAAAAGAATAATATTATGACAACTACTGTCTCAAGATCTATAGGAGGATTGCGAAGATCATACGTACCTCAAAGAAATATAGTAGGAAAGACTATGTCTCAAATGGCTACTATTCAACGATTAGATGGATATCTAAAACAGTTTTATCCTTTGGATGAAACTAGAGATCTTGGAATGATTGAAAAAATAGAATTAGACTCCGGTTCTAAATTAGTCCTTAAAGCGGATTATCATGGAGACTATATTGGTCTTATAAAATACTTAGAAGGATTGCAAAAACAAGGATATTTAGATGAAAATTTCAATATAGCAGAAGAATATAAGGAAAAAATTGTAATCGCATTTTTGGGCGATTATATGGATCGAGGACCAAATAGTTTTCAACTACTAGATCTTTTACTAAAACTCAAAATGAATAATCCAGATGAAATAGTTTTACTTCGAGGTAATCATGAAAATGTAAATTTTAGTGTAAATTATCTAGCTCCAAACGAGAGACATTATTATCAAAATGAGGATTTGTGCATAAAATTACAAAAAGCATTTACTACAATGCCACTCGCATGTGCAGTAGGAACAAAAACTGATAAAGGCACATATGAGTATACACTTCTAACGCATGGAGCAATTGATCCCGATATAGATTTAAATAGGCTTTTAAAAATCCCATTAAAAAGAGCTTCAATTCCAATACGAAGAGAAAAAAAAGCAGATCTAAGTGATAGAATTCAAGATATTTTACCTGATAGTTTAAAAAGCAAAAAGAATAGTTTAGAGTTTAATGATGAGATGCAAGCTTTAAAAGATTTTATAAATGAGCAATCGGAGGAAAATCTCTCAAAAGTAAAAAGTTTACTTGGAATTGATTCAATAGATAAAAAACAAGCCAAATTATTTTTAAGCATATTAAATGTGAAGGATTTTTTATATAGTCCTTTTTTTATTCTCGATACGCTCTTGCCTGAGAGTTTACAAAATCTACCTCTTGACAACATTGATGACGCAATTGATACAATTCAATCTACATTAGGCGTAGAGGTTGATTCCGAAGAGACTCTGCAACGACTAGCAGAGGTTTTGGAATTAAAATCTAGCGATAGACAAGAAATTCAAAACATTTTGGAACTTTTATATTTGAAAAAATACCCCGAAAATAATCTTTCAATTCTTTCAAATGAATATTTTACAATTTGTAAAAAAATTGAGGTAGAAAGAGCTGATAGAGTTACTAATTTTAATTGGGGAGATATTGATGACTATACATTAGGAGTAAATAACACTAGAAACATAGCACTAATGTTCACGCCTGAGTTTTTAAAACACTATTTTAGAGTAGTAAGCACGGATACTATAAAAGTTAAAACTCTACGTGCTGGACATTCACACAAACATCGCAACTTTAGATTCAATGGAAAAACAATTGCAGAAACTCTACCTGTTTCAGGGGGACTTAAAATGTATGAGACCTTCTCTCATGGTATAGATTACGCTCAAATCATAACTATAAATAGGCGAGTAAAAGAGTGGCTAAAACAGTCTTTTCAAAGATATCCTGATGATGATGAATTTACTCTCACTTCGCCAAAGCCATGTTTTTATCAAAAAGAGGCTTTATAAGCTTTTTAAATTGAACTATAATTTTTTAATAGCAAGAATCTAAATAATTTTTTTCTAAAAAGTTTAGCTCAAATTTAGCGGGTCCCATTAACTCTTGAGGAATATATTTTACTTCAATTTTTTGTTGATATCTACTGGTTATTATTATATAGCCGCCTTCAACTTTCATAATCTCTAATATTGGATAAGCACTATCGGCATCATCTTGAAGTTTTGAATCTTTTAAAATAGCCTCTATTTCATTAACGCTTTGATAAAATGGAGGAAGTATTGCATGAAGCTGAGTTGAGAAAAGTAAAATAATTATTAAAAAAAGTTTTTTCATTTGTTTCTCCTAAATATTAAATATATCCATTTTCTTATTTCTACTAAGAAAAAAGCAACTAAAAACATTATTAATGGATAGAGCCATAAGCTGAAGGCTATTTTTACGCTTGAAAAGATGTCTGTAGCGATATACACAGCTAATAGCTGCAAAATAAATCCTAAAGCAACCCCTATAAAAATGTAGGGATTTATCGTAAAACTTTTTTTAATATTTTTAAAAAAGGGCTCTTTTTCTTTTTGAGCTTGGATACCATTTGCCCATTGCATAACAACTACAGATGTAAAAGTAATAGTTAAAGCTACATCATAAGAATAGGTTCTTAAAAGATGCTTAAAAAGCTCTAATGTGATTAATCCTGCAATAATACCAAAGCTTAGAATATATATTATTTGAGATAGATCGAAAAATTGTTTTGCAGGACTTTTAGGCATTTTTAACATTACATCGTCTTCTTCTTTAGCAAATGGAAACGTTTTATCTTGCACACCATCTGTGACTAAATTAATCCATAAAATTTGAAGTGGGGCTAAGGGAAGAGGTAGATTGATTAAAATAGCTATGGTTATCAAAGTGATTTCTTGAAGCCCTGAAGATAATAGATAGTAGATAACTTTTCTGATATTGCCAGTTATAACTCTACCATTTCTAATTGCATCTATAATTACTTTTAAATTGCTATCTATAATTATCATTTTAGAGACATTTTTAGCAGCTTCTGTACCAGATCCCATAGCGATAGATAGATCTGCAGCCTTGAGTGCTGGAACATCATTTACCCCATCGCCGCTTACCGCTACTATTTGTTTATTTTGTTGAAGTATTTTTACAATTCTAGATTTATGCTCTGGCAGAATTCTAGCTAAAACTGAAGTTTTTTTTAGATCTTCATATAGAGTTTTATCATCCATTAGCTCGATCTCTTTTCCTGTCAAAATATTGTCCTGTTCTTCGAAAATCCCGACCTCTTTTGCAATAGCTTTTGCAGTCATTGGAAAATCACCTGTAAGCATCATAACTTTAATATGTGCCCTTTTGGCTTCTCTTACAGCCTCTAATACTCCTTGTTTTGGAGGATCTAAAAACCCTATAATACCAACTATATTGATCTTCCAATCTTTAAATTTGTCTTTAGTATATTCTCCAAATCCCAAAGCAATAGTTCTAAGACCTTGCTTAGACATTGAATGAACTTTTTTTTCTAAAGCCAAAAGATCTTTGGTATTTAGAGCTATCTCTTTTAAAGATTCAAAAGCACCTTTTATAAATAAAGTATTTGTATTATTCACTTCATTTACAGATGCCATCATTCTTAAATTGACATCGAAGGGATAAGCTTTAATTTGCGGATATGTTTTTTGTATCTTTTCAAAATCTTCAACCCAATTTTTTAGAGCTACATCTAAAGGATCTCCTAAGTTATCTTTTGCATCGTTGCAAAGAGATGCTATCATTTTTGTCTTATCAATATCTAAAGCGAAGAAATCTTTAACAATAAGTTTGCCTTCAGTAATGGTTCCTGTTTTATCAGATGCAATTACTGTAGCGCTTCCCAAAGTCTCTACAGAGGGAAGATAACGAACTAAAGTTTTTTTTCTGCTAAGAGCTATAGCTCCGACTACTAAAACTGTAGTTACAACAATAGGAAGACCTTCTGGAAGAGCAGAGACCAGCTCTGCTATTAATATATATGTTACATCTATCCATGATCTATGCTGCAAAAGTCCAATAACTCCAACTACTATAAAAAGTAGTATTAAAAATGCTACATATCTTTTAGAAAAAGCCTCAGTTGCTCTAGTAAGTGGGGTTTTAGGAGATTTTTCTTTCTCTTCAGCAATAGATGCAAAATAGGTATTATCTGCAGTTTTTGTAACTATACCTTTTGATCTTCCTTTGACAACTACTGTTCCGCTCAAAAGTGTATTTTTCAGCTCATAAACTAAAGCCTCTTTTGAGATTTTTGCTTTATGATCTTTTATACAAGGAAGAGACTCTCCTGTTATTGAAGATTCATCAACCATCAAACTTTCACTATCAAACAGTCTAGTATCAGCAGTTACAACGCTACCTTCAGAAAACAACACTACATCACCAGGAACTAATAGTGATGATGAAATAGTTACAATTTTGCTATCTCTTAAAACTCTAGTTTTAGACTCTGTTAGCTTTTTTAAAGCTTTGATAGAGCTGAGTGCTTTAATCTCTTGTATAAAGCCTATTATTCCATTGACTAAGATCAAAAATATTATCACAAAAAAATCTACATATTTAGATGAAACAATACTAATTAATGATGCTAAAAGCAGTACATATACTAAAACATTATTAAATTGACGGAAGAAAATTTTGAGCCTACTCTCTTCCTTTTCTTTTAATACATTTTCACCATATAGCTTTAACCTTTTATCAGCCTCAACTTGAGACAAACCCTCTTTCGAAGTATTATACAATCTATATATTTCATTTAGACTTAGTGAATGTGTATCTTTTTCTTTATACATAGACTTTTAATAACTTCTTATCTTTAACCCTAGTGTGCACAATTTGAAAAAAAAATTAAGATTTTTTTTAAGATTTATTTTTTTGAATCTAATACAGTAGTGTTCATTGGCGTTCCAGGACCTTCATTTGCTCTGTATTTGACAAGATCAAATGTCTCTAAATCATAATAAATCTCAGCTTTCCAAAATAGAGATTTGAATCCCGGCAGCGTTACTTCAATTTTTTGAGTATTATATGTCGTATCATCAATTCTAACTTTTTGAATCCCCTCTTTTGTCGCAATCATCTCATGTATCGAAAAATCATCTGGATTAATTATTACGAAAAAATATTTTTGTTTTTTAGATTTTAAAAAAGATCTGAGCCCAAAATTAAAATCCTGTACCCATTTGCTATATATAGTATAGTTTCTAGATAGAGTTTTTCCGTTTGTTTTTCCACTTAAAGATAACTTTTTTTCTTCTATAGAAAATTCATAATTAGAATTATTAGTAGCAGATTCATAATTAAAAGTTCTTAAACGATATTTTGGTGAGTAGTGTATATTTGTGATGCCTTCATCATTAGTTTTTGTCATGATAAAATCATCTTTTTTCTTCTTGATCAGCCAAAAAGAGCTTGTTTTCTTACCTAATGTAGTCTCTACATAAACAAAAGTTTTTTTATAAAAAAAATTGCTAATAGAAAATGATGAAAAAATAAAAAATATTAAAAATAAAAATATAGTTTGAAATTTATAATTTTTTGAAAAATTATTTGTGAATTTTTTATATTTTTTCACTATTTTATATATTTATTTTAATTCATCTTCTAGATCTTTTTCGATTTTATCTAAATCTTCTTCATGGGGTACATACTCATAAGTTACCGTATCTAAAATCTCAAAATTTAGAAATTTAAAAATCTCTTCAATCTCTTTTACACTCTGCCCTCCCCAACCAAAAGAACCAAAAGCAAGCGCTATCCTATTTTTAGGCCTCAGCCCCTTTAGATAATATAAAAAAGATGCAACAGTTGGCATTAAAGTATTATTCAACGTGGGAGAACCAACGCAAATATATTTAGAATCTAAAATGTCTGTCATAATGTCAGATATGTGATACTTTTTTAAACTTTTAAGCTTCACTGGAATGTCCAGCTTTTCGAAAGCTCTATAAACGCTATTAGCCATTTTTTCTGTAGATCCCCACATGGTATCATAGACAATAACAGCCTTATCTTTTACTGCATTTGCATCCCAAAGCTCATATGCTTTGAAAATCTTTTGAACATCTTTATCTCTCCAAATAAGGCCATGAGAAGGTGCTATCATATCAAGATCTAACTTTACTATCTCAGATACTGCATTTGTGGATTGTCTAGAATATGGGAGCAGAATATTTGCGAAATATTTTTGAGCTTCTTCCATAACAATATCAAATTCAGCATCATTAACAAATCTCTCATATGTTGCCATGTGTTGGCCGAACAAATCATTTGGCATTAAAAGTTTATCTTGTTTCACATATGTTGCCATAGAATCTGGCCAATGCACCATTGGCATTAAAATAAATGAAAGATCTCTTTTTCCGATATTTACCGTATCGTGCATCTGAACAACTTTAAAATTCCATTTAGAGGTATCATAGTGTTTATTAAGACCTGTCTCACCATGAGGAGAACAGATTAAAGTTGCATTTTTACAAAGATCCATAACATCCGGAATTGCACCAGAGTGATCCATCTCTGTATGATTTGAGATAACGATATCAATTTTAGCTGGATCAATTATAGATTTAATTCTAGCAAACATCTGATCTTTATGAGTCGCTTTGACAGTATCTACTAGAGTTATTTTTTCATCTAAAATAAGATAAGCATTAAAAGTGGATCCTCTTTGAGTTAAATAGCCATGAAACTCAGCGAGCTCCCAAGCTATTGCTCCAACCCAATAAACATTTTTTTTTATCTCAAAAGCTTTCATTACTCAACTGGCTCAAACTGATCTTTTCCGACTCCACACTCTGGGCATACCCAATCTTGAGATAGATCTTGAAAAGACACATTATTATTTTCTTTTGGATCATAAATGTATCCACATACTTTACAAATATATTTTTGCATAATTTTTACCATCTTGTGTTATTTAGAATAAAAATGTAGAGGCCTTGGTCTTTGTTTAATACTTTTCTCTTTAACATTTTGGGTAATAATAGCAAAATCCTGCAAATCAAACCCATCATCTTCGCTCTCATAAATAACATTAGCTTGTTTCAAATCACCTCTAATAGCAATTTTTTCATTATGTATAGTTTTATATAAATTATTTTTCATACGAACACTATCATCTGCCACTCTAATATCAGATAAATAAGGACTCATTGTAATTTTTAAAAATTGAGCCCCTTGAGTTTTCTTAGTAATAATAAAAGGAGAATTAGCTCTATATACTAAAAAATTTTCTAAATCATCTGAAAAATAAATTGGAAAATCAACATTTTCAAAAAGTTTGCCTTCTTCTGAAACAATCTTAGAGTTTGCAAAAAGTTTTACAAAATCATCTTCAGCATACTCAAAATCCCAGTCGCAAAGATACAGTGGAATTTCGATGCTACTTGCCATATCTTTTGCATCGATTCTTGATAATTTTGGTAAAACACACGCTTGAATATTTGCAGATCTAAATGTATTGGAAGTCTCTCCTGATGTCATGTCTGCTGTTATTGGTTTTGTACACATAGAGTAGTCCAAAATATTCATAGATATATCACATCCACCATCGATAACTCCGCTAACCCCTGTATCATCTTTGAAAATAAATATATCACTTGAATTTCCACCTTTAATATTTTCAAAACCTATAAATTCTATATCTTGAACATATCCTTTGTTCATTCCTGAAAAATACCAAATATTATTTTTATCTTTTCCGATAAGTTGATCTGATCCTTTTGATCCAATTATAGTAGAGACATTTTCTATTTTATTAAGATCTACAACTACAGGATTTGTTTGTTTTGAAAAATCTAGAACGTTATTCTTCCCTTTTCCGCCATCTATTTTTCCATCGATTTTTCCATCATTTTCAAAGTTAAATGTATTTGTTAAATCAGAACCAATTATATTAGATATATTTTTGAAATTTGTATTATTATTTAGATTTCCTTCATTTGAAGCATAGATATTCCAAATATTGTCTTGATCTGGAGCGTATATTATATTTTCTCCCGCTGAACCATCTATATATCCTAAGATTTGAGCATCCCTCGTAACTGTAAAGATATCTTTTTTATCACCACCGATAATATTTTCGATATTCACAAATGCAATTTTTTCATTTAAAACACCAGTGTTTTCATTTGTAATATTCCAAATATTATCTACATTTCTTCCAATTAAAGTCGTTTTTCCGCCCCCGATAATTTCTTGAATATTTTCAATATTATTTAAATCGATTGAGACTTCACTAGTATGTTTAGAAAAATCTAAAATGTTTTTTTCTCTGGACATTCCATCAATTGTTCCAGTAACAAAAGCGTAGTCTACAAATTGATAAACATCTTGTTTATCTCCACCAAAAAGATTTTGAATATTTGAAAATGCTACTACATTTTCGATATAACCTCTGTTCACTCCTGTTAGGTGCCAAAAGTTTATATTATTTGGAGCATATAAAGAATTTATTCCACTCGAGCCATTGATCTCACCGTCTAGTTTGCCGCTATCTAAAACATAAAATGTATCATTAATACCGCTGCCTATCAAATTTTGAATATTTGAAAATTTGATACCGTTGACATCGCCAGAATTTGAACCAGAAATAGACCAAGTGTTTAAATCTTCAGGGCCAATTAAAATATTATTTGCTTTAGATCCTATAACTTCATGGATATTTATTAGTTTGTGAAGATCTATTGTTGTATCACTTAAACTATTAGAGTAATCTAAAACGTTATATCCTCCCTCTCCATTAATAATACCATTTATTTTTGCATTAGTTAAAAACTCAAATCTATCATTTGTAGAGCCCCCAATTAGATTTTGAACATTACTAAAATTAACAATCCCATGAATATATCCCGTATCTTCAGAAGTTATATTCCAAAGATTTTTTAAACTCGGTGCTTTGATAGTATTTTTACCACCATATCCATCTATTTTACCAGAGAGCTTTCCATTTAATTCAAATATAAACATATCATCTAAATAAATAGAGCCTTTGAGATTTTGTATATTATAAAATGCAATAGAATTATTTAACCTTCCTCTATTCAAATCTTTAACTTCAAAAACATTTGCTAAATCAGGCGACATTATTGTATTGGTGCCAGCTTTGCCAAAGACTATACATTTTTGAGGAGAGTAAAAGTAAAATGTATCATTATAATCACTGCCACTAATTTCTAGATTTTTAGCATATATGGTTTTTTTCAAAACAAAAGAGCCATCATTTTCTAAACCAATATTGACATTAACTTTTCCTTGGGACACGATTTGTCCATGTGAATGGATTGAATTCGTTGCTTTTAAGTTTATCGTGCCAAAAGAAAATAGTTTAGCATCTTTTGAAATATTAATTCCTAATTTCCCAGATTCCGTTCCATAAACATCAATTAAAGAGCTTCCTAAAGCTTCAATATGAGTTTTTAAAAAATTCACACCAGTTGAGTTTGTACCTGATGCTTTGCCATTTAAAGTCAATTTTGAACTAATTAATTTTACTTTTGAAAAATTATCAAAACATATTCCATCATTTGTCTCTTTAGTTCCTGCACTAGTTCCATCAATAAAAATTCTTGCATTTTTTGCAAAAATATTACCAGAGTCAAAATATATTCCAATATTTTCGTTATCAGCTCTTTTAGCTCTTCCTATAAGAGATACATCTCCTGCAGAGGCATCTTCATTTTTTGAAATAATAGAGCCTTTTATATGAATACCATAATTATTATCTAAGCTATTTCCTGAAATCCCTTCTAATTTTACATTTGCAGCTTTTGTAGAGATCTTAGAATTTTCATCCAAAAAGATTCCCGTAAAATTACCATTTTCACCCATAGTTTTAAAATGCATTGCTAAAAAGTTATTATCAGATGCATTTTCAATTTGCACATTTTCATCTATATAAATATTTCTTTTAGCAATTAAAGACAATTTAGTATCATCTTCCCAAAAAATATTTACATCTTTATCAAAAAAGATAGTTTGCTCTTCATTATTGTCACTATTATATGTTGAAATCTCTACATTCGAAATTTTTAGCATCTCATTTATAAAACTATCAGAAAATATATTATTATCATTTTCTTTTTCTAAACTATGGATAATAGTAACTCTGCCAGGATCTAAAAGCAGATCTCCTTTTTTACCAAGAGCAGATGTCAAATCTACTACTCCTGTTATTATTAAATTATTTTTAGATGAGATTTCGACAAAACCACCATCTTTGTCTATAGATGTTGCAGAAATAGCTCCTTCAAAAATTGTTGTATCTTCAGAAAAAACAATTACTTTTCCAGCGTTATTTTTACAACCATCTGCATAAATTTGAGCACCTTCATGGATATATGTAGTTTTAGCGTTTTTTATATTTGGATTTTTTCCTTGAAAATCTCCACCTATCAAAATTTGAGCATCTTTAGATGATTCTCTAACATCTAATATAGCTTCATTTTCTACATGTATATGATCTGCTGTTATCTCAATATCCGATCCTTTTATCTCTCCATTTATAGCAACTACACCTTCTTCAGCAGATAGTATTACTCTTCCATCTTTTTCATAAGCACCTTTAGCATCGATTATTCCGTCGCTGTTTAATGCTAGAGAATATATGTTATTTCCGGCAGCTTTTAGCTCGACATTGATAGCCTTTAAAGAGCCACTATTTTCTACAGACCCTACATTTTTTATACCTACAGAAATTTGCGGATTTTTTCTCTCTACTAAAATAGCATCTAAAGCGCCTATTAAATTAATAGAGCCATTTTTAGATTCAATCTCAGCTTCATTTTGTACATCTTTTGCTATAATATAGATATCATCTACAGCAGTAACTTTTCCTTTATTTACTATTTTTTCAAAAGAAGAAGTTTGAAATCTTAAATCGTTAGCATTTAAAAACTCATCATCTGTAATATTTAAAGTAGAGAGTGTTAAGGCTTTGGTATCAATAATTGCATTTTTACCGATTAAGATTCCATTTTGATTAATTAAAAACACATTAGCGTTAGAGATTAACTTTCCGAATACATGAGATGGAGCATCAGATATCACTCTATTTAAAATAGCAAAATTATCATTTGCTGAGATTATATTTGTTGTCTCAAAATCTTTTATTGAAAAATCTTGCCAATTTATAATTGCTTGATCTGAGCTCTGATAGATATTTAATACATTATTTTTTCTATCAATCTCAATGTTTCCAGAGACGACATTTTCACCACTCGGGTTTGCAAAAGCTTTAAAAGCTACTAAAATCAGAAAAATCTTTGTTGTTATTTTCATATATTTCTCATTTTAATATGCTGCAACGACATTTAAATGCCCTCTTGAGTTTCCACTATTTTGAAAACTTCTATTTTTCACGTCTATTAGCTGAAAACCGTAATCAAAACGAAACGTTAAATAGGTTGACATATTGTATCTCACTCCTGGCCCTATAGATAGTAAAGATTTGGGATTTTTGGAAAGAAGATTTTTATCAACATCAACAGAAAGACCATAATCTACAAAAGCTAAAAACTGCAAAACTCTTTTAAAATTGTTATTCTTTTTAGAAAAGATATTTGGGAATCTAAGCTCATTTTTTAATAAAAATCCACTATCTCCAGACACTTCATTTTCCATATAACCTCTTACGGTAAAATTACCGCCTAGTGCCAATTGCTCAGATAGAATAAGTTTTGAAAATGAAAGCTGTCCTAAAAAATTTACAACCCAAGAAAAGTTTCTTTTTAATCTAGTGATTCTCTCTATATCTAAATCTAAATACACATAATTGGATTTAGCACCTTCTCTTTCTTGTTGGAATTTTGAAGTTTTATTATTTTTTGTGAAGCCGCCTGGACTATAAAAAACAGAGAATTCAAAAGATGTTACCCCTAAACTATCATCTTTAGTCCCTTGATACTTTAAAAGTAGCTGAAATATATCTATAAATTTATTAAAGACCAAATTATCTGCATATGCTAAAAAGTTATTCGTTCTTTTAAAATCGAATCCAAAAATCACATCATGGCTAAGATTGTAAACAATAGGAAGTGGGACTTCATATCTAGATGCAAATGTCCATCCTTTTCCGGTCAATACTTGAAAAGGTTTTTCATCTGAGACTGCTCTTGAATAACTTCCTAAAAATTTTAAAATATTTTTCCAAGGAAGAGGGATTATATACGTACCAGCTACTCCCCAAAAATCATTAAACTCTAAAGCTGACATAAACTGAAAATTAATCTGCTGATCTAACTTAAGAAAATTTCCATAATTAAATCCTGCAATAAATCGAGAGCTTCCGGCAATAACATATGAGCTATTTTCATAACCAGCATATACTCTTAAAGGAAAACGATCTTCAACATTTAATATAATGTTAGTCTCATTTAATTTATCTGCTGCAGTGTAAATAGCATTAACATTTCTAAAAGGATTATCATTTAACCACTCTAAATCTTCGATAAGTTTATTTGTTTTGATCTCTTCGCCGGATTTTAATCTTACTTGATTTTTGATTCTTTTTTCAGAAAAATATCTAGCTCCTTGCACTTCAATTTCATTTAATCTAGCAACTTGAACAATAAAATATACTTCACCATCTGTAATATCTTGACCAGCTGGTATATTAACTCCAACAAGTGGATATCCTTTTTCTCTAAAATAATTAATTGTGAAAAATTTTATCTCTGATAACTTTTCTAAACTCACTTGCGTACCGATAAATTTTTCTTGCAGTTGTTTTTTAAACTGCTCTACTTTTGGAATATCTACCCCATCTATTATAATAGCGCTATTTGTTTTGCTAATTTCATGATAGTGATCTTGAAAAATTAATGTATTTAATCTTTCAACTAATATTCTTTTATGATGAGTAGGTTGATTTTCAAAAGCATCTATTGCATTTATAAAGATAAAAGATAGTAAACTAACAAAGATCCAAAAAAATTTATTCATATTTATATGTATAGTAGTCCTTTTTGCGATCATATCTGAAAAAAGATTTTTTGGAACATATTTTTTTTGATAAGAAATAAAAAATAGTATAAAAATTATTGTATTCTAAAGAGAAAAAAACACATGAAAAAATATATAGCTCCGATTTTTATCTTAATCTACACACTTTGTTCCATTTATTTTTATATTGAGTCCAAAATTAAAGAAGATACAATCTATTTTATCTATGGCTATCATAAAAATTTGTTTGGAGATGACAAAAAAGTATTTTTTAATTTAGCAAATGTTATAGAAGAAAAAGGCTACAAAGTTATCGAGACCAACTCTTTTAAAAATTTAAAAAATGCAAAAAAAATTGTTGTTTTTGATATTCACAAAAAAAAAATTAGAAAAATAAAAAAACTCTCTCACAATAAACTTATCTTATTTACGTGGGAGCCTCCTGCTGTCATAAAAGAGAATCACGATAAAAAATACCTTAGCTATTTCTCTAAAGTCTACACGTTTAATGATGATCTAATAGACAACAAAAAGTACTTCAAATTTTACTATCCAGATGCAAAAGATATGATCGCTTCTAATATCGATTTCAAAGACAAGAAATTTTGCACTCAGATTATTTCTAATAAAACATCTGATCATATTTCTGAAATCTATACAGAAAGAAAAAAAGCTATTCGATTTTTTGAAGAGCATGCAATAGCTGATTTTGATCTATTCGGACAAGGTTGGAATGCAAATGAATTTATATCCTACAAAGGCTCTATAGCCAATAAAATCGATGTTTTGAAAAATTATAAATTCTCAATTTGCTTTGAAAATTCTAAAAATATTAAAGGTTACATTACAGAAAAAATATTTGATTGTTTCCACGCTAAAGTAATACCTATCTATTTAGGTGCTGATAACATAACGGATTATATCCCTAAAAATTGCTTTATCGATAAAAGAGATTTTAAAAGCTATCCAGAGCTTTTTATTTACTTAAAAACAATGTCAAATGAAGACTATCTAACATATATTCAAAATATTAAAAAGTTTTTAAATAGTGAAAAAGCTAAAGCTTTTACAGGAAAAAATCTAGTTGAAACCTTTATCAAGGCATTAGATATTTAAGATATATTAAGATTTTTTTGAAAAATACTCTTTAGCGAAGTGAACATTAGTCGCTGGATATGCTAATTGAGCTTTATGCTTTTGGATGATTTCTATAATTTTCAAAAAGACATCTTGTTGGATTCTTTGATACGGAACCCATTTGGTTGTTTTAGTGTAGGTATAAACTAAAAATTCTAAAGAAGATGGAGCAAAATTAGTAAGATGCACAAAGAGGGTTTTAGATGTATCTATATCTGGATGATTTTTTAACATATCTTCGACATCTTTTAAAATAGCTGATATTTTAAAACTATCTTCATATCGAACACCAATTGTAGTTTTTATTCTTCTATTTTGCATTCTAGTTGGATTTTCAACAGAGATAGACATAAATATGCCATTTGGAATAAATAAAGGTCTTTTATCAAAAGTTCTAATGCGAGTTAACCTCCATCCGATATATTCGACTATGCCTTCGATCTCTCTATCAGGAGAACGAATCCAATCACCAATAACAAAAGGACGATCTAAAAATATCATAAGTCCACCGAAAAAATTTGTGAACATATCTTTAGATGCAAAACCCAAAACTATACCTGATGCACCACCGAATGCTACTATACCAGAGATTGGAATACCGAATACTTGAAGTAGTATTAGAACTGCTATGATAATTGCTGCGAGTCTAAGTAATTGGGCAATTGCTCTGATTGATGTTTTATCGACTTTTTTCTTTGTAGAGGTAGATATAGTAATATTGAAAAGGTTTTTTTCTAATCTTCTTATAAAAATAATAAAAAACCATAAAAATAAAAAGACAACTCCGAGCTGTCTTATTTTATCAATAACTTCATATTTGGCAGTATCTTTAATAAAAATTTCTACGATTATTGGAATGATATAGGTAAGGCCGACAAACCAAATAGCTGCGATTAAAGGTTTATAAACAGCAACGATTAGAGCATCATCCCAAACCCTATTACTTTCAATTAATCTTGGATGGATTCTTTTAAAAGCTGTTATAACGACAAAAGTTAAAACAAATAAAAAAGCGATGATAAAAAGAATTTGCAACATCGTTATGTAATTAGAAACGATAAAATCATGCAGATAAAAATTTTTCATATTTTTTTAAGTTTATCTATCTAAAAATAGATATAGCACTTTAATAAAAATTAAGTCTACAAAGATGTTATTTTTTAAATAAGAATGACTTTTTTTTTGATCTAACAAAAAACCAACTATAGAAATTTGAAAATTTTTCTTTATTAAAAAAAAAGATTTGCTACTCTTTACCATCATTTTTTTTAAAAAGGAAATAATATGAAAGTTTGGCATTTCAAAAATTTATACTTTCAAATCACAATTTTTCTATGTTTGATTTGTTTTTTTAATAATAAAATATTTGCTAGCTCTTCGTTTGATGACACCTACACAGCTTTAAAAAATCAAAGTTTAGATATTTTAGAAAAAACTGAAAAAAAGAATTTAGATTTATTAGTAAATAAATTTAAAAGATCTCTATTGATAGAGGCTTTTTTTGAAAACGATCTAGATCTAGCTTACACGCTTATTGAAAACAAAATTGCAATTGATACAAAAGACAATGATGGAAATAGCGCACTTCATCTAGCTGCGAAGTTAAATAATGCAAAAATGATTGAGAAACTTTTAATGGACATATCGGTAGATGATCTAAATAGCTTAAATCAAACCCCCATGCATATTGCAATAATAAATAATCAAAAAGAAGCTTTGAGAGTTTTAATAAAAAATGGCTCTGATATAAATGCTCAGTGTAAATCTTTATTAAATAACTCTCTTTTATCTGATTTTTTTGGCTTAGCTTTAGCAATATCTAAAAATGATATAGAGATGATTGATATTTTACTTGAAGATGACAGAATCGATATTTCTCAAAATATTGAGACAATTGGAAATATTTTACATCTAGCTGTGCATCTAAATTATCCAGAGATTTTAAAGCATCTTTTAGATGAGCATTTAGATAAAGTATATGATCTACTCGATGAGAGAAATTCAAATGAACTTACACCTTTGATGTATGCAGCTTTTTTAGGCAATGCACATGAGATAGCACTTTTAAAAGAGAAGGGAGCTGATGTAGATGCAAAAGATGGAAATGGCAAAGCGACAATTCATTTTGCAACTATTGCAAAACAAAAAGATATTATTGAACTTTTAGCCTATTTTGGAGCTGATATAAACGGTGTCGATAACATTAATTTTAGAGCTGTTGATTATCTTAGACAAAACACAGATGATGAGAGCAAAGAAATTATCGATCTTTTTTCTAAATTAAATGAACAAAATCAAAAACTTCAAAATGCACCACCTTTATATGTCTATAATCCTTTAGAGAATTTAGTTTTACAAGGAGGAGGAGCTAAAGGCATAGCTTTTGTTGGAGCTATTCAGGCACTAGAGAATTTAAAAGCTTTAGATGATTTAAAAAGAGTATGTGGAGCGTCTGCAGGTGCTATTACAGCAGCTTTTATATCACTCGGATATGATAGCAAAGAGATGCATGAGATACTTTCTAAAACTAATCTTACAGATTTTTTAGACTATATAATTTCTGTAAAAAATTTTGAAAATTATTTCAAAGATGAATCTTATAAAGAAATTTTGAAAAATGCTGCTTTAGATATTTTTCAGATATTCAAACATCCACTCACGACCATTGACAACACTTTAGATCTTTTTGAGTCAATATTTGATACAACATCTTTGTGCGAGGGTGAAGATTTTAGAAAATGGCTAGAAGAAAAAATTTTTGAAAAAACAAAAATAAAATATTGCACCTTTAAAGAGCTAAGACATCTTACAAAAACAGATAAAAGATTCAAACATCTGCATGTGATAACAACCCAAGTAGAGCCTACAATGAAAATTGTGCAGATAAACTCTGAAGATACTAAATATGATGATGTAATTATTTCAGATGCGATTAGAGCATCGATGTCAATTCCGGCAGTATTTAAACCGCATAATTTATACATAAAAAATAGCGAAAATAAACGGGTAAAAAAAGATGATTCAGCTCTTTTTGTAGATGGTGGAGTGTTATATAATTATCCGATCAATGCTTTTGATACTTTAAAATATCAAATAGCTAATTATACTTCGGAAAATAAAGACTTTGTCATTTTAAACAAAAGAACTTTAGGTCTTAGTCTTTATACCCCTCAAAATCCATCTCAAAAAATAAATAGAGCAGATAATATTATAGAGTTTACAAACACACTATTTGAGCTTTATTTCAATGCGGAAGAGTTTTTTCATATGTTAGAGCCATATGATGAGTATAGAACTGTTAAAATAAATAATGAAGATGTCTCTACTTTAGAGTTTCAGCTAACAGATGAAGAGATAAAAAAGCTAGAAGATTCTGGTTTAGATGCAACTATAAAGTTTTTCAAAGAGCAAGAAAAAAGATTAAATGATCTAAATCTTACTATAAGTCTAGATGATATAAAAAAAATCGAATCATTATGATAGAAGCGAATAAGTATTTAAAACTTTTAATTTTATTTTAGCTCTAATATTATTAACTATTATCAAAAGAGATTTTTATAAAATGATAGATGACACAAAAATACATAATTTAATTGAAGAAACAAAAAAAAATGCAGTATCTGAAGATTTAATAGGAGAGATTTTAAATAAAGCTAAAAGTGCAGCTACGAAACCAAGCTCTGAGTTTAGTCAAACAATTACTCTTAAAGATGTAGCAACACTTTTAAATGTAGATTCAAAAAATTCTTCTTTAATGCAAAAGATTATGTCGACTGCATTTGATATAAAAAATATTATCTACGGAAATCGAATAGTTCTGTTCGCTCCTTTATATGTATCAAATTATTGTATTAACTCGTGTACATATTGCTCTTTTAGAGCTGAAAATAAAATGATAAAAAGAAAAGTTCTATTAGATGATGAGCTAATAGAAGAAGTAAAAGCTCTACAAAATCTCGGTCATAAAAGACTTGTTATGCTAATGGGAGAGCATCCCAAATATACGCTCGATGATTTTATAAGACATATAAAGCTAGTTGCAAATGTGAAATCAGATCCATTTGGATCTATAAGAAGAATAAACGTAGAGATCCCTGCACTAGAAATAGAAGACTTTAAAAGATTAAAAGCGACAAATCACATCGGTACATATATTTTATTTCAGGAGACTTATCATAGAGCTACATATGAAAAGACTCACACATATGGTCCAAAAGCTGATTTTGATTATCGTTTAGATACAATGTCAAGAGCTTTAAAAGCTGGGGTTGATGATGTAGGTATCGGAGCACTTTTTGGACTTTATGATTATAGATTTGAAGTATTAGCACTTTTGCAACATGCAAGATTTTTAGATAAAACATTTTCAATAGGCCCTCATACAATTTCTGTTCCAAGAATAAAAAAGGCTTACAATACTCCATATTCTACAGCGCCACCATATCAGGTGAATGATGATGATTTTAAAAAGCTCGTTGCCATAATTAGAATAGCAGTTCCATATACGGGAATGATTTTATCGACAAGAGAGCCGCCGCATCTTAGAAAAGAGATTTTAAATTTAGGAGTCTCTCAAATATCTGCTGGATCTAAAACAGATCCTGGTGGTTATAAAAATAAGCAAGAGCATTCTGCTCAATTCTCACTAAGTGATGAAAGACCGACTAATGAAGTTATATATGATCTTATTCAAATGGGATTTTTACCATCTTGGTGTACAGCTTGCTATAGATCTAATAGAACAGGCAAAAACTTTATGGATATTGCAAAAAAGGGTGATATTCAAAATTTATGTCAACCGAATGCTCTTTTAACCTTTGCTGAATATCTATTAGACTATGCTGATGAGAAAATTAAAGAAGTTGGCTGGGAGCTAATAGAAAAAGAGAGAGCCTCAATTACAGATCCATCTAAGAAAAAGTTTTTAGACCAAGCATTAAAGAAGATTCAAAATGACGCAAGAGATCTATTTATCTAAAAAAGATATTATAAAATATCTAAAAACTACTAATGCAGAAGAGATAAAATATCTTTTTGATAAGGCAAATGCATTAACAGAAAAACTTCGTGGAAACAAAATTCATTTTCGGGGAATCATTGAATTTTCAAATTACTGTGAAAAAAACTGTTTCTATTGTGGTCTTAGAAGAGATTCGAAAATTGAACGCTATTTAATGACAAAAGATGAAATTTTAAATTGCGCAAAATTTTGTCATGAAAAAAATTATGGCTCTTTAGTACTTCAATCTGGGGAAATAACAACTAATAAAAGATTAGATTTTTTAATAGATATCATCTCAACTATCAAAGAGAAATATAATTTAGGAATGACTTTAAGTTTAGGAGAGATGCCAAAAAACAGCCTTCAAAAGTTATTCGATGCAGGAGGACATAGATATCTATTAAGGATAGAGACCTCTAATGAAAGCTTATATAAAAAACTCCATCCCAAAAATCACAGCTTTAAAAATAGATTAAAAACTTTAGACAATCTAAGAGATATCGGATTTCAAGTGGGCACTGGAGTAATGATAGGACTGCCTTTTCAAACCTATGAAGATTTAGCAAATGATATCTTATTTTTCAAAAAAATGGATATTGATATGTTAGGAATGGGACCATATGTTGCAGATGAAAAAGCGCCTCTTTATAAAAATGCACCAATACTCAAAGATGCTTTTATGCTCTCTTTAAAAATGGTAGCGCTATCACGGCTCTATTTAAAAGATGTAAATATAGCAGCGACAACAGCCATGCAAACATTTGATAAAAAAGGAAGAGAAAAAGCGATGACAGCAGGCGCTAACATATTAATGCCGATTGTTACGCCTACACATTTAAGAAAGAACTATATGATCTATTCAAACAAACCCTGCGTGGAAGATACCAAAGAGCAGTGTTTTAATTGTATAACGGCAAGGCTAAGATCTATTAATAAAGAGATGGGACAAAACCAATATGGAGATTCTCTTCATTTTCATAAAAGGATACAAAAATGATTCAAAGAACAAATATTGGAATTTTCGGAAAAGTAAATGCTGGAAAGTCAACTCTTATGAATTTGATAACTCAGCAAGTGACATCTATTGTAGATCCAACATTTGGAACAACAACTGATATCAAAGTCTCTTTAATGGAAATTCATACCCTAGGCCCTATTAAACTTTTCGATACAGCAGGAATTAATGAAAAAAGCTCTCTTGGCATCAAAAAAAGAAATAAGACGATAGATTGCTTAAAAAAATGCGATCTTGCACTTCTTGTAATAGATCCGAATCTAGATTTTGAAGAGAATCTTGAAATCCTTAACTTATCTCAAAAATATGATAAATCCCTAATTTTAATATTCAATAATTTCAAAGATCGAAAAAACCTAAAACTTCAAAAAGAACTTTTATACCCTCAAATATATTTAGATCTTTCTCAAAATAGCGCTAAAGATAAATTAATTGATTTTATTTTAAAAAATTTCAAACCTCAAAAAAAGAAAAAAACATTATTTCCTCATTTAACTCAAGATGACATAGTTTTTTTAAATATCCCAATGGATGAAGAAACCCCAGAAAAAAGGCTACTTCGCCCTCAATCATTTGTACAAGAGCATCTGATTAGAAGATTCATATCAACATTTGCTTATAGAATGGATCTAAATAAAGCTAGAAGCTCTGATAAAAAAATTCAAAAAAAAGAATTTTTACGTTTTCAAAAAGCTGTTTTACTTTTAAAGAATGAAAATTCATTAAAACTTCTTGTTACTGATTCTCAAGCTATCGATATCGTTCATAGCTGGACATTAGATGAAAATAAAAATCCAATTGCTGATATCACAACTTTTTCTGTTGTAATGGCATCTCAAAAAGGTGATTTATCCACTTTTATTGAAGGCATTGAAGCTTTTAAAACTTTAAAAGAAAATGATAAAATTTTAATAGCAGAGGCTTGCAATCACAATAGAATAAGAGAAGATATCGGCACCTATCAAATCCCTTTAAAAATTAATAACTATTTCGGAAAAGATAAAATTAAAATCGACCATGCATTTGGAAGAGATTTTGCATCGTATAATCTAAATGAATATAAATTAATTATTCACTGCGGCGGTTGTATGCTAGATAAACAATCTATGGAAGCTCGAATTACAGATCTTAAAAATACAAATGTCCCAATTACAAACTATGGAATTATTTTATCTTATCT
>SDBU01002920.1_pt1 | contig 22225 bp, 22 predicted proteins | sample 2277071 | NCBI WGS metagenome assembly SDBU01 (sample SAMN10397929, study PRJNA504765) | marine sediment metagenome | isolation source: marine sediment core GS08_GC12, 126 cmbsf | place: Arctic Ocean: Gakkel Ridge, Loki's castle | collected 2008 | reverse complement strand
CGGAAGGTTTCGGGGATGGACAAGAAGAGGGTGTTGTTTCTTTGCACGGGCAACTCGGCGCGCAGCCAGATGGCTGAGGGGTTGGTCAGGCACTTCGTGGGGCATCGCTGGGTCGCTCGCTCCGCAGGCACCGCGCCGGCCGGCTACGTGCATCCAATGGCTATCCAGGTTATGGCTGAGCTGGGGATCGACATATCGACCCACCGTTCGAAGGCGGTGAGTGAGTTGCGCGATGCGGACTTTGACCTGGCGATCACCGTGTGCGATCACGCGGCCAAGACCTGCCCTCTTTGGCTGGGGCGTGGCCAAGTGGTCCATATGGGCTTTCCCGATCCCGCTCAAGCCACGGGCACCGAGGGTGAGCGACTGCCCATCTTTCGTCAGGTACGGGACGACATCCGCCACAAGGTGTTCTGCTACCTGGATCGAGTGGCGGACTGAACGCCGCAAAGAGCTTGAGGCCTATCCCTGGGCTGGACTACCCTGGCACGAAGATGTGCATATGGCGGGTTGCTGCTCAAGATGCCAGGGTATCTGGTGCCTCCAGGGCATTCAGCAAAGGAAAGCGGATTCAGGAGGTATGCATGATGAATAGGAAGCAGTTGGCTCTCTTGGCTGGGTTGGGTTCTGTCTTTCTGGTGTTTCTGATATCGGTCACCTTTGTGTTGGGTTTTGCTGTCTCTAGGTGGGTTGGCCCAGCGCTGAGTGTGAACAAAGAGCTTGTCCCCGCCTCCGGGCAACGACAGGCGCAAGAAGGGGTGCTGAAGCTCACGGTCTCGCCGGTGGACAGGCAGCCCGAGGAGACGCTTCGACAGCCCCCGCAGACGCGGCCGGGAGCCGAGTTGGGCTCGCTGGCTGAACTGTACCGGCAAGTGAACCCCGGCGTGGTGAGCATCCAGGTTTTCGTGCGACGTGGTGGCCAGACAGGTCAGATCGCTGGATCCGGGTTCATCCTGGACGACCAAGGCCACATCGTCACCAACAACCATGTGGTGGCTCAGGCCCAGCAGATCACAGTCATCTTCTACGACGGGATCGAGGCGGAGGCCGAACTGGTGGGTGCCGATGACGATAGCGATTTGGCCGTCATACGGGTGGACAGGCTTACCGAGGGGGCACACCCGCTACCACTGGGCGACTCGGACCAGGTCGAGGTGGGGGAGTGGGTTGTGGCCATCGGTAACCCGTTCGGGTTAGGAGGCAGTATCACCGCGGGTATCGTGAGTGCCGTCGGTCGAACGATCCCATCAGGGGTCACGCCGTTTTCCATACCGCAGGCCGTACAGACCGATGCAGCCATCAATCCCGGCAACTCGGGCGGGCCGCTGTTGACTCTCAGGGGGGAGGTCATCGGGGTCAATGCCCAGATCGCCTCGAGCCGCGGCGTCAACGCCGGGGTCGGTTTTGCCATCCCCTCCAACGTTGTCCGGCGGGTGGCGCCAGTGCTGATCGAGAGTGGCTCGTACGATTGGCCGTGGCTCGGGGTGGTCGGCACAAGCGTGAACCTGACCATCATGAAGGCCAATGATCTGGACACCCAGCAAGGTGCCTACATCGACATTGTGGTTCCCGATGGTCCCGCAGCCGAGGGTGGTTTGAAGGGTACGGATAGCACCGTGGAGGTGAACGGACTGCAGGTGTCCGTGGGGGGTGACGTGGTCATCGAGGCGGATGGCGAGCCCATAGCAGATTTCGCTGATTTGCTGGTTGCTGTTGCCTTCGAGAATGTGGGCGACACAATAGAGTTGACCGTGCTCCGGAATGGCCGGCGCCGCCAGATAGTCGTCGCCCTGAGTCCCAGGCCGTCGGAGTTTGAGCGCTAGCAAAGTGACCAGCTAGTACCGAACACCGCGCTTCTGTCGTCTTGGCGCTTGACCTGCCCCGCTGACCTTCTCTCCGAGGGCCTTTGAAGGGAGCGACTTTGCTTCCCCTAACTGCTGGCCAGCGCGCCGCGAGCCATCTTCCGAGCCATTGTCTCATGCCAAATGCGTGGCATCTCTGCGATACCCAGGCTATCCAGGGCATCGACGAGCGCCTGACTCTTTTTCTCAAACAGTATCTTTTCCTTGCCAACTATGTCCCCGAAAACCCCCTCAACAAATGCTGGGTATTGGGCAATCGCCCCAAGAGCATCCTTGCATAACTCGACTACTCTTCTTGCCTCATAGATGATGACCAGCCCGGCATTGGCTATCATCTCTCTGTATTCCTCGGGAGTGTGTATCTTTATCGCTTCAATCGTTCTGTCGCGCTTTGCTCCGAGTATCGAAAGAGCCCTGGCCTTCCATCTGCCCCATTTGATGGCCGAGCCTTCCATGGCAGCGGTCGTAAACGCACTGTTGTAGGTGAATATCCCGCCTGGCCTCAGAATGCTGGCTATGGATGAAAAGACGCTCCTCTTGTCCTTTTCCCCTCCTATTTCATGAATTGCGTCGTGCATGCTTACATAATCGACTCCTTCTGGCGGGATTCTCCCATGAAGGAGTCGATGCATGTCCTGAGCTCTTCCTTGTATGAATCCAATATCACAATAGGAAGTGGAAGGAATGCTCTCTCTTGCGGTCTCTACCGCAAATGGGTCAAGGTCAACACCAATGATTGTGCCCTTCTTGCCCGTCTGTTGGCAAAGGTCACTCACCTCTTGAGAGACAAGTCCTGTACCGCTGGCCACATCAACCTGGAAGAAGGGAGACGGCAGGTGCGAAAAAGCTCTCAGGATGAGCTGTCTGTTTGCTTCCCTATATGCCCTGTCTCTCGAGAAGGCGACAAAGTTGTATTTCTCAGATTGAGCTCTCCGACGTCCGAATGCACGGCCAATCATTAGAGATACCCTCCACGATTCCCCTGTGCAGTGTCTCCTACGTGAGGCGCTAGTCTTCTTGGCAGCGTTCCAGCGCGACGGCTTGCGTGCAGCCAAGACGAGTATATGCCAGAGTCGCAGAATGTCAAGTGGTGGCGTGGGGATTGCCCAACTGCCCCAGCCGCCAATCTGACGTCTCATCGCCGCCGTCAGCTCGACTGTGTGGCTTTCACGGCCCCACTATGGCATAATCCTCCTTGTCAGGGGGGGCCGGCATGATGTGGAGTGACTGAGCACCGGCCTTTGCCATTCCGGCTCCCGTCGGGGGAGGGCATGTACAATCGGCAAGTTCGACTGACCTGGCTGGCAAGGCTCTACCTATGGGCCACACACCGGCTGTACAACCAGTTCGCCTGGGCGTATGATGTGGTTAGCTGGGTGATCAGTCTGGGGCAGTGGTCACGCTGGCGCAGGATGGCGCTGGGTCACGTGCCCCACATAAGGGCACACATGACCGGTCAGCGTGTTTTGGAGCTCGGTTTCGGCACCGGCGAACTGCTGATCGAGATGGCCGAGCGCGGTTGGCGCGTCTGTGGGTTGGAGCTTTCGTCGGCCATGCACCGGGTCACCGCCGGCAAGATGCGCCGGCGCGGAGTTTGGGCACCGCGCGTTCGAGGATGTGCCCAGGCACTGCCCTTCACCGGCGGTGCGTTTCACGCTCTAGTCGCCACTTTCCCCGCTGGATTCATTCTGTCGCGCGCCACATTCCTGGAGGCTGCCCGCGTCTTGCGCAATCCCGATTCCGCCGCCGACCATCAGGGCGGGCGTTTCATCATCACCGGTCTCTTTTTCGAGACCGAGAGTCCTATGGTGCGCGGCGCGTTGCGCCTCGTTTGGGGTGGGGCGGCGGAGAGCATAGCGATCATGTGCAAGCAGCTGGCCGCGGACGCCGGTCTCACGGTCACAGTGACTGCCGATAAGGCGAAATGGATCAGGTGGCCGATACTCATTCTGGAGAAACGCGCCGTCCCTGACCCCACTGGCCACATTTCCAGAGACGACGAATGCTCGGAGAAACTGATCCCCCCTAGGCAGAGGAGGCACTATGGGCGTGACGCCGGAGCTTCAGAGCCGTACCACACAGAACGCTGACGCGGATGCGTTAGCCCCCCGTCACTGGCGGCTCACCATCCCGGCGGGTGCGATTGGTGACTATCGCCTGGCCCAACTGGACGACTATGCACGGCGTCGGCGCTCAGCTCTTCCGTGGCAACCACCGCTGCGGCTCAACCTGCGGGCGAGGGTGTCTCAGGTGGAGTTGCCCGGAACCTGGGGCTTTGGCTTCTGGAACGATCCATTCGGGGTGAGCCTGGGACTGGGAGGCGCGGCTCGTCGCCTGCCGGCCCTGCCCAATGCGGCCTGGTTCTTTTATGCTTCCCCGCCCAACTACCTGGCCTTGCGGGACACCCATCCAGCGCGAGGATTCCTTGCCGCCACCTTCCGTTCGCCCAACATCCCTGCCCCCCTGCTGATACTGGGAGCTCCCCTGTTGCCTCTTCTGGCTTGGCCCTTCGCTGCCCACCACCTACGTCGCATGGGCCGGCGCTTCGTCGAGGAGGATGCGGCCCGGCTGGAGACCGACCCCACCGCATGGCACACGTACGGCCTGGAATGGCGGGCAGACAGGGTGCGCTTCTTGGTGGACGGGGAACCCTGCTGGGAAACCGCCACAGTGCCGCGTCCCCCGTTGGGGCTGGTCCTGTGGATTGACAATCAGTATGCTGCTTTTCCTCCCACGGGCCGGCTGCGCATTGGCTCGTTGCCCAATCCCGAATCGGCCTGGTTGGAACTGGCTGACGTTGAAGTGGAGATGCCTTGAAGGCGAAATGAGCAGGGGAGAGCGGTCAAAAGCTCTGGATAAGGCCAACGAGAAAACGCCATAGGGGGCAAAGCCCGCCGCGTTCCTGCAAAGACTTGCCTCTCAGTCCTACGTCCCAGCCGGGTTGACCTGCTCCTTCGACGGCGAGAAGGCGAGCAGATAGCTGGGCCGCGGCGATGCACCAACTGTCATGTCGCCGACCAGAACTGACGCCCCCCGGGTTCATCGGCCCCCGATGAACCGTCCGGAGGCTCCAGAGCAGTTGGTCGAGTGGTTTGCCCGCCACGGGCTTGACCAGACTCAATCGCCCCCAATCCGTCCAGTGCACCTCAGTAGCGTCTCTTGCACCAGCAATTCGTGTTGCAGGCTCCGCGTCGGAGGTCGTTTCCCGGTGATACTGGCGAGGAAGGCATCCAGCTCCAGCTCATACAGGGTCTGACGAGTTTGGACATTCAAGGGAACAGACTGTTCTCCCTGCGCATATCCCTCTCGGGGGCTGTCGAGACAGAGCCGGATCGCTCGCGCTGGCTCAAGGGGCTCCATGATGGCGCTTCCTCGACGGCCATAGACCTCGAACCGACGGGCCATGGGCCTGGTCTCCATGGCAGCGATGTCCACAAAGGCGATCGCGCCTTCATACTCGAGCACCACCAGGGTGTTGTCCTCGAACCCGGGCACCATGCCGCCGTCGTTGCGCAGGAACGAAGTTACTTTGTCGGGTCGCCCCAGCAGCCACACGATCTGGTCGAGCATATGGCCGGCGAGATCATAGCAGATGCCGCCGACGTAGACGCTTATGGCGCGGCTCGCCGATTCCGAGATACAGGTGGACATGTGAGCGCGAATGCCAAAGACCTCGCCCAACAGACCCGATTTCGCCCAAGCCGCGATGCGCCGGAACCCCTGATGATAGCGGAACATATAGCCCATCTGAATGATCAGCCCCTTCTCATCTGCAAGCGCCACCGTGCGCTGCCATCGCGTCCCGTGATCGCCTGCGGGCTTGTCGTACCAGACGTGCTTGCCTGCCTTCACGATCTCCTCAGTCTGGTCAAGGCTCTCGTCGTTTCGCCCTTCCGAGGCAACAGCGAGAATCGTCGGGTCGTCGAGCATGTCCCGCTCGTCAGCGAACCAATGCAGTCCCTGGTAAGGACCGTCCTGCTGCGCCAGCTCGCGGCGTCTCTGGGTGTCCGGCTCGAAAACGCCCACCATCTCGACATCCGGGTTCTTTCGCATCGCCGCGATCTTTCCGGCGGCGTGTCCATGCTTGGTCCCGTACTGAGCCATACGGATTGCGGCCATCACTACCTCCTGCAGACAAGACACAGCCAGGCCCCGTCATGCGTGCGGCCAAGGTGTGGCAACCGACGGCCGGCCATCAGCCAGCTTGACCCTCCTGCCCTGGGTGGGGCACTGTAGCCGAGCCGTCAGACCAGAGTCTCTCTCCGCGAAGGAGAAACGAGCGTATGTCGTAGCGCCCGGGCCTTTGCGGCTCAAGGTGGCCCGACTCCACCATAAGGTCCAGGGGATTCAACCGTGTCTGGAGGGGCAGCACTACCCTTTCGTGGCACCTGGCCGACTCGTAGACAGCGTGGATCATTTCCAGTGCTTTGTAGCCGTTTTCTCCGTTTCCTCGATAGGTATCGATTTCGCCTCGAATCCATTGGGCCAGCTCATTCGCCTGAGCGGCAGCGCCCTCAACCCACTCGAACTGCTTCCCCTGGTCCTCTACCCTGAAGAACTGGCCGTCGGGAAGGTGCGACTGCCATGCACCCCGCGTAGACTGGTTCAGCAGGCGGAGTTCGGTGGTTGTGAGATCGATCATGCCTTCGCTGCCGTAGATGCGCGCGCCCTGGTAGACGATGGTGGTGACATCGCACAGGATCATTGCGCGAGCTCCGCCTCTAAACTGGTAGAGCGCGATCGCGCGATCCTCGATTCGCGTGCTGCGTTCATACCGGTCCGTTTTTCGCTCGATGTTGCCCATCACCCATTCGCACTCGTCGTCGCTCAGCAGGTAGCGGAACATGTCCGTCTGGTGGGAGCAGTAGTTGGGCAGCCCCTGTGCTCCAAAGGACTGCATCAGTTCGACGTTGCCGATGGCTCCTTGTGCGATCAGATCACGTGCGAGAGTATAGGCCGGAAGAAACCGCCGTTGGTGCCCGATGGCCAGCTTGACGTTGTTTCGACCACAAGCCACCAGCATCTGCTCTGCCCGCTGCAGGTTCTCAGCCATCGGCTTTTCACAAAGGATGGCCTTCGGACGGCGGGCTGCGGCGGCGATCGTCCAAGTGGCGTGTCCAGCGTGCCACACACAGACCGAGACCACATCGAGCCCCTCACGATCGAGCATCTCCCGGGCGTCGCGGTAGTGCTGGGCGGATAGCCCGAATTCGTCGTCGAACTGGTGCATTGCCTCCTCATTGAGATCCGCGAGCGCGGCTATTTCGAATCGCCCCGATGCCAGGTATCCACCCACGTGGCGTTTGGCCATGCCGCCGCAGCCAATTATGCCCACGCGAAGTCTGACGGCCATAACCCAGCGCCTCCCTCCTTGCTCACTGCCGTGTGTCAGTGCCCTAGATCATCATACATCAGGATCGGGCATCATGAAATCCCGCACCAGGCTGACCAACTCAACATAGCCACCGATGAACTGGCGCAGCGTCCTTCGGGTAGCGCCAAACTCATCGAATTCGTTTACGGTCATACCCTGAGGCTCGTAGGCGCGCCGGAACTCGCTGAACTTGTCCATCAACTCATCGATGATCCTCTGGTCCACGGGCTTGTCCATGCGAGGCTCGATCTTTACGTCCGAGGCATTGAAGCGCCTCTGCCACCTGTGCGGAGGAGAGATGACCACATCCCCACCGATGAACTCGGACCAGTGCAGGTGATTCCTAAAGGCCGCAGAGAGCAGGCGTAGCCTGTAGCCGCGCTCCTTGTAGATCCTGTATGCCCTCTTCATCGCAGCCACCCCGGCCCAGTCCAGGCAGCATGGGTCGATGATGATGCCATCCCGATTCGCCACAACCTTGAGCCAGTCATCGAGCCGGCCGACCATTATGGTAGAAACAGGCCCCATCCGGCTTATGTCTTTCCCCTCTTGCTCCCTCCGCCTAAGGCCCCTTTCCGCCGCCTCGCCCACCGCCAGAGCCTGGGGCACGGTAAAGCTCACGGTGGCATTGATGCTAACTCCCCGGTAGGTCGCTTCCTCTATGGCCGCAATCCCTGCTTTGGTCACGGGGATCTTGACGATCATGTTGGGGGCCATGTTGTCAAAGTGCAGGGCTTGCTCGACGATGAGCTCGGCATTCCGGTAGTACTTTGGATCGGTTTGGATGGACAGACGTCCGTTTCGCCCGTTTGATGCCTCAAAGGCCGGCAACAGCAGTTCGGCTCCCTTGGCAGAGACCTCTTCGATGAGCTTCCAGGTGATGTCATCTTCGGTAGCCGTTGGCATCTCTTCGATGAGCTGGACAATCCTGTCCTTCCAGAGGTGCATCTCCTGTCGCAAGACAGTGCCCACGATGACAGGATTCGAGGTGGCGCCAACCGCTCCCTGCTCGATCGCGTAGGTCAATTCGGCAATCGAGCAAGAGTCGTTCCACAAAACCGTAGGGGTTGTGCACACCATCTTGTGCAACGAACTCTTGTACTGCTGCTCTGACATTGTCTGCCTCCTGACATTCGTATCCTTGAGAATACGGCTCTTCCCGCTGCCTGCGCCGGCTGCAGGGCCAGCCCCGGGCCACCGACGGCCTTCAGTCTGATGCTGAAGCGATGCACCCCAGCGGACGCGCCGCCAACATCCCGAAGACTGCCTTGACCCAGTCCCCGAAGAACTGCGGGACGCTGTTGGCCAAGGCGGGATTGCAGGCAGGCCCCGCCAGCCTATCCCGCTCTCTACAGACCTCTCTTGGGGCGAGATCCATTCTGCTCGCAAGCCCGTTGACTATCTCGCCCCCCCGGGGGGGCAGGCTGCCATCCTCATGGCGGCGGGGTGATGGCGCACAAGAGGACCAGTGGCTCGTCGCCTGTGTTCTTGGTCCAATGGGGCGTATTGGAGGGCGTGTAGATGCAGTCATACCTGGTGATGGGGAATTCCTCCGAATCGCCCACGGTCATCACACCCTCTCCCTGGAGCACGAAATAGGCCTCTTCATACTCGTGATGATGGCGGGCCACCTCCTCGCCGGGGTTCTGGTAGCAGATCGACACAGTCAGTTTGTCAGAACCGACGGTGGAAGGATGCACCAGACGCTTGATCAAGACCTTCCGGCCACGATAATCCTCCCCATCTCGTATTTTGATCAGATAGCGATTCGACATATCTTTCCCTCCCTTTTTCTCCTGTCGCTTGGCACCAGAGGCGACGAAGCCGCGGATCCGTCATCCAGGCAATCCCGCTCCCGCTTCGCCCGAGCATCACGATGGCTTGCCGGGCTCTATGCCTGCCACCTGGAAGGCCTTGTAGAGTGTCCAATAGGCCAACTGGGCGTGGAAGAAAGGGTCATAGTTGGCACGGCGTTGCACGTGCACGCTCACTTCGGCGGTGATGAAGCCGTCGTAGCCCGCCGCCTGCATGGCCTTGAGATAGCGAACAAAGTCAAAGGGGCCCTCCCCGGGGGTGAGGAACTCAAAATCGGGATAGAGGCCGCGCTGGTCTTTGACGTGGGTGTGCACGGAATAGGGCGCCAACTGGGGCACCGACTCGTCGATGCCGATGCCCACCACCTCCATGTGGCTGATATCAAAGTTCAGACGCACCGATGGATGGTCCACGCGCTCAAAGAGCCAGTGTACTCTTTCCGGCGAGTCCAACATGCTCCCGCAATGAATCTCCACGGCAATGACCACCCCACGGTCTGCAGCATGATCGGCCAGGCGAAGCAAGCGCTCCACGACAATACCGCGCTTGGTCTCCCAGTCGCCGGATCGGCCGCCCAGGTGGCTGGTCATGACCGACACCTCGCCGGCCTGGGTGAGTTCTGCGGCCAGGTCGATGGCATCCCGCAGGCTTTGCATGTTCGCGGCGTTTCTATCGGGGTCCTCCTCGACCATCGAGACATTCCGGATCACGCCGGCGAGCACCAGATTGTGCTCGCCGAGGAGTTGCCGGATGCGCTCTCGCTTGGCGGCATCCAGCGTGTAGAGTTCAGTGATCCACCCGACGGCGACGGACAGCTCTACCCCATGGTACCCGATCCTGCTGATGGCCGGCAGGGCTTCCTCGATGGGAACCTCACGCATTCCCCAGGTGCTGTATCCGATACGCATGGCAAAGCCTCCCTCATTAGCTTGTGATGGGTTGTCAACACGGGCGAGGAGATGTCCGCTGCCCGCTGACGCTCGATTTGTCCCACGCCCCGAGGCTAAATCCCCCAATGAGCGTTGATGTCGGCCTCATAGACCGCCGTCTGCTCTGACTCGATCTCATCCAGGGTGACCGGGCGGTTGAGCACGCCCGATTCGAGCGCGGCGTTGACCAGCGCCAGGGCTTTGCGGCCCACGAGAGCATCCACCTCCGGCTTTTTGCCGGTCAGGATGCATTCGCCGAACTCTTGATACTCCACGGCCAACAGCTTTCGGTCGGCCTCGGGGAAGGACAGATCATACGAGCCAAGACGATCGGCGCCAAAGAGGCGGACGGTGGTGGCGTCCAGGCAGAAACCGGGCACCAACTCCAAGACCGCATCGCCGATGAGCTCGCCGCTGTCGTCCAGACACACGGTCACCGGCCGGCCATTACGCGCACCAGGGCTGTGCAGCGAGCCCCGGCTGCCATAGATGCCACTCTGCCTGAAGCCCCGCCCGTGGGCAGCCATGAATGCCGTCCACTGGCCCACGGCGCCGCTCTCAAAGGTGATTGTAGAAACCAACGAGTCCTCGGCCGTCGCCTGGATCGTGTTGGGCACCTCGTCGTACCAGTGCTCGTAAAAGTGGGCGACGCCCAGGCGCGAGCCTTTGTGGCGAATCGGCTCCCATAGATGCGTTCTGGCGTAGACCTCGCCCGCGCTCCCCATGTAGTATTGCATCAGATCGCAGGTGTGCACCCCGGCGTCAACGATGATGCCACCCACGTCCTTGTAGTGCCGCCACGGCAAGATGATGATCTGGTTCCCGCCGCTGGCGCTGATTTGAAAGAACATATAGAGCTGGCCGATGACCTCTTTGTCGAGCAAGGCTTTGACCAGTCGGCACATGGGGTCGCGGCGAAACTGCTCCGCGACGCTGAGCAGCTTGCCGCTGCGCTCTTGAGCTTCAATGATCAAGTTGCAGCCGCGAATGGTTAGCGCCAACGGCTTTTCGCAAAGCACATGCAGGCCCAGATCGAGCGCAGCGCAGGCCACTTGATGGTGCGAGCCCGAGCCGGTGATGATGACCGCCCCCTGGAGCTCTGGCAGATCGGCCACCATTTGACCCATGTCGGTGAAGACCAGGGGGCGGTGGCCCAGCAGCTCCTCAGCGCTGTCGGCCAGATGCTCGGCGTTGTCCGTGCGCAAATCGCACACCGCCACCAACTCGACGTTGCATAGCTCCGTGTCATAGAGTTCCTTGAGGCCGAGAAGGTGTCGCCCACCCATCCCTCCGCAGCCCACGATGGCCAATGGGATCCTTTCCATCTTTGCTCCTCTCGCTGAAGGCACTTCTAAGAAAGGCGTTCGCCCCATCATACCCAGGTACCATGAGATGCGCAACCGCTCTGCACGAGAGGGTGCGGAACAAGTCAGCGCGGGGCCCGGTAGTTGTCACCCTGAGCGCAAGTGCCCCGAACTTCAGGGGTACAAGCGAAGGGTCTAGACTCGACAACACTGAGATTCCTCACCTTCGCTATGCTCCGGTTCGGAATGACAAGCTCTCTTTTTCGCACCTGTGCCGTGAGGCTTGCCAATGCTGACCAACTAGGGTAAGATATACGCTGCGTTCGTCTCGCGAGGCGGGGCAGAACACTGGAAGGGATCGCCAAGGACAGAGGAGCAGGGCGCTGGTGAGGGTGGGACGTGTGGCCCGGGTGATGGGAGTCGTGGTTGACGCAAAGTTCGCTGCGGGGGACTTGCCCAGCATAAGCAGCGCTCTGCTTGTGAAACGACCAGGCATGACCGACCTGGTCGTCGAGGTGCAGGAGCACATGGATTCAGAAACAGCGCGCTGTATTGCCATGTCTTCGACCTCGGGCCTTCACAGAGGGATGAGAGTGATCGACTCTGGCGAGCCCATCCAGGTGCCCGTGGGAGACAAGACCTTGGGGCGCATCTTTAACGTGCTCGGTCAACCCATAGACGGTGGGGAGCCGATAGATGGAGCTCCACGCCGATCGATTCATCTCTCCGCCCTGCCCATGTCAGACCAGAAGCTGCCCACTGAGATACTTGGCACCGGGTTGAAGGTCATTGACCTGTTGACGCCGTACGGTCGAGGCAGCAAGATCGGCCTCTTTGGTGGCGCGGGGGTTGGCAAGACCGTGCTGGTCGTGGAGATGATGAGGCACGCCACTCGCCAGTTGGACGCGGTGGCCGTCTTCGCTGGGGTGGGCGAGCGCACCCGTGAGGGCAACGAACTCTGGGAAAGCATGAGGTCGAGCGGTGTGCTGGAGAACAGCGTTCTCGTCTTTGGGCAGATGAACGAGCCGCCAGGGGCACGCCTCCGCACACCTCTGACGGCACTGACCATGGCCCAGCACTTTCGCGATGATGCACAGCGGGACGTGCTGGTGTTCATTGACAATATCTACCGGTACGTCCAGGCAGGGGCCGAAGTGTCGGCCCTACTGGGGCGGGTTCCCAGCGCTGTGGGTTATCAGCCCACTCTGGCCACCGAGATGGGCAAACTGCAAGAGCGGATCACCACAACCAGGCGCGGGGCCATCACCTCGGTGCAGGCCATCTATGTTCCGGCCGATGACATCACTGACCCCGGTGTGGTGGCGGCTTTCAGCCATTTGGACGCTATCACGGTGCTCACGCGCCGACTCTCAAGCCGAGGATTCTACCCCGCGGTAGATCCACTGGCGTCGTCTTCAAAGCTATTGGAGCCGCGCTTCGTCGGTGAGCGGCATGTGCGCATCGCCGCCGAGGTGCGGACAGTGCTGGCCAAATACGAGGCGCTCCAGGACATTATGTCTATCTTGGGCACGGAAGAACTCTCTGAGGAAGACCGCCTGGTGGTGCGTCGTGCCCGTCGGTTGCAGCGTTTTCTCAGCCAGCCCTTCTTTACTACCGAGCAATACACTGGGCTTGAAGGCAGATACGTTCCCCTGGAGGAGACTCTTCGAGGCTTCGAGGAGATCGTCGAGGGCGAGCACGACGATCTTCCAGAGCAGGCCTTCTATATGGTGGGGACCATCGACGAGGCCGTGGAAAAGGCCGAAACGCTATGAGCGCCCAGCTTACTGTTGCAACCCACGTTCGCCTGCAGATACTCTCACCCGAGCAGGTGCTCTATGAGGGTAGGGTTCTCTGGGTGCAAGTGCCGCTCGCCGACGGTCTCATCGGCATCTGGCCGGGCCACGCGCCGCTGGTCGCTTCCCTTGGTCGAGGACGGGTGCAATGGCGTACCGGCCAGGGAGCGCGCGATCTCGAGGTCGAGAGCGGCTTGTTGCGCGTCGATACCGACCGGTGTGTGGTCTTGGTGGGCGGGTCGCGCGCAGCCGGGCGGAGGTCAAGAGCGGCTCAGACCGATGCTCTGTTCGTGGGTTTGGAGCAAGCGCTATCTGACAGCCTATCCGACGACGAGGTTCGGGAGCTACAAGAGGAATGACGTGGCAGTCTTGGTCGAGTCTTTGCTCTGGCTTCTCATTGGCGTGACCACCTGTCTTTTACACGCCCTATTGGTGCGGCGGGCCTTGGGCCGGTTTGGTGGCCTGACCCCGACTCACGCCGGCCGGCGCATGAGAAACGGGCTTCCGCTGCGTGTCTTGGCCTTGACTCCTGTTCTCGTGGTTGCTGCCAGAGCGGGGCTGGTGGCCTGTGTTGGCTGGGCGGTGGGATTCCTGGTCGGAGGCTGGCTGATAGCACGACGCCACACCAGGGTAGAGAGCTGGCTCGTCCGTGGGATGGGCGGGCAGGGATAGGAACGTGGGCATCGAGAGCATACTGCCAAGAACTTTGTTCGAGATCGGCGGCATCCCCATAAAGGATACCGTGGTCCACGCCTGGCTTGTTACTGCCGTTCTGTTGGGGCTGGCCGCTTGGGTCCGCAACAAGTTTCGCGCTTGGGAGCCGGAGAAGTGGCAATTGGCTCTAGAGACTGTGGTGGCATACGTGGAGAAGCTGATCATAGGTGCTGGCGGGCGTCCCTTGCCGCAGGCCGTATCCTATCTGACCACGATGATCTCGTTCATTGCCATCGCCAACCTGCTCGGGTTGTTTCCAGGTCTCAAGACGCCCACCCGCGACCTCAACTCCACGGCCGCCCTGGCGCTGGTTTCGCTGGGCTCGTGGCAGTTCTTCAGCATCGGCAGCCGGGGCTTCAAGGGCTACCTGCGCAGTTTCATCGAGCCCAATGCCATCATGTTGCCCTTTGTCCTCCTGGGCCAGTTCAGCCGAACCTTGGCCATGGCCTTGCGCCTCTTTGGCAACGTCATAGCGGGCGAGATGATAGGGGGCATAGTCTTTATGCTGTTGCCGGTGCTGGCACCGTTGCCCTTCTACCTGATCAGCTCGCTCATGGGGGTGCTGCAGGCCCTGGTCTTCACCGCTCTTACCATTGCCTTCATCATTGATGCCACGGGCAGGGAACAAGCGACCACTTCGGCTGCCCAGGATTAGACTGAGACGGAGTGCATCATACCGGAAAGGAGCACATTATCCCATGCAATCGGACCAGATCCTCACGTTCTCCATCGTGACCACCATCGTTGTGGGGGTGGTCATCGTCGTGGGCACCATCACTGCCGCCGTGGTGGAGGGCCGTGCGGTTGTGAAAGCCTTCGAGAATATGGCCAGGCAACCCAGCGTGGCCGACCGAATCGTTGGCTTGCTCTTTGTGGTTCTCGCTTTGCTGGAGACGACGGCAATCTATGTTCTCCTGGTTTGCCTGGTGCTCCTCTTTGCCAATCCTTTCGCCGCAGTCTTTGGACTCTAGGGGGGAGGGGATGCTAGACCTGGACTGGGCCACTTTCCTGTTCCAGCTCATCAACTTTCTTGTGCTTGTGGTGGGTCTGAACCACTTCTTGTTCAAGCCATTGCGGCAAAAGCTCAATGAGCGTGAAAAGGCCATCGCCGATGCGCTGAAGGATGCCCGCGACCGGGAAGCTGAAGCGGCAAGGCTGCGCGACGAGTGGCAACAGTCCACCCTGAGGGCGCGGGAAGAAGCGGAAGAGATACTGCATCGCGCCCAGAGTGAGGCGGAGCAGAAGGCTGCCAGTATTCTGGAGGATACAAGGACGCGTGTTGACCGGATGACAGAGGAGATGCGGCAGGATTTCGGCCGCCAACGTGACGAGATGGCTGCCCAGTACTATGACGAGATCTTGGACACGATCGTCGAGTTGTCGGCCAATGTCGTCCAGTCGGTCACGACCCGTCGCACCCACGATGATTTGGTCACCAACTACTGCGCGAGCATCTATCAGTTGCCCCAGGCAGATGTGGACGAGTATCGACGGGCCATGGCTGGACGGGTGCCGACGGCCTTTGTCACCACTCCCGTGGCTCTCACCAGCGACCAGACAAAGACCTTGTCAGACACACTATCGTCTCTCATCGACCGTCACATTGAGCTTCAGGTGCGCATAGATCCCGAACTCATTGCCGGCATCCAGGTGCGCCTTGCCGACAAGCTCATCGACAACAGCGTTCGCGAGCAACTTCGTCGTCTACGCCAACGTGTGCGTAGGGATGTTATCAGCCGATTGGGAGCAAAGGCACAGTATGGAGGACTCTGAACCAAGAAAGATGCGCTCATCTCCCGACAAGCTCGAGAATCAGCAGGCACCATCGGATGCAGCGACCAGCCAGAGTGCGGAGATGACCGTTCCAGATCGTTCGGCGCGGCAGGGAGACGAGTCGTTGAATCGCCTCCTGGCCTCGGTGCTGAGCGAGAGCGAGAAGATCGATGCCAGCCCTATTTTTGGCGACGCGTTCGAAGCGGAGGAGGCGCTCGGAGAGCCAGCACGCGAGACGGCCTGGGCCACAGGAGCTGCCGGCCAGTTGCCTCGGTCGGTGCTTGATAGGCTTATCCAGCGGCCAGACGAGGCGCTGCGCGACGTCCTCGACGCAACACTAGACCAGGGAAGAGTCATTGGCGCCAGGCTATCGATCAGCGACGTGGGAACGGTGCGACAGGTGGGCGATGGCGTGGCTTCAGTCTCCGGCTTGCCCCAGGCTACGACTGACGAACTGCTCCAGTTCCCGTCGGGCGTGATGGGGCTGGTGATGAATCTGGACACAGACTGGATCGATTGCATCTTGCTGGGGTCGGACAAGGAGATACAAGGCGGCGACGTGGTGCGGTCCACCGGGGAGCGTTTCACCGTTCCGGTGGGCGATCGCCTGTTGGGGCGGGTGGTGAGCCCGCTGGGACGGCCTCTGGACGGGCGGGGTCGCGTCTCGGCAGATGAGCGTCGCTTCATCGAACGGGTGGCTCCCAGTGTGGTGGAGCGTCAGCCGGTGAATCAGCCGCTTCACACGGGGATCAAGGCCATCGACGCCATATTCCCGATAGGTCGCGGCCAGCGTGAGCTGATCATCGGGGACAGGCAAACGGGAAAGACCAGCATCGCGCTCGCCGCCATGATCAATCAGAGGGACCAGGACGTGCTCTGCGTGTACGTCAGCATCGGGCAGCGCAGAACGTCGGCTCTGGAGGTGATACACACGCTTGAGGGTGCCGGTGCTCTGGAGCACACCGTCGTGGTGGTGGCCGCGCCCGACGAGCCACCGGCGCTTGTCTACCTGGCTCCCTATGTTGGCTGCACTATCGCCGAAGCTTTCCTGGATCATGGGCGCGACGTGCTCATCATATACGACGATCTGACCAAACATGCCGACGCCTATCGCGAGCTCTCTCTCCTGTTGCGGCGGCCGCCGGGAAGAGAGGCCTATCCTGGCGACATCTTTTACCTGCACGCCAGGCTCCTGGAACGAGCCGCTCGTCTGGCCGATGCCCTGGGCGGGGGTAGCATCACGGCCCTGCCGATAGTCGAAACGCGTCGGGGCAATATCACGGCCTACATCCCCACCAACTTGATTTCCATCACCGATGGGCAGATCTATCTGACGCCTGAGCTGTTCAACCAGAACATCAAGCCGGCCATAGACGTGGGCCTGTCGGTCTCGCGCGTGGGGGCGGCGGCCCAGACGCCCATCATGCGCAAGATCAGCGCCCAATTGAAGCTCGTCCTCGCGCAATATGAAGAAGTGGCCCACTTTGCCCGATTTGGCGCCGAGATCGATCGTGCCACGCGTCAGCAGATCACCCGTGGCCAGCGCCTGCGGGAGGTGCTGAAGCAACCTGCGTACGTACCAGTTCCCGTTGCCAGGCAGATACTCATTCTCTACGCGGCAGGCCAGGGCTATCTCGATGATCTGCCGTTGCAGCAGGTGTCCAGGTGCGAGCGCGAACTGTGGCGCCACGCGCAGCGAGAATACCCCAATGTGATTCGCCGCATAGAGAGTGAGGGGGACCTTGATGCGGACTTGGCGGAAGCCATGGCCCGCCTGACTCGGGAATTCATGGCCAGGTTTTCCTAGCGTGGAAGACATCGAGCGGATCAGGGAACGCTTGGAGAACATCCGGAGCGTCGAACCGATCATCGGGTCGCTGCGCACCATATCCGCTGGCGGGTGGCGGCTGGCGGTCAGGCGCCTGGAGGCATGTGAGGAGTATGCCGAGAATCTGGCAGAGATACTGGGCGTTGTGCTTCCCCAGGTTCCTCGAAACGACCTGGCGAGCGGCTTCGTGACCCTCGAGCCCGTGCCGCCGCGCAAGCCAGCGATGCTGGTCATCGCCTCAGAGCGGGGCCTGTGCGGTTCCTTCAACGACATCGTCCTCGAGGGCGCTGAGCGCCTCATTGCTGAACAGCAACTCGAGTCGGAGCTGGTGCAGATCATCACTCTGGGGAGTCGGGCCGAGGCCCACTTTCTCCGGCACGGGCGTCCTCTTCTTCTGGCGCAACCCCTTCCAGTGACCCGGGTGCCCTCCTTCGAGATAGTCCGCCATCTGGCGGTTACCCTGCAGGGCTTGCTGTCGAGCGACGTGGTCGATGCCATCGACGTGGTCTATTCGCCCTACAGGGCTGGAATCACCCTGCCCCCCATATCTCGCCGGTGGCTCCCCATCGATGCCTCCGCCTTGCCGCGTGGCTCCCTCAGGTGGCCCAGCCCCATCATCGAGGGCGACAAGGCCGCGCTTGCACGACGGGCCGTCGAGGAGTGGGCCTTTGTCCACCTCTTTCGCCTGGTCATCGAGTCGTCGGCCAGCGAGCAGAACGCGCGCTTTCGGGCTATGGACGCGGCAACCAGCAACCTGCGCCGTCTCATCGAGGAATTGACCCTGGGATACCATGTCGCGCGGCAAAACGCTATCACCATGGAGATGCTCGATCTCGTGGCAGGTGCTGGCATGCTGCGCGGACCGCGTGGGCGCCAGCGAAGGTGAGCTGACAGCGTCTCAGACAGGGAGGTGGTCGATGCGATTGACTTGCCTGGTGGACAACTGTGTGCCGAGCTCGCGTCTGTGGGGAGAGCACGGACTCGGCTTTCTCATCGAGACCAGCGAGGGCAACGTGCTGTGGGATACTGGCCAGAGCGGGACGGTGTTGCTGCATAACCTGGAAGCCTTGAGCCTGACCAAGACTCCGTTCGCTGCCGTGGCTCTCAGCCACGGACACCACGACCACACGGGTGGGCTGTCTGCCCTATTGGAGGCACACCCGGGCCTGCCGATCTACGGGCACCAAAGCCTTCTTGACCAGCGCTATTCGCTACGCGACGGCCGCATTCGCAACATAGGAATAGAGTGGACGCGGAAGCAGTTGGAGTCCCGGGCCACCCTACGTCTCTCGGATGCGCCCCAGGAGATCATCAATGGGGTTTGGACCACGGGGGGCATTCATCGGCGACCGTATCCCCAGGGAGCCAGCCCGCACCACATGGTCTATCGGGACGGTCGGCAGGTGCCCGATCCCTATGTTGACGACATCTCGCTGGTGCTGCTCGTTGAGGGAGGCGTGGTGCTTTTGTGTGGCTGTTGCCACGCTGGGCTGCGCAATACTATGGCAAGGGTGGGCGACCTCTTCCCCGACGAACCGCTTGCAGCCATCGTGGGGGGGACGCACCTGGGCCAGGCTGACGGGGCAGAACTGCGTGCCCTGGTGGACGTGCTTGGTGAGATGGAGAATGCGAGCCTCCATCTGAACCACTGCACCGGGGAACGCGCTCTGTTCGTGCTTAGGCAGGCCCTTGGCAAGCGCGTGCGCTCTTGTCCTGTGGGGAGCGTGCTCGAATTCTAACCACAAGGAGTTGGGAATGATCATCACCGTGGCCAGTGGCAAAGGTGGCACTGGAAAGACGATCGTGGCCACCAGCCTGGCGCTGGCCCTGATGGGCGCCGACGATGAAAGGGTCATGGGTGGACGCCAGCTGGTGTTTGCGGATTGCGATGTCGAGGAACCTAGTGCGGCCCTCTTCTTGAATCCTTCACTGAGCGAAAAGAGACTGGTTCACCTGCTGGTGCCGGTTGTTGACCCAAACCTATGCACTCACTGTGGACGTTGCGCGGAGGTGTGCCAGTACCATGCCATAGCCGTAGTCGGCGAGAAGGTGCTGGTCTTTCGCGAGCTATGCCACGGCTGCGGAAGCTGCACTCTCCAGTGTCCTGAGGGTGCCATTCACGAGGAGCCCTTCGTCATCGGTAGCGTGGAGCGAGGCAGGGTGGGCTCCATGACCTTCGTGCAGGGCACCATGGACGTTGGCCTACCCCTGGCTACACCGATCATCCGAGAGGTCAAGCGGCTGGCCCTCTCGCGGGGCCAGGACCGACTGGCCATCTTGGATGCTCCTCCCGGAACCGCTTGCCCGGTGGTAGAGTCGCTGAGAGGCAGCGACTATGCCTTGATGGTGACCGAGCCTACTCCGTTTGGGCTGCACGATCTCAAGCTCGCGGTGACCGTTGCCCACCGAGAGCTGGGTATCCCGGTGGGGGTGGTCATCAACCGTGATGGGATCGGCGATTTGGGCGTGGAGGGCTACTGCCGCGCCGAAGGCCTTCCCATCCTGATGCGCATCCCCCTCGATCGTCGCATCGCGGTCGCCTACTCTAACGGGGTGCCCTTGCTGAAGGCTTTGCCCGCGTATGGCGACAAACTTCTGGCGCTCTACGGTCGCATCGTTGAGGAGGCAGCTAGATGAAGCAGGTGGTCCTTCTCAGCGGCAAGGGTGGCACGGGCAAGACGTCGGTTGCCGCCTCGCTGGCCCATCTCGCTTCACAGGATGCTAGCATTGTGCTCGCCGACGCCGACGTGGACGCGGCCAACCTGGAGCTGGTGCTGGCGCCGAAGGAGATGGAGCAACACGCGTTCTCTGGGGGCAAGCAGGCCACCATCCTCCCAGAGCTGTGCACCGCCTGCGGGCGCTGCGTCGAGGTATGCCGATTCGATGCCGTGCTCAACGAGAACGGCGCCTACCGGGTGGATCCCAGCGGCTGCGAGGGATGTGCTTCCTGTTTCTATGAATGTCCGGTGGGCGCGATCGAGATGCAAGACTCCAAGTCTGGCCTGTGGTTTCGGTCGGAGACACGCTTTGGTCCACTTTTTCACGCCCACCTTTACCCAGGGCAGGAGAACTCGGGCAAGCTGGTCTCCATGGTGAGGCAGCAGGCCAGTGTATGGGCCGCAGAGCACGGGGCAGACTATGTCATCATCGACGGCCCTCCGGGCATCGGCTGCCCGGTGATCGCTGCGGCCGGCGGTGTGCACCTGGCCCTGCTGGTGGCCGAACCGACTGTGTCGGGCGTCCACGATCTGGAGCGCATTCTGGCGACCACGGAACACTTTCGAATCCCGGCGGCCGTGGTCGTCAATAAGTTTGACATAAACCTCGACAAGGTGGCAGAGATCGCCTCCTTCTGTCGATCGCGCGGGATTCCGCTGGTGGCTTCCCTTCCCTTTGACACGGTGGTAACCGAAGCCATGGTCCAGGGGCAGCCTGTGACGGTCTTCAGCGAGGGTGCGGTGTCCAGGGAGCTGCAGCGCCTGTGGGATGCTCTCCGTGAGATGCTAGCTGGCTAGAGGCCGGGCCAGTCTGAGGAGCAGGACTTGTGCAACAAGGTATCAGGTGCAAGGAGGGTTCGCTGTATGGCTAGAATCTCTTTTCTCGGTGCAGGAAGTACCATCTTTGCCAAGAGCGTGCTGGGCGATTGCCTCCACGTCGATAGCCTGAAGGATGCCCACATCTCACTGGTCGATATCGACCCGGATCGCTTGCATGTGTCGGAGGTGATGCTCAGGAACATCAATCGCACTCTGGGAACTGGGGCCACGATCGAGGCCTTTCTGGCGGAGGACGCCCCCAGTGGCCTTGAGGGAGCCGACTATGTCATAAACGCCATCCAGGTGGGAGGCTACGAGCCGAGCACAGTCATCGATTTCGAGGTCCCCAAGAAATATGGGCTGCACCAGACTATCGGCGACACGCTTGGCATAGGGGGGATCTTTAGGGCGCTGCGCACCATTCCGGTCATGCTCGACTATTGCCGGATCATGGAGAAGGTGGCGCCGAGGGCCTGGCTGCTCAATTACAGCAATCCGATGGCCATGCTCACGGGGGCTATCCTCAAGGCCACAGCCGTTCGCACGGTGGGCCTGTGCCACAGCGTGGAGGGGTGTGCACCTCACCTTTGCCGGATGCTGGATCTGCCCAGTGATGACCTGCTATGGAAGATCGCGGGCATCAATCATCAGGGATGGTTGCTGGAGATCTCGCGCCACGGAGTAGACCTGTACCCCGAGATCAAGCGCCGGGCCGAGCTGCCCGAGTACAAGCCCAAGGACGCGGTGCGGTTCGAGCTGATGAAGCGGTTCGGCCACTATGTCACCGAATCAAGCGAGCACACCGCCGAGTATGTGCCCTGGTTCATCAGGTCTGACGCGCCGGAACTGATCGATCGCTTCGGCATTCCATTGGACGAGTACCCGCGTCGCTGCCGGCACCAGATCGAAGACTGGGCCGGGATGCGCGAGGAGCTCCTGGCCGATAGACCCCTCCACCACCAGCGAGGCCACGAGTATGCCTCCTACATCCTCGAGGCGATGGAAACCGGCGTGCCCTTTGCCTTCGGCGGCAATGTGCTGAACACCGGCCTCATCACCAATCTGCCGAAGAATTGCTGTGTGGAGGTCATGTGCGTGGCCGACCGCACGGGAATAACACCGACCTTCGTGGGCGACCTGCCGGCGCAGTGTGCGGCGCTCACGCGCACCAGCGTCAATGTGCAGGAACTGACTATCCTGGCTGCGCTGACCCAGCGGAGGGACTACATCTACCAGGCGGCGATGCTGGACCCGCATACCGCGGCTGAGTTGACCATCGACAAGATCATTGCCC
>SDBU01002919.1_pt1 | contig 22228 bp, 21 predicted proteins | sample 2277071 | NCBI WGS metagenome assembly SDBU01 (sample SAMN10397929, study PRJNA504765) | marine sediment metagenome | isolation source: marine sediment core GS08_GC12, 126 cmbsf | place: Arctic Ocean: Gakkel Ridge, Loki's castle | collected 2008 | reverse complement strand
CTATTAGATAAATGTTTATAATTTTTTCCGTTCTTTGAATATGTTTTGAGACAAAATCAATCCAATCAGCAAAACTATTATAATTAAATGCTTTAGCTACAATCAATATTTTATTTTTAATTTTTTCAATCTCATATTTTAGATTAGCAAGTTTATTATTAATGCTTTTTAAATTGAATTCAATAGCATCATATTCCTTTCTTACTTGTTTCAACTCATTTTTTAAACTTTCCAATTCAGAATTTAAATCTGATGGAACTTCAGGATAAAGTTTGTTCAGGTCTACAATTAATTTATTCATGTCATCAAGATTCTCAGTTAATTCTAACTTCTTTGAGAGAATTTCATTTTCATGTTTTAAATCATCTAATTTTAATTCAATTTGCCCTTTACTTGCAGAAAGTCTCTCATGTTTATCAATGTAATTTTTAACCTTAGCAGGATCCAAAATTTGGTCCAACGCATTACTATAAATATTTTTTTTAATATTTTTAAGTTCATTATCTAGTTTTATTAATTTCTTCCATTTTTTAATTGAATCTAGCAATTCTCTAATTTCCTTTACGCGTATTCCAAGTTCCTCATATTTTTTAATTAATTTTTGATGTTGGGGGTTTTTTTCTAAAATTGAAATTCTCTCTCCAAGAAATTTACTCAATTCATCAATTGTTATTTGCATTAGATCACTACCAGAAAAACCATCTATGATTATTTCATTGCCAAGACCATCAGCAATGCATTCATTTAGAATGTTGAAAATTTGTGTAAATTTAACTAAAAGAACTTGATTAATTTTCATTGATCCTTTTGTAATTTCTTCTAGATTTTTTCTTAGCTTCTCTAAATTTGTTAATCTACTCTCTTCTAAATCTCCTATTAATTCAATTGTAGTTGCCTTTTCTATTTCTCTTGCTTCTTCAGGATAGTTTCTTTTTATTAAACCAAGAAGTTTATTTTTATCATTCTGATTTTTATTTTTTTTTGAAAAATAATCCTGAATTTGGGTTCTTTTTTCTCGTTCAATATTTTTTATTTTCTTTTCAATATCATTTAATTCTATGATCACATTTTTATGATTCTCCTCATAGATGGAGATCTCTTTATAATTATTATCAATTCTACTTTTAAGATCCTTGGGATCATTCTCCTTCCAGATAAGGATTTGCTCAATTAGCTTGTGTTTAGTCTCATTAGATTGAATTTTTTTTAACGATTTCTGAAATCCTTCTTCAGTTTTATTTTTATTTTGGTTTGATTGATTGAATTTTTCTTGTTTTTCAAAATAATTTTTAATCAATTCATCATTTGTTCTTCCTTTAAAATTTTCTAAATAATTCTTGAGAGTTTCAACGTAGATACTAATCTTATTGCTATAAATATCTAAATATTCTATGAACATATCACTTATAATAACTAATTGAGTCTCAAAGTTTTCATCCCCTCTTATAACTTTAACAGATAATAGTTCTTTCAATTTTATTATATCAATCTTATCTTCATTATGGGTAAATCTACCGATCGAAGATTCTAATATTTTAAAATCACGTTTATTATATCTCCAAGTACCGGGATTAAGATATAATTTAATGTTATTTTTTTCTGTCTTGACATCAATTATACACTCATTAAATCTATTTTTAATCTCATTAAATTGATTTTCACTATTAAATTGATAACCCCCCGTTGCAATCTCAAAAAAAATTGCCGCCATACTTTTTCCAATACCGTTTTCTCCGATAATTTTTAATATTTTACCTGATTTTATTTCTGGAATCGTTTTTAACTCTCCAATAGTTGAAAAAAATAATTCCATTTTAGTTATCCTCCAATTTTACTAAATTTTCGATTAGATTTTTAATATCTTCACTATTATTTAGATTTGTTTTCTCTATTTCTTCTATAATTTTAATGATTTCTAGTTTCCCTTCCTTATTCGCGACTTTTTCAATTAATTCATTTATATATTTTTCCATTTTTACTTCATCTCAAATTAGATATTCTTTTCCTTTCTCTGGAATACAATTATTGATTTTTTTTTTATTTAGTTGATCCTGCAATACTTTTTTATTTTCATTTGATCCATGAATTATATAAAAAATTGGATTCTCCCATTCATTTAATTCTGAAATATAGCGTTTCAAAGAAAAAATATTTCCATGTAAAGAAAATATGCTTGAATGCAATACTTTCGCTCTACACTTTAAATTTTCAATATTTTTATGTAAAACTATTAAATTTTGGGGATTATCTTTAATAAAACCAAATAATTTCTTTGAACTTCCTCCAACAAGACGGCCTCCAGTTGCTAAAAATAAATCCATACCGTAATTACTCTCGTTAAAATATAAATCTATTATACTAGAGTAATTTTCACATATGTAATCCCTAAAATCCTTAAGTGTCATATTTGAGTTAAATAATTCAATTAATTTTGGATTCTTAAAATAATCTTTATATTTATAATAAACTCGATTAACAGAGATTAAGGATCCTAGTACAAAAAAATGATCTGGCATCCCTAATTGATGATTTAAACAATATCCAAGATATCGAATCAGAAATTCCTGGGCATCTCCTAATGCACTACAAGGAATTAAAATATTCCCTCCATTGAAATAAGTCTCATTTACCAATTCTATAAATCTTTTCTCTTCTTTTTTCTCGTCTGAGTTATTTTGATTGATGTTTGAACATTCTATAACAACAGCTTTAAAATCTTTATTTAATTTATAATCCTTTGCCAGCTGATTTATAGAGATTGAATCAAATAATGGAGGTTGATCGGGATTAATATCACCTGTGTATAATAACTGTTTTTTAGAATAGAGTTCTTGAATAAATATTTGAGCAGCCCCTAATATGTGATTTGCTGGAAGAAAAATAATTTTAAAATTCATAGTTTTTATAGGATCACCAAAATCCACTAATTTTATTAGTTTTTTTATTCTATGAATCGTCTCTTGATAAATCTGTTTATCTGGTTCATCTAAAAATTCAAAATACGCTTTAAATGCAAATTCCTTAAGTAATGAATAAGTGGGTTTTGTCATTATGATTTTTTTATTAAATCCTTTTCTTACAATCCATGGTAAATAACCCCAATGATCCAGATGAGCATGAGTTAGTAAAATCACTTCAATTTCATTAATTATATAATCATGAATTATAGGTTGATTTGGCTTCCCTGGAACCATTCCACAATCTAAGAGAATAGAAGATCCATAATCGGACTCAACTAAAATCGTGGATGTTTTATCCGTTCCTATTTCACCGAAAAATTGAAGCTTCAAATTTTCACCCTAATAATAATTTTTCATAAACTACAGTTTTATACTGATATACAAAATTTATATCTTTTATTATATATATTTTTGTCAAATTGTTTTTTAACTATTGAGTTTCAATATTCATCATTCTCTCAAAAATAAAATACTAAGATTTTAATTTTTGGACTGAAATTTTATTTATTTGTAAGTAAATTCTATTTATAAAAAACTCATTTTATAACAATGACACTAATTCGGGATATAAATAACATTTTGGAATACGGGCGGAAATTTCGATGATTGCCCAATGTCGCAGATACTTTCTATATCTTCATCTGTAAAAGGATCTCCATCATTAAATATTAACAATTCCTCTTTAGTCACCTCAAATTTAAGGGTTTTACTATGAGCATCATCAGCATTTTGTATGAATTCCATGATAAAGCTTCCATATCGCGGAAAGACTTTTTGAATTACTTCCAATGAGCCCGATAAAGTTTTAATGACTTTATTGCTAGTATTTAAATACTCATTCTTGATTGAATCTATTAGATCCTTTATTTTTGACTTCATTGATTCAATAATCATAGATTTGTAATTTAAATTTATGTTCAGATTTCGATTGAATAGGATATAATATTTTATTTTTAGGAGAATCTTTAAAAGGAATATTTTTTTGTATAGAATTCTCCCTGAGTTTTACTTTTACAAAACTACAAAAAATTTTCATAACAAAAAACAGAAATGATGATTATGAAAGAGCCAAAATACATCGATCCGGAGTCATGATTTAAAATAGATTACCGTTAATTAACTAAAACATTCGTATTTTTTATATTAAAATATTTTAAAAATATTGTTTACACCATTCTATTAATTTAAACGGCCTTCCCCCAAGATTTCTTATTGTGAAGTAATTATCTTCGGTATAATTATATATTAACTCACAGTCTCCAATCCCATCTTCAAATTCAATAGTTTCAATAAAGAGCAATGTATTTTTGTGTAGTTCTTCACAATTTAGACCCTCATTCTTTAATTTTTTTAAAAGTGAATTGTCAAATTGACCGATTGCTAAAAATAAATTCAAATTATATTTTGGAGACATATCTCTATCATACAGGGCCTCTTCAAGCCTTTCTCGTTCAGTTGGGATTAAATTAAAAGAATAATCGAAAGTTTCAGACTTAAAATAAATTTTTTGATCTTTTATTGAGACTTCATAACTAAGCTGTTCTTTTGAGTATACGAAATAAATGCATTTTATTGTTTCATTATGTATTAATTGGTCTTGAATGATTTTTTCAATTTTTCTAACTTTTGTTAGTTCATCATAATAATCATCATCCCTTTCATCTTCAGGAATCTCTTCTGTATACATACCGAATCCTTTTACTTCTAAAGCTTTTTCATAATAAGACGTAAAATCTTCAAAATTTAATACTTTTTCGACAGTAATGTAATCACCCTTTATGAAAAGATCTTGCAATTTTTCTCTTGCATAGGTTCTATCTATACAATCTCCTTCTTTTCCACATATCTCGCATTTGGTGAGGGAAACTGCAACAATATTTATATCAAAAGACCCGTTCTCATCTAAATGTTCATCATCCAAACTCCTGTCTTTATAACATTCCAAACAGATAAATCCCAAGCAGGTTCACCTTTAAAAATTGTAATAATGGTTAAGCAACTATTTCTTCTCTTTTTGAAATTCAATTTCTTTATTTACTTTTAAATATAATGCCTGCCGGTTCACAGGAGTTAAGTCTATTTTTTTCTCTGATAGATAGAGTTTTAAGTTGATTTTTGATAATTTTTTCAATCCTTTTTCTTTAATCCATCCAATAATTTCATCAATAAGTTTGAAAGAATTTTTTCTCTCTTTTTCAACTTCTTCATGTTTTCTTTGTTTTTTAAGTAGTTTAACTTTCTGCCAAACCATATTGTCAATCCTTTCACACCTGTGATAAGTAGCTTGGGGAAAATTGAAAATATTATCAACACCAAGTTCACTCCAGTATATCCCAAGATTTATTGATGAAAGATCTGCTTGATTTTTTACTTTTTCATAAAGGATTTCAACTAATTCCTCATCGGATTTGGTATTCAGTACTTTATTACGTTTCAATACCAATTCCTTTCCTAATTCTATGATTTTAAACCAGACTATATCAAATACTTCCCATTGTCGATGCTCTAACTCTGGATCTGGTAATTTTTCCTCAATTTGATATCTTGCCCAAAATTCTTCTTCAAAACTCTTAAATTTCTTCCTTACATTATGATCGGAGAGGTTTTTATCCTTTACAAACTCATCATAAATAAGTTGAGCAATTTCTTCATTTGAAAAAGTTTTAAATATATTATCTTTCATTTTTTTTAATATAATATTTAATTTGAATTATATTTACTCAAGTTTCGGTTTATATTTTAATCAATTAATTAGGATATCTTTTCCCAGAATCCAATAATCATTTTCAATATCAAGTTCTTCAGTTTTCTTATAAAAAGTCCTATTTTCTTGGCTTAAGACCCCTAAATGTACCAGGTGTCGCTTAAACGCGAAAAAGAAATTATAGTGCCCGAAGTCTGAGATTGTCTTTTTATAATTATCCATTAAGATTTCTTTATTTCCGGATAAGAACATGGATATAACTTTATCCTTTGCCGTTGACTTAACAAAGAAATTCAAAAAGAGGTTAGGATACTCCATTATCAGTACATCTATTATTTCTTTTGAGCGGACTTTTGTTTTATCAAAACTTTGAAGGATTGAGATGAACTGTTTAAAATCTGGATTTTGAAAATAAATCAGCTGTAGAAATTTGGCAAGAGATGGAAATTCCGAATACACGCACTTGTTTCTCTGAGTCTGATTTAACATTTCCTGTAATTTAGAGATGGAATCTATACCGATCGTAATAAAATGTTCGAGACAGAATTGACCAATTTTAGACAGATTATAACCAACTTCATTTAAGTCTAGAATACCAATTGTATTTGCTCCACTTATGAGTTCACTGTAAGCCTTATTCGCCCAATCAATCTTTTTAAAGTCGTTTATTAATTCCTTCTTTGTTCTTGACTTACTCTCGTGATCCTGAAACAAGAAAATCGGAGCGAAATAATTAATGATATGAGTCCGACCGAATGACGAGAAACTTCTATTTTTCTTTTTCTGATGTTGGAGTACCGTTAATTCATTCTTGATATCATCTAAGAAAATCGGAGAGATATTGTAAAGAGGGTTAATGACTTCTACGTCGGAATCAGACACATCTACAGAAATTAATCCTAAACCAGAAGATATTGCGAGGTTAGAAATTTTGTTTAAATGGGTATTTAATCCACCGATGTAAGAAAGATGTACTCCAGATTTGTAGGTTAGCGCTTGACCTATAGCTTTTTTATAATCCTTCAAGCCTTTAACTTCCACAGCGAAAATTTGTTTAACATTATTTAATCCAAAAATATCGGGACGTGCTCCACTGATTAGTAAACGATGTTTTTGGAAGTGTAATTCTTTATGAATGGGGTGATCATCAATCCAAAACTGCCATCTTTCATTTTGTAAGTGTTCACAAATTCGAGATACAACTTCCGCCTCATTCACACTATTTTATAGATTTTCTTTTATTTAAGGTTTATTTATAATTGTACGCGTTTTTTTAATTAAGAAAGAATATTATAAAGCTCATTAAGAAGGAAGAATTAATAAATGAGTCTCAAATTTTAGATTTGGTAAATATTTTTGTCAGAATTATAGGAGTATTAAACCATCAGGATATATTAGTTTTTATAGAGATTGGAGAATTACTTACTGTTACAAAATTATTGAACCTCCCAAAGATGATCAAAATCTCTTAGAAAATCCTGAACTTTTAAGTTATTTTAAAGAGAAAAACGTGTTAGAGAAAGAATATGAGAACTTAATTGCGTCTAAACTCTTTAATTTAGGAATTCCTGTAAAAATTAATGAAATCAAAAATGATAAGAAAAATGAGAATGACGATCCTATCCCTTTCTTATATGGTAATCAAAGGTATACTACAATCGAAAAATTAAAAAAGCACAGTTTACATCAGAATTATTGTAAAAATTAATTTGATTAAATTTAGTAGATATAATTGCATTTTATTTTTAATTTATCATAAAACGAGTAATAAATATGAATCAAAAAAAGAAAGATAAAAAAGTGTTTGAAATCAGAGTAATTGAAACTCCTACTCAAAGGGGAATTGACCCAAATAAAATAAATGAACCGATACTAATCCCATTAGCTAGATTATTTCGTGAAGGAAATCCACCTGGTGCTCTTTATCCTATAATAATAGAGCATGATAAAGGCTATTTTTATTTTGGTACGATTTGTATAATGAAAGATAAAAAGATTATTTTTTTTCCAGGATTGAGGAGTCCTTTAATAGTTGATTATCAAAAGAACAAATCTGGAATTCTAGAGCATATTACATGTAATGAAAGATATTCTAAAAGTCATATTAAATGTAAAGATCGTGATAAAAAGTTTTCAAATATTTCTATTATTAAGAAAGATTCATATTACTACTGGTTTACTATAGCCATTAATAGGTTAGAGAATTTAGATCAGAATAATCAAGGCATTTTAACCATAAAATCACCAAAATCTGATTCTGCGAGAAGAAAAAGAGAAATAATAAAAGCATATAAAAATGGTGAAGCGTTTTTTTTTAATTTAAAAGGAACTTCCTTTTCTGGTAAGAATTTTATAAATTTCGATTTCTATTTTACAGATAATATGGGTGATGACTTCTCGGATATACAAATTTTTTCTTCGATAGCTAAACCAATTAAGAATAACAAGATTAAATGTAAAGCCTTAGTATTAGATCCAAAAGACACTAGTAAAAGACTACTAATTATTTGTTCAATCTTGGAGAAGAAAAATAAAGATGTAATTTCAGATCAACAACCAAGATTCTTCTTTCTGGGGAAAACATAGGAAATTATTTCATATTTCCCCTTTGAATTAGTAAGTAATTAAAATTATTAACCAAATTTCAATCTCAGTTTAAATAATTTCAATACTTTTAGTTAATTGGTTAGAGATTATGAGTTTAAGAAATTTTGAAAACCAGATTTATCAAGAATTACTTAAAATTAATAAAATCGCTGCTAGAGCTTTTCTGGGGGCACTATATACATTTAGAGATGTTAAAAATCCAGATCGCTTTTCTCAAGCAGCAAATTCCTTACGTCATGTTGTAAGTCTTTTAATACGTGATCTGAAATTACCAGATGATGAAGAATTTAACAAATTAAACGCAGAATTATTAAAAATTTTAGAAGAAAAAGAATTAATTGATTCTTATACAATAAAAATAGAAAGAAAGGGAATTATGAAGAAAAAGATTGAAACATTCTTCATAGAAGATGTAAATGCACTCCCAGATCCAGTTAAAAATAAAGTTGTATACGTGTTGAGAAAAATAGGAAATTTACATGATAAAATTACAGGAATTTCTCATTATGGAATTGAAATCACTGAAGAGGGCTTTCAATCATTAATTGATGAGTTTATTGAAATTTTGCTGTATATTTTAAAACCTACCCCAAAAATAATTGAAGAACTTAATAAGCTACTAAAAGTAGATAATCCCACTCAAGAAGAGATTGAAATGTTGAAAAATTTGCTAAATCACCCGTCACATGTTCAATATTTCTTTTTTAATCTCAAAAATCCTAATTGGTATGATATATTAAATGAAAATAGTTTTTTATCAGAACCAAACCGAAAGGACTTTTTTTTTAATTTAAATGTGTCAATATGGCCTCAAGGCTTTTATGTAAAACATATAGCTAAAGAAATACCTGAGAAAGTAAAAGAACTCTTAAGTACATACGCGAATTGCAAAAATTTTAGAATTTACAGACAGTTATTAGAATGTGTTTATGCTTTAAATTCAGATAATATCGTTGAACTCTTGAATATAATAAAAAAGTGGATGAAAATATGTCTAACTATTACTGAATTAATTATTCTTAAAAAAATTATTAATAAGTTGATTAAATCAAGTAATATTTTGGCTGCTATCGAAATGTTTGATGAAATATTGAGTTTTAAAGACCCAGAGATAAAAGTTCAATATGAAAATATAGAAAATAAATACCATTTTGTTTTTTCAGATTTTGAAGATGTCTTTAATAATTTCATTGATTTTGATGAAGAAAAAAAGACATGTAGATTTATTAAAATTTTATGCAAAAAACTTGCTGAAAATCGAGTTTTGGAACTCAGTGCTGATGGAGCAGTTATTGATGATCGATCGGATATATGGCGTCAATCTATTGATTCTAGTGAAAATACTTGGGAAAGTAAAGATATTAAGAATACATTAGTAAATGCGATAAGAGAAACTATGCAGAGACTTTATGATAATGATCCCGATTTATTTTACAAATGCTTCAAAGTACTGTCAGACTATAAATCTCCGATTTTTAAACGAATTCAGATGCGTTTTGTAGAACTCTACCCAAAATTATTAGAAGATGATTTAAAATCGTTTTTAACTAATGTGGAAATATTTAAAGATTACAGATATTGGCATGAATTTTATAAATTACTGAAAAATAATTTTTCTAAATTAGATGAAGATGTAAAAAGAGTTTATTTAAAATGGGTTGAAAAAGGATTAGATTTAAAGAAATATGAAAAATATCTTGAACAATTTGAAGCCCCTGAAGAGAGAAAAAAACGAGAATCCAGTCTTAAAAATAATTGGATGTTGAAGCATTTAGAACCTGTCAAGGAATGCCTACCTTCCCATCTTTCATCTGAGTATGAACAGTTAGTCTCATTATTAGGAGAATTAAACCAACCAGATTATAATAGAAAGCATTTAAGGCCACGTTTCATTTCAGAATCTCTTTATTCTGAAAATCAAATTAAAGAGATGGAAACTAATGAATTGAAAAATATTTTCTTGGAATGGAAAAATAAAAAGGAAGATAATTTGGAAGAACCATCAAAAATATTGTTTGGATCTAGAATATCTAATGTAATAAGTGAAATGCCGGTGAAATATTATGATTTAATTACAGAATTTAAAACTTATCCTGTCGATTTTTTACCTTATATTATTGATGGATTTATCATCGCTCTTAGAAATAATGCTAATTTTAACCTAGAGAAATTTTTTCAAGAAATTAACAAGATCTTTGTATATCTAACAGAACATTTTAAAACAGACTCTTTATCAGATGTCATTGTTGAAGTCCATAAAAAAATAATTGAAATTATTATCTTCTTTTTGAATAAAACATCAAAGAATATATTATTTGAATATAGAGCTGAAGTTGAGAAAATTATTAAATTTTATTTAAATTGTAATGAAATACATGAAACTTTTCCAAATATAGACACAGCACATAAATTACCATACTTTAAGCAAAGTGTAAAATGGAATAATATGAATGCATTACTTCAGTATTGTTATTTTATCTGTGAAAATGAAGCCGATAATCAATACTATCTTATTGAATTTGTTCAGTATAATTTAGAACGATTAATAGAAGAGAGTATTACATCAGATAAAATAATTTTAGCATGGTTTGCTTATCATATATATTATTTATATCATTTAGATAAAGATTGGATGAAAAATAACCTCAATAAAATCTTTCCGGAAAGTAGAAAAAATAGAGAGTTATGGAGATTATCATTAGAATCATATTTAAGTTGCCCGTATATACATACTGAAATATATCAAGAAATGAGAGAAATTTACAAAAAGGGCTTAAATAAATTACAAAGTGAAAAATTCTCTTATCAATCAAAAGAAATACTAGTTAAGCACCTAATTTCAGCATTTTTTGAAGGTTTAGAAGAAATTAATGAAAATTCTTTGATCAAAGTTTTATTTAAAAAAGAGAATATAAAATTTTTCAATCATGCTGCGTGGTACATGAATAAATTATACTTTGATTGGAGAAATGAAAATAAAATATCTGATAATAGCAAAAAAGTTGAAAATATCATGGAATTCTGGAAATTAAGAATAGAACAAATAGGACAAGATCAATCGATATTAAATTTAATAGAAAATGAATTCCAGTGGTATACATCCTTCTTTGAAAAATCTGATAAAAATATTGAAATGTTAAAATTACTGCAAAAAGTTCTAGAATACACTAAAGGTAAAATTGGGGTTTATACTCGAGGTGTTATCCTGAAACTCTTTGAATATACCGCGGATGATTATTTGAGTGTTTTAAAATGTCTTATTGCCTTAATTAAGGGAGATTTTAATATATGGATTTATGGCGGTATTGAATCTTCCTTGAAAGAATTTATTAAATATGGAATACGACATCATAAAGATCAAGAAAATAGATTTTATCAAAATAATTTTATACATGAATTAACAAAATTAGGATTTCATGATTTTTCCCAATTTTATATCGATTAATATTGTATTATATTTATTCTGCTTTTTTTAATGATATAATATCCCCTATTAATAAATATGTATATACAACATATCGATCAGCTTCTTCTTGTGAAATTATTGTCTCATGGGTTCCTTTATGAGCAGCCCTTAATACGCTTTTCAAGCGATCTTCGATAAATTTTAAGTGAGAACCGACAATATCAGAAAATCTCTCAGATGTGTTGTTTTCTTGAATAAAAGTCAGAATTCTATTCAAAAAATGTTCTTTGCCCAAGTGAATTGTTTTATCTTCACCATTAACATTAATTATTTTATCCTTTATGGGAGGAAATACAGCATCGGCTAGGTCTCTTAATATTCTTCGTCAACTATGGACAGCATTCGACCAGTCTTCGGGATTTTCAGATCGTAGGTTTTCATACACTGCAGAAAATTTTTTAACTGAAATGGGCAAAATTTTCCCAATTTTTTTATCTACATTCTCTCTAATTCGAGAAAATATATCATCTGAAATTCCTGAAAACTTTAGTTGATTATAAATATGTATTACATAATCAAAAATCAATGATCTTCTACTTGCAAGTCGTTTAGATATTAAAACATTACTATTTCTTAGTTCTGCCCGTTCTTTTGAATTTCCTGAGGGTATATTAATCCTTTGATTGGGATTTGCAAAAGAAAATGATATATCGGGATCTTTTGCAGCACTTAATGCTATTTCAGTGATTTTTAATTCCTGCTCTAGTTGTTCAATAGATTCAGTACATACTCTATCTTCATAATCTTCTCTTTGATATTCTCTTCCTGCATCTATAGCAATTTCCCAAAGATCATGATCAACCCATCCTGTTAGTTCGACGGGATAACCTGAAGTTTCATATCTTAAGAGTTCAGCCATTTGAAAGTTGTTCATAAGGCGAGCGAGTCTAGCAGTTTTTAATGCGATATTGGTTAATGGGATTTCATTTAATTCAATATTTTTTATGATTTCTTCCGATAATATCAATGCTTCTTTAAGAGCCGATTTATTAGCTGGAATTTTTTCAAACATAACAATTCACCCAAATTAATTTTCAAATGCTACTGAAGGGTGTTTTTATTCCCACAAATAGGATATATATCTCTTCTATTATTCTTTAACATGTGCTAAATTCACCATTTTCCATAGTTTCTCTCATCTTTTTTATGAATTTGATAATGTTTCTGCTGTGATTCAAAAACCCATAAGTTTTTTCGACGGTTATCCAATTTATTTCTGTTTTTATGGTGAACTGTCTCTCCCCGCCGTAGCTTTCTTCCTAGCATCATTTCAGCAACATGTTGATGTACAAGTTTATCAGAATCAATATAGCGTTTATATCCCTTTTTATCAATATAAGTTAGTTTTCTTTTATACCTCATTTTTCAATCACCTTCATTTTTTTGTTAATCTACTAAATTCTACTCTTTTTTTCTCCTCATCGTTTCTTTTTCGAACAATTGGGATGATTTATTTTTCTGTTAAATCTTCTATATCCACATTTTAAAACCTATTATACTTTACTTTTTTTTATTTTCTGGAGGTTTAGAGCTTTTCAGCCTTTTCTTTTCAACCTGCTTTGCCTTAGCCTTGCTTGGAGTAGGAGTAATCGTCACATATGAGAATTTCTTTTTTTCATCACGATTATGTTCAGCAACTCTTCTCCTCAAGTTCTTTGTTTCTCCCGTATAAACTGTTTTTCCCTTCATATTCTTCAGATTATATGCTCCTGGTCGAGATGGTATTTTTTTCCTACTTTTCGGAGTATTTGGATATTTTTTTACCAATTGAAACACCTCTATCTTTTTTCATAGTTTTTAGGTAACATATAGATCTATCATATATTTAAGCTTTGAGTTTTACTTTTCTTTTCACTTTTTGTATCAAAGTAAAAGACATAGTATTTAAATATTTTAAGTTTGAAATATATATAGAGATATGAATATTGATTCTGACAAAACTATTAAAGATTTAATAGAAGATTCAATGAAAATTAACTCTAAGGTATTTAATATTACTAGGTGTATCTTGTTAGGGCTACTAACGTTTTATAAAGATGGACTTCAATTTAGAGAATTAAAATCTTTATTAGGTAATATTTCAGATGGAAAACTACAATCTAATCTTGACTTTCTGCTTGAAATGGAATATACTAAACGAATAAAAATTGAATTGGATAAAAAGAATATTCAAGTATATATGATTGGGGATCCAGGGAAAATTGAGATTAAAAAAATATTAAAATGGATGGAAAATTTAAAAATTGCGGAGGGAGGAGAAGATGAGTAATGATTATGGAAAAGTACGAGCTATTCTGAAATATCTAAAAATCGATTTAAGAAATCCTATAGAAGACGAACATTTTAGGGATAGATTGATTATACAGAAATTAGCTTTTATATCAAAATTTTTAGGAATTGGTTTAAATTATTCTTTTGGATTATATAAAAAAGGACCTTATAGTCCAACATTAACAGATGATTATTATTCTTATCATGAGAACGATCCACCGTTAGTTTACAAGTTTGGGACTATACCGAGTCTAAATATGGGAGAATCCAGAATTTTGGAGAAAATGAAGGATGTAATATTTTCTCATCCAATTTACAAAACACACAAACTAGATTTATTGCAGGCTATTTCTACTATATTATACTTTAGAATGAAAGAACCTAATTCTTCAGTTGACCAACTAGTTTATAACACAAAAACTGAAAAACCGTATCTAACAGAAAGAATAATCACTATCGCTATGAACTTAGTGAAAGTTTTAAAATTTTAGTACAGTAAAAGGTCCTAAAGAATGTAAAGTTCTTAGAATCTCAACTCATAACTTTTCAGAATCTTTAACCAACAGATAACTGTTTATCTGAACTTGCAGGGATTTATACTCCATTTCCTTAATGAATTTTCTGTTTGTCCCGTTTGAATAAACCCGGTAAGTCTTTCCTGAGCTGCTTAAATTATCTTCTGAAACGATCGCTTTTAAATCAGCAGGGATGGCAATTTCGATATACAACTTATTATCCTTTAGCTGATACCTCATTTGGTCATCCACCATGTTAAACTCCTCTTCTATTAGGTCAACCATGTTCATTTTCAACTCTATTATTTTTGTTTTTGATATGATTTGATATTATGTATTTAACTAATCATTGAATATGGGATTTTTGATTTTAGACGTTTTTCTAATATTTATTTAACTACATTTTAGAATTGCAATTCTTTAATGATGGGAAATATATTAAATTCCGTTTAATCTACTAATCAATTTCATTTCTAAATATTAGAAATTATGTAGAAATAGAAAAACAAATCTAAATATATTAAAGCATCAATTACTTTGTTTATACGTTAGTTATTTCTAAGAAAACTCAATATAAAAAATCTTTTGCAGTGCAAAATCACTTTTCTTTTCTCTTTAACAACTTAGAAATAATTAGAATTTTAAATAATATCATTCACAATAAAGTAATAGAAGAAATACAATTAATTTCAAATCTAAAAATCCAATAAGGATGCTAAAGAATATAAAAGAGAGGAGTATATGGAAAATCATTTCATTTTTGTGTTTAATGAAAAATTCTTTGAAAATGATAAAAGTTTAGGTTTACTTTATAATTTCCCTGATCCAGATAGAGGGAGTTTAAAACTTAAGGGAAAATCTAAAGGAAGCTGGAGTCGTATTATTGAATCTGTAAATATTGGTAGTAAAATAATTTGGATGATCTCAGGCAATAGTAGAAGAAATGATAAAAAAACATTTTGGGGCCAAGGAGAAATAGTGAGTATTGACTATTCAAAGAAACTGTGGAAATTAGAGTCAATAGAATTCGAGAATAAGGTAAAACTCGATGAAGTCGTCTTAGAACTGCCTTATGAATACCAAAAACTATTTTTGTTTAAACAGAGTAATTCTGGAGAATATTTTTCAGTTGGTTATTTTGGGACAATTCAGATTGATAAATTTCTGTATAATTTCATAAAAGAATATTGTAGCAAACCTAAATTAGACCTAAATAAATACGACAAATATATTGAGAGAGCAATTAATGATAAACACATTAGAATTGGTGACCAAAAAAAATTCATTTATTATAATACCTTAAATGGTATTAAATCATTTTCATACAATAAATTTGAAGAGAGTGTAAGGAGAAAATTCTACAGTGAATTAATATACAGATATAGGTACAGTCCTAAAAAAATAGGATTAGAAATAAGAGTTCCAAAAGAAACTGTTTATTCTTCTGACCTAGTAGTATATGAGGATCAATTTGGTAATCATCCATACATATTGGCAGAATTTAAAAATGAGGGAATATCCGAATCCGAGATAAAAAATACTATTGAACAATTATTTAAATATAATAAATGGCTTGGAGCTAAATATTTAATTTTAATTGCTGGAAGTGTCAGAATTGCTTTCGATGCTTTAAATTTTCCTTCTAGTGAAAGAGAAAAAAATATAATATCAGATATTCCTCATAATTATGGAACAATTTCTAAATTTATATTTAAAAAGGGAGGTCAATATACAGAGTTCGGTATAAACGAGAAAGATTTAGAAGTTCTTTCTCAGGATCAAATTTTATCAAAGTTTAAGCAGTGTATTGATATAATTTGGGAAGGAGGAAAAAGAGATTTATTGGAATCTTTAGAAGAAGTTATTAAATTATTATTTTACAAAATTCTTGATGAAAAGTATTTAACAATTGATGGGGATTACTATAAATTTCAGATCGGTACTAATGAGACAAAAAAGACATTGAAAAATAGAATTAGAGACATATATATTAAGTCACGTGAAGTGGATTCAGATTTTGATTTAGAATATTCAAACTTGGAAAATAATCTTATATATTCTTTAATTCAGATATTTCAAGATTTTTCTTTAACTAGAACGGAACCTAAATCTAAAGGAATGGCATTTGAAAGTTTATTAACTGATATATTTAAAGAATATAAAAGTGTGTATTTCACGCCAAGAAATATTATTAAATTAATAGTCAAAATTCTAGAACCAAAAATAAGTGATTTTATTTTAGATCCTGCATGTGGTACAGGAGGATTTCTTGTAGAAATAATTAATTATATTAAAGGATCTTTATTAGAAGGAGGAGAAAATAATCAAGCTATTGAGAATTTTGAAGAATTTATACAACACAATTTATGGGGTATCGAAAATGAATTTAGAATTTATAAAATTGCGCTTATGAATTTACTCCTGAATAATATTGATTATTTAAACATAGAAAATAGAGATGCTTTAGAAGAACCTTCAATTTTTAAAAAACACGACCTTTCAGTAGATTTTAAAAAGTATTTTGATTTGATATTATTAGATCCACCAATAGGAATAGAAATAAGAGCAAATGAGAAACAATATTTAAACTTATTTGCTCTTGCTACTAATCATCCAAGTCAAAAATCGGAAATCCTATTTTTGGAAAAATCGCTAAATTTCTTAAAACCTAATGGAAGGTTGGCAATAATCCTTCCTGATACAATCCTGTCAAATATTAATTTTCAATATGTAAGAGATTATATTCTGAAAAACACTCAGATTTTAGCAATTATTTCCCTACCTTCAAATGAGCAAACAAAATCTTTTAATATAATAAACGAATCAATTTTAATTCTTAGAAAAAAACGAGAAAATGAAGTTTTACCGGTAGGATATCCAATCTTTATGGCAGAGATTCAAGATTTTGAACTTGAAATAGGTAGGCTTTCATCTGAACTTTTAGCTATTTTTAATGATTGGAGTAATTTTAAGGAAGAATTTTTAAATAAAGATTTCACAATTAAAGAGGTTAATTGATATATGGAAAAAGATCCCCACAAACCAAAGACATTTATTATAAAGGCAGATGAATTGGGGGGGAGGTTCGATGTTAAACATCACAACCCTGAAGAACTTGTACTAGAAGAAGTTGAGAAAGAGGTTATAATTGAGCCTTTAATATTAAAATATATAATAGTATATAACAATAATATTTTAGATGAATTTGTTGAAAACACTTTAAAATATTTATATGAAACCTCATCCATTGAACTCGAGGAAATATCAGATTTATATGTAACCGAGATCATCACGATTGAAAAAAATGAAGATATTAAAATATCCATAGTTGAAATAGAATTTTTTAATTTTAATGAAGAGATTATCAATGGATTTCAAAAAAAGATTATTGACAACGAAGATTTTATTGAAGTATGTAAAACTTATGATTCATATAAGTTAAAAGAAAACCAACAATATTTGGAAGAACTACACATATTAGAAATGAAAATTCGTGAAATTTTTACAGTTTTAACTAGATTACAAGATGTTAAGTTAATTGATTATGAGATTGCTATTAGAAAAGAATATACTGAAAAGAAAGAAATTTTTAATAGACAATTAATGAATGAGTTTTTTTTTATGGAATTCTCAAGCTATAAAAATATTAATAAAAAAAGAAAACCAGGATTTAACGCTTTTCTAGAGGTAATAAGAGATATTGAATCTTTAGAAGAATTAAAACTTTTAACCAATAAGTTATTTAATCTCTCTTTAGAACTTGATGAACGTTTTAATGAGGCAACTAGAATTCCTGAAGCAATTGGTAGATTAGAGGGTTTTAGAAATGATATAGCACATAATAGATATCTATCCTCAAAAAGCATTGAAAATTTTTTAAAAGCGAAAGAAATTATTGATGATGTTTATGATATTTTTAGGTTAAAATGTATAAATAGAGATATTTAAGTATCGTTTTTTAGGATTCTTTTTACTATTAATTTGTATATTATTTTTATCTTCGCTACCCTTCACTGGAGTGTCGTAACACTTCAGCAAAGCGTAGAATGCACAGTACTTTTCCGTAGGATACATATATAAGTACTGTGCAAACCGAAGCGATGCGAATTGCGCGCAACCTGGTGTCGTATGATAATTTGTTGAAATTAACCAGCAATCTTTTAAATTCTTCTTCATTGACTTTTATAGAATTTAAAACCTCTTTTTAATTAACAGAAAAGAATTTATAAATTTATTCTTAAAAGTTAAATAGAAGCTCTATTTGTATATAGTTAGATATTTGTAAATATTATGGTTATTTTATGACGTCGTTAACTATCCATGGTGGAATATCAACTATCGGTGGAAATTGCGTCATCATCGAGGAGAGCAACACCAGAATAATGCTTGATAACGGTATGTGTTTTTCCGCCGAAGGTGCTTATTATAAAGATTTTTCACGCCCCAGAACGAATAACGATTTAAGGGATTATTTAAAGTTAGGTTTAATTCCTGAAATTCCGGGAATATACGGAAAGGAAAAGATTAACGATGTTTGTCTCGAAGATGTTGATTCTAAGAGTGGGTATTTATTTAAAGCCAATCTTATTAGTTATGAAGATTATATAGAAGCTAAAGACACCCCTTACATATCTGCTTTATTTTTATCGCATGCTCATTTAGACCATGTACGTAATATTATATTTATGGCTCCTGAGATTCCGATTTATTGTTCTGAAATAACAAAACGACTATTAGAAATCATTTGCGACCTTTCAGATTATGATTTTTTAAATTATAGTTATCATGAGAAGGGAGAAAGAAGTAATAACAGTTTTTTTCCTGGTTCCACATTTAAAAAGAAAAACAAAAAGAAAAGACTATTAGAAACAATCGCTCCAAATGAGCCTATAGAAATTCCGGAAGGAGAAGGCAGTTTCAAAATAGAGGGATACCCAGTCGATCATTCAATCCCAGGTGCGATGGCGTTTAAAGTCACAACAAAGAGTGGAAAGACAATAATATATACCGGCGATATAAGGTTTCATGGACACGCCCATGAGAAGAAAATTTCCGAAGATTTTTTAAACAATGTCGGTTCAAATCCGGATATCTTAATAACAGAAGGGACCAGAATTGACGATGATACAGAAGTCAGTGAAAGTGATGTTTATCACAATATTAATGCTTTATTAGAGAAAGACAAAAACCTGTCAAAAAAATTGATAGTAGCATCTTTTCCGTGGAAGTCTATTTCGCGCTTTCTTACCGTCTATCAACTTGCCAAGGACTTAAACAGAGTTTTAATAATCCAACCAAAACTGGCGTTTACAATCCATAATTTACAAAATTTTGATTCACTAAAGATAAAAGGAATTTTGAAAGAAGACAATGTGAAGATATACTTTCCTCGTAAAAACAGTATGATTTATTCCGATGATGATTATACTAAACAAAAATATTATGTGTCCTATGATGTTGAATGGACGAAACCAGCTTCGGGTGGTTTTTATACCACTGAATATGGTGAAGATATTTTAGTTAGGGCATGTGATATAAAAGAAAATCCGAGTGATTATTTACTGCACCTTAATTTTTACGAGCTTAACGAGTTAATTGATATTTGTCCTCCGAAAGATAGTTATTTTTTCAATCTTAAGACAGAGCCGTTTGACGAGGAGGGAGAGCTTGAAGAGAAAGTTCTTATGAATTGGATATCGAAATTCAGTTTACAATTTGAAAGAGAGAAATATCACGCGTCTGGTCATGCTCCGGGCATTCATATCAGAGAGATGATTGATAAAATTAAACCCAAGAAAATTTTTCCAATTCATACTGAAAAGCCAGAACTATTTAAATATGAAAATGCTGAGACACACATAATAAAAGGGCAGAAATATTTCATTTAATAGAAAAACACCTTCATACCTCTAACGACGATCTGAAATAATCTTGTGATATTCAAATATTAAACACATACATATTAAACATCATCCTATTATTGAGTGAGGACAAATGGAAAAGACAGAAAAATCAGTAAGACTCACCTTATTAGGGGGTGTAAATGAAGTAGGGGGCAATATAGTATTATTAGAGGATCTTAAATACGACGTAAAAGTGTTCTTAGATTTTGGGATTAAGATTAAAAAATATAAGAATGAATATGAACGTAATCAGTATCCATCATCAATAGATGAATTAGTAAGGCTTTATTTACTTCCTAATGAAGACCATATTCAACTTGAGAACTTATATATTAAAGAGTTCAAATTTGTCAAACAAAATGTGAAAATAGAGATTAAAGATAACGGTCAAATTAATGCTAATAATCGCCTCTCTAATTTAGATGGGATTTTTATCTCACATCCACATAAGGATCACTATTTTGGCTTATCTTTCACAAATCGAAATATCCCTATCTACACTGGAGTTGTTACCAAGAGAATTATTCGAGCATTTTGTAAATCAGCTAAAGATTCAATTGCTAATAATTTTAATGGTTTAAACTGGCAGACATTCCGAACGGGAGATATAATAGACATCAAGGGATTTAAAATCATTCCGTTTCATGTAGATCATTCAGTTCCGGGGGCTTATGGATTTATTATTTATACTTCTGCTGGCCCGGTGGTTTACACAGGAGATTTTCGAAGGCATGGTCCCTTATCGAACATGACTGAGGAATTTCTAAATGAGATTAAAACACACAATACTATTCTAACGAAAGGTGAAACAGATAAACAGCAGAAGGATTTAATTTCAGAAGGGATTAAAGTTTTGATATGCGATGGTACTAAAATTCACAAAGGTATTGTGGAATCAGAGCAGCTAGTTGAGGAAAATTTAGAAAAGCTTTTCGCGAACAATCCATTCGATTTTATTTTAGTCAAATATGATCGTATTGATTGGGATCGGTTTAGAACATTTTCACTTATGGCGAAAAAATATGGGTGGAAATACATAATAACGGAAATGGATGCGTATTTTTATTATCTATTAAATAAAAAAGCGATTTATAAATCTATGAGAGAACCGAATATTCTTCAGGATGATCATATTTACATCTTGAAGAGAGGAACTGCAAGATATAAATGGCAGGAAAAAATCAGGCAAATTTTATATAAAAGGGGAAAATCAGATAGAATTCTTGAATATCGTGATCTTAGGAGTCTGGGAGGGAAATTTTTTGTATATATAACTCATTTAAACAATATCTTGAGGAATAATTTAGATTTTAATCGCAGAGGTTTATTTATTTCTTCAAGTATCGACCCTTATTCTGAGGAGTTTTTTGATAATACACATACAATTCGAAAGGAATTGGAATCTTATGGAATTCCTGCATATCGAGTACAAGCATCTGGACATGCAACCCCCCACGATATAATTAATCTTATTGAAGAAATTAAGCCAAATTTTCTGATTCCAATTCACACGGAACATCCTAAATATTTTAGAAAGATATTCCAAAACTCTGATATTAGAGTGATTCTACCGACTAAAAATCAACCAATTGAATTTTAAGCTTGACGGAGCTGTAATCCTTAAAGCCTCTTCTTTATTTTCTCTTTGATAAACGTTAGTGGTTAGATTTATAATTGTAAAACAAAAGGATGAAATAAGTGTGATGATTATATTAAATCAAAACACTCGTACTGTATAGTAATTAATAAGCTTTAAGACTACTAATCAAATTGTAGAAGGATTAATGAGAGAAGTTTACATT
>SDBU01002918.1_pt1 | contig 22238 bp, 24 predicted proteins | sample 2277071 | NCBI WGS metagenome assembly SDBU01 (sample SAMN10397929, study PRJNA504765) | marine sediment metagenome | isolation source: marine sediment core GS08_GC12, 126 cmbsf | place: Arctic Ocean: Gakkel Ridge, Loki's castle | collected 2008 | reverse complement strand
TACCACCACCGCAGAAACAGTATCCACTTGACCAGGTAGATAACAGAGATTTCAAGCATCTCAGCTGGTCAAATAGTATAAGTAGCTAACTTCAGACCTGTCCCCAATAATGATACCATTTCTTAAATTGTTACCGCAGTTAAGATAGCTTCAGGTGCCGGAGGCTGGTAACCCAGAGAACTGTGTGGCCGAATACCATTTTACCACAACCGGCTTGTTGAATCGAACAATATATCGTTAAGTACAGCATGTAACAAAGAAATCTTTACACTCCAGGCCTATCTGTGCTATATTTTCTGGAGATTATAGTTTGATAAAATCGCTAGGGGTGCGTAAAGGCTGAGAGACCTTTTGGGGCCAACCCTGATGACCTGAACTCGGTAATGCGAGCGTAGGAAAGCGGTAGCTGAACCAGGGTCTGGGGTAATAGCCGAAGCCTTGGTTTTATTTTAAGGAGAGAAATGACTCAGCTGGAACTGGCAAAAGAGGGTGTTATATCGCCGCAGATGGAACAGGTAGCTCAGTACGAGAGCGTGGCTACTGAGACCATCAGGCAGGGGGTGGCGCTGGGAACAATAGTTATCCCGGCAAACCTAAACCACCGCAACCTTATACCCTGTGGCATAGGTCAGGGGCTCAAGACCAAGGTTAATGCCAACATCGGCACCTCCTCCGACTTTGGTGATATTAACACCGAGTTGGAGAAGCTCCTGGTGGCTATGGATGCCGGGGCGGATACGGTTATGGACCTGTCCACCGGTGGTGATATAGCCGCCATTCGGCGGGCTATTATTGCCAAAAGCACCCTGCCAATCGGCACGGTACCCATCTATCAAGCGGGAATTGAGGCTGTTAACCGACACGGCTCCATAGTCAAGATGACGGCTGATGAATTATTTAAGGCTATTGAAGAACATGTCCGGGACGGCGTTGATTTCATCACCGTTCATTGCGGCGTAACCCGGCAGGCTATCGCCAGACTTAAGGAGCAGAAGAGGGTGGCTGATGTAGTGTCGCGTGGTGGTGCTTTTCTGATGGGCTGGATGCTTCATAATGAACATGAAAACCCGCTCTATGAGCAGTTTGACCGCTTGCTGGAGCTCGCCAGGCAGTTTGATGTAACCCTGAGCCTGGGTGATGGTATGCGTCCCGGCAGCTTAGCTGATGCCACCGACCGGCCTCAAATTGAGGAGCTGATTACCCTCGGCGAGCTAGTACACAGGGCTCGTGAGGCCGGCGTCCAGGTGATGGTTGAGGGTCCCGGACACCTGCCTATAAACCAGATTGAGACAAATGTTCAGCTAGAGAAGGCTATCTGTAATAATGCCCCGTTTTATGTTCTGGGGCCACTGGTAACCGATATTGCTGCCGGCTATGACCATATTACGGGGGCTATCGGCGGCGCTGTTGCCGCCGCCGCTGGCACTGATTTTTTGTGTTATGTCACCCCGGCTGAACACCTCTCCCTGCCCGACCCCGAGGATGTCAGGCAGGGGGTGATAGCCTCACGGATTGCCGCTCATGCCGGGGATATAGCCAAGGGGATAAAGGGAGCCGCTGACAGGGACAGGAAGATGTCCCTGGCGCGAAAGAGACTTGACTGGGAAGAACAGGCCAATCTGTCTTTAGACCCGAAACACTTTCAGAGCGTCCATAGTAAACATCTTACAGCCGGGGTAGCTTGCAGTATGTGCGGTGAATTTTGTGCTATGGATCTGGCGGAAAAGTATTTAGATATTTCGGTAGTAAGGTGCCCATAACAGACTAACCGGCGCTTAAGTATATACCAGGACTAAGGCTGAGACTTCAGTAATGATTAGGGCGATAATATATCTGCTGGCTATTACCGTTGCCGAAGTAATCGTCGTTATATTAGAGCCCGAAACAGGTATTGTAACAGCTTCTATAATAGGCATAGCCTGCCATACCATAATACTACTGGCAACACTAATAGATGCCGCTCTGATTGATAAATATTCCCATGGACGGCTGGTCCTATCGCTATCGTTAGTTCCCCTGATAAGGATAATAAGCCTGACATTGCCCCTGGCTGATATACCCCGGATATGGCAATACCTTATTGTCTATTTGCCCTTGCTGGCAGCAGCCATTGTAGTAGTCCGTCTGCTAGATTACAAACCAAAAGATATTGGCGTCAGATTTGGCTTCATACCGATTCAGTTGATAGTTGGACTGGTTGGTCTTGGATTCGGAATTGCCGAGTATTTTATCCTGGTTGTAATGCCCCCAGAGCCGCTGCTAGAAATGTTAGCCGTAGAACCCACATTTCAAGCAACCTGGCTGCCGGCACTGGTACTCTTACTGTCTACGGGTTTTGTGGAAGAACTTATCTTTCGTGGGGTGCTACAGCGAGCAGCGGTGGAGGTACTTGGTGGCTGGGGTGTAGTCTACGTTAGCTATATATTTGCCATCCTGCATATAGGCTTTCTTTCCTGGATTGACGTCGCCTTTGTTTTTGGGGTTGCCCTATTCTTTGGCTGGGTAGTAAAAAAGACAGGCTCACTTCTCGGAGTAACCCTGTCCCATGGGATAACCAATATTGTACTGTTTATTGTCGCTCAGTTCTATTTCTAGGAGAGTATGCCAACTATCTGGATAACCGTTATTACGACAAACGTTATCAGCAGTGGCACAATACCTATACCAAGAAACCGGGAGATACGCAAGGGGAAACCAGAACCTCTGGTACTGGCCAGTTCTCTAGTAGATAGGAAGAAGATTAGAAGAGCCGTTGCCGCTATACTCAGTGTTGCCGTCAGCCCCATGGCTGCTATTGCGGTTACTGTGGTAACAGTGGTTGTTGATACTGTGGTAATCATTGTCTCCTCCTATGCCTTGAATCAGGATAATAGCACGTAAAAACCCCTTTGTCAAGTACTAAAACCAACTATTTTGCTCAAAATAGTAAAAATAGATACATTTGTCAATACCTTATAGTACTAATGTACTAATTAATGTCAATATAATGGCATAATTAGTACTATTGTCCAACTCATTCAAGTCACTTGACCTTTTAGTCGAACCATTGTCATGGATTGGCTGTTTGATTTTTTGCCACTTGGCAGAAAGGAGAAAATCTGATAGACTGGCCTCATTCATTCTTCAATTCAGCGCCGGGAAAGATTAGATTATGGCTAATAATATAGCTATTATTACCGACACCACTGCCTGTATTCCTCAGGACAAGGTGAAGGAGTACGGCATTGAACTGGTCCCCATAGAGGTTATTTTTGGGGACAAGGTCTACCGGGATGGCATTGATATAACCCCGGCCGAGTTTTATGCTATGCTGCGGCAGGCAGATAAACTACCGACGACTTCGGGCTCCTTACCCGACGCCTACCTTGAAGCCTATCGCCGAGCAAGTCAGAGGGTTAGCAGTATTTTATGCATCACTGAGTCGTCCAAATTCAGCGGGATGTCTAACTCAGCTCGGTTAGCTATGGAGATGGCAAAGGAAGGGTTGCCCGGTCTGGCGATAGAGGTAATTGAGTGTACCACCGCCGCCGCCGGCCAGGGCCTGGTGGCGCTGGAGGCGGCCAGGGCGGCGGCCTCAGGTAAAAGCCTGACTGAGGTGGTTGAGGTTGTACGGGGATTGATGCACCGGGTGCATCTATTCGCCTCACTGGATACCCTGCACTATTTGGTTAAAGGGGGGCGTGTGCCTCAAGCGGCCGCTGTGGTTAATTCGATATTAAAGATTAAACCCGTCTTTTCTGTTAATGGTGGCGAAGCTCATATTTTGGCACTTCCCAGGAGTACTGAAAGTGCCATTAATAATATTTTAAGGCTGATGGGGCGCAAGATAAGCAAGGGGAAGCCAGTTCATATAGCTGTGATGCATGCTGATGTTCTTGAACGGGCACAAGTGCTCAGGGATAAAATTTCCTCTCGGTTTAATTGCGCTGATATATTTATTACTGAATTTACACCAGTAATGGGTGTTCACACCGGGCCTGGGGTAATCGGGGTTGCCTTCTATTGCGAAGATTGAAGTAACAGGCTAATCTCCCTAAGGCATCTGGCGAAATAGAGGGAAATACTTTATAATCAGGCCGTGGAGCAGCCTCAACTTGTCCCTGATGTAGAGAAACTGGCCGAGTGCTTGGGGGAATTTCCCGAGCTAGTGGCTAATCCTATCCTTGTTGTCGTTAGTGGCTTACCCGGGACGGGAAAGTCCTATTTTTGTAATCGCTTGGCTGAGAGACTGCCGTCTATTATTCTTGAGAGCGATGCTTTGCGCAAGACCCTCTTTCCACAGCCAAGCTATAGCCAGACCGAGAGCACACAGCTTTTTAAGACGATTCGCCTTCTTGTAGAAAGACTTTTGAAAAGAGGGCTTTCACTTATCCTGGATGCCACTAATCTTTCTGAGCGGTACCGCGAGTACTTCTATAGCATTGCTGACCGTTTGGATGTAAAATTAGTTCTGGTAAGTGTCGAGGCGCCACCTTTGCTGGTAAAGGAACGGCTGGAAGCCAGGCTGAAAAATCCGCAGGGGAAATCGGATGCTAGCTGGGAAGTGTATCAGAAAATGAGTTACTCGGTTGAAAAAATCACCAGGAAGCACTATGTCGCCGATACTTCACGGGATATCACCCCTGTTCTGGACAAGATTATGAGAGAGTTAAAGCGCAGATAATAAAATTTACAGGTGAAAGGAGATCAGAGTGGAGATTAAGGTCATAGTAGATGATATTGCCCGAGTTAAAGCCGGCGCTATTATAGTGAGCTTTTTTGAGGGCATGAAAGGTCTTGACAATGACATAGCCAGCATAGATACGGCTTTTGAGGGGGCTATTTCCAGGCTCATCAGCCGGGGTGAAATTAAGGGCAAACTTGGTGAGATCACCATAATTCATAGTCTGGGCAGGCTTGCCGCCGACCATGTAGTCATTATGGGCATGGGCAAGAAAGAAGAACTCACCCTGGATAAGGTTCGGGGTGCGGTGGCCGAGACCTGCCGCCATTTAAAGAAGAAGAGGGTGGATGATATAGCCACCATTGCTCACGGTGCTGGAATCCTTGACATTACCCTGGAGGGTTCCGCCCGGGCAATAACCGAGGGTGTCCTGCTGGGCCTTTATTCCTTCCGTAAACATATAACCAAAGACGATGAGTATATTAAGGTTAAGAAATTAACAATAGTAGGCAGTAAAGAGGCTGATGTTTATCTTTTAGGGCAGGGCTGCCATAAGGGTAAGATCTTGGCTGAGGCGGCTAATATGGCCCGTGATATGGTTAATGAGCCGGCCAACTACATGACCCCTAGTGATATGGCTGGGGTAGCCAAGAAAATAGCAAAAGAGCATAGCCTTGAGCTTACCATTCTTGAGAGGCAGGGGATGCAGGAGTTGGGCATGGGGGCATTGCTGGGCGTGGCTCAGGGAAGCTGTCAACCGCCAAAATTCATTGTTCTTAATTATAAGGGAAGAGACACTGATGAGATTGACCTGGCTCTGGTAGGCAAGGGTGTAACCTTTGATTCAGGAGGCCTTTCACTTAAAAGTCAAAATAAAATGGATGAGATGAAGGAGGATATGTCGGGTGGGGCGGCGGTGATGGCGGCTATATCAGCCATTGCCCATCTTAAAATCAAGATTAATGTTACTGTTATAGTGCCGGCGGTGGAGAACCTGCCCAGTGGCAGTGCCCTGAAACCAGGCGATGTCTTAAAATCTATGATTGGTAAGACCATCGAAATTATATCAACAGATGCCGAAGGCAGGCTTATCCTGGCTGATGCCCTGGGCTATGCCAATAAGATAAAGGCTAGGTTTATCGTTGATGTAGCCACCCTGACGGGAGCCTGCAAGGTAGCCCTGGGTGATGTCTGCACCGGGGTTATGGGCAATAATCAGGAGCTGGTAGATAAGGTTGTTGTCGCTGGGGCTCAAGCTGGAGAGCTTATGTGGCAGATGCCAATGTATGATGAATATAAGGAGCAGAACAAGAGCAATATAGCCGATATTAAAAACGTCGGCGATAGAGGTGCCGCCCCCATCACGGCGGCTCAATTTCTGGCTGAATTCGTTGGCGATACGCCATGGGTGCACCTGGATATTGGCGGCACCAGCTTTGGCAATAAAGAGAGGAAGTACTTGGTAAAAGGTGCCACCGGAGTGCCGGTACGAACCCTGGTTAATCTGGTCTTGGCTATCCCCAGCCAGACGTAACCTTAAAATTTTACAGGATTAATTAAGCTCGGGGGATTAAATGGTAGATATTAACAGTCATGTTAACTCTGATAAAAGCAAAATCTATATGTTTACCGGTAAGGGTGGCGTCGGCAAGACGACGTGTGCCGCCACCACAGCACTTCATTACGCTTCCCTGGGGGAAGAAACGCTGGCTATCTCAACCGATGCTACACCATCATTAGCCCACATTTTTGAGTTATCAGATAGAAAGAAACCGACCAAGGTTCAGGATTCATTATATATCAATGAACTCGGGTTGAATGAGGTTGAGCAGATGTGGAATAGAAAATTTGGTCGAGAGGTTTACGAAGTTTTTTCCTCTTTTGTCTCCATTGACTACGATTCTTTTGTGGAATTCATGGCCTCAATGCTACCCGGGCTAAGCGAAGAGTTTATGGTGGACTATATCAGGGAACTGAAGCGGAGCGGCAGGTATCAGGCTATTATCTGGGATACGGCTCCATTGGGACAGACGCTTGCCCTGCTGCAAACACCGGCCATGCTGGTGAAACACCTGAGGATGGCGCCACGCATCTACTCTAAATTGAAACTTGGTCAGGGTAGCCGGGAGTCGGTGCTGAATATACTGAAGCGCTGGCAAAAGCTGTCCGCCGATAGCATTGACTTTCTCAGGAATGAGGTAAGGTTCACTATGGTTACCATACCAGAGGCGTTGGCAATTGAGCAGCTTGATGATATCTTTGGGGAGCTGAATAAGCATGGTTTCGTAGTGAAGCAGTTGATAGTGAATAATGTGGTCAAGGCGGATGATTCTGGCTTCCTGGTAATGAAAGCCAGCCAGCAAAGGAAGTACCTTGATATGATTCATGGCAGGTATTCTCATCTTGAAATAGTTGAGCTGCCGATGTGCCCGTATGAGATTAAAGGCTTGGCCAGGCTAAAAGAGATTGAGGGTAGCCTGTTTCAATAGATAGCATCCTGGAAGAAATATGGTTTCTAAAGTAGAGTTACTTAAATCCACTCCTTACTTTTCAGGGCTGAGCTCTACTGAGCTTGAGGCTATCAGTAAACTCGTGTTTGAAAGAAGGTATGACCGCGGAGAGATGCTCATTCTTGAGGGGGAGGCAGCCGAGGCGTTATACCTTGTCGCTTCCGGAGCGGTCAAGGTTTTTAAGACATCGGCTGAGGGCAAGGAACAGATTTTGACTATCATACGTCCTGGAGAGACATTTAACGAGGTGCCTGTATTCGATGGTGGCTTGAACCCGGCTAGCGCTCAGGCTATGTTACCGGTTCTTCTCTATGGTATAAGAAAAAAAGACCTGGAGGTTATACTGCGTAACCACCCACAGGTAGCATCAAATGTCACTAAGGTTATGGCAAACCGATTACGTCATCTGGTATCGCTGGTTGAAGACCTGTCCTTCAGGCATGTTATCGGTCGGGTAGCCAAAATACTCCTTGGCTACGCCGGGGATGGAGCAGCCCCCGGGCTAAGACTGACGCAGCGTGATATGGCAGCCATGGCGGGCACCGCCCGGGAAGTGGTCAACCGGTCACTGAAAACAATGGAGGAAGATGGTGTTATCAGGGTGGACCGACATCGTATTATAATTACCAATAGAGATGCCCTCAAGAAGATGGTAGACCCCCTTTTTGAGACAAAGGTCACAGACAAGTAATATAAAACACTTTAAAATACTAAGAACTGAGCTGGAGTATATTTTGCTAAAGCCGAAAATAGACCAAGAGAAGTGTGATGGCTGCGGGCTCTGCGTCAGTATATGTCTTCAGCACTGTTTGGTGCTGGTTGATGATGTTGTCGCTCTTGTAGAGAAGGCTGAGTGTAACTGGTGCACTCAGTGTGAGGTTGTCTGTGCCACCGGAGCTATAAGCTGCCCCTTTGAGATAGTTTTAGGATAGTAAACCAGCCTGGGTTTCACATCTATCCATTCAATCCGCTCACCTAATCCTCCAAGTTATTTCTATAAGCCATTCTGTATCTCTTATACATTTCCCCTTATTAAAGTATTTCCGAATGAGACAAAAGTTACATACAAGTGTTGCCTGCCGATATAAACTTTTATGGAAATTGGTCAGTTAGATATTAACCTGAACCAGCAAGTATATAGCTGGTCAGTTTCAATGTTTAAGGTAGGGTAGGTGTAATATGGTGATGTGGAAAGCCAAGAGCTGTCCCAAATGCGGCGGTGATATATTTCTTGATATAGATGAGGATATCTGGTTTGACCATTGTCTGCAATGCGGTTATATGAGAATAAGTTCAGACATGGTTTGCCCGCAGTGTGGTTGTGAAATACTCCTTGAGAAAGATGAGGGTAGCAAGTTCTACCATTGTAGCCACTGCGGTCACACTGATGAGTTTTATAACATAGTCAATTGATAGGTGCTGGTTGGGTTAATGTTAATACATACAAGCCAGGTCTTAGGTTTCTTTGCCCGGAAGTAGCAGCTCTAATGCATGTTCCTGACTCAGACCATCAATAACTATAACCTTGTTTCTGGTGGTATATCCCTTGATAATACTAATGCTATCCTTTTTTAAACCTAATAGCCTGCTTAAGAAAGCTACAAGTTCCCGGTTAGCTTTACCTTTGACCGGCGGCGCCGATAGCTTGACACGCAATACACCATCAGATAGGTCCACTATTTCATTTTTAATGGCATTGGGGTAAACCTGCACCGATATTCTAGCCTTATTTTCCGGTATGGGCATGGTAAATCTAATTTAGAAAGTGAAATATTAGCCTAACACTACTCCTTCGGTGCAATAACACCAAAACCGATAGCCGCCAATAGTAGCAGTACAGATGCTCCACCCCAGAATGCGGTGGTAATAAAAGCAGCACTATACCCTGAACTATCGCTGACAAAAGCCGGGGATACTTCCAGAGCCGTAAGGCCAGCCATCAGTGCGCCTAGCAAACCGATACCAATACAGGTTAGGGTCGCTATTTTCATGGGTACCTCCTTTCTATTTACCAGCTAATTGGCTTTATTTTGTCACCCATTTCCTATATAATTTATATTAGCCCGGATAATAACACCAAGTTGCCGAAAAGTCAATATTTTCGCCTAAAAATCGTGGTGGCATTTTAGCTTGGGCAGGATTCTAATATGACCATTCTAGAGCAAGAGGTTGGCGCCCTGCTTCGCCAGAAAGGGTTTACCCTGGGGCTGGTCGAATCAGCTACCGGTGGTCTGATATCCCATCTCATAACCAACGTGCCCGGTAGCTCGGATTACTATAAAGGTTCGGTTACGGCCTATAGCAATCAAGCCAAAATCAACCTGGTCGGGGTGAGGGAAGAGACTATTAATAAGTACGGTGCCGTCAGTTCCCAGGTGGCGGAGGAGATGGCACAGGGTGGCAGAAGGGTATTAGATGCAGATATATGCTTGGCTGATACCGGTATCGCTGGCCCTGGTGGTGCCACTAAAGAAAAATCGGCAGGGCTTTTCTATATCGGCCTATCACATCAGTCTGGAACCTGTAGCCGAAAACACAACTTCCACGGGAACCGGGGGCAAAACAAAGAAGGAGCGGCTGAAGCAGCCCTATCCTGGTTAAAAGAGTATTTGCTGGGCTTAAAGTAGAGGATGGGGGGTTTAATTGACAAAGAGACTTCCGGAAAAACATGTCATTACCTGCTTTCTTGAGTGTGATGCCAGAATACTTATTCTGCGCCGAAGCGAAATGGTCGGCAGCTACCAGGGAAGATGGGCTGGGGTTAGCGGCTATGTGGAGACAACTGCCGACAAGCAAGCCCTGATAGAGATAGAAGAGGAAACCGGCTTGTGCCCGGAAGATGTTGAATTGGTAAGAAAGGGCAGCCCTCTTGAGGCTGAAGGTGAAGGCATCAAATGGGTGGTCCACCCTTATCTGTTCCGGATAAAGGAACGGGATAAGGTGAGAATTGATTGGGAGCATAATGAGAAGAGGTGGATAAAACCGGGAGATATTGATAACTATGAGACAGTGCCCAAACTAAAGGAAGCACTGGCCCGGGTATATCAGCTATGACCATATTAGTGAAGCCCTTTTATATAGCCCAAAACCTGTTCTTGGGAATGTAGCCCTGCTTCAGTTACTATGCCGGTGACCAGCTCCAGTGGTGTAACATCAAAATAGGGATTTTTAACCTTGACCCCTGGTGGCAGTCTTCCCGGCTCGATTACCTCAGACGGTTCCTTTTCTTCTAAATCAACCTCTTCGCCCTTTAACCTGGGGTCAAACTTCAGACTGTCACTTAACACATAGAGGGGGACTCTGGTTTTTTCAGCGGCTATAGCCAGTTGATAACTGCCCACCCCGTTAATAATCTTACCGTCGGCGCATATTCTATCGGCACCGATTATAACCTTATTGACCTTGGGTATATAGAGCCCTACGGCTGTATCATCAATGAAGGTAACAGGTATTCCATAGCCTGCGAGCTCACGGGCGGTAATTGCACCGCTACCACCCGGCCCCGACCTTGTCGTGATAACGCTGATGTTACCGTATTTACTAAAAGTTTCTTTGAGTGTTGCCGTTACTGTTGAGCTGTAGCTGTGGGTCATTATCCTATCACCGCCAGAGATTAGCCTGGCAGCATGTTGAGTAATTTGCTCTATTGCCTTTAATGAACTTTTAATTGCTTCATTAGCCTTGCCAGCCGTGTATAGCCTGAGTTTATCCAGTTCCATATTATTGGCCGCTTCCTTAGCTATAGTATTGAGCAGATTATTTACTATATTATATATCGTTGCCATAGCCGGACGTGCTTCAATTAACTGCTGCCCCACCTCTTTTTGTTCCATCAGAAACTGATTAGCGTTATTGGCTTGGCTGTTTTTAGCAGCCACCTTGATAACAGCTATTGCCTGCCTTGCCAGCTGGCTGGCGCCGTGAGTCCTGTCGTTTTTGATTTCCTCTATCAGGCTAGTAATTTCAGGGCTGATAGTCATGATGGTTATTATACTGACACTGGGAATGAGGGGCAAATTTGGTGTTTATGAGAAATTAAGATTAAACAGGGTGTTTTAGAGGGGTGATAACCACCCTATTCTAAGGAACAAGTATTAAAGGAGAGTCAGAGAGAGGCGAAGCCTCTCTTAAATAAAATTTCCCCCTCTCCTTTAAAGGAGAGGGGGATTAAGGGGGTGAGGTTGATAAGAAATACTTTATCGCTTTATTATCTATTCCCGCCCACCACCCTCAAGGAAGGGGGATTAAGGGGGTGAGGTAGATTTGAATTAAGGGAATTCAAATAACTCATACTTCCCACCCATCCCCACTTATGGTTAGTAATAGCTTTAGTTTCCCACCCATCCCACCCCGGGGAGGTTATTCCCCAGAATTAGAATAATTGCCACTATACCCTGCCAATGTTATACTCTCATATATTCAGTGGTTAAAGGAGCAGATTTTAGTGAAAAGGGTTGATGGTCGTGTCTATGATGAGCTGCGGCCAGTCCATATAACAACCGGCTACCAGAGCTTTGCCGAAGGCTCGGTGCTGATAGAATTAGGCAAAACGAGGATAATATGCTCGGTCAGCGCCGAGGAAAGGGTGCCCGGCTTCTTGAGGGGAAGTGGCACTGGCTGGATTACCGCTGAATATTCTATGCTGCCCCGGGCTACCGTCACTCGCACCCCCCGTGATTCTTCACGGGGCAGAATTGCCGGCAGGAGCCAGGAAATACAGCGCCTGATTGGTCGTTCACTACGGGCAGTAACAGACCTCTCTGAGCTGGGGGAGAGGACGCTGGTTGTTGATTGCGATGTATTACAGGCTGATGGCAGCACCAGGACAGCCGCTATCACCGGTTCTTATGTTGCCCTGTATCAAGCAATGCAAACCCTGGTTAACATGGGAATAATATCATCCGTCCCGCTGAAGAGCGCTGTAGCCGCCGCCAGCGTTGGTATAGTTCACAGCCGTATGTTACTTGACCTTTGCTATGATGAAGACTGCAATGCCGAGGCTGATTTTAATGTGGTGATGACCGGCAAGGGTGACTTTGTCGAGGTTCAGGGCACGGCTGAAAGCAAGCCTTTTTCTAAAGAAACATTTGACTCTGTGCTGGCTCTGGCGGAAAAGGGCATCAAGCAGCTATTTCAAGCCCAGCAGGCAGCTTTAGAAACAGCGAAAACTGGTTGAGATATTTAGGGTCTTATCTGCCCACTGCCGAAGATAATCCACTTATACGAGGTTACCTCTTTTAAGCCTAACGGACCACGGGCATGCATTTTCTGGGTGCTGATGCCCAGCTCAGCCCCCAGGCCAAACTGGCCACCATCGGTAAAGCGGGTGCTGGCATTAACATAGACGCAGGCGGCATCAACCTCATTCAGAAAACGCATTGCCGCCCCATAGTCCTCGGTAACAATGGCTTCAGAATGCCCTGAGCCATATTGCTCAATATGCCCGAGCGCCTCGTCCATAGAAGGCACCACTTTTATGGCAATCACCAGAGACAGGAACTCCTTACCCCAGTCTTCATCTGTAGCCGGCACCAGCTTCAAGTTATGATGCGACTTGAGGATAGACAGAGCCTTCTCATCGCAGTGTATCTCCACCTCGGCTTTAGAAAGTTCGTCAGCTATCCGGGGCAGATAGCTCTCGGCAACATCAACATGAACCAGAAGGCTATCAAGGGCATTACAGACGGTGGGTCGCTGCACCTTGGCATTAAAGGCGATAGCCACCGCTTTATCTATGTCAGCACCCTTATCAACATAGGTATGGCAGACGCCGATTCCACCGGCTACCACCGGCATTACGGCATTCTCTTTAACAAACTTTATTAACCCGGCACCACCCCGGGGTATAATGAGGTCAATGAAGTCTCCCATCTTGAGCATCTGGTTCACCAGTGTACGGTCAGTATTTTCAATAAACTGGATGGCTCCATCGGGTACACCGGCTCTGGTTGCCGCCTCCTGGACAAGTTTAGCCAGGGCATTACTAGAGTGAATTGCCTCCTTGCCTCCTCTCAGGATAATGGCATTGCCCGATTTTAAGCACAGGCTGGATATGTCTATGGTAACGTTGGGTCGGCTCTCATAGATAGCCCCGATAACGCCCAGCGGCACCCGTTTCTTACCTATAAGCAGACCGTTGGGCAGGGTGCGCATATCAAAAACCTCGCCCACCGGGTCGGGGAGGGCGGCTACCGCCATTACATCCTGAGCCATGGACTCCAGCCGCTCTGCTGTCAGTAGCAGACGGTCAAGCATAGCGGCACTCATACCGGAGGTTTCGGCCACTTTATAGTCAAGATTATTGGCGGCCAGTATTTCATCCTTTTTAGCCAGCAGGTCATCAGCGATGTATGCCAGCGCCTTATTCTTGATTTCAGTTGAAAGATAAGCCATCCGCCGTGAAGCCTCTTTGGCTGCCTTAGTTTTTAATTCCAGTTCGTTTTCCATAATAGCTCTCCTTTATTTACCTCTCCCTTTATTAAAGGGAGATTGAGAGGGATTTAAATCCCCCTTAGTCCCCCTTTTTCAAAGGGGGAAATGATTTTTAAGAGGGGCTTCGCCCCTCTATGACTCCCCGTTTTTATTGCCATAATTCATTTTTACTATAAAGGAATACTCCTTTGCGTCCAGGGCTATCTGGATAGAGTTTATTTGATGCGTCAGAGTAAGCAAGAGCTACAAATATAGAATGTAGCCAATTATAATCCTGAACGTTTAGGAATGCCTTCCGTATATTTTCAACATCGCTATAATCATAGGCATCATAGAAGAGCAAAATAACATTTTTGTACTGGTCTAGGACACTTTTATTTTCAAGGTGGTTCCGTTTTTTTTCAAGTTGTTTCCGTTTCTTTTCGATTGCCTTCCTGATAAGCTGTGAAAGCTCCTCTTGAATTACACCCCGCCCCCACCAACACCTTACGTCCCAAGCTAAACGTATTTTAGCATCTTGGTCAGAAGATTTGCGTATTATCACTTCGCCGTTTCTATCTTCTAAGATGTTATACTTTATTCCGCTTGGAGCATTAGCCATATCTTGAAGCCTTGTGGCAATAGTAGAAATTAATGTTTTCCAGCCAAACGTCCCTTTCTTTGGGATTCTGGGATGTTTTATTACAGATAAAGAATACGTTCCTTTTATAATATTGCTTGTTGCAAACTCAGAGCGAATATCATCGAAGAACTTTGTGCACAAGGCTTCATAATCATAATCGGTTATACTCGTAACCTCAACTGCGAATATAGTCCCAGAAATTTTAACCCAGAAATCAGGCGGGTCTAGTTTAGCTTCTGAATTATCGCAATAAAAAATTTTCTGTCCGCTATCAATTTCTTTAAGACGCTGTATAAATGAATCTATACATACATGTTCCTCGTTTATTCTCCCTGCTTTTCTTCTCATCGCTATCCTACTTGTCCTTTACCCCAGCCTCCCCTGTTCGCCTTCTTTTCTCTTTATCTTCCGGGCTTTGTTGAAGGTTACGCTTGTTTGGCGCTGTAGGGGCATTTCTACACCCTTGCCGTTGAAGGGCGGGCCAAGGTAGACAAGGTCAACGCATTCATCGGGGAAGTATTCGTTGTTTCTCAGGATTTTGAGGTTATCGCCGTAATAGAGGACATTAGTTTTCATAGCTCTTCTCTCCTCCTTCTAAAACCCCTACACTAGATATTTTCATTATTCAAGCTGCCCGTTGCCCCTAAAATGATAACAGAAGAGTGGTAACAGCCCGGAAACAGCCCTGTTAACCTTCTTTCTGAGAAAGCATTTCCCACTTCGCCCATCCTCAAATTCAATTATGTAGCCATCACCGTCCTCAAGGCGCCGGAATTCGGTGAGCGTGAATTCTCCCCACCAGTTATGTATTGATCCGTTAAACAGCTTATAGTCAACATCAGCCAAAAATTCCCCGTCATAATTACCTAATTTGCCGATAGCCATAAATCCCCTCTCCAGTTTAAAATATTACCAGGTTGTTTCGGTGCACTACCTCGGCACCATAGTCGTAGCCAAGCAGGGCCGCAATTTTCTTGGAATGAAGCCCCTTAATAACCTCAATATCCGCCAGGCTGTAATTGGTTATACCGCAGCCGAGCCGTACACCCTGGGGGTCATATATGTTAATTATATCACCACGCTGACACTTGCCTTTAATACTCTTGATGCCGGCTGCCAGTAGACTCCGCTTCTGCTTCTTCAGCGCCATGGCGGCTCCAGAATCCACCGTTAGCTCACCTCTAACACAGAGACCACTTAACATCCAGCGTTTGCGGCTCTCAAGCTTTGACGAGGCCGGCAGGAAACGGGTACCAATAGCCTCTCCCTGTGCCAGTCTTAAGATAATATCTGGCTGCCGACCATCGGCGATAACTACCGCTACCCCGGAGGCCATAGCCAGTTTGGCTGCCTCTACCTTGGTGGCCATGCCGCCAGTACCCATCTTGCTGGGTGTATTAGCCGCCAGGTGTTCAATCTCAGCGTCTATTTTTTTCACCTGCGGGATGAGACAGGCATCAGTATTGCACTGAGGATCGGCATCATACAGCCCGGCAATGTCGGTGAGTATCATTAACAGATCGGCATCAACCAGGTTAGCCACCATAGCCGATAGGTTATCATTGTCACCGAATTTGGCTTCCTGAATCTCATCAACAGCTACCACATCATTTTCGTTGACAATGCATATTACGCGGAGCTCCAGCAACGCTAAAAGGGTATTACGGGCATTGAGATAACCGGCCCGGCCAGCAAGGTCAGCCTTGGTAAGCAAAGCCTGAGCAACAGCGATGTCGTGCTGCCCGAACAGTTGCTCATAGACACTCATCAGGCGGCTCTGGCCTACTGATGCCAGCACCTGTTTATAAGGGATACCCCTCAGTTCTTTAGTCAAACCCAGTTTATGCCTGCCGGCGGCGATAGCCCCCGAAGAGACTAACAGCAGTTCCGTGCCCTGCTTATGAAGCTGTGCCACCTGGGTAACCAATTTTGACATAATTTTCTGGTCCAGGTGGTCGCTGCCGCCGGTCAGCAGATTGGTGCCGAACTTGGCCACAATACGGTGATAGGGTAAAGATGGCTTAATCATTTTCTAATACTCAAGTAATTTGCTCCATTATAGCAAGGCAAACCAAGTTGGACAAGGAGTTTAACTGTGCTAGACTGTTACTTTAGGGCTAGTCCTTTTAGGCTAGCCCTAAAGGTGTTTGGAGAAAAGGAATTTGAAGCTAGTTAAACTTTTATATCTGGCTAAGGAGATGCCAGCCTATCGCCAGCTAATACAAGGGCTGAAACAGCTGGATAGCGGTACCATGGCGTCAGTGCTTGATGCCGCCAAACCCTATCTCATAGCTGCTCTACACCAGGAACTGCAGCTACCCATTCTGGTTGTTACCGCTCAACCGGAAAACAGCAAAAAACTCCAGGAGCAGATTTCATCCTGGTTAGATTTTCAGGTAAGTCTTTTCCCTGAGCCTGGTGCCCTGCCCTATCAGCGTGTTGTCTCAGATGACTCAACTGTGCTGGAGAGAATACAGGTTCTCTCGGCACTGAATAACCCTGAATTAACTACCGAGCCACCCTTGATTACCACTTCAGCCCAGGCACTGATGCACAAGGTGGCTGCCTTCAGCGATTTCACCTCCGCCGGGCATAAGATAAAGCTGGGCATGGAAGTTGAACCATTTCATCTTCTGAATAGGTGGCAGGCTATCGGATACAAGGCAGAAAGCATTGTTGAGGTGCCGGGTACGATAAGCCATCGTGGTGGTATTGTCGATATTTACCCGCCTACCAGTGAACTACCTGTCAGGCTGGAATTTTTGGGCAATACCATAGATAGCATCCGCCTCTTTGACCCGGTAAGTCAACGCTCTCTCAAGCCGGTACCGGGGATTGATATCGGGCCGGCCACAGAAATGCTGGCGATATCACCGGGTAATAAAAAAGAGCTAGAGAAAGCCTTCAAGGATATCGACTATGCTGGTTGCAACAACGAAGTGAGGCAGCGGTTTCAGCAGGAACTGGCTATGCTTGTTGAAAACCAGACACCAGACAGTATTGAGTTTTATGCCCCGCTGTTCAAGAAAGGCAGCATCCTGGATTACTTGCCGCAGCCGACTCTGGTAATACTTGATGAACCGGAAGCCATCCGGAAGGCGGTAGAATCTCTAGGTGATGAAGCCAACGAGCTGCTTAATGACAAGCTGGAGAAGGGGGAGCTGCCCCGTAATCTGCCCAGGCCATATTTAACCTGGAGAGAGCTTGAGCCAGAATTAAACAGGCAGCGGTACCTGGCGCTCACCAGCTGGAATAATGTCCGTGGTGAGGTAGGGCAACGGCTCAACTTTGCCCCGATTGCCAACTATGCCGGGCGGTTGCCGGTATTCATCAAGAAAATTAAACAGCTAATAAAACAGAGGCGCCGGCTTATTCTAGTCAGCCACCAGGCAAGCCGACTATCAGAATTGCTGGCTGAGGAAGATATTATCGCCTCACCGGTTACTGAAGTAAAACAGGTGCCAGCGTCCGGCTCCTTGACTCTGGTTCAGGGTCTGCTGGCTCAGGGATGGGTTATTAGCGATAACACTCACCTGTTTACCGATAATGAAATCTTTGGTTTTATGAAGCAGCGGCGGCTGGCGAAAAAGCATCCCGTATTCCGACAGAAGCTTTATATAGACATAACCCCGGGAGATTATGTAGTGCATGTTGAGCATGGCATTGCCCGATTTGCCGGTGTTACCACAATGAGTAGCAACCGGGTTGAAAGGGAGTATCTGGTGCTGCAGTACGCCGCCGGCGACAGGCTCTATGTCCCCACTGACCAGATTGACCGTGTTAGCCGCTATATAGGAGCCAGCGAGCGGCTACCGGTTCTGAGTCGGTTGGGTACTCAGGAATGGACACGAACCAAGCAGAGAGCCAGGGAATCGGCGGAGGGTGTTGCCCTGGAACTATTAGCTCTCTATGCCGCCCGCCAGGTAGTGCACGGCTTCGCCTTCTCCCCGGATACGGTGTGGCAGCAGGAGCTAGAGGCTTCCTTCCCCTATGTGGAAACCCCCGACCAGATAGCCGTCCAGGAACAGATAAAGGAAGATATGACCAGAGCCAAGCCGATGGACAGGCTGGTCTGCGGTGATGTCGGCTATGGCAAGACGGAGATCGCCATCCGTGCCGCCTTTAAGGCAGTCATGGACTACAAGCAGGTGGCGGTGCTGGTGCCGACCACAGTGCTGGCGCAGCAGCACCTGTTTACCTTCAGCCAGCGGCTGGGCGCCTTCCCGGTAAGGGTTGAGATGCTCAGCCGTTTCAAGAGCCACCAGGAACAAAATGCTATCCTTGACGGGCTGGCTAAAGGCACGGTAGACATCTGCATCGGCACCCACCGCCTGCTGCAAAAGGATGTCGTCTTCAAGGATTTGGGTCTGCTGATTATTGACGAAGAGCAGAGATTTGGTGTCAGCCATAAGGAATACCTTAAAAAGATGAGGCGTGAGGTGGATGTCCTTACCCTGAGCGCCACCCCGATACCGCGCACCCTTCATATGTCGCTGGTGGGGGTGCGGGATATGAGTGTTATGGAGACCCCTCCTGAAGAAAGGCTGCCCATCAAGACCTATGTCACTGAATACGATGACCGCCTAATACGAGAAGCTATACTCAGGGAGCTTGAGCGTAATGGCCAGGTCTTCTTCGTCCATAATCGGGTACAGAGCATAGCCTATATCGCCGCCAAGCTCAGGGCTCTGGTACCTGAGGCAAGGATAGCCATCGCCCACGGTCAGATGGCTGAAGGTGAGCTGGAAAGGGTGATGGCTGATTTCACCCAGGGCAAGATTGATGTCCTGGTGTGTACCACCATTATTGAATCGGGGCTGGATATACCCAACGCCAATACTTTAATTGTCAACCAGGCGGATAGATTCGGGCTGACCCAGCTGTATCAACTGCGGGGTCGCGTCGGCCGTGGTGCCAACCTTGCCTACGCCTATTTCCCCTATGATAAGGGTAAGCGCCTGACCCCGGATGCCGAGAAAAGGTTGAAGACCATATTTGAGGCTACCGAGCTGGGCGCCGGCTTCGGTATTGCCATGAAAGACCTGGAAATCAGGGGTGCCGGCAATCTGCTGGGCACCAGACAGAGCGGGCATATCACCGCCGTCGGATTTAACCTGTATACCCGGCTGCTGGGAGATGCGGTGGAAGAGATAAAGGCAAAACAGGCAGGCAAACCGGTGGATAAAACCAAGCGCCTGCCACCCCCGACTATAGACCTGCCCCTGCCCGCCTACATCCCCAAAGACTATGTTTCTGATACTAATACCCGGCTGAGCCTCTACCAAAGGCTGGCGGAGATTAAAAACACCGAGCAGATTGAGGTTATAACATATGACTTTAAGGACAGGTTCGGCGCTTTACCTAAGGAGATTAAAAACCTGCTCTATGCGATAAGGATTAAGCTACTGGCAGCCAGGGCGGGCATAGAATCCATCTCAACCGAGGAAAGCCAGATTGTGCTCCGGCTGCTTGAGGGTATGCGCTTTGATAAACAAAAACTTGAGCCCGTCTTAAGGGACAGCATCAAGCTTGGCGTAACCCAGCTAAGACTGGAATACAAAAAACTGGGCAGGGAATGGCAAGAGGTTCTGGAGGAGGTTTTAGGGGTGGTGGGGTGATATAATGTCAGAAATACTAAGGGGAAAATGAATACTGAAAACATTTTTTCAGCATTATCTAAATATAGCTCATCACAGGATGAGAATTATTTAACCGAGTCTTTTGTTTTCGTTTTAAATGAGCTTCTTCGGCGAGAACGGCAAATTTGCCTTGATATATTAACCAAGCTTTGTATAAAGGATAATGAATTTTCCTTTGATATAGATGAAGATGTATTGGTTACAACACAGGAAGTAACCGATGTAGGGATACCTGATATAAAAATATTAACCCCTGATAAACTAATCTATATTGAAGTAAAGGATTCTGCTACGGTACATCGCAATCAAATATCACAATACAAGAAGGCTTTAGAACTATCGACAGCAAATTTTAAACATGTAGTCTTACTTACAAGGTTTGCGGTTGATTTTAAAGAGCAAGAGGAAAGACCATATAAGCATATTCGCTGGTATGAGGTCTATAACTGGCTGGCAAATGCCAAAGCACAAGACCTCGTCAGCATTTATCTCATAGAGTCATTCAAATCTTTTTTGGAGGATAAGCATATGAGTATTGAAAAAGTAGGCTGGGAATATATTAATGGAGTCCCTTCCTTTAACAACCTCATTAATATGATTGATGTGGCAATCAAGGGTGCATCGCTTCATGTTCATCAGAAATCCGCGGGTTGGGCCTCGAAAGCATTCTGGCTGGAAAAAAAGAGGTACTGGTGCGGAGTATATTATAGTGCACCACTAGTTGTAATCTTCAAGGCAATTCATAAGGAAGGTCTGAACCCAGAGCTTCTAAGTACACCAACTTATCCCATAAAAGAGGCACATTCATCTTATTGGTTTCAATTAAAGCTAGAAGATATACATTTCTTTGCATTGGATAAGGATAGACAGCTTGAAGAATTAAACAAGTTTGTAAGAACGGCTTACGCAGAAGCCCAACAAATGAGAATACAAGAAGTATAAAACGACCTCTTTTTTTGCCTCACCCCAAACTACGCCTCGCCCGCCACTGGAAGAACCTGGTTATCAGGATGGGGAGGAGGAGGGCTAGAAACAGTACCGTAATCAGCAAATAGGTGCTGAGGATGGCAAAGCCGCCTATGGTAATCCAGAGTATGATAGAGATTCCAGTGCCGATGCCGGCGGTAACTGCCTTGCCCATCAGCTTGGTGGCGGTGCCTTTAACTTTAACCAGCTTTGCATTCTTGAGTGTGGCGATAACATCGGTACCCAGTTTGTCGCTTATGCCCATCCTGGAGCAGAGGACATCCATCGTCTTAGCTTCACCGCTAGCCAGTATCTGAATACCCTGCAATGCCAGTGCCTTGACCTTCTCCGTATATTCTTTCTCGACTTCCTTGGCAGTCTTCTGGCAGGTATAGCAATAGTCATGCCTGATGCGGCTTGAGCAAATAGGGCAGATACGCTTTATTATTCTTTTTCTGGTGGCTCTGACAATAGCGCCGACGACACTGCCTCTGGCTGTGGGTTCAAGCCGTCCCAGGGCAAATCTCTTAAGACCCTCCAGTGGCACCACCCGGGCTTGCATCGGCACCAAGGCCCCGGCGGCAATACCGGAGGAGGCTACGGATGTTCCCAGGGCGATGCCGGCAGCAATGGCACCGCCGGTTACCACTAACGCTACTACCCCGGCAACCGTAGTTAGCGGATTACCGATAATACTTATATTCTTTGGCTGTGAAAATATTTCTGTTTGGTCTTCAACGGAGTAATTCAGCGTAATCAAACCGTTATACATACCTGTTGCCAGGGTCATGTTGCCGATACCGATAGCGTCTTTTGGATTTATGGTAATGCTTTCAACATACTCTTTGCCCGCTTCCACACGAACACTGCCCAGATCTTTTGTCATAGAGATAACCGGCTGTCCGCTGAAGGTTATGGCTAATGATATGCTTTCTATCGTCACATCTTTTGTGACATCAAATATGTGTATATCAATAGTCAAGTCCTCCTCAGGGTCAACAGCAATTGTTTCCAGTGTCGATAATTCCTCGCCGTTTACCATTATCTCTAGTGAAAAATCACCATCAACCTGTTCTGCGGCCAACAACGATACAGGCATACCTAATGAGAGGACTATAAAAGCCAGCAACAGAACAACTCGCAGGCGTTTACTCACAAAAATAACCCCTTGTTAAGACCCGTCCTGAAAATTTAAATCTCTATACACTCTTCGTGGGATTAAAGTTATATTTATCGACTCCAATTGTCAAGCCCCTCATCTTTATAATAGATATTTATCTAAAGGTATTTTGAGGAGCAAAACAATGCCTCTTATTTATAAATGTTTACCTAAAAGGGTTGTTTAAGAGGTATTTTCAGGAAGCACAGTTCATTTATTTTAACAAACGACGCCTTAAGGGACATTT